>Ga0214474_1000047_pt1 | contig 66997 bp, 65 predicted proteins | sample RVTome_2_FD_187335 | JGI IMG/M metagenome (GOLD analysis project Ga0214474, IMG submission 187335) | Soil microbial communities from uranium-contaminated site in the Upper Colorado River Basin, Wyoming, United States - RVT95D214 HiSeq ... | reverse complement strand
GGCAACCAGGAAACTGCTCAGCGCACTGGCGACATACCCCGTCATTAGTCCAATAACAAGCAATGTAATAATATCCCGCACTTTGCTGGCAACCATCAGAACCACGCCCATCACCAGAAGCGCCCCAATAAAAGCTGCCAGGCTGAGCGTCATTGAACTCACCACCGTCACGCCTAGAAGATAACTGCCGAGCAAAGCCAGTGCAACAGTAAAAGATGCACCTGACGAAATCCCCAGAACAAACGGACCCACGATTGGATTACGGAAGAATACCTGTAATAATAGCCCGGAGACTGCCAGCGCTGCGCCACCCAGTACAGCTCCAAGTGCCCGCGGTAAACGTATATTCCTGATAATAGTTGAATATGCTTCGTCGGAGCCAGCGCCGCCAAATATTACCTTTATTGTATCCCCAAGAGGAATCGTAACAGAACCCAAGACAATATTAAGCAGAAGAAAAATGCAAACACCAACAGCAAAAAGTCCAAGTACCAGTGCAAACCGTTTCCAGCGCCTGGCGAGAAAATCCTCGGTAGTTATAGTGCTTATATCAGGATTTGGCATGGCATTATTGCTTCGGTAATAACATAAAGTGCTTCAGTGTGTAGCCAGGAATACGGTTAATGTAAAAGATATACGCCAGGTCCTGCACAATTTCATCAGGTTTATCTGAAATCTGAAAGTACCACGGTTGGAAACAATACACCTCTCCTGACATTATCGCCGGTAAGTCAGCTAAAACAGGGTTATTCTCCACAATCTCCTTGATGGAGTTGATATAGGGCGGCGTCGATGCATAAATAAAGACTCTGGCATTTTTACCGCGGGCATAAAGTTCTTCGAGGCTGATACTGCTAGTATCGCTCCTGAGAAGGTCATTAAATACATAATGCCCACCCGCCATATCGATCATCTTAGCGACATAGGAATCACCATTGGAAACATAGCAGCTACCCATAAAAATGCTCGCCCAGAGAACAGTGGTATATTGAGAAGATAACATCGCTTGAGTCTTGATATCTTCTATTTTCTTCACAACACCTTCAAAATGAGTTTTTGCAGTCGCGTCTTTTCCATAGAACGCTGCAATGAACTTAATCCACTCTAATCGCGCTAATGGATCGGTCTCAAGATAGTCATTGCAGACTGCAACCTTCAAGCCCATACTCTTGAGCTTGTTATAATATTCCACCCAATCCGCATATCCCGTCGAACAGAAAACAATATCGGGTTTTAATAACTGTATAGCCTCAAAATCAGGTGCACCCATTGTTCCCCCACCCACATATGTTATCTGACCGCTAGCATATCCCTTTTTCATTTCTTCAATATATAATTCACTTTCTAACGTACCACTTCCTACCACACTATCCAGTACTTCCAATGGTCTCATTAATGCACCAAAAGTCACCGATAAAATAACTGCCTTCTTAATAGGTACGGAAATCTGTATTGAATCCTCATAACTTGCAGGAGCTTTCTGTCCTTCTGGAATTAATAAAAGCGTCTGGTTTTCTCCATCGGTTATTTTTTTTACACCGTTGGTAAGCATTTCGATGGTGAATCCGGTGGCATACTCTACACTGGTCTCAGCAGATGTCTCTTCTTTCGTTTCACTTTTGCAGCCAGCAATGCCAATAATGAGACTGAGCAAAATTACGAATGTGAGAACTATTTTCATCTAGCGATCAACGACCTCTTTCTCAAAATGTATTGATAATCCAGTGCAGTTGATTATATACTAGTGTACTGGTGTTGTCAACGGTTGACGCAATTGACAATTCACGCTACCATAGACTTACCACATGGGGAATTTTACAGGGAGGGTCCAACTATGAATAAACGGCCGATTGAATATGTTTCAACGGAGCATACTAATATCAGACGAGTTGTCAATTCTGTTGGTAATGCAATGAGCGACCTCGATACACTCTTTCGATTAGAGACGGAGCGTTTTAACCTATCACTGGCTCCTCTACAAATTCTCTCAGAGAAAAGCGCCCGTCTGGCTAAAATAATCGATAGCCTTTGGAAAGACTTGAAGGAGCATTTTGCTTACGAAGAAGAAAACCTTACTGATGTTCTTGGAGCTACTTTGAGCAAAGCCCTAAAAATGGAACATGCAGAAATCGCACGCGAGATGGAGTATGTAAAAACCATTATTTCCGGTAGCTCATTCGACGGTTTGACGCAACCGGAAATGCTGGCAAAGAAATCAAATCTCCAGCAGGCGATTGGTAAGCTGTGCCAGATGATAGAAGACCACGCCAAGGATGAAGATGTCCTGGTTAAATTGGTCAAGAAAGCCACGAAAAAGTAGGTAAAATGAACAAGCTCGTATTGTCACAAATGATAGTAACATGAGATTAGGAAAGATAGAAATTAAGATGAGTGAATCACAATTATTTATTCATACCGATAGGTTGCTACTAAGGGAAGTAGAAGAATCAGACTTTTCAGCAGTGCATGATTATGCTCGAGATGCTGAAGTATCCCGTTATATGCCCTGGGGACCAAATTCCGAACAAGATACGAAGGAATTCATACAACGAGTTCTTGACCACCAGAGAAAACAACCGCGCAGCGAGTACGATTTTGCTCTGGTTAAAAAGGATGATATTTACTTAATCGGTATTTGCAGCCTTGTTGTTAGAAACACAACAAATAGCGAAGGTGAGATTGGTTACGTTCTAAATCGTAACTATTGGAACCAGGGTTATACTACTGAAGCTTCAAAGGCTGTACTTTCCTTTGGCTTTGACAAACTTAAAATGCATCGTATTTACGCAACTTGCAACCCCGTAAATATCGCTTCATCGAGGGTTATGGAAAAGATAGGCATGAGACGTGAAGGATACTTGAAAGAGCATCGTCTTACAAAAGGTGAATGGTGTGATTCTTTGCTATATGCCATCCTTGATCGAGAATTCGAAAATATTAAAACCACCATTAAATATTCTAAAGAGTAACAAAATATTGTAAATTGATTATTGTTTGTTACTTGTAATTTGTTATTTGGAAATTGGGGGGAGGGGGAAAAGGAGGGGTCAAAGTGTCACAGGTACTGCGTAATAAAAACATGGCGACACGATTCCAGATACTTGTGGAGATTGCCGCCAACCAGCCATATATTCAGCAAAAAGACATTGCTCGCCGAATAGGTGTGACTTCTCAAGCTGTTTCCGAATATATCAGTAAACTGGAGAAGGATAACTGGATAAGCTCAGATGGTCGCTCCCGCTACCGCATCACCAAGGAAGGCGTCAACTGGGTATTAAAAGCTCTCCGGGAACTCCAGCAATACTCCACGACTGCGGAACGTGCCCTGACCAATATAAACACCTGGGCAGCAATCGCAGAAATAGACTTTAAGCAAGGGGAGATGGTCGGGTTAGCGATGAAAGAAGGACTGCTATTTGCCACAGCTTACTCAGGGAAGGGTGCCAGGGGAATAACAACTTGTTCGGCACGTAAAGGAGAAGACATCGGTATTACTAGTATTGAAGGTATTGTAGCATTGGAGTTGGGCAAAATCACTATCCTGGAAATTCCTGATATTCAAAACGGCGGGGCAAGGAATATTGACCACAACAAGCTAAAAAGACAATTGACCCGCACCAATCTGGTTGGTGCCATTGGTTTAGAAGCGATTATTGCTCTACGTCAGGTGAACAAAGAACCAGATTATCTCTACGGTGTTACGCAAGCGGCAATCGAAGCAGCACGTTCCGGTCTATCTTTCACCATTATTTGCACAAGTAGTGAATCACCGCTTCTCCAGCAAAAATTCACTGAAGAAAATATACCTTACCGACTTATCAATGAAAGAAAAAGATAATGGCTAAGCAATCAAGAAATACACTGGGTAAAGGCTATATCCATGTTTATACGGGCAATGGTAAAGGTAAGACTACTGCCGCGCTTGGACTAGCGTTTCGAGCGATGGGACATGGACTTAAAACCTATATCGGGCAATTTATGAAAGGGCAACATTACGGCGAGCTAGATGCCGCACGTATGGTGCCCAACTACATCACCATCGAACAATATGGCAAGGACACCTTAATCCACATCAAGAATCCACCTGACCCAGCAGACGTCCGCATGGCACAGGAAGGCCTAGCAAAGGTAAAAACCGCGATGCTCTCTAACAGGTATAATATTATCGTTCTTGATGAAATTATCACCGCCCATTATTTCCACCTTGTCTCACTCGATGATATGCTGGAGTTCATCAAGCTGAAACCTGTAAGTATTGAGCTTGTTTTTACAGGACGTTATGCTCCACAAGCTCTCATTGACATCGCCGACGTGGTCACGGAGATGACCGAGGTCAAGCACTATTACCAGAAAAATGTAAGTGCACGTGATGGGATCGAAAGATAGTCAACTAATGGCAGAAATGGGGACAGTCACCATCTTTCCCACAGAGACAGTCTTGTCTTCCACGGTCTGCACTGGATGTAACAACCGATTCCACTGTTTTACCAGAGAAGGTATCACCGTAATTGTGAGGGGTATCCGCCATCTTTTTCTCCCCGACTACAAAAACTCCTGGACTCTGTTGGTTGATTTGCCTGACTGCAAGCAATTAAGTAAACTGTTTTCTCTGGCACATATCTCCGCGACTTTGTATACAGGAAACAGAGCACACGTTGAAGGTAAAATAATCGAAAGCCATATCTCACAGTTGGCTGAACTGAGCGTAGTAGAGCTGTAGGCAGGTTACCATCCGTAATGGGCAAATATTTTAGGAGGCAGGCATGGATAAAAATTTGCAGAATAGATTCCTCACTCTCTGGCACAAGTATTTCAATAACGCTGAACTTCCATTCACTTTCTATTACACAGACGAAGTAGGGCGTGCTCCTTCAGCCACCAAAGAGACACCGCGTTGTGTAATTGCGGCTATGGTAGGAGTCAGGCAGGGAAATTCTCTCGCTTGCGATGCACAGACAATCGGGTGTCCCGGCGGGAGAAGATATCTGGGTTTTGCCGAGACTATCGCTCCTGATTTCGAATACTTTCTTTCATACGGCATCGAAGGTAGAATGCGAGGCGAGCGCTATGTAAAATCGCCAGAGTTGGTCAAGCAAATGCAAAAAGAAATGCCGCGCTTCAAAGCTCCTGCAAAGTATATCGTCTTCAAACGCTGGGACAAACTCACCACCGCAGATAATCCGGAGGTCGTCGCCTTCATTGCCACACCTGACGTCCTCGCTGGACTGTTTACGCTGTCGCGATTCGATAATATCAATCCTGATGCTGTGGCTACACCCTTTGGAGCTGGCTGTTCAAGCATCGTGCAATATCCATATCTGGAGAAAGACTCAGTGAATCCCAGGGCAATCATCGGCTTGTTCGATCCGTCCGCCCGTCCCCATGTGCCAAAGGATACGCTCAGCTTCGCCGTGCCATTTCCAAAATTCGTCCACATGTTGGATAATATGGAAGAAAGCTTCCTCATTACCGAGACCTGGAAGACCATACAAAAACGGATATTATAGACTGGAGCAAACTATGTTTAAAGACCTTATCCTGAAAAATCGGAGCGTTCGCAAATATCAGCAGAATGTCGCAGTCAGTCATGAAACACTTTGGGAACTAGTCGAACTCGCAAGACTTTCTGGGTCGGCGGGTAACCGTCAATCGCTGAAATATCTTTTGTCGTGGGAGCCTGAGAAAAATGCCAGGATATACAAGAATATTGGGCTAGCAGGTCAGCCACAAGAAGGTGAACGTCCTTCTGCTTACATTATTATCCTTGGTGACACAGAAATTGCGAGGGACTTCGGAGTCGATCCCGGTATTGTAGCACAAAGTATGTTACTTGGTGCCGTAGAGAAGGGGTTAGGCGGCTGTATGATCGGCATGATAAACCGGAAGGGTCTACATGTTGACCTTAATATCCCAAAACGTTATGAAATCTGCCTGGTAGTATGCATTGGTAAGCCAAAAGAGAAATTTGTCATCGAAACATTAGAAAAGAAGGACGACATGGAAACGCGAGGCTGGTGGGATGAGCGGGGTGTACGTCACATTCCTAAGCGTAAACTCGAAGACCTAATTGTGGAGTGATTACGAACTAGCAGTCATCAAGCCGTTAACAGTTAAAATAAACTGATAGTTATCACGCTCGTATTCATCTTTACTAAGTGCCTTAAAATAAGCAAGGTCTTTATCTTTTTCTCTAATATCCTGCGCCACCTGTTCAGGTGTTTTGCCCGCCTTCACTCCAGCCTGCGCTATCTCGTACCATGTAGATACTTTCTCTTTCGTTCTCAACAATCTCGCAACCGCATCAGGGAAACAGCCATAGTGTCCATAAGCGAGTAGTCTCGGTTGCAGGGTTATCATCCGGTCTATTGATGCAAGATAATCAGAACGTCGGAAGGGTGGCGGAGTGGTCAGTCGCAGTACACCGCTGGTATAGAGACCGGCAGAGTCGCCAGCGAGCAGGACACCGGTTTTACGCTCGTAAATGCTCATGTGATGCGAGGCATGTCCCGATGTATAATGGATTTCCAGCACTGTACCTTTCCCCAGATCAAGCTTCATTCCATCTTCCGCCACCGATATTTTCTCCTCGGGCACAGGCTCAAACTGTCCATACTTGAGTGCCAGTTCTCTCGAGGTTTCCAGACTAGCATTCCAGAGAGCAGTAGGGTCAATGAGATGTTGCCGACCACGTGGATGCACCAGCACACAGGCATTTTTCATAGATTTCATTGCCGTGCCTACACCACCGGCATGGTCGATATGGATGTGAGTGAGGATAATGTAGTCGATTGCTTCCGGATTGAGTCTCGCTTCATTAAGAGCCCTTAGAACACCTTTTACTCCCGCACGCGGACCGATATCAACCAGCGCCTTCTTTTCCCCGAGAACTAAATACGTACTGATGTAATTCTGGTAGCCGGGTATTTCTAAATGTGAATTTAGCAGTTTAAGTGTGGGAGTTATATCTTGAATGGTATCTAACAAGAGAAAACCTTTCCCATATTCCTTTGTCATTCCCTGCTCTTCGTCATTCTGAATCCTTCGTAATAGATAACTCAGGGAAAACGCAGTGAAGAATCTGGTCCCCTCCCCACGATATCCATTCGTTTCACTCAGGATGACAATGGTGGTAGGAATTGTAAATGTTTACTTCACCACAATTTTGTTCTTAGGACGTTTGACGATCTCACCGACAATTGCCGCATCATTTACGCCACGCGTACGCAGGGCTTTGAGTAGACGTGACGATTTTGTTTTGCTCACAGCTATCAACAGCCCGCCGGAAGTCTGCGGGTCGAAAAGAATATCTTGTAAATAATCAGGTACGTTCGAGGAAATATTCACCATGTTCTTGCGGAAGTCGCGGTTTCTTTGCATACCGCCGGGCACAAAACCGCTTTCAACAAATGTCTTCGCTTCCGGGAAGAATGGAACTTGTAAGGCATCAATCACCATACCGACTTCCGTGTCTTCGAGCATTTCACAGGCATGCCCCAGGAATCCAAACCCAGTAACATCGGTGCAAGCGTGCACTCCCACCTCTATCATTGCCTCCGAAGCAGCGCGGTTCAGAGTTGCCATGCTCCGCGTGAGCTTCTTAACCAATCGTGTTTTTGCCTCACCTGCCTTGATAGCCGTGCTTATAATGCCTGTACCCAACGATTTGGTCAGGATTAGGATATCACCTGCTTTTACACCGTTATTCATGACAACTTTTTTCGGGTGGATTAAACCGGTGACGGAGAGTCCGTATTTGAGCTCCGGGTCATCAACGCTGTGTCCACCAATTAACAACACACCCGCCTCCCTCATCTTATCGATGCCCCCCATAAGAATAGTGCGGAGAATCGAGATATCCATCTGTTTGATGGGGAAGCAAACGACATTCATGGCGGTGAGCGGCTTGCCACCCTTGGCATATACATCGCTCAAAGCATTCGCCACCGCCACCTGTCCAAAATCATACGGGTTATCGACAATGGGCGTGAAGAAGTCGACGGTCTGTATGATAGCGAGGTCTTTCGTCAATTTATAGACACCCGCATCTTCAGCCCGCTCCATCCCCGTGATGAGGTTGGGATCGGACATTAACGGCAGTCCGGAGAGCGCTTTTGCCAGGTCCCCTGGCCCGATTTTACAAGCTCAACCGGCACCATGTACTGTTTCTGTCAGACGTAACTTTTTCTCAACCATTCCTTTTCTCCCGATGGCTCTATTGTAACGTTAGCAATGGGCGGAAGTCTAGATAAGACCAGAATTGTCTTAACCTATATATTGTATACGACCATACTGAAAGCGAATATTCTGTTTAAAAGATGAGGGAAAGACAGAATAAATGACTACAATAACTATTTAAAAAGACCCATCAATGAAGATAAACACCAGACCTGGCTATTCTATTAGCGAAAGTCTCTGGAAACTGGAGAAGCAATTCTGGAGGGGAAAGACAGATTCCGTAGAATCATCAGACATACCTAAATATCTGGGATTTTCAACAGCTTTCTAAAAAGCAAAGAATATTAATAACTTGTCGTGATTACATTTCAGGCGGAAATGGACCTATCCCTGCTATTACTGGGGTAGTTTTTATCCATTATTTTTATGTGTTTTCCGGTAGCCGGGCTTCAGGTCCCTTGATGTGGCAGGGGTTTGTCATGACGAGCTGCATTCTCATATTCCATCAGTAAAGTCAAAATAAGCTCTTTAACAGAGACGATGGTGTCAACCCTGTAGGCGTTAGCCCCGGCAAAAGCAAATCCATTGTCGAGTTGCCCCTGTTTAGCATGGGTCAAGGCGGCAGCAATACAATATGGGGCGCTGACAAAGTCGCAGGTTTTCAAACATACCCAGTTGCATTCGAATGGCTTTTTATTACCTGAGGATACTTCTTCAAGAAACCTGTTCCGTATGGCTCTTCCCGGCAATCCAACGGGACTATCGATAATGATAAGGTCTTCCTTTTTACAGTTAATGTACGCCTTTTTAAATTCTAAGGAAGCATCACACTCATAAGTTGCCACAAATCTGGTCGCCATCTGCACACCCTGAGCTCCCATCTGCATGAACCGGTAGATGTCGGCACCCGTATAAATACCCCCGGCGGCAATGACCGGGATATTCTTATGAAAATTCACTTCAAAAGGTTTTATCGCAGAGATCACATCCGGCAGAATCTTTTCCAGCGCATAATCAGGGTTATCGATTTGCTCTTTTTTAAATCCGAGATGCCCGCCGGCTAACGGACCTTCGACAACCACCGCGTCAGGAACCTGCTGGTAGTGCTTCCCCCAGTACTGGAATATCACATTTGCCGCCCGGCCGGAAGACACTATCGGAACAATCTTGACGGCAGATTGTTTTAATCCATGTGTTACCAATTTCTCGGGGAGCTTTAGCGGCAGTCCGGCGCCAAGAAAAACTATATCTATACCTTCATCCACGCCAATCTGTAGAAGGTTATAATAATCCGTAAGCGCTACCAGTATATTGATACCGAGAATACCGGTAGTCATCGCCCTCGCCTTTCTTATTTCTCTACGCAGGGCTTTTTCGTTAGCCCCTTGGTAATTACTATTAAAATCAGGCTCAAGCATACCGATGCCGGTGGCAGAAATTACCCCGATACCGCCCTCATTAGCAACCGCGGCAGACAGACCTGATAAAGAGATGCCAACACCCATTCCTCCTTGAATAATCGGTATCCTGGCTTCTAAATCACCTATCCGCAATTTTGGTATATTCGTTAAATCCAAGTACGAGACCCCCTTAGTTAGCGTCCCACGTCTCTTCTGCCAGGTCCCCTTGCCTGATATTGCAGGATCAGCCCACGCTGTGCATCGTTTCCACCGGGAGCAACTTTTTCCCTGCTATTCCTTCTCCCGATGGCTCTATTGTAGCGTGAGGAAAGGGGGAATGTCTAGGTGGGGGGTCATTGTCATTCTGAGGTTACGAAGTACCCGAAGAATCCAGTTACCCCATCCTTTGGGTACTAGATACATTCGCCCCGATAGTATCGGGGCTCAGTATGACAATAAAGGGTTATTAAAGGGAGATGATTTAACTGGAGCGGGTGATGGGATTCGAACCCACGACATCTTGCTTGGGAAGCAAGTGCACGAGGATTCATGCCCGTTAGCTTCGCGATGATTATGCTGCAAAGCTGATCCACACACTCCGGAGATAGTGAGGCAAGTACTCCCTCAAGGTTGTTGTCCTTTTGGTTGTACATTGCCATTCTCCTTCAATCTATTTATTATCGTTTGTTGAAATAGTATATATCCACATCAAGCAAGATTGCAACACGTTTTGAATACTGGTAGTGTAACGGTATTTCTTGCTTGCAGGTAACGCCCCGAGAGAGGATTAGCTTGGTATGCAGAGGGTATCATATTCTTCTGTTGTGAAATGGACTTGATACCTGTTTTTTAGTTACAATATCCTTCTGGTTTTCTTTGTGCTTAAGATCTTTTTCCACAAAAATCGGCTTTCCGTTAAAGGGGTCCATGCCGGTGTAATACATTAGAGCTGAGTACGTGGACGGTGCCGGAACGAAAATCTGCACTTGTTCCGGATTCATTTTGAGCCTTTGGCTGGTAAACTGTTTCAGGTGCTGCATATCTTCCTCAGTGCATCCCGGGTGAGCAGCAATCAGATAATAAGTAAGAAATTGTTTCTTACCGACTTTTCGGGTTATCTGGTCAAATAATTCTTTGAAATGTAAAAGCAATTCCACCCCGGGTTTGCCCATATTTTTCAAAACACTTTTCTCCGTATGTTCCGGCGCGACCTTCATTTGGCCCGAGACGTGGTGCTCTACTACTTCCCGGAGATATTGCTCGCCATATTCCTTGTCGCTTAGCAGCAAGTCGTAGCGAATCCCCGAAGCCACGAATACCTTTTTGATTCCTCTGATATGGCGGATTTTCGCTAAAAGCTCTAATTGGTAATGGTGATCGGCTTTCAACGTTGGACAAACATCCGGATATAAACAGCGCTTTTCCGCGCAAGCCCCCTGCCGAAGTTTTTTCTCACATTCAAAACCATACATGTTAGCGGTTGGGCCACCGATATCCATGATGTACCCTTTAAAATCGGGATATTTAGTGAGTTGTCTGGCTTCATCCAGGACGGACTTCTGACTTCGCCACTGGACAGTCCGCCCCTCGTGTATAGTAATTGCACAGAAGTTGCATTCTCCATAACAACCACGGTGGGTCGGGATAGAAAACTTGATAGTTTCCAGCGCCTTTACTTTACCCTGTTGCTCATAATAGGGATGCTGGGCACGCTCAAAATCAAGTGCATATACAGCATCCAATTCTTCCTGTGTTAGACGGATACCCGGCGGGTTATGAACAAGGTAACGTGTACCGTATTTTTGATAGAGACCTTTCGCGGTGAGAGGATCGTTGTTTTGATAGAAGATGTGGAACATATCAATGAAAGATGACTTATCCCGTTCAACTGTCTCATATGGCGGAAGTTCCAGATAGTCAGCTTCTATTTCCGCTAAATCGCTTTTAGTGGTGATATAACATAGTCCATGACAATTCCGCACATCAATTCCAGCTCTCAACGCATTAGAGAATTGTATGATTGATTTTTCAGCCATGCCGTAAAGCAGATAATCGGCCTTAGCATCAAACAGGATTGAGGAACGCACCCGGTCGGACCAGAAGTCATAGTGGGCGATACGCCGCAAGCTAGCTTCAATGCCTCCGAGCACGATGGGCTTGGTCTTCTTAAAGTACTGCTTTATCAAGTTGGTATAGACAATAGTTGCCCGGTCCGGACGGCGGTTATTTATTCCTCCGGGAGTGTAGTCATCACTTTTTCTTCTTTTCTTCAGAGATGTATAGTTCGCAATCATGGAGTCCACACTTCCACCTGTTACCCCCCAGAACAATCTCGGCTCCCCCAAACGACAGATATCCTTTTCAGAATGGATATCCGGTTGCGCAATTATCCCAACTTGGTAACCAGCCTTGTTGAGCAACTTCCCGATGACCGCAGTACCGAAAAACGGGCTATCGATATAACTATCTCCCGTCACAATGATTATATCCAGGCAATCCCATCCCAAACGGTTCAATTCTTGGTGTGTTGCAGGTAAAAACATATCCTATTCCTTAATGATATCCAATAGAATTATACTGCAAAACAGTCCAGTGAATTGACTGGCCAAACAAAAAGGTTTCGATATATCAAAGGTTTATAAAACCAACGTAGTTCCTAAAAAGAATTCTTAAACATGCGATAGCTCCCAGTTGTGAAGTGCACAATCTGGACATTTTAGTGACATGTCACTTTTCGATGTATTGTTACCTAACTTTATGATGGATTGTTACTCAACAAAATTAGATGAAATGTGACGTGGCTAACTGGTTGAGAGTGGTGAAAGTATAGGTTCAAATCCAACTCGGGAGCGCAAGTTGTACAATAGATAGAACTTTTTGTTTAATATTTGATCTTCCCTTATAATAGCTACTTAGCGCCAAGTCTTCAGTAAGTAGCTCCCAACCGCTTTGATGAAGCATTTGATGGGCTTAAGGATGACCGAACCAACAGAATTAGCGTTAGTCCTTAAACCTGCGAATGGAGGATAGGGATAATGTCAACTACCAAGATCATTGTCCTATTTATCGTTTGCGTGGTTCTCCTGACAATCCCTTTAGTCATTATGTACGTATGGTTTGCCCCCTCACTTGGCCGTTATACGTCTTTGGTGGAGAATATAATAGCAAGCCTTATCTTTGGTGTCATAATCGCCCTCCTCTTAGATTTTACTATTCGCCGCAGGCAAGAAAAATCACTAGAAAAAGTAGCCCGTGTCGGGATCTCCGAAGCATCGCACCAAGCTAACAGAATCATTGGATTGTTCGCAACTATGATTAAAGCATCATCTAGCGGTTTTTGTCCCAAGCGCATCGATGAACTCTTTGGCCACGAGGCTGCGGAGCTAGTCTCCCTTCATTTAGACTTGCATAAGCCTGCTCCTGTAATGCCACATACTTCATGGCCTGCCTACTTGACGAATGAGACTCAATATATCTTGAACAGACTCTCGGAAATTCAAAATCGCTACCAGGCATTTTTCTCGGAGAGAACGTTGGCAGCTATAGCCGAATTGCGGATTAACCCTCTATTCATCGTCTTTAAGGATGCATCAGGAGGTCTCCAGCAAGACCTTGAGATGCAGATCAATCGCCCCGTATTGAATATTCCACTTGACACCTTGAAAAAACTCATGGAAGAAATTCTAAAATCCATCGAGACTCTGACTCAAGATGCACTCAAGCTTCATAGTAAGGACGTCCCCCGTTTCCCACGTTTCGAATTCCAGGACAATGTTCTTCCCAAATTCGGCGAGGCTCGATACGACGGACCACCCGGTCCGCCTACCTTCATTGGGACATCAGATAGTGGACCAATGGTCAAGTAACCTGTTCGCAATTTGTTAGCTAAAATAGAAAAGCACAGCTTTTCAGCTGAGCTTAGTTCGAATCCATTGGTAGCGCATACCGGATTTGTCACTAATTTTCCATTCTGTTTGTTTACGTTCAAACCTGTTTTGTTGCGTCTTCCGCCCCTGCCCGTTTTTGAGCGTAATGTACCATCCAGTGCCGTTTAGTGTCATCGCGTCCATTAGCAAATTATTAGCAAAAGTTAGTTTAATTGATTTTAGACACGCAGTTTAGCCGTAATGGAAATTACTTCCATGCTTTCATGCCGATGTTCGTGTAGTGGTAGAGGAACAAATGCCCGATAACAAGTGCTTTTTATCGGAATCCCGTACTAAAGTACTTTGCATAAAGTAAAAATGGTGTTATACTACACCCAGTTAAGCTATATCCTATAATACGTATTTATACTAAGTAACTAACATAATATTTAAACTCAAGAATCGTGACAGGAGATATTTATGCAAATTAAACGAGCTGAGATAAAAAATTATATGTGCCACAAAAAAATAGATTTAAACTTCAGTAATTTTACCGTACTTGTCGGTAAAAATGGAGCGGGGAAAACTAGCATTATTGAAGCTCTTCATAGGTTTTTCACTGATTTTGCTGCTACAGGAGGGGGAGTGTCAGGAGGCATAACTGATTACCTCTGGTATGACAGGGACATCAGACATGCTATATCGATCCAAGTGGATTTGACATTCAATTCTGATGAGTATGACAAGTTACTCCCTTCCACTTCCGCTGAAGTATTGAAGAGTCTAAAGGCTCAATTTCCGTCTGATTTTTATGAGGTTTCAGCGATAAGGCAGATCGCAACGCCGAGTACTTCATGGAAAACGTCTCATTTGAGATTTGGTAAAATCACGCTTGTAAGGGATGACAAAGTTGTAGACTTACCAGAATTCTCTAAAGCTTTAAGTAGCACCATACACGGCGAGAGATTTGGTCTCTTTTTTTTCACACCTCAGAAGATTGCGGGTGATAGACTCGTTGTCGATAAGGAAAAGAAAATCGCCTACCGTTCGACACCTAATATAGATTCATTAGCAAGCGCTGGTAGTATCCTCACATCGTCTGAGGGCGAAGGAAAAAATCAACAACAATGGTTAACGGATAAAGGTATTACCTTAATGGATAGACCACCAGAACCTGGTGAAGTACCTTTTCTCTCACAGCCTATTACTGCTGAAGTTTTAAATACTCTCATTACAAATTTGTCGAATACAATTAAGGGGAAATTTCGTTTTATCTTGGCTGCTAGAGATAACAAAGCTACTACTAGTGGTGGACGAACACCTATTGTTGACCAGCCTACTTTGGATTCAATGAGAGCTCTTTCTCTAAGCACACAGCGAACCGACGAAATAAAATGGGATAAATTTAGGAATTGGATAGTAAAGTTTCTTGGTAAAGATGTAGAGCCTAATCCAACCAGTCTGTTAATTAGAGACTCTGATTTACGTACACCTATATCGTACATTGGTGGCGGTGAGCAAAGTTTGTTCGGTTTGTTATGGAATCTTGTTGACACTGGATCTATTGTTGGGATTGAGGAACCCGAGATTCACTTTCATCCTGATTACTTAAGAAAATTGTTTGCTTTTTTTAAAGAATACTCTTCAGGCGGGAACCAGACTATTATATGTACTCATTCACCCTTGCTCGTAGACAAAAGTATCGTTTCTAACAATTGGGTAATTAGTAGGAAAGAAAAAGAGAGCGTTGCATTGCAATTACGTGAACTCGATGACCTCAAATTGGTATTAAGTGAACTGGGAGTCGTGCCGAGTGATATTTATCTCAAAGATTTTGTACTATTTGTGGAAGGTGGAACCGAAAGAGAAGCTGTTTTACCTATCTTCGCGAAGAAATTAGGGTTCCCATTATCGGAACACGTGGCTGTTATTTCGATTGGGGGAGATACCAAACTAAAAGATTATCTTCGAATGTGGCTTAATCTTCTAGGTTATGCTTCGCTTTCCTATATGGTTCTTTTAGATTCTCATAGTAAAGATTTGGTATATGATGTTGCTAAAGATTTTAACATCGATCATAAAAAGTTCCATGTCCTCTCAAAACATTGTATTGAAGATTATTATCCCAATAATTTAATTATCGCGGCGCTAAAAGACTTGTTTAACATCTCCGTTAAAGAAGAGGATTTAGTAGAACCGAAAGCTGATTCAATTAAATCTCAGTTAGAAAAACATAAAAAGATGCGTGCAAGGTGGAAGATAGATTTAGGTGAATATATTGCAGAACAAATGGAGACAACCACCATCCCGGTCGAAATTGTTGAAGTTTTCAATTCAATCAAACATCAACTAGGTTTAATTTCATGATCATTACTTTAAGCTTAATCTTTGAAAGGATTTTGGAAGACATCCTTTTCACCTAATACGAAAACTAAACGGTATTAAATAATCGTACGCATCAATGGACAATGATCCCGATGTTCATGCGTTAATGAATTATCAGTAATTTCTCCCGCTAAACAATCTGACGGAACGTATTGTCGGAAGTAATGCCCTAATATATATCGAATGAGCTATAATCTTGCGCATTATGTAACCAGCCAGAGTGTTCATGGTATAATACGCACGATATCGACATATATGGCATCGACTAGTCGATCCTAGGAAACAAAGTTCGAGGTAGGCTATGACAAACACCACAGGCAAAGACAAGCTAATCATAGGTAGGCAACTTTCGAAAGCTAGAGAGTTACTCCAGTTGCCAAACGAGCGTGTGGCTTCTGTACTCGGTGTTAGTCCGAAGGACATATTGGACTGGGAGCAGGAACGTTCACAGCCTAGTTTGAAGCAACTGGAAAAGTTGGCAGATATCTATGGTCGCGGAATTGACTATTTCCTCAAGGAGACACCAATTCCGCCGAGGGACATAGAGTTGCGGGGAAAACCAAGGCAGTCATTTCCGGATTTACCTGAAGAAGCGAGGACTGTTCTTGCGCGGTTCGATGAGTTGTGTAGGATCGCCTTGGAGGTTGAAGGGCTGTTGGGTAAAAAACGAAAGGTGACCCTGCATCGGTTTAATGAAGCGTTTTCTCCACAAGATGTCGCTGAGGACATCAGACGTCGTCTGGAGGTAGGGAACCATCCTTTAGCGAACCTCCGGGAACGTCTCGAGCGTGAGGGGATTCGCATATTTGAACTACCCGTACCAAACGGCACGTTTTCCGGTTTTTCGTTTTGGCATACGGAGTATGGTCCCTGCATTCTGTTAGATGCCAACGACCCAAAAGGAAGGAGGAATTTCACACTCGCTCACGAACTCGCCCATCTTATCTATGGTCACAAATCTAGCCTGTGTTATATCTCATTGACGTTGGGAGACTTGAGCGGTGATAAAGAATTACGAGCCAATCAGGTCGCTGTCGAGTTGTTGCTGCCAAGCCACGGCATTCGAGATGAATTTCTCAGGAAAGCATTTACCTCGACACCTTCCGAGAAACAACTTGGTCAGATTGCAACCAAATGGGGTGTAAGCATTCAGGCACTAGGGTATAGGTTGGAGAATCTCGGACTAGTGAAACGAGGACATACTGATACCATAGTTGAACTTCGACCCAAATTTCTCAAGCGTCCACGAACCCCGAAATGGGAAAGACAACTGGGGAAACAATTTGTAGATACCACAATCGAAGCCCATGAAAGAGGACTGATCTCAGCTGGCCGAGTCGCAGAGGGCTTTGGTATCACAGTCAGGAAAGCGATGGAAGAAATCGATCGGCGGCGAGGCAAATCTTTGAACTGATATCCATGAAAAAGAAGGCTTTTACCCCCGAATTTTGGCTACATGTAATGGACTCGAGTTCTCTGATCAACATCGAACGGAACAATGGTGTTACCACCTTGGAGAAACGGAAGGGAGCGATATTGATCTCTGAGAGGGTTGCCTTCGAGATTGCCATGGACCCTAAGGTGCTCAAAACGGACCCTCTTCGGCAATTCGTCATGCGTAACCCTCAGATGATAACACCCTTCCAGGACAACGAGGAATCGGCGTACCTCAGCATCCTACGAGAGCCGGGCATGGATTTGGGAGAGGCCTCCGCGATTGCCATCGCCTGGAAGCGACACCTACCGCTGGTTATCGACGAGCGAGATACGAAGGCTACAGGCAAAGCAAAAGGTTACGGCATCACCACATTAAGCTGGCAGGGATTCCTGAAAACTTGCTGACTTTATCGTTTTCTGCTCATTGAATATTCTAGCAACTTGAAGTAGTGAATCACTTTCGCATGAATCGGTCCTTGAAAACCTCAACTGCACATTAGGGCGGAATGTTACCTGCAGCCCAGCTTGCGCCAGTACATTAGCATTGATTTACGACACGATCTTGTAGAGTTCTCCATTGTTTATAGCAGCTCTAATCTCCATGGCTAATCTTCTTCCGGTTGAGACAGGTCTACCGTACGTCCAGACAGAGTACTCAGATCCCTCGCCGAACGGGTTGGTGCCCGCCACAATCCTCGCCGAGATCTCGAATACGGTGAATCCCGTGGCCGGATGATAGAAAGTCTCAAGAGAAAACGGACCTATGATTCCTGGCGGCATCAGCTCTTGGGATGCTTCAACCGTTCCCTTCCCCATCGCCCAGATCTCTGGCAATAGGCTCTCTCTGAGCGTCACGCTCTGATTGCCCGTAATCGTATAGTCCATAAACTCAGGCGGTACGTCCGGGAGGGCACGATACACCTCGTCGACAGGCTCTATCCGTTTGTCGAACCCCATGTGGGTAAGCACACCGTTCCTGATAGGCAGGCCAACGCTGTTTTCCAACGGTGAGAAGAAGTAGTGAGGATAGTAGCGGACCCCCGGAAGGAATTCCTGTATAGTGGCATGCTCGGCGTCTTCCGCTTTTATTAATCCTAAATCGATTCTCTCCCTGAGGCGATGATGATACTCTCCTTTTGAAGATGCCGTGAAAAATCCTTTGCCTCCCTTTGCTCCCTGGAATTTCACAAAAACCTTGCCGTCGATGCTGTCCGGAGATGAATATTCCCTCGGCAATCGTACGCCGGCCTTTTTCAGCCATTGTCGCTGTTTCGCTCGATCGCTTTCCCATTCGAGGGTCTTCCTGTTACCCAGAAGGGGAATATGGAATCTGTTCAAGATATTGGAGAAACCGACATATTCAACGAATGAACCGTGGGGGACGATAATAGTATTTTTGCTGGCCAGTTGCCTCTGAATTCCTTCGTCCAGTATGTCACTCCAGTCTTTTACGTTAACGTAGTAGTCCGGTTTGGCGGCGGGGTAGGCATCATAAACCGATTTTCTGTCAGGCTTGGTTATCCCGACGGTCTTGAATCCTTCCTGCCGCGCCCCGTAGAGGATCTGAAGCGCCGAATGGGAACAGATGGTACCGATACTGATTTGCCCGGGATCATAGGAGTCAAGTATCGCTTTGACACGTTCGTCCATTACGTGACTACCTCACTCAATCTGCCGAGCCGCGAAGCTTCCATGATTTCCAGCACGGCCAGGTCCAGAGGATCGCTAATCTGGCGGCCACTGTAGACAGACCTCAGGAGATCCTGGAATTTCAGAGAGAGATTCCTCATATCAGGTGATGTTGGACCTATTGCGGGATCGCCGGGAATCCTAGGCGACACGTCGAACACGACGAATTCGAGTTTCCTGGAATCAATCGGTGAGTACGCGATAGCGCCCTGCAAGCCAAACGGTCCGATCATCCCCGGAGGTTCTTCTCGTTCGACGGTCTCCATGAATTTCCTTGCAGTTTCCCAAAACATAGGGTGCAGCGACTCTCTGACCGTGATCCCGTAATGCCCCACCTCCTCATTTGTGATGGGTATGTCCAACTGCAACTGCTGCTGTGCCGGGAGTTGGAGGAATCCTTGCAGGTTCACCTGTCTTCGGTCGCTGAAACCCACCAGGTCCAGATCTCCGAATCGATCCTTCAGCCCATATGCGTGCCAGTTTGCGTTGGCCCTGGACCCGAGCACGTATTCTTCAATCCTGGCTTCTTTCAGGACTGTGTCGCTGATGAGACCGGCGTTTTTGTATCTTTTTGCCTGTTCGTAGTACTGCTCAGGCGTTCGCGCGTAGAAAAACGCTCGCTCCAGAGGCTTGTCAACTCTCTGCACTTTAACGATGACCAGTCTGTCGATCTGTTCGGGTTTATCAAAATGCTCGGGGAACCTCACCCCCGCCTTTTTGAGGAAATAGTACTGGTTCCTGTCGATGTTTCTGTCCTCAGTCCTCAACATCCGCCTGTTCCCATACACGGGTACGCCGAACTGATTTTCGATGCCTTCCGCCCCGACGTATACCGTGAAGGAGCGGTGGGGTACCCACACGGTGTTATACTCCAGAAGCTCAGCCTCTACATTCGGATTCAGAATGTCCCTGAACCTGTCCACCAGTATGACGTGGTCGTAAAGATGGGGATGCTCTCGAGTATATAGACTATCTCTGCCTTTTTCGGCGACGAGCAGTGTCTTGGCTCCAAAGGCTTTCGCCGCCATTCCCAGTGCGAGCGCGGAGTGCGAACCGAGAACACCAATGTGCACTCTATCGGCTCTGTATGCCTTGACGATTTTTTGCACTTCAGTAGCCGTAATCATATCGCCGATAATCCCTGCTTGTACTAACCGCCGCCTGTAGTATGAATTTCGTCAATAGTACTATAATGAAGCGCAGAAGTAAAGCACCCGAATCAGGGTAGTGGGTCATTTTGAGCCCTGTGGTTCGTCTCGCTTTGACGACTTAGGATTTAGCATCAAATCCTCCGGGATACCCAGGGTAAACAAGCGGAAATGGTGTCGAATACGGAGGTAATAGGCAATGCCAGATACACCATACGCGGACATGAATAGGCTGCTGGAGAGATTCCTTTCAGATATCCGGCACATCTTTCAAGAAAGATTGGTCGGCTTGTACCTGTATGGGTCTCTGACGACTGGCGACTTTGACCCTGACTGCAGCGACATTGATTTGTTAACGGTCACCGCATCCCAAATTACCTCTCTGGAATTTGAGTCCCTGCGCGGCATGCACATAGACTTTGCTCGCAACAACTCTGAATGGGAGGATCGCATTGATGTCGTTTACCTCCCAGTGGCGGCTCTGAGAACGTTTCGATCTTGGAAAAGTCCGATTGTCATAAGCCCGGGCGAGCCGTTCCACGTGCGAGAGGGGGAGGCACTGAAGGATTGGCTACAGAACTGGTACGTCGTGCGCGAGAGCGGCTTGGCGCTGTTTGGCCCACCGCCAAAGACGATCATTCCTCCAATCACGAAGGAAGAGTTTGTTGAAGCCGTACAACGCTACGCAGCAGAAGTGAGTGAGCGGGTAAGACACGAGCGGGATCGGAAGAGCCATGCATACGCAATTCTGACAGTGTGCAGAGCTCTACACGCGGTCAGGACGGGTAAACAGGCATCGAAGAGGCAGGCTGCGTTTTGGGCGCAGGAAGAGCTTCCGGAGTGGTCGAGGCTGATTCAAGCCGCGCTTGCGTGGAGGCAGGAGTGGCGCGAAGAGCATGTCGTTTATGCTGCAACCCATGCTGAAACAATTCGGTTCGTCAACTTCGTCAGCGAACAAATCCTGGCTTAAAACTCCAGTTCTCACGCACGTCAAACTGACCCACTACCAAAAAGTTGAGTCCTAGTTGAAAAAGCGGGCCGTTAGTGACCGTATAGAGGTGAGACATGAAGATGAAGATTATTGGTTCTCTTCTGATTTTTTCTGGCCTTCTTATGATGTGTGCCGCAGTCTACATGTCTTGGATATTCTACAGGTTGGCTTTCGTAACTGTGTCCAAGAACCCTGTGCCGCAAGACATGGCATTCGCTCTTATTGGGGTTCTAGGTGTACCGGGGATCGTCTTTGGCATACTCACCTTGTTGGGTGGAGTCTATGCCCTGCGAAGGCGTGGTTGGGTACTGTCTTTTGCTGGCTCCATCTTTTCACTAATTGTTCCTCCTCTTGGTCTAGCTTCTGGCATAATGCTCGTGTTAGAACGAAAAGACTGGCCTAAGACCAAGCGTAGGCTGACTATAGGCGTCCTGTCCGTTTTAGGCTTTTTTGTGACCTGCTTTTGGGTTCTGGCACAGTTTCTGTGACGTTCAACTACACGTTTATAACATGCGACACTCCAGATCGTTTAGTGTGGGCTGAGCTAAGACCTAACTTACAACACGTCACAGAACCAGACTGCTGAAAAAGTGTTGCCTAGCTCTTCGTGAGACCGAACCTCTCCCTTTCGCAAAGGGAGATTGAGAGGGATTTAAAATTAAAAATCCCCCTTCTTCCCCCTTTTTCAAAGGGGGAAAGACATCTTTTTCGACTTTTTCAGCACTCTCAGAACGCTATTTTGTGCAATGAGATAAACCAATTACTATATTTTTGTTTCACTTAATAGTTGTTAGTAATGAGTTGGAAAGGATAGTTATACGCCAGCTAACTCTGCCATTTTTCGATACTTCTCGCCCATCAAAACATTTTTAACCTTTGCTCTCAATTTCTCAATGTCTTCATCGGTAAAAGGCTTGAGATGCCCGCTGTATATCGGATGATCTTTAGGGTACAGAAACATATGTTGACCCCTGATTTGATGTATTTGCACCTTAGATCGCCCGAAAAAGTGGAGATGCATCTTGGCGCCCCCAGGATCGTCAAGACCCCAGTTGCCTAAGTCCTCATAGTTCATCCTCTCAATGCCCAAGACCTCATACATACCTTTCCCCACCGCCATCGAAATCCGGATAAAATCTACAGCCTCCTCGTACGTCATGTCCGACCTATCTGTGACTTTTTCCCTTTTCCGCATAACCAAATGACCGCCGTCATCCCGACAATTAAGAGGTGATTCCGGAACGTTTACCACGAAGTATTTATCCTCGTAAACCACTTTGTCAGCCATTCTGATACTACCTCCTTAGCAATAGACATGAAAATACTAACGTCTTCAGCACACGAGGTCAAGAGGTAAAGGGCATTCATGACTCGTTGTATCTCTCATGTATTCGGCCAATACTATAATGATTATTGTTGCATATATTGTTTGAACAATTGTCAGTTTTATGTGATGTTATTTGTTGAATTTGTCCAAGATCTCCTTTTATCATATAATTCACAGATAACAAAATGATTGTAATTCCACATTATATGGTCAACCTACTAAACGATTCCTATCACTGATAAAAACGACCCGAATTCAAGTTCGAGTTTAAAGATGATTCAAACTAACAAGCCGAACGTCGCCGGAATCCTGAATATTGTCTCAGGTATCATTATTATTATGATTTCTTTCGGTGGTTGTATGAATGTCATTAATGCAGGAAGAACACAAGACGCATGGATGTTTGCATTATTAGTTCCAGGTGCGTTAGCTCTGGTTGGCGGAATCTATGCCAGGCGTAGGACGACTTGGCCTTTAGCTTTTACTGGTTCGATCTGCGCGATCCTGGCAGTCTTAGGGATTGCCTCTACTGTGCTAATCACGCTTTCCAGAAATGAGTTTAAGTAGTCGATTTGCCTAGACCTAAACAATTCGTCAAATTGTTACTTAAATTCTTAAATCACATATTTATCTGTAGGTCAATCTTAGTTAAGAAAAATGATATTGACAAACATATAATAATCGTATAAGATGATTCAGCCTTGTATCAATAAAATAATACTCTATTTCATGGTCCGGGATTGAGGGAGCTTTGAACTGCCATCTGTAAGTGGGCACTTGGATGGCGGGGAGCCAATAGTGAAACCGACTTATAAGGGGTCGGTTTTTTATTTTTTATTTTTAAAGAATATTAAAGAGTAGTATCCATCCGGTTAAATGAAGGAGGGTGGATCATGATGGCAATTGACAAATACCAAAACGATAAAAGTTACCAATGTATAGATCTTGACAGCATCGTGGTTAGTGTCACAGGTCAATGCAATATCTATTGTTCTTATTGCCAGAATCGTCCTGCCATGGAACGTTTTAAAACGAACATCATCCCAGACAGATTACTGTTCAAGATTTTTTCTGAGCTTGCTGAATCATTCTCCGCAAAGCGTATTACTATCACTTATACAGGCGGGGAACCATTGCTTGCAGGAAAAGAGTTTTATTCAGAAGTTTTGAAGGCCCAAACAAAATATTTCCCAAAAGATACAGAGATCTTGAATATCATTCAAACGAATGGCACTTTGATAGATGCCTCTTGGGCGGCATTTTTCAAAGAAAACAGTATATTTGTCAGCTTGAGTATAGACGGGCCCGAAGATATACAAAACATTCATAGGCCCTACATGAATGGCAAAGGGACATTCATAGATGTCATGAGAGCCATCGAACTATTAAGGACGAATGGGAACCACTACGGTTTAATTTGTGTTGTCTCAGAAATAAGCGCGATACATGCTGCGCGTATTGTCGAATTCCTCTTGTCTTTAGAACCAGATATCATCGCATTCCTTCCATGTGTCCAATTTGGACCTGTGCTGAAACCAGCGACGTTCGGAGACTTCAATATGTTAGCTTTTGATGCATGGATAGATCCCCGAATAAATCCAAAATCAATACCAATAAGAACCTTCCGCGATATCTGGTTGAAGGTCGCGGGAATTCCCACTGAAACTGAATGCGGTTTTGTTGGACGGTGCCCCAGTCATCCTAATATAGACGTAGAAGGAAATGTCCGTATATGCGACCAATTTCTAGGAGTGCATGAGGGCATATTGGGTAACATCAATGAACATTCTTTAATTGAAATCTTTAATAATGAGAAAACAACCGATATCCTAAGGTACTCGAATGATATCCCTTCAGAATGCAGACGGTGCAGATATCTCTCTTTATGCGGTGGCGGTTGTGTATTCAGTCGGGTCTCTAACAACGGCATGGAATACTTTTGTATAGGAAGAAAGCGAATGTTTGAGCACATAATTGAAACATACAGCAGGATGCTCGGTGTTGATTGGAACCCGATATCTATAAAGATTACCAATGGAGGTGAAACAGATGGCCATTCCAAAAAAGTTGGAAATTAGTCTCAACGAAGGCCAACCCATCGACAAGAAAAAACTTGCAACTCAACTCAAAACGCTTGAGGCAGTCGGCGCTAAAGTCCTTGTCGATACGATCAGATCCCAAATTGAACTGTTCGATTCGGGAAGAATAGCGAGAGGTGCTTTTGCGAAGTGATCTTGGAGCTATAGCACGAAGGGTCTTCGTGCACAAGACATTCGAACGACTACCCCGCGCTAAGTAATCCTTATCACACCGAGCATCCTGCTGGCCTAACGTCCGAAGCTCGCGTGCAATACTTCGCGAGCCTATTCAATATCGTGAAAGTATTGCCCGTCACACATCATACTACATGGTTTCTGGTCAATGCCCCCGGCTAAGCAACGAAGGTTGAGCAGGAACTTATCAAGAGGAACAAGCCTAAATACAACGACCAAGGCAAGTAGAAGCCAATTGATGCCTTTATGGAATGTGGTTACAATCAAGAGGGAAGTGGTACAAGGTTAAATCCCTGATTTTACAGTCGGTCGTGTTTTAGTTTTGAAGAAGGATGTCATCCAGGAGGTCTTCACACCAGCGCTGTTAGTTGCCCGAACCCTCCACCAGTATTTGGTATCGTACTTGAGGTTGTTAATGAGTCTGAAAAAGTTGAACTTACCGGACCCGGCTTCATCTTTTAGGGAGAACTTATCAGCTTGTCCTACTTCTTCAGCTATTTCAAACTCGTATCTGATAGCACTTGGTGCTATAGACCAATTGAAGATGGGGTTGATATTCACACCGATAGCACCTAATATCGGTTTTATGTTGATAGGACTGGGAAATTTAACTGGCACCATCGTGATTGCACCGTTGGCAACCTTCAAGTTTGCCTTGAACTCATTTAACATTTCATGAGGGTCAAGTACTTTGATATCTCCTAATTGGCGCTTAAGATTCATAAAGTGTGGCTTATTCCAAGTGACAAAATAATGCATCTCCCATGACGCCGCTGTCTGTGCATGAATCGTGTCACCAGAAGGTGTATTGAAAATTATTGTTGTTTCAACGAGACTATCTATCAATCTTGTAAATGAGGTCATCTCCTTTGGGGGCATGGGGGGCAATGGATTTATTGAATTTTTCCACGTTTTCTTGATTCTGTAAAGAAGAGAGTATACCTTGTCTTTATCTTTTGTACGCCTTATCATTGCCGAAGCCAGTTCAAGTGAAGTAAAAACAGAGGTAAAAAAGACAAAATCGGGATTCTTGTTTTCCGTAACCTGCTTCATGAAATCCTGTGAGTCGCTGTGGTGTATGTCGGTTGGGATTTCTGCAGCAACTATGATATCTGAATCCAGGTAAACGTTTTTCTTGGCTTCACTTGGCTTTTTTGGCATAGAATGTTACTCTGGTCCTTTGTTTTGCTGGTACTTTAGCGATAAAAGATACCTTCTTGTTACCACCAGACTTAAAAGTCACTCTTCTCTTGACTGTTCGCTTTGCTAAAAAGCTAACCTTTTTTCTTGCCACGACAATCTCTATAATAATAATCAGTCAATTCTGTCGAGAATCGACTTACAGTATACAATCAGAAATGAACATTCGTCAGTGTGTAGAAGAACAATCTTGAGAGCTTCTCACAAAATAGTTAACTGTAACGTCACTTCTTGGCTTTTTGTTCAGCGCTCTCGAATGAATTTACGAGAGTAGTAATAACCGCACGGACAGAGGATTCGTTTGTATTTTTGGTGTTGACAACCCAGTTCTTGCCGGACTACACTGAAGTCCCTAACTCACCTCGCACCCCTACGTGCGATAGGTAGAGGAAGTCTTTTCTCTTTCCCATACTAAAAAGCCAGCCAGGTTGTAAATTTTCCTCTGGGGACTCACCCTAGGCGCAGGAGGTGATTATGGTTACCGAGGAACAGATTAAGGAGTTGGCACATGAAATCTGGGAGCAAAAGGGACGGCCAGAAGGCAAGGACGTAGAGCATTACTTTCGTGCCAAGCAAATCCTGGAAGAGAAGGAAAACGCTCGCGTCATCGAACTGCCACCGTCGCCACCTATCCCTGAATTGTCACCACCACAGGCAGCGACTGAAGCCCTGTATCCTAGCAAACACAAGAAATCTACTCGCCGCAAGAAAAAGTAGGAAGAACAGACTATAGCCAATATAGGGGGGGTAAAGGAGGGGAATATGCCGATATATGAGTACGTGTGTCCTAGGTGTAAGACAGAGTTTGAGTTGATGCGTCCCTTCAATGAAGCTGATAAGCCCGCCAAATGTCCTAAATGCAAATTAGAGGCACAGAAACAAATATCGAACTTCGCCTCACAAACTGGCTCCTACTTGCAGTCACCAGCAAAGCGCTTCAGGAAATAAATAGTATGGAGATGTCGAAACGCGAAAGAATTAAAGCAGCTCTTACTGGCAAGACAGTCGACCGCGTACCAGTAGCTTTTTGGAGACATTGGCCGGGTGATGACCAAAAACCCGATTCACTGGCAAATGTTACATTGGAATTCCAAAAACGGTATGATCTTGATTTCATCAAGATTCCAGTGTCATCAGCATATTGTGTCGATGATTATGGAGTAAAACACGAATACCGCGGTAATCTAATTGGAGACCAGGACTATTTAGAACGTGTAATCAAGCGAGCAGAGGATTGGGATCGGATAGAACCATTAGACATCCGAAAAGGTACTTACGGCTGGCACCTGCAAGCATTGAAAAAAGTCATTGAAAAAAAGGAACGGGAAACGCCGGTAATTTTTACGATATTTAACCCTCTCGCCATGGCTTCCTATCTCGCTGGGGATAGGACCTTGTTGGTACATTTAAGGCGTTATCCGCAGAAGATACAAATAGCCCTCAAAGCACTTACCCAAACATGTGTAAGCTTCGTAAAAGCGGTAATTGATGAAGGAGCAGACGGCATTTTCCTATCCACACGCTGGGCAAGTTACGAGCTCATAAACGAACAAGAATACCTCCAATTTGGAAAGCCTGGTGATTTGGATGTCCTGGCAGCATCTGCCGGTGGATGGTTTAATGCACTCCATCTGCATGGCCAGTACCCGATGTTTTCCACACTCTCCGATTATCCTGTGCAAGCGGTAAACTGGCATGACCAAACAGCATGGCCAAGATTAATTGAAGCCAAAGAAATATTTAGTGGAGCATTGATGTGTGGAGTTGAACAATACCAAACCCTTAACGCTGGAAGTCCTGCTGAAGTTCAATCCCAGGTTCACGATGCTATAAGCCTTATGAAAGGGTGCCGTTTAATTGTCACTCCTGGCTGCACTTACCCCATTAGCGTACCCCATGCCAATCTAGTCGCGATGAGAAAGGCAGTCGAAACATTTTCTGCTATTGGTGGGGGTAGGGATGGGATAGGTTCCTAATGTTGCCGGAAGATGCAATGCCGTGGGGCTTTTTTGATGCCTACCCAAGGGACAACAAACCATAAATAGCTCTTTAAAGCGCTCTTGAAGAAAATTGCATATGCCACTAGAGTCACCAAGAAGGCGGTCGTGGATAAAATACCAAGGCCGCCTTCTTCTATAGAACGAGGCTACAAATAAGGTTTAGTGCGCTCACAAAAATGGTTCGCTGGATTTCACGCTTGAGCCATGAGCGTAGGTAGTGATCGCTATAAAGGAATGTTTGCAATGATTCCGCATGAACAAGGATTCACTCAACTCGGCTTTACCTTATAGCCAGGGACTACCCTGCCCTTCTTAAACTTTGGAATTGTAGAACACTTAATGGCATCGACAAAGGGTTTAATAATAGTCTTTATTCCTTTCTCCCCTATATTGCTATATATCGACCATTCATACTCGTTGATAGTCTTAAAACCAAATTCTTCTCTTATATCGTTGACCCCTTTATAATAGTCGGCGTATGCAGAAGCTATTATATGGTTCTTGTTGTCGTACTTATCGTATACCAGTCCTCCCTCTTCACTATTGTAACTCTCAACAAATCCCTGCCTTTTCAAAATATCTCTGATCACTAAAATTACATCTTTGTCTGCTGTTTGCCCCTCTATATAAGGAAATTCATCACCCCCACAACTGTGCTTTGTACGTAAACCAGCATCCTTCAATGTTTTAATATAGGGCGCCATATTAGCATCGATAGTAACCCTAATTCCTGGAACCTTCACCTGTGGATGCCCAGTCCTTCGAGAAACGCCTGCGGATTCAAAGGTGTTAGTCATTTGACTCTATTTACCCTTCAAATTCCTTTGAGCTAGTTTGTCATGGAAGACCACATACCTGATGAGTTCCTCCATACTGAAGACAATATGCATTTGTTTGAAATATTCACTGCCCGTCATTGCGGCGTTCGGCAGTTCCGCAAGAGGCATTTGCCCATCATCATTAAATTCGCTAAGGAAATCTTCCTTCTCCACCATACTAAAAGGGTAGAAACGTACTACAAACTTATTCTCCATATCATGATAGAGAAATGGTACTTGAATCGGGGCTTCAAAGCCACATATTGTGCATGCGAACTGGTTAATCTTACCTTCCAGAAGTTTTTCCTTCGCCTCTGGATTCAACTGAGAGTTAAGGGTTTCCCAGATCAAGGTATTGCTTTTGCCATCACACCTTGGGCAATTTATTTCGACTTTGCGATATATAGACATTTACCAGCTATCTCCTTTCATCGTTTCCATGCTCACCAGGTTGACATGCACGATATAAGGTAAATCTGTTCCAGGGACCTTCTTGTGATTGAGTGCTTCAGCGGCAAATCGATATGCTTGAATAACCTTGTCTTGATTCCAGAATAATTGCATGTTATCCTCCATTGGCTGATACCAGTATATACCAAGTGAAGAACGTAGGATGTATGGGATAACTCACGTCTTTTCCTTTAAGAAGTAGTTCATTTACTGATATTTGGTCAGGAAACTCATTACCTGGTAGTTAGTCCAGATATGTTTCTTCAGAACTGGTCTCTTGAGAACGATACCATCCAGAGTCGTGCATCGGCTGAGTGCCACATATATCTGACCGTGGGCAAAGGTGCCTCTCCCGATATCAATAATCACATGATCGAAGGTCTTTCCCTGGCTCTTGTGAATTGTAACCGCCCACGCCAGCATCAACGGATACTGCGTAAAGGTACCGATGACTTTTGAATGTAAACCCCCTGCCTCGATATAAAAGCTGGGTATTTCCCAGGTAAAAGGCGCAATCTCCACCTCCTCACCTTCAACCAGCTGGGCGATTATGATATTTTGGCCATTCCAGTTCTGAGTTATACCCTTTATTATCCCGACACTGCCGTTCACCCACCGACCTTCAGCATCATTATTAAGCATCATTATCTGGGCACCTACCTTGACCTCAAGGTCAATTGCGGTTGGTAAATACTCTCTACCGAAGTCTCCCGTGATATTGCCGGTGAAGGTGTAAAGCCTGCCTTTCAATCCTGCCAGACGCTCGTAATTGATTTCTTCGGCCAGCTTGTTGGTGGTGGTCAGGTAGACGTAGAACTTATCCGGCGGTGGTTCAAACTCCGGCTGACACCTCTGGTTAAGAATCTTCAGGCTTTCCTCGGTAATGGAGTTATTGCGAATGGAGTTAAGCAGTGTAATAAACTGCTCATCATGCTGACGGTAAACCTTCTCCAGTTCCACGAACTCCATATCGAAGGAGTCGAACACCTGCGCTCCATAGAAGTAGGGAGTCTCGTAAAGAGACTGAAAAACCGCCTTTTCATTGTTGGTGACTACCGGGGGTAACTGATAAAGGTCCCCTATAAATGCCATCTGCATGCCGCCAAATGGCTTATCAAACTGGCGGCTGTTCAGACGCAAAAACTTGTCCACGCAGTCCAGCAGGTCAGCTCTCACCATGGAGGTTTCATCAATGACTATAGCATCCAGCTTGCGATAGATGCTTTGTTTACTGTGAAAACGGGGCTTGTTGATTTGATCAGGGGTGATGCCAGGCTTGAATCCGAAGAATGAATGGATGGTCTGCCCTTTTACATTGAGAGCAGCGACTCCGGTGGGCGCCAACACTGCCACCTTCTTTCTAGTAGAGTCACGGAAAAGGTTCAGTAGCGTTGATTTACCTGTGCCCGCTCGACCTGTAATGAAGATGCTCCTGTGGCTATCTTCCATGATATCGAGAGCGTGTAGGAGTTGTTCGTTAAATTGTATCAGTGTCTGTTTCATTTGCGGTCTTAACTGGAGGGCTGTATCCGGCTACAAGCAATAATGACAGAATATTATGGCTGACTAACGATAGCAAGAGTTCTGATGAAAACTGCCTCGGATTGACGATTATCACCCGATGCATTGTTCTTACTCAAAAGGTCTGCCAATCTTTCTCTTTTACAATCTTTCTCACATACAGAATGTGATTATTCGATGAGATTGAAAAATCAGCGGTTTCCTAATCTGCTGGTAGCTGTATCATCTGGTGTTTTCACGTTCCAACCAGTATTACTGTGTTTCTTATATCAACAGTCTTTTGAACGTAGAATACCAACCATTGATAATCCGTGGCATCCAGCCAAGCGTCAAGGTCAAGTGCCTTATCATCGGCAATCGTCTCCATTAACTCGGTAGTGTCGCCGTCTCCGTTTTCAATCTCAGTATCAAGACTTAAGATGGTCGGCTTGCGCTTCTCTTTCCGCCAGTATTCGGCTACTACATTGGGTTTTTATTCCATCATACCCTTACTTAAAAAATTAAACGATCGGCTTTTGACAGCGGTTGCACTGCGTTGCATAGCGGTGTAGGAGCGATCCGCAATGAGAACACGTAAAACGTTTCTCCGTTTCAATTACCCATTGCTCGGTCCCCAATTCCTTCCAGCGCGGTATGGCTGCCAACATCTGTTGCTTCGCAATTTCAAACGGGAAAGTCCTGATGTGGTTGCATGGGAAATCTGTGCACTGATGACAGCTTTCGAGACGCTTTTCGCCTGCGCAAGCCCTGATGGCACAAGCCTTAGCGAATTGAAACGTTTTCTCGGATCGGCAACCTTCACAGGTTACTTGTTCAGGTATAGTTCCGAAAATTGGAGCCAATTGTTCTTTAAGTTCCTGATCCTTGTCGCGATCCGCCGCCCGGACCGCACAAACACTGCAATACATTCCACAGGGTGATAGATATTCCTTTTTTACATTCATAATATTCTCCTTAAAAAAATTATTCCGATGACCTTGCCGGAATTCATTGTTTGGATCCTACGTTGTTCAACTTATTGGAACTTATAGGAAAATCAATTTTCTCCATGATGGGATTTTAAAGGACTTTTATTGAAGTTGCAATGGGCAATTGTGAATTATTTGTAAGATAGAATGCCAATATACTTTCCCTCAAGAAAAACGTTAGAAAATACTGATGTTGTTGTCTACCAACTTGCTGAAGCTGTACGATCATTAAACAATACAACAAATAATAAATGACGAAAATCCTTACCTTTAAAACGAAAATTGACATCGATACAACCGGTTTAAATCCACCCTCGTAAAAGAGCGCGACCATTTTTCAGAGGGAGATCGTTGGAGATAAAACTTGCGTGTTGTTCTTGAGTTTTTCTAAGACAATGGTCTTCAGGGGTTCAAGATCCAGAGGGGTTAGCTGTAGTAGGCACAATTATTTTGAAGCTGGCTAACGACTGCTTGCCGCGCAATCCCACGTGACAGCGATAAGGTGTTTTGTTTTGCGTTAGCAGCGGTTTCCTAATCTGTTGCTCGGTGTGTTAACTGGTGTTATTACGTTCAAATCTGTGTTGTTGTGTTTATTAGACCGAGAGCTTTATGAGCGTATAATACCAACCAGTATTAATCCGTAGCATTCAGTCCATTAGCAAATTATTAGCAAAAATGGTTTTCATCAGACAATGATATCATCCTACTGTTTCTGCCCTACTTGCTGTTTTACCTCATTAGTTAATTCATACCGTCTTGGCTTTCTATTAGGGTTTGAAATCCGAACGCCATATTTTTCAAGTTCTGGCCATATGGTCTTACTAAAATGTATTCCAAACTTTGCCGGATCCAAATTTGTTAATGGATTGAGCGGAAAGAATTCTTTTATCACCTTGGCACAGTCTGTACTCCTAAATGTTCCCGCGGGCAGTTTTCCAATAATCATCTTGGCTATCTGTTTCTCTTGACTTGACGTTTCCTTATGAGATGATAGCCGTTCTATCGTAGTAGCCAATACAACCTCAGGGGCTGACGCCTTTTTACGAGAAACGGAAATCTTTTTAGTACATTCAATAGTTTTAATGTAATGGGGTGGAAGAAACTGACTAAAAACAGGTGACTTTGATCCGACACGGTCAGTCACGAACCACAGAAAAGGATATTTACCGTTATCCATTTTTAATGTTTCGATGTTAATTTTGGAGAATAAATTCACAAAATCACTATCGTCACTCAATAATGCCACATGAGTAACCCTGTTTTTCAGCAAGTCCGCAAGCATGTCCAATGCAAGTGATATATCTGCGGAGTTCTTGGAACCCTTGACCGTATAATGCTGCACTCCTTTTACATTAATCTCCAAAGATGTGAATTGGTGAGTAGCCCAAATGCGCCAAAGGTCAACCCTATCTGCGTCTACATACATATTCAACGCATTGGGACTTGGAAAATCATCTGGCCATTGCTGCATGGTTGCCAGGATAACAGACTTGGCATCATTCAGAAGATTTTCTACATCAATATACAGTGTGGCATAACTCATGTTCACCTCCCATATCAGTATGGAGCTTCTATTGTTTTCAAGGATTCTTGAATTGTACCTGTTGTCGATACCTTTGGGAATAGTACCCGTAAGGCGTAGTACACGGTAAAGATGGAATCGACGAGAATACCAATTCCAAACAGGATAAGGATGCCTATGAATGTAGGTTCCCATAGTCCAGTCAAGTAAGCCACAAATGCTACAACGTACACCGTTCCGTTCGTGATTATTGCCTGGTATGCCTGATATTGGGTTTTCCCGACCCCATAGAAGATGCTGTCTGTAACGTTATTGAGCGCAAAGAGAATGTAGGGAACGATTAAGATAGCCATGGCCGTTGTAGAAAAGCTCACCATATCTCCGTTAGAGTTTAGGAGACCGGCGAAACTCTGCCAAAATGGCAAGAATATTAACCAGAGTAAGATAATCAGACCGCCGATGATCAGGGAGGAATACCATAACGACCGCACTTTGATTATATTGGCGGAGTTATTAGCCATTAATACCTTGGAACTTTCCGAAAGAGCAAGGATAGGCACCAGAAGAAAACTCCAAAATATGTGCATTGCCAGGTAATAGCCGCCAATGTGGTTCTCTCCTAGTAGGTTGAGAAGCCGGACAATCATGAAGAAATAGGCAACGTTTCTCACAAGGCTATCGAGACCAGACCACGCTCCCACCCTGAGGTAGGATCTCCAGTCCTTGAATGAGAATAACGATTTCCAACTTTTCAATTTCTCCCACGCGATACGTCTAATCAAAACGAGTGCGGTGATCAGTAGTGCCAGACTGGCCAGTGTGTCTGACCATGCGACGCCAAGAACCCCCATATTGAGTGAGAAGCTATAACCACCATAAAAGAGACTGTCCAGAATAAATCGATAAATCACCTGCAATATAGCCAGAGTCAGGATTAATTTTTTGCGGTTCACTGTCTCCACGATAATTACGCACGCAGCACTTAACAGGAAGATGGGTATGCCTGCCGTCTTGATCTTCAGGAATGCCGAGGTAGTCTCCCGTATCGTTTCAGGCGTTCCTATTATTGATACGAAATGAGAAGACAAACTGAAGAGAGTCACTGCAAGGACAATGGAGAATAGAAAAATCATTGTTAGCGATGTTTTTATTTGAGACGCCGGTCCCTGTTTACTCTGCATTCCTTTGCCGACGAAGAAGAAGATAGCCAAAACAAAGGTTTCCTGCACTACCTCAAGTAGAAGATCGACGAATTGCCATTGTGCAACAATGGCCAGCGCGTTGGTGTCGGGGATTGCATTTCCAATAAGATAAACACTATAAGAGCGGTAGAACTGGGGTAGTGCCATATAAAGGAATATCAGAAGATAAAGCTTCCAGTCCCATTGCTTGAGAAGTGACTTACCCAACGTAATAGTGTCGACAACTTTCGTCATTGCATTATTTATACATGATTCAGCCTTTCAAGTGCAAGAAATCAGTCACGATCCCATCTGCAATTAATCAGACAACGAAATAGCAGATTGTGAGTCACTTTTTTGGCTGGATGTTCAATGCCTGTAAAAACGTCTGCCCAATTTCACGCCTGAGCATTGAGCGTGGTGTAATAGGCTAACAAAGGAACCATTTTGCCGCAGTTCGAATCCAAGTCAGAACATTGAATAGGATAACAGATGTCATAATTGTTCAACTTAAAGAGCATCGGTCTTCGGAGGCTGAGCCTGAAATCCCGTCCGATAGTGTCTGAGATGGTCTGAGGTAGTCACCAAACCAACCGTCCCACGATCGACCACACCAGGTTACGGCTGGTACCGTCCGTGGGGAGCGTCAAACATCCCTTAATGTTTAACGATCTTGGTTTATCTCGAACTTCCCCCCACATTTAGGGCATTTGTACGTATGTGTGTGCGGAGGCACAGTACCGTCCCTTCTCGTTGTCCGGTACTTCATCTCTCCTCGAGGAACGTTCTCCAGGTTACCCTTACACGCTGGGCAGTACTTTACATTAGGTTGTGGACCACTTATGTTAGCGATGGTTCCCCTTCTTTTAATAAACCACTTTGTTTTTTGTAAGAAATGCTCTTTTGATCGGAGAGGAATTTCAACGGTGGTAGCATCACGGGTGGTCTGGGATACACTTTCTCCCTTCTCAAAATTCTATCTCAGCAAAACCCGCAGCTTGTCGAGCAGAGCGTGCCCACCAACGTGACTGATTTATCGCCATAGATTACGTTTCGGTAATCTAATTAACCCATAGTCAAAATGCGCTCGCAGTTTCCCTACGGCATCTTGCCCCCAAGTGACAGCAGTGCCTGCGGCACCGATTTCAGCCGCGTAAAGTACGACATCATTACGCGTACTCAAATGCTCACTATGGCTTGTCAGAAACAACTGGTCGATTGACCGTTCTGGATCTGCGACCATTTCTTTGAATATCCAGAGCATACGGTTCTGCAATGCCGGTGATAAATTTGTTTCGACTTCCTCTATTCCGATCATTCTGGCTTTCGAGTCCACTAAATTTGCAATCAATAATAGAATCTGCTGCACGCCATTTCCAAGACGGTCAACAATCAACTCCCGTCCTGCGGCATCTTTCACAACCAGCCCTACTCTATCTATTTCAACGATAGGGCGAATATCTCCATAACGAAATCTTTCGTTATTAAACCAATCCCTAATTCTTTGTAGCTTTTGATAGTCTTCTCCCCTGCTCCTGCTCAAATTAAGAATCCAATTCTTAAAGTGTTCTGAGGATATCTGTGCCATGGGCTCCCCGAAAAGCAACTCGTCATGCAAGAACCTCTCTGCCCGAATCACGGAGAATGAGTTTACTAAGCTGCTAATAAATTCCTCCGATGCACTTTGTCGTTGTTGCACTGGCACGGAAGAAGCCAGACTAGGGAAGAACGCCGCACTACTTGGAGCCATACTATCATATAAGGGCACGTTATTTACCGTCGCATTCTCCAGGGTTTTTGTGGCCTTGCCTTTTTCTGTGGGTTTTATTGAAACTTCTAATTTAATCCTGTGTAAAGGATGTCGCTTCCAGATTTTTTGCGTTTTTATGAATTCAGTGAAAACGGGCAATCTCACCGAGTCACTTACAGACAGTGACAATCTTGCGGTTATTACTATCTGCGTTGCTGGCTTACCGGCGGAACCCAACGTGAAATTATCTACAAAGTTCGAAAGCTCTCCATGAAGAAAGCCGGCAACTGCCGACTCTCGCTCCTGCGGGCGTTCCACCTTAAAGAGAATTTCAAGCGCAGCCAGGATATTTGACTTACCTGCATTGTTCTCCCCATAAAAGACATTTATCGGTCCGAATTTCCCAATACTTACGTTCGAAAGACTGCGAAACCCTCGTATCTGTACGCTATCAATTATCATAAGTTCTCCTCATCTGGGCGGAAGCAGTCACTGCTGCTTCTGCGTCTACCCGAATTCTTCTCTCAATCGTCTCACGAGAAAGTCGTACATCTCATTCGTACTCTTGCTTTCTTGTTTCGCCTGGAACAAGAGTAAATGTACCTGCTTCATAATTTTTCCCTTGCCGACGCCTGAGAAAATTGGATAAGTGGAATTCAACTCTATGATGCCGTCTTCCGCCAATCTTACCGGCTCTCGTGACATTCCTTTTTCAAATGGAATCACTCGAAGCTTAGTATCACCTGATTCCCGGGACGTACCAGCTGACCTAGAATAGTCATCAATAACGGTTACGATCTTGTTTCTCTTGTCTATTGCTAAGGGGTAGCTAGGGTTTCTTACTTCCTCTCTCTTTCTGTGGACAATTTCAAACCCAGAACTATCCAGTTGTTTGATACTCCTGTCAATCACCTCCCTAGCTAAGACGGATGGCGCAGCGTCTTCGCGGAAGACATGCGATATTTCCTTCTCCACCTGGGATACGCTTTCTACCTGGTTATGCACTCTGAACAAGACCGTGAAAAAGAATTCCTTGAGAGCTTGATACTCTGAGCTCCAAATGAAACTATCACGAGTAAGTGCCAGCGAATCGTCAAGGCCGGACATTACATTGATTTCTCCAGAGAGCCAATTCAATCTACTAAAAGTACGTGATTCCCTCTCTATTTCGAGGTATGTCCTAGGCCCAATTCCGACATTTCTTATTCGGACTTTTAGTCCTCTAGCCTCAACCGGGTGTATGATCTTCCAATCAGTCGTGATCGCATACTTGAACTCCAGATTGCCCAATTTGATGTTTGTCTGCTGTGAGCTCGATAAAACCTGGCCTCCAGGGTCATTCCTAAACAGGTGTTCTCCGTTGAATCGGACTTCCATACCAACTGGTTCGTTGCCAATCCATTTTGCCAAGTCTGATGCCGTATTCTTATAGTCTAGTGGTAAGGTCTCACATAATTGCCATTTCAGTTTGGTCATGCCGTCCCAATTCTCAATAGAAATGCGCCTTCTTTCAGGCCTTGGTTTGAAGTACTCCTCTGCAATAGCTGTCAGTCCCGTCATGCGAATACGCGTGTAATGCTCGTGTATTTTGCCCGCATAAGGTTCATTGTAACCATCAACGGGGATATTTGACACATTTTCATCTTTGCCGACGCCATCGACAAATCTTCTCGTTGGAATTGTCGCAGTAAAGCCTACATCAGAACCTTCTCGCTTGCTGCTTATTTCAAGCCTCTCGCAAAAAGGAAAGCAAGAAAGAAAACCAACACCAAACCGCCCAATTCTCTTCCTTCGAAATTTCTCGCTAACTCCCCCTATCAGCTTCTCTCCTGCTATCTCGAGATACTTGTCAAATTGTTCGATTGACATGCCGTTGCCGTTGTCTTCGACGGTCACCTCTTTCTTCTTCAGGTCAATTGTTATTAAAACCACAGTCGCGTCGCCATCATAAGAATTACTCACGGCCTCGCGTATTGCCCTTGGAAAATCAGTGTAGAGGGACCTGCTTAGAAGATTAACTATCTTCCGATCCACTGTGATCTTCTTAGGCCATCCAGATACATTTTGGTTAACCATCGATGCATTACGTCCCTATGATCAGTAGTTCAGTGTTTTCCTTTGGTAGGCCGTTCGCCCTGCTGAGTGCGTACGGATATTTCTTCTTTTCGACTTGCACTCGCCTCTTGTACTTCTTGAGAAGCGATATGAGTTCGTCCTCACTTGGTACACCTGGTGATTTGTACGACAAAACTATTATGCTGTCTTGGAATTTCTTGAAAAGCTCCTCAAAATTAATGATGACCGTGTTCTTCTCTAGCCACGAGTTACCATTCCTTTTAAGGTGAAGGGTCGAACTTTGATAGTCAATCAAGGTGCTCCAGGCATCATAGTTTGCAAGACCCTCCAAAAAGTGATACATTCTCCCGTAATCACATTCAGAATTCGTTCTCTCCCTGCAGAAATAAGGCGGGTCAATGTAAACCAAGTCATACCTGTCATTTCCCAAAGACAAAACATCTTTATTTGAGGCGGTATTGGCTTCGCTATTTGAGAAAAGGAGCCCGTTTGCTTCAGCGACTAATCTTCTGAAAAGCAGACCGAATGGTTTATCCCAAGTTACCTTATTACCGAATGTTCTCTTGACCGTGTTCATTCTCAAATTGAGATTACTCCGATGAAACAAATTGAAAGGTCTTTTCATCAGACAGCTTTCAAACAATGCGTAGTAGGCGAGGCATTTCTTATATTCTAACTCTGAGCCCGAATATTCTTGACCAAGCCGTGAGATATTAGCAACTGTACGGTCAAGCCATAAATTCTCTTCATCTGTATAGTATCTTCCACTAAATGTGTCGCGCACGAAGGTATTAGTCATCGAATCATCAGCTTCCAGCACTCTTCCCACATCATCATCCGTTAGCGTTACTTCGGAGTTCTCTATTATCGCCTTACCCTTGTAGTAGTTGAAACTCAAGTAGTCGTTATATGTTACGCGTTTGCCCATCCATTTAAGCAGATAGCTGACAACTGCTGTTCCACCAAAGGCGTCAAGCGCAGATTCAAATTCCAAGTCTTTGAGGTTTGCGTATATCCATGGTATTAATTTACGTTTACTGCCCTGATACCGCGTGGTGGGGAGTCTTAGATCTACTGATTTTGCGTTGTTGGTTATCATATTATGCGTATTATACTACAACAGCACTACAAGTTACTGCCGAAAGATGTGGTCGCTTTGTATGCAAAACCGCGGATGGTAGAATCGACCTACGAGGAACGTTTGTCTGCTTGAAAGCCAATTCTTTTTGATTAGTCAAATTATACACCTCACATTGATTGTGAACAAGGCCGTAGCTCATTAAGAATTCGACAAAGAACCAGCTGAACACAAGAACCTCGCGGATTATACGGCGTAAATGAGATAAGAGGGGACGAGTCTGATACTCGTCCCCTCTTATAATTCTATTTTCAGATGCTGCAGCTATTAAGTGTGTTCTTTTAGCCGTACCAACGCCTTGTTAGATGGTCTAATTGGGTATCCTCCAACTCGTGCGTGGACTTTGAAAACGACCAAACCTGCTTCGGCATATAGTTCCGATAGCTTCTGGATACTAAACCCCTTACCGTCAAGAATGCGGTACCCCCGCTAAATGCTCGGATAAAGGTCAGGTTGAAGTCCTTTATGGTTCTACCTTTTGATACCACAGCTCCAGTTTCCTTTCCGTGAACTTTTTGGACAACAATAGTTTACATTATGAGTAACAAAAGTCAACCAATCTCGGAACGACTCTCTGCTTAACGGGACTGTAATTAGATTAATCTCACCTTTTTCCCCGTCCCACGCACTGACTTCAGTCTGTTTGATAATTACATACATACGTAATAGAATTACCGTGTATTCTGTCTATATATCAGGAGGAAATGAACAGATGATTAAACCAGATTATCTTACCTTTGACAGTCTCTTACAAAAAAGGCTTTTTCGAGTTCCAGAATATCAAAGAGCTTATAGTTGGGGGCTTCAGCAAAGGAATGACCTATTTTTTGATATTACTAAACTTCATCACCAAGGCACTGAACGTAGTCATTTCATGGCTACCATCGTTTGTCTTCAAACAAACAAGAAGGAAGAAGTGGGAGTGGATGAATATGGAGTGTTTTCTATTGTAGACGGCCAACAGCGACTTACAACTCTTATCATAATTCTTAAGGCTTTAGCCAAGAAATTAAGTGAGGGTGATAATATCCAAAAAAGAGAGGCTGTCAAACTTAACGAGCTTCTTATTAAGGGAGACCAAAGACTGATACTATTACAGACAAACCACGATAGCTCCTTATTATTCCGTAAATACTTAGTAGATGAAGCCTTACCTTCAGTAGATTCCATTACTACTGCATCTGAGAAGAATTTAATAGATGCATTTAAAGAATGCGAAAAATTTGTTGATAAATGGCCGGGTAATCCGTTAGTTCTGCTGAAGCTCGTGAAAAACAGATTAGATTTCGTTTTTTATGCTCTTGACGACGAAGGAGCGGTCTACACGATATTTGAAGTCTTGAACAGCAGGGGTCTGGAAGTAGATTGGCTTGATAAATGTAAAAGCGTTTTGATGGGTATAGCTTTCAACAAGTTTAAGGGACGGGCGGGTTCCGAGCACATCAAAGAAATCCATAAGAGATGGACTAAAATCTATGAAACTATCGGACTAGACAAGATACCAGGCCAGGAAATCCTTCGATTTGCTGCTACTCTAAACCAAACATATGAACCCTTTAAGATCATGTCTGCTAAAGATGCTCTGGAGTTCTTTCGTATTTACTGCGAAAAAAATCCAGCACTAGTAATAAAAGTTACCGATGATTTTCTGAAAATCGCTAAAAGCTTAGACAAACTAAATGATAATCCTAGGTGGAGAGCGGTTACTGATATCTTACACGCTCGCTTTCTGGCCGTCGCAATAATGTACAATCCGTCTTTGAGTGATAATGATAAGAGCGAACTGCTCGGTATTTGGGAGAACGTGACTTTTCAGATTTTTGGTCTTTGTCGAAAGGATGCCAGGCAGGAGATAAGCACTTATACTCGTCCAGCGCACAGAATAGCTAACGTCAAAATGACAAAAAACGAGATAGTCAAAGACATCAGTACTCTGGTTGATATTGTTGACGTCAAAAGCGCAATTGACGACTTCAGAGGCATGGATTGCTATTTCGGTTGGTCAAGCAGAGATCTCCTATATTTCTTCTACCGATATGAAGAGTCTCTGGCAAAGCAAGCCGGCGCGGCAATCAGTACTGAGGTTTGGGAACAAATTTGGCGGGCTTCTCCAGAAACAACTATTGAACACATATTCCCAGAGACACCCGGTTCGGAATGGCAAGGTAAACTAGGCAAGGGTATCAAACCAGAGTCTCAAGTACATAGATTAGGAAATTTAATGCTATTGCCTCCCGATGTCAACTCTCAGGCAGGGAGAAGGTCTTTTTCGCGGAAGAAAGATATCTACCGTAATAATCGGAATCTCAGGATGGTAGAAGAAATCCTAAGGAAAAGAGAATGGAACAAATCAGCTATTGAACAAAGAGAGAAGAACCTCCTTAAATGGGCAAAAAGCATATGGTGTATTTAGGCAATGGTACTAATCTCCGATGTAAAGAAAATGATAGTTCCTGATAGGCATCTACTTTTATAAACAGAGATCTAATTCGAAAGTAACAATTCTGTCTATAAGTATGATACCGCCCACGTTACTGAAATTGAATCGGACGGGTAGTCAATCTTTGCTGCTAGAGCAGCGGTCTCCCAGACCGATGCTCCTATTAATAACCGGCTATACAGACGCTTGCATAATGTTATTAAAATGCTACAAAACACAGCAGGGCATAAACCTGTTGCCACGCTAAACAAACCATCATCCCGTGTAATCAAACAAAGGCAAATACCGCCCTGAAGACTATACCAGCGGTTCTATCTATGAAACCCATCGGCTCTCGTCCATTGGAACTCATAGCGATAAAAACATACTATATTGATTTGGTCAACACCTCCGGCTAAATAATCCTTTATCAATAACACATCGGTGAGCAGCCCCAGCCCATATTTATCCTGGCCCCAACTTAGCGTTTAGATACGGGCTTACTCCTCAAGCTGAGCTCCCATCATACTTCATGCGGGTTTGGCCAGGAGGGCAGGGCATCATGTTTTATGCACGGGTTGTCTCGTTCGAGCTCCCATAGGTTCCTACGGTGTTCCCCTGCCTACCTGATGTGGTTTCGTCCTCCTAGATTCATGTTCCTGCTGGTTGTGGCACTGGGGTCCGGTAAAAGGTTTGTTTCTTGACCAGTGCAAAAGCTAGACGTAGCAGCTTGTTGACCGCTGCGACCACGACCTCTCTGCCATTGATAGGGTTGGCGTGTGCCGGCCGTTCTCGTAGCTTCTTCGCCCAGTCACGAAAGTCAGAATTGAAGCGTAACATAGGGATGACCGCGGTCCAGCCACAGTGTCGAAGCACCGGGCGGCCCTGCTTGCTTATTGGGGTATGGCTACGTCGTTTGCCACCTGACTCAGACTCCGTTGGATTGCTGCCAGCCATTTTAATTAGTTGCTTGGCGTTCTGGTAAGAGCTGAACGAGCCGAGTTCAGCTAACATTCCGGCTACAGAGATATAGCTTAGTCCGATTATTGAGAGCAGATATTTACCCTCGTATGTCAGATGCACAAGCCTCGCCAGTGTTTCTTTCATGAGAAGTAACCGCTGCTCAATCAGACGATGATTTTCTATCAAGAAGGAAACCTCGGAGGAGACAGACTCCGCACCCGCTTCGATGCCAATCGAAGTTCTGGCAACATGGTGCAGAGCCTGGAGTTTTCTCTTCATAACACGACCCTGACATACGGCTTTAACAGCATCTTCAAACTCCGATTCTGCCATGACGGCTATTGCCCTAGGTCCAATGCAAATTCTGAGCACAGTCGCTGCTGTCTGTCCACAGGGATTCTTGAAAACCTGTGTGAACTCGGGAAATAGCCCATCGAGTAACGACTTAATCAAGTTCATTATCCTGGTCCTCTCTTTGACCAGGCGGCGATAGGAACCGTAGCGGCGCGTAACTCGGCGTAGATTCCATGTGACAATCTGGTAGCGTTGAACTCACCAGTGCAAAGCAGTTCGGCGGCCACCTCGCTGTCCCGGTAGTCATTCTTCCGGTGATTCAGATCCTTGCCTTCTCGCCTGCGTTTCAATGTATACTGATTGATTAAACGTAAGGGGATCCCTTTCTCATCCAGGAAGCAGGCTAGATTACGCCAGTGGTGCGCTCCAGTCTCGATAGCGAAGATTACCCCTCTACAAGCAGTTTTTAACATCACGGTTCTGGCTCTTTCGAGTGCCGCCTCGAAACCTTCTCTGGAGTTATCGAATTTGAACTTACTGTGAGTCATGAAATCCTGAGTCATTACCATCGCTGCGTGCTTCTTCTTGTGAGGATCAATCCCAATCACAAGATACTCTGCTGGGACTTCCTTACGCTTCTTTGCAGCGCTATTCTTCATCTGATGGCTCCTCCTACATAGATTAGTGTTTGTTCTTACTCACTTCTATTGTAGCCGGGGCCATCAACACTTCCTCAATATACTAAGGTTCCTTTTTCAGCAGATATTTGTGCTAGATCTCCTTGCTTAAGGTTCCTTTTTCAGCAGATATTTGTGCTAGATCTCCTTGCTTATTGATATAACTAGTAATATACTCATAATGATCATACAGAGAGGTGCTTCATGCCAAGAGTCATGATAAAATGTCCTAAAACATTGAAACTAGTACCAACTGGTATTGCTATGAGCAAATCTAGTTTTGACAATCCCACCAATGTTCTTGCCACCAATACTGTCCGTTGCCCCTCCTGTGGGGAAAAACATATTTGGTCAAAATCGGATGCTGTTTTAGAAGATGCCAAGTTTTCGTAAACTACTTTAGGAATAGACGGCATTTTGGGAACAAAGCTCCAAAAAGGAGAGAAATGACAGAACCAGCTAACCGAGAAGAGGGCGTCGGCTACTATATCAAGCAACGTGGTGCTTACTGTATGGAGTGTCGTAAGCAGATGAGTAAGAGCACAATCGGTATCGGCGTCCGCCACGGTCGTAGCTTCGTCTACTACCATCCCGCCTGCTACCGGCGTTCGCTGGGTAACACAGCGTAAGTTAGCTAAAGCCATCGGCGTCCAGCGCCATACAGTACTATTTCCCTATTTAACATATAGTAAAGATTTATTGGAGTGAACCCCTGAAATTGGACACTTAGGGTTAGGAAGGTTTGGCAAGGTCGGAGTATAATCTCGGAAGGAGAAAGGACCTTGTCATGAGGAATGTAAGGGTATTCAGTCAGGAGTTCAAGCGGCAAGTAGTTGAGGAACTACTCAGCGGTGAAAGCCGCCCTGCTCAGCTCTGTCGCAGATATAATATCTCGGCGAGTCTACTCTACCACTGGAAAAAGCAGTACAGTCTAGGGAAATTCAACAACGAACCCATAAAAGAAGCCGCTCTCAAGGATAGGATAGAAAAGCTAGAGCGTCTGGTGGGCAAGCTCACATTGGAGAATGAGTTCCTAAAAAAGGGGCTACAGCACAGTCTCAAACAGCCTCTACGAAACGGGAAGTCATCAGACGATGGAAACACTTGGTCGGCAGCATCCGGGAAGGATGCCAGCTCATGAATATCGCCCCGAGCACCTTTTATCATAGACCTAAGCTACCATGTCAGAGTGTTGATACAGACATTACCGACCGAATAGAAGCCATCTGCTTGGAGTTTCCCGGCTACGGATATCGTCGTGTCACCAAACAGCTCCAACACGAGGGAAAAGTCATCAACCATAAGAAGGTGCTGCGGTTGATGCGGGAGAGTGACCTGCTCTGCAGAGTGAGACGGAAATGGGTGAAGACGACCGACAGTAAACATCCTCTTTTCAGGTACCCCAACCTTATCAAGGACATGATAGTGAGCCGGATGAATCAGGTATGGCTAGCTGATATCACTTACATACGCATCAGGACAGGCTTCGTTTATCTGGCTGGGATTCTGGACGCCTACTCACGCAGAGTCGTTGGCTACGCCATCTCCGCCAGTCTGGAGACTTCTCTGACCATCGAAGCACTCCGCATGGCGCTTGCCCATCGTCACCCCACTCCCGGTATCATCCACCACTCAGACCAGGGGGTACAGTATGCTTCCGCGGAATACGTAGAGGAACTCTACCGGCACGGCTTCAGTATCAGTATGGCACGGAGAGGTAATCCCTATGATAACGCTACTATGGAAAGCTTCTTTAAGACGCTAAAATACGAAGAGGTGTATCTCTTTGATTACGAGACAGTTACGGATGTGCAAGTACGACTACCATACTTCATAGAGGAGGTGTATAATCGGAAAAGATTGCATTCGGCATTAGGTTACCTGTCACCCGTCAACTTCGAGCAACCAGCGTTAGTCCGCTGGAATAGAAAATCACCTGCCGAATCCTCCTAACTATTTCTGTCCAACCAGAGGGGTGCACCCCATATTATCCTATAGGTACCTAATCGTTATTGACTTATACAATGAGTTCAAAATGGCTACTATCAATAAAGAAATAACAATCAATGCGCCTCTTGAGAAAATCTTTACCTACGTCAGTAGACCAAGCAACTTACCAGAGATTTGGCCCAGCTTAATGCAGATAAAGAACGAGATATTGTTACCCAATGGTGGCTACGGTTTTCAATGGGAGTATGAAATGGCTGGGGCGTATCTGAAAGGTACAGGTGAATATACTGATATCACCCCAAACTTGTGGTTCACAGCTAAAATCGAAGGCGAAATAGAGTGTACAATAACTTGGACATTTCGATCCAAGGAAAGCCAAACAAGGGTAACCTTTGCTATCGAGTATAAAAAACCCTTACCAATATTGCATCAGTTAAGCAAGAAGATTGTCCAGGAGATGAACGAGCAAGAAGCAGACTTTATAATGGCCAACCTTCAAGCAAAATTTGTCTTAATAGATGTAGAGAGCTAATCTATTTCTTCTATACCACATCCATGTTCAATTGTTAAAGTACTCGTGTTAAATCGTTCCTTTATTCGCCGGGAGTGCCAAGCTCAGAGTTCAAGCGTGAAATTCAGCGAACGTTTTTATCATGGATTTTAACCCGTATTTCCCTAATCAAACGGGGCATAGGAATAATACTATGGTAAAATAGTTTCAAAACTCTGGAGGACATGATGCCTACCTATGAGTACGAATGTGAAAAATGCGCCTGTCGCTTTGAACTGAAGAGGCGTTTTGGTGAGGATGCAAAGAGTCCCCGTTGTCCGAAATGTCGAGGTAAAGTCCGCCAACTGTTCTCCCCATCGGCAATTCTTTTCAAAGGTTCCGGGTTTTATGTCACCGATAGCCGAAGCAACCGCAATCGTCCGTCAGAGGAAGGTCGAGCTGATAAGGCTGAGGGCGGCAAGAAAGAGGAAACCAAGGCTGACAAAGTTCAGGTCGGCAAGAAAGAGGAAGGTAAGGCCGATAAGGCTGAGGGCGACAGGAAGGAGGAAGCTAAGGCTGACAAGGTTGAGGGCGGAAAGAAGGAGGAAGGCAGTCTTCATCCTTCAATGAAAGAATCAGTCGAGAAGGTTCTCAGAACAGAGTTTGCGTTTCCACCTGATATTCTAAGGGTAATTAAAGAGAACAAGAAAGCTTGGGAGAACTACCTGAATTTTTCTTCAGCCTATCGGAGAATCCGCGTAGCCTATATCAACGGTGCTCGTAACAGGCCAGATGAGTTCAAGAAGAGGTTAAATAACTTTATTAAGAAGACAGAAAATAACAAGCTAATTGGATTCGGCGGTATAGAAAAATACTACTAGTTTTATGGCATTATTGATGCCATATTGCTTGAAAGACTTAAGGGATAACTATTGAGCATGGATAAATTAGTTGAATGGTTGTTAGAAGGCCCACCCTGGGTACAATATCGTACCCGGATAGACCTCCTTGGGCAACCAGAAAATAACTCAGAAGTGGCCGCTAATAGACAGGCAATGTTAACAGATCCGAAGATACGGACGTTGTTATCGGAACTGTCAGGATGGCCTGGTTCATCGCTAAAACGCCATAATGATGCTAGTCACTTACTGCATAAGCTTGTCTTTATCTCTGATCTTGGTATAAGAGCCGGCGACCCCGGTGTTGGCGAAATCATCAAGAGCATTGAAGAACACCACTCAAAAGAAGGAGCTTTTCAAACACTAGCTAATATCTCCCCTCGGTACGGAGGTACCGGAAAAGATCAATTAGTATGGATGCTATGCGACGCGCCGTCTATCTTGTACAGTATGGTCAAATTGGGCGTGAAAGAGAATCCCCTGATCCAGTCTGCCGCGCGGCATCTAGCGAGTTTGATCTTTGATAATGGGTGGCCGTGTGTGGTGGCATCGGAACTGGGGAAGTTTAGGGGACCTGGCCGTAAAACTGATCCATGTCCCTATGCAATGCTTGTCGCATTAAAGGCGTTAGCTCAAATCCCGGAATGCCGTGATAGCCGGGCTTGCTCAATCGGTGCAGATACCTTGTTGAAACTATGGGAGCAACGAAAAGAACGCCGGCCTTATATGTTTGCCATGGGCACCGACTTTGCAAAACTCAAAGCACCATTGATCTGGTATGATCTCCTCCATGTTCTAGAAGTACTTTCCCAATTCCCACCACTGCGAAAAGATAAGCGTCTTCTCGAAATGGTAGATGTCATGAAAGCAAAGTCCGACTCTGAAGGCCGGTTTACTGCAGAATCCGTATGGAAAGCCTGGTCAGAATGGGAATTCGGGCAAAAAAAGAACCCTTCTTTCTTAATAACTCTGCAGGTATACCGCATATTAAAGCGAATCTCCCAAGCCTATTAGTTTTACGTGTCACACAGGCCATGGGAAGGTTATTGAAAAGACTCTCCCCGGATAGTCCGGTTTAGAAGACCAGGGAGTTCTAGGTATCGTCCCCTTTGGTGGACCTCGAGATATAGGAATTTGATGAGAATAATACAAAAAGCTGATAACATTGAAATCAGCACAATTCATAATAGTTAATTGGAGAAAAAGTGATGGAAGGAATCCAGAAACAAGAATCTCCTATAATTCGTGTGACACGTTGGTCAGTGAAAATGTCTTTTCCAAAGAAGGGAAGCAAGAAACCCGAGAAGCACGGCGATACGACGATATACGGGGTAGATGCAGAAGGAAATGAGAAGGTTTACGCGCAGGTACAATCTCAGCGATGGGAGGAGTGGTCAAAAACAGACCCATTGTGGAACCAAGCTCAATCTGCGATGTTCGATCATCTGTTATCCGATCCAAAGACTAGAGATTTTGTGATCAAGATTAATATACAAGCAGCTTTGGAAAAGGGTGATGAAGAGATGGCGATTAAGCTCTGGAATGCTCTATCTGAATCGGCCAAAGAAGAACTCATAGCTAAATCAGATGCTTAATACCATTGGCAGCATTAACAATCAAATGCTCAGGTTAAAAATCAAATCGAAGTCCTTGCCAGTACTACCTATTGATACCTCGGCTCCAGTTGAGGGGATTCGAACTTTTAAGCCTGCAAGCGCGGAAACGCAAATATTTTACAACTCAACATGCAGTTTCGCGAAGATCAAACGACATAGCGTTAGTGGCTATTAATCAGGCGCTCTAATTAGAGGCTTACCATAGAGGATGAATAAAAGTAGAAAATAACATCGTCTGAAGTATTAAAATAACCTGTATTTGAATTGACTTTGTATGAATCCGTCCTTAGAATAAGTTCTAAGGGAGTAATGTCAAAATTGAGTTTGTATAAAAAGAATCTGGAACAATGGTCGGGGAGAGAGGATTTGAACCTCCGGCCTCAGCGTCCCGAACGCTGCGCGCTAAACCAGACTGCGCTACTCCCCGATTTTATGCTGTATTGTAACGCTCAGCGTCCCGAACGCTGCGCGCTAAACCAAGCTGCGCTACGCCCCGCAACGACTATTATAGGTGGAATCTGCTCTTATTAGCAAGGAATATGCGTGAAATACTGCGTACTCATAATGGATGGCGCCGCCGGATTACCCCTGCCTGACCACGGCGGGAAGACTTCCCTGGAACTTGCGCACACACCGAATCTGGATACAATGGCTGAAGCAGGCACTGTAGGACTGGCTTACATGGTCCCGAAAGGAATGGAGCCGGATAGTGCTGTTGCTTGCATGTCTATCTTCGGTTACGACCCCATCGTCTACTATAGCGGTCGCGCCCCAATTGAAGCGATGAGCCTGCATATTCCCGTTAATCCCGGCGAGGCGCTTTTTCGCTGTAATCTGGTAACTATCCAGAATGGACTAATGGTAAGTCACAGCGCAGGCTCAATCAATACAGCAGAAGCCCATGAACTTGTAGAGGCGCTAAATAAAGCCATTAGCGACGAGTATATTCACATTTATCCCGGTATCAGTTACCGCAGTATTTTGAGATTGAAGGATGCGGTAGAGACAACACAAGCGCTATGCACGCCTCCCCACGATATTCCTGGAAAACCTGCGGCGGAATACCTCCCCCGCGGCACAGGCAGTAAGCTCTTACTTGATTTAATGACACGTTCACAAGAGGTGCTTAAAAACCATCCTGTCAACAAGCAAAGAATTGCCCGCGGCGAGCTACCCGCCACGAGCATCTGGCTTTTCTGGGGGAGCAGTCGTATTCCAACCATGCCATCATTTCAGGCAACATACCATCGCAAAGCGGCGGTCACCTCCGGTGTGAGCCTGCTCCGGGGTCTCGGGAAGATGTCAGGCATGACGATACTGGAAATTCAAGGTGTTACCGATGGTCTGGATAATGACTACACGGCACAGGTAAAAGGTGCTCTTGACACCTTGAATGATTATGATATAGTTATTATTCACATCGAAGCCCCTGACGAGGCAGGGCATGCCGGGTCAGTGAAGGAAAAAGTTGCAGCAGTAGAGAAAATTGATGAACTGGTATTGAGGCAGGTACGAGACTGGCGCGGAGACAAATTGAGAGTTTTGGTTACCGCCGACCATCCCACCCCCATCTCTATCCGCACGCACACTGATGACCCGGTACCTTTTCTAATCTGGGGTAACAGTTCTAATCCGAACGGGGCGAAGAGGCTAACCGAATCTGATGCTAAACGCACGGGATTGATAATTAATCCCGGTTGGAATATTATGCACAGGTTGGTTGGAGAATAGGAAATATGTCACTCATCGTACAAAAATACGGAGGTTCTTCAGTCGCTACCGCGGAGCGTATCAAAGCCGTAGCGAAACGGGTTGCCAAGACATCCGATAATGGTAACCAGGTAGTGGTAGTGGTTTCGGCAATGGGAGATACCACAGATGACCTCATCAAGCTGGCAGGTCAAATCACCAAACAGCCACATCCCCGGGAAATGGATGTCTTAGTATCCACTGGAGAACTGGTTTCAAGTGCATTACTAGCAATGGCTTTGCTTGAACTCGGTTACAGGGCAATCAGCCTTAGTGGAGCGCAAGCAGGTATCAGAACAGATTCTAATTTTCGCCGGGCAAGGGTTTTGAAGGTTGAAACAAAGCGAATTCAGGAAGAGTTGGCAGAAGGGCAAATTGTAATTGTTGCTGGCTTTCAAGGTACAACCGAAGACATGGATGTCACAACTCTTGGCAGGGGAGCCTCAGATATATCAGCCGTGGCTCTAGCGGCAGCACTGAAAGCTGATGTTTGCGCACGTTATACTGATACCGATGGAATATATACTGCCGACCCGCGTGTTATCCCAGATGCCAAGCGTCTTGAAGAAATCGGTTATGACGAAATGATGGAGCTGACTACTTATGGGAACAAGGTAATGCAACCACGCGCCATTGAACTGGCGGAACTCTACAACATTCCGATATATGTAGCATCGAGTTTTAATGATAATCCCGGCACTTTAATACACGGAGGCGTTTCAATGGAAAACAGGAATAAAGTGAGAAGTGTCGCTTATGACCTTGACGTTGCCAAGATCACAGTGGTCGGTGTTCCGGATCATCCGGGTATCGCCGCTGCTATCTTTGTACCACTAGCAAAAGCCGGTATCAGTGTCGATACCATTGTCCAGAATGCCAGTATTAATAAAATTACCGACCTAACCTTTACTGTTACCCGCGATCAGATGCCGGATGCGTTGAAGGTTATTAAACCGGTTGCTAAGAAGATTGGCGCAAAAGATATTGCCAGTGATGCCAAATTGGGCAAGGTAAGTATCGTTGGCACAGGAATGCAAAATACACCGGGTTTCGCCGCCAAGATGTTTGCCACACTCAGCGATAACGGAGTGAACATCGAGCTTATTAGCACCTCGGAGATTAGAATTACCTGTATTATCGACGAGGCAAAGGTGAAGGATGCCGTACATGCGCTTCATCAGGCATTTGAAGTGGAATTGGGTTAATAGGAGAAAATCGGAATCTCGAAGTAAATTTATATGATAGTCATTTGCTATTGTTTTGAGTTTTGATATCAACATTTAGTGTCTAAATGTTATTGACCTTTGCATAAAAGTACGTTAATATGTTTCAACCTCTTATGGGACATGGCGGAGGCAAGGGATGACCTATCAGGAAGAAGAACAATCAAGATTACGTCGACAAAACAGTCGTGAAGCAATTGCATTAGCGCTACGTGGGCAGTGGCGTGAAGCGATTGCGGTAAATAAAAGCATCATCGAAATTTTTTCCAACGATGTTGAAGCTCTTAATCGTCTTGGAAGAGCATATATGGAATTGGGCGAATACAAGGAAGCGGAAGCGTCATATCGCCGGACTCTAGAAATAGATTCCTATAACGCCATCGCACAGAAGAATCTCCAACGCCTGGCTCTTTTGAAGAAAACTAAAACTTCCCAGCAGAATGTTGCGCAGAAACTTGAACCACAAGTTTTTATTGAAGAAATTGGTAAAGCGGTCGTCGTGCAGTTAAATAATTTGGCGCCGCCTCACATGTTAGCACAAGTAGTTGCTGGGGATGTGGTCAATCTCAAGGTTGTTGGCAACAATCTGGTCGTCGAAACTCCTCGCAAGGGGTATCTCGGACACGTGGAGACCAAGCACGGTCAACGTCTAATACGCCTGATTAAAGGGGGTAACAAGTATTCGGCGGCGATTGTTAGTTCCACAGACCGGTCAGTCTCAGTAATTATTAAAGAGACCTTTCAACATCCCAGTCAGATTGGGCAACTCTCTTTCCCGACCCGCGGTGTTGAGGGTAGCCGAAATGAGATTAGCGACCGTGTCATAAGACGTGAAATAGAGCAGGAGGAGTCATTTCTTGGAGAACCTGGATATACAGTTGTTGGTGGCGAAGATGCAGAGATTCCGTTGGAGGAGTCTGTTGAAAATGATTTTGATGACGATATGGAATCTTAACTGATGGTAACTGGAAAGATACAACCGATTTCAATTGAAGAAACCATGCGCAGTTCTTATCTGGACTACGCCATGAGTGTGATTGTCGCTCGTGCTCTGCCAGATGTACGAGATGGACTGAAGCCAGTGCACCGCCGCATCCTTTACGCCATGTCCGAAATGGGTAGCACCTGGAATAGTTCTTATAAAAAGAGCGCCCGTATTGTCGGCGAGGTGATGGGTAAGTACCACCCACACGGTGATGGTCCTATCTATGATGCTATGGTGCGGATGGCGCAGGACTTCTCCATGCGTTACACCCTGGTTGACGGGCAGGGTAATTTCGGCTCTATAGATGATGACCCACCCGCTGCCATGCGTTATACAGAAGCTAGACTCGCCCGTATCTCCGAGCAAATGCTTTTGGATATTGATAGGGACACTGTCGATTTCACCCCGAACTTTGATGAAAGTCTTAAGGAGCCACTGTCTTTACCCACACGTCTCCCCAACCTTCTGGTAAATGGTAGTTCGGGTATTGCTGTAGGTATGGCAACGAACATCCCGCCCCACAACCTGGGTGAGGTATGCGATGCTCTTATTTACCTGATTGATAACCCAGATGCCCCGGTAGATGCACTTTCTAATTTCGTAAAAGGTCCTGATTTCCCGACCGGCGGTGTAATTCTGGGAGAAGATGGTATTCAGAGTGCTTATGCCACCGGCAGAGGCAGAATTATTGTACAGGCGAAGGCTTATGTCGACCATACAAGTCGCCAGATTATCGTCAATGAAATACCTTACCAGGTGAACAAAGCCGCGCTCGTGGAAAAAATTGCTGAACTGGTCAATGACAAGAAGATCACCGGTATCAGCGACCTGCGTGATGAATCAGACCGTCAGGGAATGCGGATTGTTATCGAATTGAAGCGGGAAGCCCAACCGGAGATGGTACTGAACAGCCTCTACAAGTACACTACGATGCGAACCACCTTCGCCGTTAACATGTTGGCACTGGTGGACGGCCAGCCTCGAGTCATCAGCCTTAAAGAAGCACTCCAGGAATTTATCGATTTCCGCCGCAAAGTCATCACTCGTCGTTCTAAGTTTGAACTGAAAGGCGCTAAAGAGAGAGCTCATATACTCGAAGGGCTCAAAGTCGCCCTCGACAATATCGATAAAGTCATTGCCATAATACGTGGTTCGCAGACAACGGATAACGCCCGGCAGAATCTGATGGGCACATTTAATCTAAGCCGTTTACAAGCAGATGCAATACTGGAAATGCCTCTACGCCGTCTTGCTGGACTGGAACGGAAGAAGATCCTCGATGAACTGGCTGACGTGCTGAAAAACATTTCGTTCCTTGAGGACTTGCTTGCCAAACCGGCTCGTATTCTGGGAGTCGCACGACAAGAAATTATTGATTTAAAAGATAAATTCGCTGACGAGCGCCGCACGGAAATCAATAAAGAAGGCCCCGTCGATTTCAAGATGGAGGACCTTGTTCCGCATCAGGAGATGGCAGTAACCATCACTATGCGTGGTTTCATCAAGCGAGTGCCATCCCGGGTCTTCAAGACACAACACCGCGGTGGTAAAGGCATTATCGGTATGACAACACGGGAAGAAGATGCCGTGCGTTTACTTGCGGTAGCGGATACCCACGATTATCTATTACTCTGCAGTAACCGGGGTAGGATGTTCAGTATTAAATGCTACGAACTACCCCCCGATACTTCACGCGTAGCGAAAGGCACGGCGGTCGTTAATCTCTTCGCGATCCCCCAGGATGAACGCATTACGGATATGGTCGTCGTTAAAGACTTTGTACCCGACACCTATCTCCTGATGGTCACACGTGGAGGCGAAATCAAGAAGACTTCCCTGGACCATTTTGCCGCTGTGCGCAGTAGTGGTTTGATTTGTATGGATGTGGAAACCGGCGATGAACTGGTAGGGGCGCAAACTGCCACAGAGAAAGATGACGTTGTTCTGGTTACGCGGAAGGGGCAATCCATCCGCTTTGGGGTTGATAGTATCCGTACCAGTCAACGGACAAGTGGAGGGGTTCGTGGTATTCGCTTGCTTCCCGGCGACGAGGTAGTGGGGATGGGTATTGCCTATCCGAAGTCTTATGTCCTTGTAGTCAGTACAGAGGGGTATGGCAAGCTATCACAAATAGAAAATTATCCCAAGCAAAAGCGCGCCGGTAGCGGGGTGAAAACAATCAAGCTGGTGGACAAGACCGGCGATTTAGCGGACGCCCGGATTGTAACACGTAATCACCAGGTGATATTCGTCTCAACTAGTGGTCAGGTAACACGCAGTCCTGTTAAAGAGATATCGGTATTGAGCAGAGCAACTCAGGGTGTACGATTAATGCGCCTCGATGAAGGCGACCGTGTAGCAAGCGTAGCATCTATAGAACAGGATTAAATCCGCCTTGTTATTCCCGACCCGATCGGGAATCCAGCAAGAATTGTGCGTGGATTAAAAAACTGGATTTCTTGGATGACAATCTGCACTGAAACTGCAGTTTGTAATGGGAGAAAAACCATGAAAATACTACTGATTCCCCCTTCCGGTGCTGGGGGTAACATATGGCAATACCAGACCCGGTTTTTCAGTGATGCCGAGGGTGTTTCTCTGCCCGGGCACCCTGATGGTGCTCCGAAAAACAGCATCCCCGAGTATGTAGAATGGTTGCACGGTCAAATCCGTGAGAAAGGCTACAAAGACATAATACTGGGTGGTCATTCACTTGGTGGAGGTATCGCGCAACTGTATGCCCTGACCTATGCCAACGAATTGAAAGGGCTGATTCTTATCGGGACAGGAGCAAGATTGCGGGTGCTTCCAGAAACCCTGACCATGATGCGTAGTATGATTGGCAATGATACTAACTGGCGTAAGTACATGGAAACCACGCCTAAGCCAGTTGATCCCATTCTCCTGTCTATCCACGAGATGAGGCAGAAGATCGGACCGGCAGTTACGCTGAGCGACTTACTCTGCTGTGATAAGTTCGATATCATGGACAGAGTGCAGGAAATCAAACTTCCCACTCTCATCATTGTCGGTACGGAAGATGTCAGCACCCCGATCAAATATGCCCGGTATCTTCAGAATAAAATTGTCGGGTCTAAGCTGATTATTATAGAAGGTGCCACCCACAATGTCGCCATCGAAAAGCCGGACGAAATGAACCAGGCAATAAGTGAGTGGATGAGTAAACTATAATCTTCTAGCCACGCCACATTAGGTGACGAATCTCCTCACCTCCTCCACCGCTTTCTCTCCTATTTCGCACATTACGTTGCACCCGTAATAGCCAATTTCTCCTGACAAGATAAGCTTCCCGATTGGTCTATCTAAAATACTGGCGATGATATACTGACCACCTGGGTCCATCAATTTTAACGCGGTCATTTCTTTCTCGGTCGGTGGTTGAAGTATCTTCAAATCATCAGCTATCTTCAGATTCCACGGGATACTCTTTTTCACCTGCTCGATATCTGCCTCGTCTTGCCAGGGAAAGACCTCTGCTAAGTATATCGCATGGCTCTTCGGGTCAAATCTGAAAACTCCTCTATCTGTGACCACCGAAGCTGGACCACCACCAACCAGGTTCGCTTTTTTCCTGGCATCGTGACTACCATCAAGAAAACCTGCTTCAGTCATATAATCTAGCTTTGCCACCCATTGCCGCGGATTGAATTCAGCAGTATAGACTACCCTCCCGGCAGACGATGCAATATCGCCGCCACCGCCGCTACCGTTCATCTTCATCTGGTTTTTGGTAATATAGCTGACATTTACATTTCCAAACATATCCATTTGAGCAAATCCCAGATAAGCCACATCGATCAAACCAGACTGCTGGTCCATAAACATATCCGGGAGGCCTTGATGACACATTGCCATTGCCCCTGCCGAGTTATCAGCAGGGCTGATTAAAACAGCAATACTGGGAAATCCCACGTAGCCTGCTTCAGCCACCAATATAGCATTCGGGGTATGCACCAATTTGGCTATGGCACCGGCTAAGTCGGATATGCCGATACCCACAAATACGATCTCACGATCTTCCACTTCTCTTGATCCTATACAACACACAAGCTCAGGAGGTGCATATTTCGCTTTCATCTCTTTAATTTGTTCCGGGGTATAACTTTCTCTTGTAGTATATAAATGTGCCATTCTCACATCTCCTTCATTTCTTACAACAAATATTAGCCTGGAATCTTGTTCATCTTATGTTCGGCTAAAACAAGTCTATCCAATTTTTCCCACCCAACCTTGTCGCAATATGCGTTGTGGTCTTTACATCCATAAATCCATTCATCGACCCATTTCAAAGCTCCCTCACGAGACTGCCTCTGCAGTAAGTTAGCGACGAAACTTAAACCGTCGGGCTGATAGCTTCCGAAACAGCTCGTGGGGATACAATTAAAAGGAAGGTGAACTACAGCATCGGTACAATAAGCCGGAATTATGGTAAGCCCGGGATTTTCATAGATTTTTTCGGTGGGAACGAGTTCCTCTGTAATCAGGACAACATGCTTTGCCGCCCTTGCTTTCCAGTAGTCAGATCCTTTAAAACCCCATATCTGACCGTTGCCACGACGGTCTGCTTTCTGAACGGAAATGAAGGCAACATCCGGTTTATAAGCCGGGATAAGAAGAAGTGGCTTATTTTCAAAGGGGTCATTCATTACCTTGATGTCTTTATTATATTTAGGGATATCCGTGCCAAGAGAAGAACGACACGGCATAAACGGCACATTGAATGCCCCACCCATGAGCCTCAAAGCAATCTCATAGTTCGTCCAGTCCACTATTTTGAGCGGCGGTACACTGGATTTAACCTTATCCTTTGGTGTGACCAGAACACCACCTGCTTCGATAGGGCGCGGTATGCCTTCTTTGAGACCGCGTTCTATAGCGGGTGTGCCGGTAATACCGCCTACCTGACGTGTTATACCGTAAGCGATATCGATTCTATCCAGCATTCCCAGCTCTACCAGCGTATCAATACCTTCATAATCGCCGCTCTCATCGATAAGCGATAAGTTTTTCCTTCCCTGCCGAGCTATTTCCCTCATCATGGATTCAGGTTGCCGGACCATCACAAAACCGCCCATACACAGTGAATCACCGTCATGTAGAAATGTCGCTACCGCCTCCTTCTCCGTCATTACCTTATTCAGTTTCTTCTTGTAACTTGAATCCTTTGCCCGTTCCTCATAGTCGATTGTTGCCAAGCCTTGTACTGCCACTTATCATTGCCTCCTTAACATAGTCGATTAATAAGTGTTCCTTAACGGTAAAATGCCGCGATTTTTGCCAGCGCTGCTGTATGTGTTACTCAAAGATGATGCTAAAAGAAAGATGGCTAGGAATATTATACAATGCGCTGTCAATGGGAGAAGGCTACCAATTTGGCCGGGATGATAAGATGTGCGAAAAAGAAAAATAATGAGGCTAATAACTGAGGGTAGGTAAAAGTTACAGTATAAAGTTTTTTAACTAACTTAAATATGCCGTCGTTTCTGTCGTTCCCACGAAAGTGGGAATCTATCTGACCCTTATCAGGAATATTATTTAGATTTGTTAATGTTAGTAGGTAGACATGTCGTTACACCTGAACCATGACTATTCAATTAATAATCTATCTTATAGATTCCTACGTCCGCAGGAACGACAGTGGGGAAAAAAATGGTGAAGCAGGTCTGTAATAGAGGGCAATAGAGTCTTATCACTGGCAACCCACCTGCCAACTCTCCAGTCCGCAGTTATTACATACACCGTCCGCACAATTGAGAGTGACTTCTGCGTTCAAGGCTTTCTCATATTCTTTTTTCAAGAATTCTGTGCTCACACCCACATCTATGTGCGACCACGGCAATAATTCATCAGGAGAACGTGTCCGTCGTGCGTAGAAATCAGTATCCAGTCCACACTCTGCAAACGCCTTCTCCCATGCATTATGGTTGAGACGCTCCTCCCAGGCATCGAAGACCGCTCCCAATTGCCATGCCCGGTATATTACCTTGCCAATTCGGCGGTCACCCCGTGACATTGCCGCCTCAAGGGTACTCACACGCGGGTCCTGCCATGATAACCGTGTACCTCGTCGCTGGAGTCCCTTAACCAGCAGGCTGTGCTTGGCAGCAAGCTGGGATTCAGTGTCCTGTGCCACCCACTGAAAAGGGGTATGAGGCTTGGGTACAAAGGCGGAGGCATTAACACGCAGTTGCGGCAGTTTACCGGTAACCTGTTTCCCTAACGCCCGGATTTTATCTACCAGCATGATAATCTCTTGTATATCGTCCATCGATTCTGTAGGCAAACCAATCATGAAATAGAGTTTTATGCTTGTCCAACCTTTTTCAAATACGGCAGTGAAAGTCTCCATGATTTCTGATTCAGTCAGGTTTTTATTGATGACCCTTCGCAATCGTTCACTACCCGCTTCCGGCGCAAAGGTCAGTCCCATTTTCTTACGTCCAGAAAACGCTTCGACCAAGTCCAGCGAAAAGCTATTGATGTGTAAGCTGGGTAAGGACAAGGCGACATCGGGGTAGAGGTGCGTCAGGTCAGTAACTAACTTGTCAATGCCAGAGTAGTCTCCGGTGCTTAAAGAGACCAGCGACACCTCATCATAACCGCAATTAGTAATAATATCCTCTACGACTTTTTCTATTTCGTCCTGCTTGCGCTGGCGCACCGGGCGATAAATAATACCTGCCTGGCAGAACCGGCAACCTCGTGTGCATCCGCGTTGGATTTCTATTGCACCACGGTCGTGGATTACTTCGATGTACGGTACGACAGGATGACTGACAGGCGAGGGTAATTCCGAAACTATGCGGCGGGTGACAACAGGTGATGCTTCGGGAATGAGTGGTGTAAGACTTTTAAGAGTGCCGTCCGTACGATAGTCATCTTTATAGAAGCGCGGGATATAGACCCCGCCTACAGTCGCCATCCGCCTTAAAAGTTGTTCTCGATTAAAACCGTTTGTTTTTGCCGTGCGGTAAACATCGAGCAGTTCCTGTACTACCTCTTCCCCATCACCGATGACAAACAAATCGATGAAATCAACCAGCGGTTCCGGATTGAGAACACAAGTACCGCCGGCAATAATAAGCGGGTGTTTTTCAGAGCGTTCTGCCGCCAGTACGGGTAATCCGGCAAGGTCGAGCATCGCCAGTATATTTGTGAAGGTTAATTCATGCCCCAGTGAAAATCCGATAATATCAAACTCTTTGAGCGGGTGTTTCGATTCGAGGCTGAAAAGCGGAATGCTGCTGTTTTTCATCTCCATTATCATATCTACCCAGGGCATAAAAACACGCTCTGCAAGTACATCAGGTTGAGTGTTCAGCAGTTCATACAAGATGGGGATTGCCATATTAGACATCCCGATTTCGTAAGTATCGGGATACGAGAGAGCCACATGTATGAGTGTTTTTCCCCATTCTTTCGTGACGATATTCCACTCGCCACCGGTATAGCGGGCAGGTTTCTGAACCCTATGGAGGATGCTGTCTAAATCAAACATGTCTTTACTAATATCCAATATCGAATCTTGTCCTGAACTTGATTCAGGAATCTAAATCCGAAATAATTTCAAATATCAATATCAAAAATTAAGTATCCATATATTAGACATTGTTTAGGATTTCGTGCTTCGGATTTAGGATTTTTGTGGTTTCGTATCCACACTGCTATTGTATCAGAAATGGGACTGTGAAATTGAATATCCTAGTCTAACTCGCTGAGACGGAACTTCATGCCGTCGCGTGCGGCAATCACCCTGATGCCGGTTTTTTCCGTGAGTTGCTCGGCAATTAACCATGGTTTGGCGCGCCATATTCCCATACCGAAGTGTGTCATGATAGCTACTTTCGGTTTGATTTCTTTAACTAATCGCTCGACATCCGGCACAGAAAGGTGGTCGATGGGCATATTGGCTGCTTCTGATTCTGCTTGAGTAAACGGTCGCACAAACACCACATTTAACAGCAGAAGGTCACCCTGGTAATATTTCGGCAGGTCATCAAAAAAGCGGGTGTCCGTGATGTAGGCAATCGTGTATTTCCCTGTTTTAAAAACCAGACCATAATTTTCAACACCATGGATATGACGCACCGGCGTGGAGAAAGTGAAGTTATTAAGCGTGTAGGATTTACCTGCTTCAAACATCTCAACACTCTCAAGGTGCTTCCTCAGGTAACTGAAAATAATTGGCTCTATTTCCAACGCCTCACGCGGCGCAAAAAGCCGACCATGCTCACGAAATCCACCCCGCGTCATTGCTTCCGCCATGATATTGACATCGTGAGAATGGTCGATATGACGGTGTGAGACAATGACTGCTTCAAGATTCTCAGGATTGAGTTTCCGTTTGGTTGCCTGTACGATGGCACCCGGTCCCGGGTCAACGATAAATTCAGTACCACCGAGATTAAACCATAAACCCCCGCTTGCTAAAATTTGACTGATAATCATAAAGCGCGCGCCACCCGTGCCGAGAAAGGTGATAGTATCATTTTCTGCGCTATTCAGCTTTTTCTCTTGCTCTGCCACGTATTTACTATATAGTACAGGATAGTTTTTAACAACCTCTTTGACTTGTTGTCGTCCGCCAACTAAAATAGTGAGCGATAGTAGACGCAAGGAGAAATACATGGAGCAAATTTGGGCGCCCTGGCGTATGCAGTACATCCGGATGGAGAAGCCAGAGGGGTGTATTCTCTGTGATAAACCAAAAGAGAAAAACGATGCCGCAAATTTTATTCTTTACTATGGCAAAAAGAACTTCGTGATGATGAATACATATCCATATAATCCGGGTCACATACTCATCGCGCCATATCGGCATGTTCCGGGACTGGATGACCTGACGAAAGAGGAATCCTCCGAGCACGCAGACATCATTAAAAAGTGTATAAAAATCCTAAGAAAGACTTTCAATCCCGCCGGATTTAATATCGGGACTAACATGGGCAGAGTTGCCGGTGCCGGTATTGCCGATCATGTACACACACATATTGTGCCTCGATGGCAGGGTGATACGAACTTCATGCCGGTGGTTGGGTGCGCTCGCGTTATCCCCGAAGCAGTCACCGATACTTATGAAATGCTCAAGGGTAAATTCAGTGCTCACCCACCTCTGAAAAAGAAAGTTTAATCATTTTAAGAAGTATAAAGGAGGAATTATGGCAAAGAAATCAAATCAGCCTATTAAGTGCACGCAGTGCGACACAGAATTCCCCGAATCCGAGCTTTCTGAGGAACACAAGAACAAAGCTTTCCTCTGGAAGGGGAAATGGATGTGTGCGGATTGTCTTTTTAAAATGGGCATCAATCAAGAAGATACGATGACCTATGCAGCATTTATAGATAGTCAGCAACCTAAAAAGCCACAAAAATACTAAGAGATTATTCTGGGATAATTGGGGCTGTTGTTTCTCTTGTTGACCAAAGGGAAGGAATGGTGCCCCCAATGGAATTCGAATCCATGTCGGCAGCTTGAAAGGCTGCTGTCCTAGGCCTCTAGACGATGGGGGCGCACTTTTTCAGTATATCAGAGACACAGATTGCAGACAAACCCGTATCTTCCCCATACTAATCCCTCTACTCAATCTATTGTGTTACAATACTCTCAAATGACAAATCAACCATCCTTACAGGAAGAACCAACGCAGAAGGCCACCGGGAGCTGGTTAAAACGTAATTTCCTGTCCGTGATTATTTTTACATTTGTTTTCGCGATAACAGTCTTTTTATTCTTTATTCAAGATAAACTAACTGCGCTTGGCGATGCAGGCTATCTCGGCGTTTTTCTGGTGAGTTTAGCCGCTAACGCCACAATTGTTTTACCCATGCCCAGCCTGTTGATAATGCTACCGCTTGCTACTGTTCTAAATCCGCTTTATGTCGGACTGGTCGCCGCTGCCGGTGGCGCAATGGGTGAAATGACTGCCTACCTAGCTGGTTACAGTGGACGTGGTATCTGGCATGATAATAAAAACTATTTGAGGGCAGTCGGCTGGCTCAGAAAATGGGGTATCTGGGTCATTTTTGTGGTCTCTGCAACACCACTGCCTATTGATGTCATGGGACTCGCCGCGGGCAACCTACGTTTCCCGGCATGGAAGTACCTCATTGGTTGTGTGCCAGGTAAGATTGTCAAATATGTTTCATTGGCTTACGCTACTGCCTGGGGTTGGGATACTTATATCACCAGCGAATATTTCCGGAAAAATCTACTGGCAGCCGGCGCAGGTGTCGGTTTGGTCATACTGATACTGGCAATAGCACTATTTATCGAGAACCTGACATGGAAAAAGCGCCCAAAATAGCTAAAGTTTACGATGGGCATACCACTTTCTGAATTCCGGATGCTTGAGATTGGCGCCGCGGTCGTAATAGATTTCAAAAAGCTGGTTATCGGCTGTTTTCACTAGATAGTAGTTACGGTGCCGGCGTTGCCACCAGCGCTTTCGCCTTCCAATTGCAGTCGGTCCGAAACCATGGTCCTGCCATTCCTGCAAGATCTCAACGATAGTGTACTGACGCTGGTCAAGAGTGAAGGCAGTAGGAGCTTTCACTTCTCCATTGGTGATAACCTGAATTTCCCTACCTAAGAACTGTGGAGGCATATTTACCTCCAGATGAAGTGCCTACCAGAAATCAACGCGGGCAACCGATTCATTCTTGAGGATGATTTTCCGCATGATATTCTGCGTAGCAGTATCCGTAATAGGCTCGATTTCGGTAACTGGTAACCCTTTTTTATTTTTATCCGTCTGCCAATTAACTATATAGCCCGTAACCGTAGCATACCAATAATTGGCTGGTGCGCAGGAGTTGCCTAGTCCACAAGTAGTCTCAACGACAATATGCCCGGTCACATACAGGACTTCCCTGCCCTGAAACTTCATGCGGACTTCTTTTTCAGGGGTGTAGTAACCCGCAGATGCCTCGATATCTTGATTCAAGGGAAGATGGGCATATTTGCTTGTCTTGATCCTTGTTACCATTCTGACAATTTACTCCAGTACCATTGTAGCAAGTAAACAACACATTACTCAATAAGGCTCTCATATCCAGCGTGACCAAATACCTACAATGCGCTATACTATACATAAACAATGAATAAGCAACCACGGATTCTAGTAAAATTAATAGACCACCTTATTGGCCTCGCTTTCAAGGAAGATATCGGCACGGGTGATATCACCACGCAAATCCTGATACCGCCTGCGCTGAAAACAAAAGCCATTATTCTTGCTAAGTCCGAGGGTGTACTCGCCGGTATTGAAGTTGCCAATCGTGTTTTTCTGAAACTCGATCCTGAAATTAAGTTCAAGATACTCATCAAGGACGGCTCACCTCTTAAAAAAGGTGATATCATCGCTGAACTAAAAGGAAAAGCCCACGCGATTCTCACTGGCGAACGCACCGCACTTAATTTTTTACAGAGACTCAGCGGCATCGCCACCCAGACCAGCCAGTTTGTGGTGAAAGTCCGTGATTTGCCAGTTTTGATCATCGATACCCGCAAGACCACACCCGGGTATAGATTGCTGGAAAAGTATGCGGTGCGGATGGGAGGTGGGCATAACCATCGACTCAATCTGACCGACGGTATTCTCATCAAAGACAATCATCTCGCTCTACTGCGTGCTAAAGGGAAGACACTGAAGGAAGTAGTGACTCAAGCTAAGAAAATGGCGCCTAAGGGATTGAAAATTGAAGTAGAGACAACCAATCTGGATGAGGTGCGGGAAGCAGTATCTGCTGGAGCAGACATCATTATGTTCGATAATATGAGTCCGGCGATGATGCGACGTGGGGTTAAGCTTTTACCGAAGGAAATCATGAGCGAAGCCTCTGGTGGGGTAAATCTGGAAAGTGTGCGTACTATCGCCGAGACGGGAGTGAATTTCATCTCAATCGGGGCGCTAACTCACTCATCGAAAGCCTTGGATATCAGTCTTGAACTTCAACCTTAAAAGGTTTCTTCCCACACGCAAAATAACTGTCTGCTTCGTCCACAACTCTGATCTCAATAAAACCTGACTTTTGTAGTAACTTCTTCATGTTGTTGCCGTCGGGGAGAAGGTCATGATGAAGCAAAGGTACATTCTTATGAATGTGATTAATTGACTCACGTCCCGAAGTATGGCAGATAAAAACACTTCCGTCTCTTCTCAGTACACGTTTCATTTCCCGGAGTGCCTTCGATTTATTCTGGAAGTGCGGAAAGCTGGAATAGCAAACAACCGCATCGCAGGTCTCAGCTTGTAACGGGATGTCCTCAACATCCGCACAGAGAAAGGTGATGTTACCCGCTATACCTTTTCTCTTTGCCTGAAGAAGCATTTTATCAGCAATATCCAGAGCAATGATTTGTCCTTTTTTGCCGACTATTTTCAAAATATAGGGAAGAAAAACGCCCGTTCCCGTACCAATGTCCAGCACCGTCATGCCGGGTCTCAAACCTAACCGTTTGGCCATTCGTTCCAGCCTACTAGCATTTCTTTCGGAGGCATAGCTATCCCAACCATCTGCTTTATCGTTGAAATAGTCACGTATCATTTTGTTGGTCCCTCTAGTTCTAATTTAGCCTGCCATCCTTTAACACGACGCTTCGGCGAGAACAGGACTGCCAGCAAGAAAATCACTGCCGACGTCACCACGATAGTCGCCCCGCTCGGTAGGTCGAGTATATAGGAAAAGAAAAGTCCTACCCAACCGGAAAGCACTCCGAACAAAGCCGAGAGCAAAAACATCTTTTTCATACTATATGTGAGCTGGTAGGCAGCAGCCGCCGGGTTGAGGATAAGACTGAAGATAAGCAGTCCCCCGATACTCCGTAGAGAGACGGTAACAGCTGTGCCCGTGAGAAAAAGCACTGTATAAAGGATAATGGTCGCTGGCAAGCCAACTGCGAGGGCGATGTTTCGACTGAAAATAGTTGCCTGGATTTCTTTGAAGAAAGCTACCACCAGTCCGATTATCACGAAAGCGACTATGGCTAGAAGGATGAGATCGCCATGAGTAACCGTGAGGATACTGCCCCAGAGCAAGTCCAGAGCTGCTGACCTGGTATTGGGAATCAATCCAATAAAGAGGAATGCTACCCCCAGCATCAAAGAGAACACAACACCCAGTGAGGTCTCCGGGCTCAGTTCACCACGGTCTGCCAGTGGGCCGATAACGGCAGCAGCGCCTAAGCTAAAGACGAATGCCCCGATAAGAGGGTCGAACCCGAGCCACATTCCGAACAGTGCCCCCGCGAAAGCGGCGTGGGACATCGCCACCCCGATGAACGGCATATGCAGAAGCACCACAAAAACGCCAATTGTACTGCAAGCAATACCGCCGAGGAATGCCGCCAGTATGGCATTTTGCATAAACTGGTAACCTAAAATAGACAAGCCCAAATTAAGAGCTCCTCCGATGAATATGAGGGTGCCGTTCCTCGACCACAGATGGTGGTAAGTTATAAAGACGGCTGAGACTTTCCGTAGATATAAGTCTATCAGGTGTGCCATCACCGATAATCAAACCATCTTTCATCAATACCACGCGGTCGCAGGTATGTGGCAGGGCATCGAGGTCGTGCGTGACAAAAAGAGTTGTGAGACGACGTTCGTCGTGAATGCGCTTCACCATCTCTAGTATCTCGGTCTGGGCTTTCCAATCCAGCGATGCAGTCGGTTCATCCAGTAAAAATACTTTCGGCTCCTGAGCCAGACACCGCGCAATCGACACCCGCTGTTGCTCACCTCCAGAAAGGTGCCCGATAGGACGGTGCGCTAGGTGCGTCATGCTGACCATTTCCAGAGTTTCATCGACGATTGCCCAGTCATGCTTCGCTGGTCCGTGGAACAAACCGAGAAGACCGTACCGCCCAATCATCACAACTTCGCGGACACTCATTGGCATACGTGGGTCGATGATTTCTACCTGGGCAACATAACCGACCTGTTTCCTCAATTCATGGTGACTGGCACCATTGACCGACTTTCCTAGTACGGTAACACTCCCGCTAACCAGTTTACCCAATCCATTTACTATAGTGAGCAGAGTTGTCTTACCGGCGCCATTAGGTCCTATCACTCCGACAAACTCGCCAGCCTTTACTTCGAGAGAGACGCCCCGCAAGGCAATATCCTCACGGTAAGAGACCACAGCATTTTCAATATGTATTGCTGAATTTTCCATCTATTTTGTAGTCGAACGAATTTTAGCTACAGCATCAAGAAGGATTGTAACATTTTGGTCGATTGCTTTTTCCCATGTTTCCGTATTGTCCAGACCACCCAGGAAATTGGATAGATTCAAGTTTTCAGCTCCAAGCTCTTCAGCAATAGCTTTGCCGGCATCCTGCCCGTCCTGAATATTATTAACAATCAGGACCACATTTGATGTTTTTCCCTGGT
>Ga0214474_1000046_pt1 | contig 67627 bp, 98 predicted proteins | sample RVTome_2_FD_187335 | JGI IMG/M metagenome (GOLD analysis project Ga0214474, IMG submission 187335) | Soil microbial communities from uranium-contaminated site in the Upper Colorado River Basin, Wyoming, United States - RVT95D214 HiSeq ... | reverse complement strand
CGTACTTCCGTGACCAGCGTTGCCATGGAGCCTCCAGGTTGCTGACATTTCGCGCAGTGCTCGACGATTTCCCACTTGACCGATTCCAGCGTGACGGGGCGTTCACTAGGGACCGGGGCCGGGAGCGTGACCGGGGATGGCGTGAGATGTCGTGTCATGGTGATGCTACTCCTCTCGGCGTCTCGCCGTCGTGGCTGGGCGTGGGGTGGCGGGTGGTCACAGTGTGCGCTTCAGAGAAATATCGTCGAAACACACATACCCACCTTCCGTCTCCGGGCACAGGAGTATGATGTTCGCGATCCCATTTGTAGGAGCAACGAACGTTTCCGAAAAAGCCGCATAGGTAGCACCGGTGCCGAGCGCGGTCACAGCGAGAAGTACACCACCGGTTGAGTCTGTGACAGCCACGCGACCTGCATTTGTCCCGTCCCCGCGAGCCCATCCAGACAGTGTGTAATGACAGCTAGGAACAAGCCCGTGCTTCGCTTGTACCGTGTTCGTATCTGTGCCCTCGCCGGCCGTCAGCTTGATCGCCGCGATCCTGCTGGTGTCGGTGTGTACCTCAGCCGCTGTCTTGGTTCGCGCTATTGCGCCATCGCTGACCGTGTCCGCCCAGGTGAAACAGGCGTTCGTTCCCTCGCCGTAGTCCACCCCCTCGAAGCTCGCGTTGACCATTAATTCCGGGTTCGCACCAAGCTGGATTCCCTCGTCAGTCTGGACGAGATCAGCGATTGTCATGTCGGCAACAGCTAGCTCGAAATGTGAGTCAGCGGTTGCGTCCTGAAGCCCCGAATAGACCATGTATGTCTTACCGTCGACTTCGGCCATAGTCACGTCGGCCACCTGGCTCAAATATGCCCGGTCGACGGTGTCAATTCCGTTGTTGGCCGGCCGGTGCCTCGGGAACGTGAAAGCAACGGGGGCTTGCGTCCACGTCTGCAAATCTGTCGAACTGAAGCGGAGAATATCTGTCGGCCCGTACGCGCTGGCTAGGCTGCCTTGCGCCCACATGTAGAACGTGGCGCCAACCTTCTTGACGAACATGCCGCTTATCGTTCCACCAACGTCAACGCCGAATTGCGGGTGATCTAGGACCGGATTCGTGAACGATCCCTCCGACCACGTAGCGCCTGCGTCTGGAGACACGTACAGGCCAACCACGTACCCCGGAAATGCCCCGCGACCGTCGACAGTGTCGACGAAACAATACCATGCGTCGCCGTCGACCAATAGGCAGGAGTTCCCAGACAGCGATTGATTCCACGCCCCCTCCCCTCCGGGGGTGGCAACCGTCGACACATTGATCCAGGCGATGCCGTCTGTCGAGCGCATAAGCCTAATCGTGCCGAAGGGCTCGAACATTGTCAGGTAGTAGTAGGCTCCAACGCGCAACACGTTGCCGCAACGAGTTCCGTTGGCTATCACTGCCGACGACCGCTTAGTCCAATTGATACAGTCCGGGGATTCCGCATACCCTATGTGAAAATTGACACCAGACGAATACCACAGCTTAAAAACGTGTGGCAGACCGGTGAGGATTTGCGGATCGGTGTCACACATCAAGCTGGGTTCTTGAATCCACAACCCTTCCTCGTCTGTGGATGCTTCCAAGATCGTTCCATACAGAACCCACGGGCGGCAGTGTTTCCCGGTCGCTAGGATCGGGACGTCAGCAGCGGGGATGCCAGCGCCGAAGATCATGGGATCAGAATTCCCGTCAACGTCAGTTTAGTGCCGGTCGGAAATGCGGCGCCGCCATCACAGTTGATGGTTAGGGCGCTACTCCACTGCGGAAGCCAACCATCTATCGATCCACGACTGCCGCCGACCCATTGGACTAGGTTGTGACCTTGCGAATGGTATATCCAAGCCTTCCCGGTAATCACGCTGCGGCGCAAGTTGCATTCGACTGTGTACACGTAAGGCCATATGACGAGTATGGCCGCTAGATCGCTGCGCGCTGCCGTGAAGGTATCCACGTGGGTTGCGGATTCGTACATACACCCGCCCTCGGCCGCATCTGCGACCATCTTGATGTTCGCGCCAGAAATTCCACCAGGCACGTCGCACTCGATTCGCAACTGACTGTACAACGCGCCGTCGCACGGTATGACCATCGACGTTTCACCGACGCCGCAGGTGTGTGTGTAGATTTCCACGGGGACAAGCCCGCGCGTTGCCAGGTCGGCCGCGATAGCGTTGAAAGATACCGTGCCGGCCGCAGAGGCGGTGGCGGGCTGCCAGTATGGATCCATGTCTTGTCGTGTAGTTGCCATGGGCTACTCCTTGAAATCGATCGTCGGAGTGGTCCCGGCAACCCCGCTATCGCTCGTGAAGATGGCCCCCGTCCCGCCGCTTCCTACGGTGTAGGTCATGCGAATGTAGCGGCACGCAGTCACGATGTTGTCTAGGACGATGTTGGCCGCCCCGCCGGTCGGGTTGGTCGATGGGGCCGGGGAGTAAGCCGCCCCGACTACGCCAGCTTTGCCGTGGTTGCTCACTTGGATCGCCAAAGTGCCAACCGGTGTTCCGGTAGCCGGCCAACCCATCGCGATACAAGTGCGCTTGGTTTGCGGGGGGATTTCCACCCACTTGGTGACGTCGTTCGCCGCGAGAGAGTTGGCGATCCATTCGAGTGGCTTTTGCATTGTCGTTCTCCTATTCGGTTGCGGTAGCCTGCTGCGGCTGCTCGGTCTTCTTGGGCTTTGCTACTTCGATTTTCACGGGCTCGCTTAGTGCGACCCCGGCGAACATACGAAAGAGGTCAAGTTGCTGCCACGTGATCATCTTCTTGGCGGCGTGGCGTTCGTTCATCAGTAGTGCGAAGTCTCCCAGCACCTCGGCGGAAAACTCGGGGTAGATGGCCCGCCATGCTTCAATCATGGGTATCGTCACAGACTGCATTTCGAGTTCTTCGAGAAGCACCTCGGGGTCGTCGAGAACGCGCGTAATCGCCCAAATGTCGTACAGTTCCTCGGTGGACGGCGGGAACACGTCGCCGAGCGATCCCGGTACGTCAATCTTCGGCCACTTGCCGTCGATGTAGGCGCGGGCGCGCTGCACTAGCTCTAGGTATTCCGAGGCAATCACGGGATCGCCGAAGGACGATAGGAGCCGCGCGTCCTCCTCTCCTTCGATGGGCTTCAGGATCTTGTCTTGCAGCTTTTCGGCCTCTGGCGGTTCGGGGATGTCGAACTCGGTCGGCTGGTAGTCGTCCGCTGCGCTTGCGGACAGCCACCGCTTGATCCGGGCCTTCCACGTCGCGGTGATGCCGGCAGAGGCCAGCAGATCGTTAGCGTTCGGGTGATCGCCTGACGGCCATATGCCGGTAGTAGCTAGCAATTTCTCGACCTGGATCATTGCGGCAATGCCTCCGCTTGACAAAGCGCGCGCGAGAGCGGCACGCTTGAGCCATGAGACTTCTTGCAGCCTGGGTAGCGTTTCTCGGCGCGTGCGGGTCCAGCTCCTACGCGGTCCAGGGTCCCGATGGGACCGAACATCAGGCGGTGTCGTGCCGGCGCTCGATCGCCAACTGCTGGGAGCAGGCGGCTGCACTGTGTCCCAGCGGCTACGACATCGTAGACAAGGATTCGACCACTGACATCACCCCGACGGCGCTTGGGCCGGTTGGCACGGAAAAGCACAGCATGTTGGTGCGGTGCAGGTGAAAGGTGGACACATGGATTGGCTGATACAGCACTTCTCGGAGAACCTGACGAAGCTGTGGGGATGGCGCGGAGTGGTCCTGTTGCTCGCGTGCGCAGTCGGCGGCTACCTGTTCGATCGATGGGAACAGCGGCGAAAGTGGCCGACGTAATCATCGTTTCTGCGCTCTCTTTCGCGCTTCTTCTTGGACCACATCGTCGAGCAGCGCCCCTGGTATCGCGCCGGTAAGGCGGGGGTCTACCGCTGGCCCCGTGCCCACGATTCGGGCCGCTCCCCCGGCCGTGCGCTGGACGGGCGACGCGAGGCGGCCGGCTATGTCCATGCCAGCGGCGCCGAGAATGGCCCCAGGCGCGCCGCCGACGCTCCCGCCAACTACCCCACCTAGCAGACGCTTCCCGCTCGTCGCCACGGCGTTGATCAGACCTGGCGATCGCTCCTGGCTCATTCGGCTTGAGAGCTGCTCCGCTGCGGGTTCGACCGCCTTGAGATCCGCGTAGCGCTTTCGGGCCGCCGCATACCTGTCTCCCAGTGCGCTTAGGTTCAGGGTTTCGCCGGTAGCCTCTGGATCCAGTCCCTGCGCGACTGCCCTGCGCTGACCAGGCCTCGGCGGCGGCACATAGTCGGGATTCTCCGCTCCGGTTTCGAGATAGCGGGGCTCCGCAACGGTCGGTGACAGCCCTAGTGCCTGCTTCACGAGCTCGGGCCGCTTCTGGTAGATCTTAGAAATCCGCTCGTCAACCAACCCGCGCAAGGTGCTACCGATGGCGCGGGCGCTTTCACCATCGCGGAACTTCGCCTCGGTCTTCCCGTAGCCGTCCCGCTCAAACTCCTGCGCGTTCTTCAACAGTGGACGAAGGGGGAATTGGCCTTGGCTCCCGGCTTTCCCTGAGCGTTCTTCTAGCGTCTTGATCGCCAACTCCACATCGTCGTGGAAATCTGTACCCTTCTTTTCTTCCGTCAGAAGCCCGCGCAGCTTTTCCTTGATCCTGGCTACGGGGACGCGGGCGCCGGGCTCCGCCTCGTAGGCGAGTGCGCGTATTGGCCCAAGTTCCTTGGCGCCAATCTCGTCGAGCTTCTCTTGCACGACGTTCGCCAGGTCAGACGGGTTCTTCCTGATCGTTGGTTCGAGCCCCTCTTGTTCCACGACCCGCTTCGCCTCGGCTTTGCCGGCTGCCTTGTCACCCTTGCCGAGCGCAAGTTGCATCTTGTTTGCGGCCTTCCCCTGCCCGGTGGCGAGCAGCGGGCGCACGGCGCGCGACATGGCGGCGTTTCGCGCGGCCTCCTCGACGCTTCCCGCAATCGCCGGGACCTGCGACATGAGCACGTTTCCGGCTGCGCCCGTAATCATCCCGCTGCCGATGTCTTCCAAATCGCCGCCGCGCAAAGCCGCATCAGTTCCGCCGAACACCGTGCCAGCGCCGCCTGCGTTTGTAGCGGCCTGCAAACCTGGCCGCACGGCGGTCTGCGCTTCACTGGCGCCAAGTCGGCGGGCAACTTGGCCCGGGATGGCACCGAGCGTCTCGCCGGCCTTGCTACCCGCGCCGCCCATGGTCGCCACGTCAATGGCTGCTGCCGGCACGCTGGTTAGCGTTTGCTCCGTTGGAAGGTAGTCCTCGCCTCGCTTCACCTTCCCGGCTTCTGGGATTGGCTGCGGCGGCTCTCCAAACTGCCCCGCAGCTCGCAGAGCGCGCCCCGGCACACCCATGAGTGTCTGATCTGCCAGCGATTGCCCAGCGGCCCGGTTGCTTTCCTGCAACGCTTCCCATGCCGTTCTGAGGCCACCGGGAAGCGGGTATGTTCCCGCCTTGATCTTCTCGCGCAGTTCCTTGGCGTTCTTCGGGGCAACCGTTCTGACGGTGGCATCAGTGCCCGCCGCCGGCCCATTCACGCCGGCCGCGTCGTCGGCTTCCTCTTCCGCGATCAACTCGTCGAGGGTTTGCATTAGTCGATCCCCATCTGAACTTGATAGCGTTCGGCAGCCGCCCGCTGTGCTGGCGTCGACTTCGGGTCTTTGAGGATGGCCCTGGCCCGCAGGATGTCCTTGCGTTCCTGCGCAAAGTCGCGCGGCGGCACCGGGTCGGCCTTCGCGATCTTCCTTGCCTCGGCGCGATTGCGGGCCTTGATTGCCTCGGGAGTCTGGGCGGGCGCGCTCGGCTGCTGCGGCTGAGCCCAGCTCGGGTATTCTCCGTGCAGCCTGTAGTAAGCCTCCTTCCCGGCCAGCCTTTCCATGTTGCTGGCGTCTAGTTCGATCACGCGCAGCTTCTCGGCGACCGCCTTAGGGCCGTCCTTGGGCTGCGGCATCTTCTTTTGCGAGTTGGTGAAGTCCTCGGCGTTGGTGATGGCGGCGCCCGACTGGTCGCGGATCAAAAGGCCCGTAGCGTTCAACCATGCGTTGACTAGCGGCCCCTTCTCGTCGTCGATGCCTTCGGTAAACTGCTCAGGCAAGATTCCAGCCGCCTGGAGTTTGCTATTCCAGAATGGTCGCGCGATGCCCTTTGTTGCGGATTCCACCTGCGCCCGCATGCTCTGAATGTTGGCGTTCAGTTGGCGCAGGTCATCCTCGGTGAGCTGTTCCTTTGCCTCCTTGATCACCCTGATTGAGTCCTGCATCCCGGCCGCGTATTGCGCCTTCTTCGATTCGGCTTCGGTGACCTTTCCGCCGGGCTGCTCAGTGGCGAGGGCGGTCTTCCCCTGCACCACCGTCTGCGAGACTTCTTTCTCCTGGGTGGTCTTGTGCCCGGCCAGCAAATTGGCCTGCTCAAGCTCGGCCTTTCCGTAGTCGCGCGCGAGCGCGGCCTTCGTCGCTTCGCCATCAGCCGCCGCCTTGGGGATGCGCGCAATCTTCCCGTCGATCTGCCGCTGGAGATAGGCATTCGTCGCCAGGTAACGATCGTTGATGGTGGCGAGGGTACGTCTGCGGAAGTCGTTCGCGGCGTTGACGTCTCCGGTCGCCATCTCGATCTCTTGCGCCTTCTTCTCGGCAATCGCCTTTTGCTTTTCTCGGTGCGCGTTCTCCTGGCTCGCGTAGATCTGATAGGCCGTATTGGGCGCGCCCGTCATGGCGCTGGAGTAGTGGCCCAGGCCCATGCCGATAGCGGATAGCACGCGGCGAAGCGTGCCCATGTCCTCGACGTAGGAGGTCGGCTTGAAGTTTCGGTATTCCTCCTGCCGAGCGCGTACCCGTTGGGTCGCCTCCGCTAGCCGCTCATCGGAGGCCTTGTTAGCGGCTTGCAGCTCGGCGAGTTGCGCCTTTGCCTGCTGGGCTTCGCGGTCCTTCTGTTCGGCGCGGAAGGTTTCCTCTTGAATCGCCTGCGACGTCTTCCGGTCTTGAGCGGCGAGGGCCTGTTCTTCCGAGCCGGCCAGCTTGCCTGACGCGGCGGCAATGGCGGGAGTTTTCGGAACGTGCGTCTCCGATGAAGTCGGGTCTTTCGTCGTGGTGCTCGTCACGTCCGGTGCGGTGATCGCGCCCGTTGCGGGGTTGGCGAACGCCCCAACGCCCCCGACCTGCATAGGCACCAGCGCAGGCTGCGGGGCGGGCGGGGGCACTTCACCCGACGGGGCCGCCAGCATTCCAAGTTGCTGCGCCATCAGGAGTTCTTCAGGAGTTGGCATTACGCCCTCCCTTCCTCAGCGCGCGAGCCGCAGCGGCAGCCATGACGGCCGCGACTGCCCCCATATCCACCGTATCGATCCCGTCTGGCCTGGTATGGACAAGCTCGGGACCGAGCGCCGACCGCCTCAGTTGGTCGGCCATGAATCCGACGTGCGGGACCGCTCCGCCGTCGCTTTCTCCCGGCTTGTATCGGTAGGTAACGGCGTTCTCCAGGTGCCTGGTAACGTTGGCCAGATCGGCGTCGCTGACCGGCTCCACGTCGCGCTTGACTCGCGGGTCGCTGGCGATAGCCGTGACTGCGGTGCCAAGCACTCCCAACTCTGCCGCCTGCTTTTTTGCTTCAGCATCTGCTCCGCTCTTGTTCGCGTCCACTACCGTCTGCGCGTTCTTAGCCTCAATCCCCGTTGCCGTGGCGGCGGTCCCGAGAGCCGTGGTGCCGCCCGTTTGACGCACCTGTTCCGACGTTAGTTGGTTCCCTGCGGTTGTGGTCGCCGCCGTGAGGGCGTTCCCCACGTTGGCCGTGCGCGTGGCCTGCGTGTTGGTCACGTTCTGCGAGGCGAGTTGAGCGGCGCGGGCCGCGTTGGCCTCCTGTTGTGCCTGGGTAAGCGAGGCGTTCGACACGTTGACGTTGGTCTGCCTCGCAGCGGTAGCGGCGGCCTCGGCGTTGGCGGCGGTGGAGTAGTCAGACGCCGCCCTGTTGGCTGCGGCTGCGTCAGCGAGGGCGCGCGTGGTGTCCGTGCTAAGGTTTGCCGTGGCCAGGCCAGCCTCGGTCTTCTGCTGTTCCAACTCGCTTTGGACCATGCCCGTGCGCGCCGCTAGTTGCAAATCCGCTTGCTTGGCCTTGAGGGTGTTGACTGCCTGGGTGTTGCCGGTCGCGATGGCCTCCTCTAGTTGCGCCTGTAGGTTCGCCTGCTGCGCTGCGATGGTCTGCGCGGTTGTCGCCGCCGAAACGTCGGCCGCGCGCACACCCTGGAGCGCACTTGCCGCCGCGACTCTCTTGTCCTGTTCTTCCTTGGCCGCGAGCGCGGCTGCGGATAGCGCCGCCGTCGCGCCGCTCTGTCCCGCTTGGATCATCGCTTCTCGACGAGCCCCAGCACGTTCCGCACCACGCGCGCGGGCGGCGATGGCCAACGCATCGGAAACGCCCTGCCCCTGGGTCGCTTTGAATGTCGACATTGCTGAGCTCGGGCCTTCCGCAATGGACCTGACCGCACTGATCTGTTCGTCCCTGATGTCGGTCGCCAGCGGATCTTGTCCAACCCGCTCAACCGACACGCCCCCGGTCTGCGCAGCGTCCCCTAGCTGGGGCGCCGCGATGGCGGTATTCACGCGGCCAACGGCGGCCCGCTCTGGCGCCTGGGCGTTGACGACATCGGCCCTCTGCATCGAGGCGGGGCCTGCGGCCTGCGCTCCAACTGGCAACGCCGCCGCGAAATCTGCCGGGTTGAGCTGATCGGGGGCTTCGATGGTTCCCGCCGTCACGGCGGACGGCCCCTTATAGCCACTCGCTAGAGCAGACTGGCGCAGCGCCTCCGCATAGATGGCCTGGGCTTCCGCGTTCGACGGCGCAACCTGTGTCTTGGCAAGCGCCGTTTGTTTCTCCGCTGCGTCTCCTTCTCCTCCTGCGCCCGCTGCGCCGTTCAGTTTCCCACTCGCCCAGTCGAGTATATTGTCCGCAGACAAATCGTCCAGCTTCGTTCCCGTGCTTCCCCACACGCCACCTGAGAGGACCGCGAGCGGCTTGTCATACCAGTTGGCCGAATTTGCCGCGTTGGTGCGAGCTATCTCCGCGTCGATCTCGGCGTTGTTTGCGTCCAGCCTTGCCTGTTCTTCCGGAGTTAGCGGTGTCGGATTGTTGGACGGCGTGGGACTCGCCCTGGTAGACGATGCCGCCGCAGGACCATAAATCGGCAATCCGGTCGCCGGGTCGGTTCCGATCTGCACTTCCCCTGGTTCTTGCGTTGTGCCTGGCATTAGATAACCCTCCCGCTCTGCGGGTACATGAGCCGGCTCGCCGTCGCGAACTCAATGGCCAGCCCCTCGAATTCAAACGATTGCAGCGAAACGGCTGCCTTCTCGGTGATGCGTACAGAGAGACCCTGAATCCGCGCGCAGTTGGACGGCCTGGTCATCACTGTTGCGGCGTCTCCGACGTTGGTCGGAGTCAGGTCGACAGACTTGGACGTCACCCGAGCATCCGCTAGCGTCCTGCTGGCGTATCCCGGGTACGTCGTGATCGTGACCCCGGTCGCGGACTGCAACGCAAGCAGAACCTGCACCATCGAGACGTCGAACTCACCTTGCAGGTCCCCCGGCTGTAGCTGCCCGGTCGTGATGCGCATCTGGTAGGTCTCGGTCCCGCCAGACTTCTCGTCGGCCCAGGCGGTCCCTGGCCGGTAGATCGCCCCCGCTGCGTCGATGAGGGCCAGCCCGATGGTGTCGACGGCCGCCGCGTAGGCCGCGAGCGTCGTGAATGTCCACAGGTACGTCTTGCCGAATGGCGCAACGTCGGTCGGGTGCTGGTAGTCGATCGCGATCACGGCCTTCGATGCCGGCGCCGAGAACACCATCAGATTCTCTGAGTCGTACCAAGCAGCGGCCGTGATGACATACGACGAGTAATCGTAAGCGCCGTCCGCCGCCTCGAACGCTTGCAGCGCCGGAGTGATGCAGATGATCCGCCCCGTGTTCTTGTGCTGGTAGTAGCAGCCCTGCGGGCCTTGGGTGGCTGGGGCGCCAGCGGCGCACCCGTCTTGCGTGGAAAGGTTCTGGACGACGAAGTTCCCATTGCCTACCCCGTCTGGCCCAGCCCCCGTGATGGCTCCAGCGCCCTTCTCGGACAGCAGCGCGAGATAGTTCCAGTCGATCGGTGCCATGGCCGTGATCTCGCCCGTCTCCTCGGACCATTTTGAGACCTGCACTTCGTTGAACAGGGGGCCGAACCCGGTCTCTAGTTCCATCGACGCCCACACGTCCGCCCCTTGCGCCAGGATGACCCTGTTCCGCCAGTGAGCGATTGCCTGGCACGCTACGGGCCACGTATTTGAAAGTGCGTTCCCGGTAGTGTAGAGGACTTCACCGTTGACCATGGCGGCGGCCAGCGGGGTGACGTGGGTGACATACGCCTGGCCTGTGATGGGGGTCAACACCGTCTGCAACTTCGCCGACGGCGTGGTGCCGAGATACACCTCAACCTTGAACGGGACGGTTGTGCCTAGGTACTGCCGTTGCACGGGGATAGTCAGGGTCGCCCCGTTGCCGACGGTGGCATTCAGGACGAACGGCGACGAGCGCCACACCACGCCGTCGTTGTCGTATATCGCGTAGCAGGCAGCCGCAATGACGAAATCGGCCCCGGCGCCGCCCGTGACGGCGATGAAGCACGGATTGGTTAGGGGTGAGATTTCGTGAGCTGGGCACTGGGAATTCCACACGACCGGGATGTTGCCAGGGGTGAACCCGCGCCCCATCGCCTGGCAGTCTTTCCCGTACACTTTGTCGGTCTGGACGCGCGTTTGGGCAAGATCCACGTAGCCAGTCACCCCGGAGCGTATGGCGCTTGCTGCAATCAGCGTCGTGCCGGACACGTGCATCGGCGGAGAGCACGTCACGATCGGCGTCCCGGCCGGGATAACCAGCGCCCCGCTCGCACGGTGCCACAGGGCCGCCCCGTCGCCAATCTTGAACTGAGCCAACACGTTGAACGTGCTGTCATTGACGGTCGCCCCTGGCACAAACTCCCGCACGTGGAAGCTGCGCTGTAGGCTGTTGGCCTCGATCGCTATCTGCCCACACGCCCAAGCGTAGTCGTCGAACCCGGTCAGTGCGTACCACCTGGTCCCGACCTTGGCGAATCCGCTCGCGGGCCACGCGAAATCATACGGCTTGCCAAGCGTTCGCGTGGTGGCTACCCCGGCCGCGATGTGGTGGAGCCTCGTTTGGTACGACGGACCGAGTAGAGCGGCGCCAAACACGTTGACCGATGAATACCAATTCGTGCTGATGACGTACTGCTTATCCTCGGTGCTGCTCGCGATCCCAATGCTGCTACGCGGTCGCGCTGGCACGGCGCCCGCTGCCAGTTGAACCCATGTATAGGTCACGAAACCAGCCGCCGACACTCGCAGCAGATAGGTGTCATCGGCGTTCCACGGGGCCACCACGTCTCCGGATACCGTGTAGTACCAAGTCGCCCCAGATCCGTCTTGCCCGTCCAGAATGTAGAGCGCCCCCACCGTGTGAGTCCCAACCGCGCCGTTGTACGCCGTAACGACCTCGACGGCACGCGCCCCAGCCGCGACAGCCAGGCCGGTCGCTGGGTCTAGTACGGAGTGCATGCAGGCCCTGCGATACGTACCGGCTACGAGGCTCCCTCCGCAGGCGACCACGAACACAACGCCAGCCGCCGAGAAGTACCGTGCCTGCACCTGCTGTACGGCTACCGTGGAAATGTTCGTGGGAGCTGCCGGGAACGTGTAGTAGTTGGTCGCCACCGGAGCGACGGTGGGAGTCGCGGCGGTTATGCGATGGCATCTGACCGTGCCGTTCGCGCCGTTGTCGACCCAGAACACCCACACATAGGTACCGTCGTAGGCCGCCGAGGCGTGCACGATGCTGGTGGCCGTGTTGCTCTGCTTGGCGGCAATGACGGTCCCGGTTGCGGCCTCGGCGATCACGAACTCGTAGGCGTTGGTGGTGAGCGCGAAAAACCAGATGTTCGACCCCACCACGCACGAGAACGGCTGCGGAGCGGTGTAGAGATTCGAGATGACGGCATTGGATTCCGGCCACGGCCGCGCATGCGTTCCCGCCAGGATGAAGGTGTTCGACGTCGGCGACCTGGCCCACAACTGATCGCCAGAGTCGCGCATCATGGTGTCGCCGTCGACCCCGGGGAGCATCGACGTCGGATTGCCGCTCAGCGAACCGCCCGAAAACGACTGCGCGACCCGCCCGAAGTTCTTCCGCTTGGCGTAGACGTGCTCCTTCGCGGTCTGGCGTACGTTGATGGCCTCTATGAGGTCGCCTTGGCGCAGATGCTTGTCCCCCGTGCCCTGGCGGACCGGCCCGAAGCGGAACTTGGTCGTGCGCAGGCTCACGGCACTACCTCGACGTCGCACACCACGGCACCGCTCGCCGCAAGGTAGACGTATTTGGCGTCCGGGGTGCGGGTGCGCCACACGCGGGCGTCCGAGTGCGGGACCGGGTGCGCCATCAGCGGAGCGAAGCCCAGCCCGTGCGCGATCGGCGTCTCGGTCGTGCCAACGGTCCTATCCCGCAGCACGCGCGGTGTGATCTGAGGCAGCAAATCGATCGCGGCCTGCCACAGTTCACCGAGCGAGCCTCGCGGCGTGCGTGGGAACGTCAGCTCAGCCACCTACCACCTCGGCTCCCGCTTGAGCCCGGGCTGCCCCATGGCTCCGTAGCGTTGTTTAAGGTATCGCGTGTGCTCTTCGAGGATCTCGGCTGCCCGCCGCTCGTGATAGGCTACGTGCTCTAGCTCCCGGTGGCGCTGCCTGACCCATGCGCACGCCCGCTCAACGATGACGTCCTCCAGCCCGGTCGGCAGGTCAATGGCTGTCCCGGCCACGATGGTGGCCAACGCGCCCACGAGGTACGTGACCTGATAGGTGCCTGGCGCCGACGCCGCTGGGCTGAATACAAGGGTCGTTGGAGTTTCGGCCACCGACAGCGCACCGGGATCCCCGGACATGAGAACCGTCTCCACGTCCACCGGGTAGTAAGTCCCGCCGTAGAGCTTCTCAACCTTGACCAGACGCTCGAAGTCTGGGAGCGATGACGCCTTGGTGATGGTCGTGCCGGTAACGGCTATGGCCGAGACGGTCGACTGGCACAACCGAGGGGCATGGGCGCACAGCCAGCGCCGCACGCGCCGATACTCGTCAGCGATGAACGCGAGGAGTTGCGCGTCCGTCACCTGAGTATCGGCGTCGTGCAGGGTGCCCGAGCGGACTTTCGTAGATGCCTCGGAGACCAGCATGCCGGCCCCCGACTACGCGAGGATGCTGTACCAGACGGTGATGGTCAGTGCGCCAGCGTCCAACCCGAGCAGGGCGTGGCCGGCGTCCACGTCGAACGTCGCTACCAGTTGCTCGGCGCTGAACTTGCCAGCCTGGTGCACCCCCGCCGGGGTGGGCGTGAGAGCTCCGGTAGCCGCCCCGGTGAAGACGTCCATCTGCGCCGCGATGGCGTCGATGTCGGTTCCACCGATGTCCAACTTGCAGGCCGAGGCGCCGCCCCCGCTGAAGAGGGTCGCAATGTTCACCTCCGCGCGCAACACGATGGCATTCGCCGGTAGCGCCGTGCCGATGTTGATCGCCTGCGTGACGCCGTTCGCCGCTTCCGTGAGATCGGCGTGCCCGATGGTGACCTCTTTCTTTGCCAGGGCAATGGCTGCGTCGGCGAGCGCCTTGACCTCTGCCAGCGCAGCTTCCACCGTGGTGGCGGTGAAGATGGTGGCAACGTCTCTGATCCCCTGAACCGAGGCGTAGCCGGTGGCGTCCGTGGCGATGAGCCTTGCATAGATTTCCTGCAAGATCGCCTCGACGGTCGCCCCAGTGTAGTAGGTCCCCACGTCTTGCGACCCGATGAGCGCGGCGCCCTTCCCGGCCGCGACGCTCGCCAGGTCGGCGGCGTTCGGCTGCTCGGTGAAGACGAGGTTTGTCGTCGCCAACGTGATCGGGTCGGCCGTGGTCAGAATGAACCACTTCCCGCCATTCGCGGTGCCTTCGCTCACGGCAACCTGCATGCCCGAGGTCACATCGGCGGATGCGTCGCAGTCCGTGGCGCGCGTCCAAGCCGTGGCGCCTACGAGGTAGATGCCGTTTTGCGAAGCGGTCGACTGGTTCTTGACCAGCGCTCGGTTGCCAGCGACTGGGGTCACGCCGTCGATGACGGTCAGGCCGGTAGTGGCCAGGTTCAGGTTTGCCGTGGTGGCGAACCGGACGCTCGTCTTATAGTCGGTGGTGTTCTGGATGCCGTCGAGGGTATCGTCGAAGTCGTCTAGCTTCGTCTTGATCGACTCGCTGTTGTCGGCGTTGTACGGAGCTCGGATCTGCTTCAAACTGAGATGTGAACGTGCCATGGCTTTCGGCTTTCATCCCTAAGCCCGTGCAGCTTTGGGCCAAGGATTCAACGGGGAACGGTGCTCAATACCGGCGCTGCCCTCCGGTTTACGATTCGGTGTCGGTCTCGCGAATGCCGTTGACCAGCGTCCGCAGTGCTTCGAGTGTGCGGCGGGCATTCCCCGCCTTGATGGAATCGAGAAACAGTTGCGCGTTGTCGAGGTCGGCGTTCTCTTCCGCCGCCGGGGGCGAGTCCTCGTCTTCTGATTCCGAGGCGTATTTCCCGCCGATGCCCATGAACTTCTTCTTGCTCGTTGGCATCCTGGTCGCCTCTTCCTCGTCTTTGGGCGATCCGCCAATGATGAGAACTGGCATTGTGTTTTCTCCTTGGTTGAGTGGGGAGGGGCAAACCGCACCCCTCCCCTTTCAGGAATCAACTAGGCGGGGATGCCGTAACCGACCAGGAACTTGCCCGGACCCGGGAACGCAACCGCGAGCCGCGCGTACCAGCGCATCTCGTAGGTAGTCGCGTTGTCCACGTCCTTGAGCTCGGACCCGGTGAAGTCATCGACGTTGATCAGGTCGTCGGTGTGGATGACGAACGGGGCGTGCTCCGACTTGAAATCACCCATGTAGTACCTGCCCTGCTCCATCAGCATCTCGGGGAACAGGTTCACGGACCCACCGGGAGCCAGCACCTTCGCGCCGGTGAACCCGATGTTGAACTTGCCGACCTCGAAGTCCATGATCTTCACGCGGTCTTTGTCGAGCGCCATGCTCATGAAGTCCTGAACGGAGCAATACGCTTCCTTGGGCACCGCGCCGGTCAGGGTGCACCGCTGCGCTCCCTGAAGCAGCGCCTGGAGGGTGTCGTAGGATGCGCAGTTGACACGGAGCCCGGCGGTGGCCGGGATACCGTTGCGGACGATGCCGAACAACGTTGCCGTCGGGGCCGCGTCGGGCAGATAGCCCTGGAGCCCCACCGGAGCCGTGAGGGTGGCGCTCGTGTGGTCACCGAGGAAGAACAGCGTATCGCCGCTCGCCCAGCTCAGCGCCAACGGGCTCGCCGACAGCGTGAGCGTGTAGGTGTCCGTATCGATGCCGGTGACCGTCAGCTCGGTAGCCGACCGCAGAGCGCCGGTAACGGTCGCGGCTGCCACGAGGTCGTCACCAACCTCGAAGCGGTTGATGGTGCTCGCGCTCACGATGACGGTGTGGGGGGTCGCCGTCGGGGTCGCGGTGATGGTCGCGGCGCGGCCATACCCGGACTCGAACAGGTCGATCGCGAGGCGGTGCTTCATCTTCCCGAGCCGCGCGTCGATCTCGTTCTTCATCACGTCATAGAGCTTCTCCTCGCTCTTGGACGCCGACAGAAGCGCCTCGCGCTCCCAGTGAGCCGTGGCGTGCTTGGTCGTGCAGGTCACGACCCACTTGTCGTTGGTGGCCGCGTGGCCGGTACCCGAGCCGATCGACTTGGCCCGCGACGTAGTGAACGTGTTGGAGACCGCGCCGCCTCGGTTCGTGGTTACGGGAATGACGTAGCCGTTCCCGAAGTTGTCCTCCATATCGTTGCCAGGCTTGATTTCCATCTGGGCAACGAACGGCGAGAGCTGCGGATTCTGGCTCTCGACGAAGATTTGGATTGCCTTGTTGTGATACCTCTCGTGCAGTTGCGGAGAGATAGAACTGTAGCTTACAGACATGAGAAACCTCGTGCTTGTGGTTGCGGATTCGACCCATCAAGCGCCGCTAGGTTCCTCAGTCGCGGCTATGGCAGTCCTTTAGTGTCTATTGAATGCACAATTCTGGCCGATTGTCAAGTGTCTTGGTTGGATCTCTACTTCGCTGCGGCGGGTTGACCGCGCCTTGCGCGCATTTCAGCCTTCACGCGAGCGTCAAATTCCGCCATTGTCTCGCGTTTGCCCTTCGCCGGTGTTTCCGCCGCCGCCCCGCGAGTGTCGGCCGTGGGCGCAGTGGGGGTCGGCTTAGTTGGGTCTGCCTTGATTGCTGCGATCTCGGCCTTTGTCCATCCCGCCTTCTTGAGGGCAGCTTCCCGTTCGTCCTCGAAGTGCTTCAGGGTGTCGGCCGGGCTGGGGGCGCTCCCGTTCTTCTCGGCCTGTTTGATGGCCCACTCTATCAGCTCGGGACCTTCGATCTTGATGGCGCGCACCAGTGGATATTTGTCGGGGTCTGCGTCGAACGTGGCCGCGCATGCGTTCCCATAGAGGTCTTTCGCGCTCTCGAAGTCCTGCGCCTTCTTGGCCGCTGCTGCCGCCGTGGCCTTGTCCTCGGCTTCCTTCATCTTCTCGGCGGTGATGGCCTCGATCTCCTCGCGGGTCATGGGCTTGGCGTCTCGCGCCCCGGCCTGCTCCATCAGCAGCACGGCCGCCTCGTCTGGGTTGACGGTTTCATCGGCGGCCAGGATGGCGTCGAGGTAACGCTTCTCCGCGATCGCCGTCTTCACTTTCTCGGCGCGCTCGGCAAGGGCAAGCCGATCGGCCATGGTCTTTTCCTTGGCCTGATAGGTCTCCTTGATCTTGGTCGTTTCCCGCATCTGGCGATTCAGTTGGGCTAGCGTGTCGGCCACCTCATCCTTTGCAGGAGGCGCCGGCTTTGGAGGCTCGGCTGGCGGGGTCACCGGGGCGCTCTCGGACGCCTGGTTAGGGGCCGGCGCGGTCTTCGCGTTGGCTTCAGCCGTGGCTGCCTTGCCGACCGTTGCGGCGGGGGCTGGCGCTGCGGGTGCTACTGGCGCGGTGGTGGGGGCAGAGGACGCGGCTGCGGTTGCTTCTGTGGCCATTCGTTTCTCCTATTGGGTGTTCACGGAGTAGGGGTGGGCGCCGCCGGTGGCTGCGCGTTTACCATTTGCTGCGCCGCTGCGGTGGCGGCGTTCTCGAATGCGGCGCCAACTGGCGCGGCAGGCGGCAGCACACTGCTCGCCATTGGCGCGACACCGGCCGGTTGACCCGGGAGCGCGGCGGGGACGGGCATCACCGGCTTGGCGGCGGTGAGCAGCTTCCGGCGTGCGTCGGCTGCCATGGCGAGACGGCGCACGCATTCCAGGTTCTTGCGTGGGTAGTTCTTCCCAGATGCGATCGCGCGTTGATAGTCTCGGGTGGCGTTCGTTACGAGCATGTCGAGCCCCGGCCCCTGCATGCCGTCTGGCATGATGAAGATGGCCTCTTCCAGCGCCTTGCTGATTTGCATCTCCACGTAATCAGCGGGCGCCGCGATGCGGTCCGTGGTCGCCTTTAGGTCTGCGACTGCGATGCCGCGCAGGTATTGCACCTCGTCGATGGCGCCACGGTCACGCAGCTCGCCGAAGAACTCGACTTTGCCGGCTACGGTGTCGGGGAGGTCTGAGGACTTGGTGAAGCTGATCTGGTACTTGTCCTCCCGCAGGTCCCTCGGCCAAGCGATGCTGCCAAGAACGTCGGTTCCCGGCGCCTTGGTTAGAATCTTCTTGTTCTTGTAGGCGTCCGAGGCAAGCGCCACGATGATCCGTGCGCTGTCGGTGGCCATGCGGGCGTAGTTGGCGATGAGCCGCCCGAGGCGTTCGTTCTTGATGTCTCTCCATTCGCGCTGGCCGGGGGCGCTGTTTAGCCCGGCCGGGCGCGTCCCCTGCGCGGCCTGTTGGCTCATGCCGTAGGCGAAAAAGGCCGTGTCCTTGAGCTTGTCGATCTCGTGGAGCACCTGATCGCTGACCGTCTTGGGCACATACACATCGGGCTTCTGGTTCTTCCAGAAGATCTTGCGCCACGCCGTGGTAGAAAATTCCACGTCGTCGCGCTCGAGTTCGTTCGCCATGACGGTCGGTACAGCTCCCTCTAGCCCGTCATATGCCGCTTGCAGCAGGCGGTCGCTCTGAACGTGGTATGGGGTCAGGACGCGGGCCCCGGCATACCCACCAAACCCTTGAGAGTCCCAGTCGTAACGCCAGTGAGCAGACGGGAAGAAGTCGAACTTCCACTCCTGCTCCCCGTCTCCGTCGTTCAGCACGACGTTCCCGCCGCCCAGCCCCATGACCACGCGCTTCCCCCCTTCGCCGTTCTGAGCGCGCCTGTAGCCCATCACGACCTGCACGCAGTCGCCGCCGCGTGTCCCTGGATACTCTACCCCGACAACCGTATCAGGTCGGTATTCAGGCAGGCGCGCGATGGCCTCTTTGTGCCTCGGGTACTGAGCCGCCAGACCGGCCCGCGGCATGACCATCCCGTAGTACAGGTGGAATGGCTCCTGGCCCTCGTCGAAGTGGAAGCGGACATCGTTCGGGCCGATGTTCACGCAGCGGATTTCCCCACCCCCGTCAACGTACCAAAGCACGGTTCCCAAGTCGCTGGCGCTGCCATCGCGGTAGGCGATTGGGCCGCCGCGATCCCAATACTGGGCAGCGTCCATCACGCCAGCAACGGCGGCGCCCATGTCCTTGCACGATCTCTCGGTCTTGTAGTCGGCGCCCACGGGCTGGACCACGATCTTCATCGGCTGGCACACCGTCGGGGCCACCGAATCGATCACCATGCGGGTGATGTTGTAGGCGCACTGATCGAGGGTCTTGTACGTTCCCCACTCTCGATAGGGTTGTGTCGTATCAACCTGCGCCGTTTCAGGGAGGTCGAAATATAGCCTCCGCATTGTCTTGTTGAGCAAGAAGCGGTGCGAGTTCTCGCGCCCGACGCTATCCCATGCGCTGGCTAGCTGCTTTGGATCTTCTGTCCACGTGATCTTCATGGCGTCACCCCAGAATCAGCGGCCCCTCGCTGCGCAAGCGCCAACTCGGAAAGGGAGAGCTGCGCACGTGGTTTGGCCTCGAAGACAAGCTCTAGACGGCCGTCCTTGTAGGCGCGGCAGCCGTTCTCGCGCAGAATCTTGATCCGCTTCGCCAGGTCATCGACTGGCGTTGGCTCGCCAAGGTCCACCACCTGGGGTTGGGCCTGTCCAGATTCCGCGCAATCCTTGCCTTCGGCGGCGGTTACGTTCTGCGATGTTTCGTTCGAGGTATTGGTCATAGGTTTCTGGTTCCTTCTTCGTTTCTCTGGCCTGGTAGTTGGTTACGCCGTGCTCCGCGTAGCGCAGCGCCGCCGCCACATCCGGCTCGTGCTTGCCCTTCTGCGCGGTCTTCAGAGCCTTGACGACAACACCACGGGGGTCGAGCTTCATGCGGCCAGAGCGCAGCTCATCGTTTGTGAGCCGCTGGCTCAACTCGACGCTGCTAGGCTTGCTCGTGAACTCCAGGTCGCCCAGTCGCTTCTGGATCGTGGCGATCGACTTGGTGCCGCCCGTGTCGGTGGCCATGCAGCGAGCGACCGGGTTCCACGTCGTGATCGCGGACATGACCTTCTCGACGAGTTCCTCGCTGTCACTGAGCCCCTTCCAGCTATAGCGTTCGAATTGCTCGTGCTTTGGGTCATCGGTGCGCCAGCCGATGACAACAATCGCGTCCTCGTCGTTGCCTTCCTTGGCCCCGCCGATGTCGACCCCGAGCGCGTGACGCCAGGTCTTCGCGTCGGCCTCGGGGATACCGCTGGCCGGGATGTCGTTGCGGCCCTCCTGGTATTCGTATACCAGGGCGTTGGTGTCGATGGCGCACAGCCCGAAGACCTCGCGCTGGACGATTGGGTGATTGTTCTCCGGGTTGTCGAAGTCGACCGAAAAGCCAGCGTTCCCCATTTCGTCGATGATGGCGTCGCGGGAAATCAGCGGGTTGTCGAGCATGGTCCATGTGAACTGCTCGTACTTGTCGCTGTTGATGACCTCCCACCAGAACCCGTCGTGCACCTTGGGCGGCGTGCCGGCGATCAGCAGGGTTCCGTGAGTGTCGATCAACGTGGGCGCTAGAACCTTGGTCACCAATTCGCGCAACGTCTCGTCGTTGTGCTCTTGCGCCTCGTCGATGATGACCTCGTCCCAGTGATAGCCTAGCTTGCGCCCGACCTGCCGCATGTCGTTGCAGCCCACGACCTGGATGAAGCTGCCATTCTCCAGCTCAGTGTTGACGTCGGTATTGTTGTCGCTGTGCCGTATCCCGTGCGCGTCCAGCGTTCCCAGGATGCCCTTGCAAGCGTCGATGCCGGGCGGGTCGAAGAACTGCTTTTTGGCGTTACCCAGGGTGTGGTGGATGTAGAGCGTTCGCCTGCCGGGGAGCTCCCAGGACAGCTTACACGTCCGCTTGACTAGCCCCACCGTCTTGCCCATGCGCCGGGACCCGCGATTCACGATGGCCAGGGCCTCGCTACAGATCATCTCCCACTGCATGGGGATTGGCTTGCCAGGAAGCGGCGCGGTGGTCTCGATGGTGAACGGCACGACCTCGCGCCCAGCTCCGCTCCCGAGGGGGCAGGCTTGGATCATCGGCGCGAAGTACCCGTCAGCCATGGGCTATACGTCTGACAGAATCCGGGGTTTCTCCCCCTGGATGTCGATGGGTGGAGTTGGGGGCACCGGGTGAAATCCTGCGGCTAAATAGGGCTCTAGGCTTGGCGCGCAGCTCATCCCGTCGAGGCTCGGCACGCAATACACCGTCGCCGCCCAGTCTGGTCCAGATACATCATGCCCTATCGTGACCACCCATCCCAGCTCGGTGCGGCCGCTCATGATCTTCTCCTCTGGGACCGGCAGCCGGGTTAACTCGACAATCTTTTCCAAGGACCGTGTGTCTGGCGGTCCGAACGCGTTCCAATTGAAGACGACTCGAAGAGTGATCGCCATGCTCATTTGCCTTTCTTGGCAAGCACAAACCGGGGGCACTCGCCGCTGTGCTCGTATTCATCCCCAACCCTTGTCAACCTATCGGTTGGAGCTGGGTTCTTGCAGCGGCGGCAGGTGTAGCCATAGATCACAGGGCACTCGCACCATGCCGGCAGCCGACCGCACCCCCGGCAATACCGATCCAGTGCGCTCCCCATGCCCATCCGTTCCATGCCTTCGCGGTAGTCATCGGTCGCCGCCCTAGTCCGCAGCGGGTCGCCAGACTTGGACCACGAGCCGTCCTTCTTCTTCTTGAGGCCCATGTATTCGCCTACGGTGTTAGGCATTACCCCACCTCGTGCTGTGCTAGGACCCGGACAAACCCAACCGACTCCACCGTCGTCAACGCCGCGCCACTGCCCCACCAATTCTCCGGCGGAAAGACGTAGACGGTAGCCACCCAGTCTCGTCCTTCGCCAACATCGTGGCTGATATGGTCGATCTGACCCATTTCGGTGCGGCCGGCGCTAACCAATTCGCCCTTCATGGGGAATCGAGCGAATTCGCAGACCTTCTCGACAAGCGCAAGGTCTGCCACCCCACTAAACCGCAAGTCTATGAGGACGCGAATCTTCATCGCTATACCTTCCCCTTCAGCGCCTTGCGCACGGCCCTACGAATCGCCGCCGCTTGCTTCTTGGTGTAGTGGCCCATCACCTTGCCCCTGGTAGCGCCAGTCGTCGTCGCGTTCGGTGAACTCGACAATCACCGGCTCGCCTTCCTTGAAGCGGGCGTCTTTGGCTACGGATGGCGCCCGCACGCGAACCACAATGCACGCCTCGTCTGCGGAGTTGGCCGGGACAAACACGGTCCCGAGTCGCGTGGGCACGGCGGAGTTGCGGCCCGCGCGAGCGGGGTCGACGTCCACGAACTCGCCGATGGTACCGAGAAGACGCGGCATTACTTCCCCCGCCTCTGCTCCTGCGGAATCGGGCGCGCCGGCTTGTCGATGGACTGCTCGGCCTCCGCTTCCTTGCTCAGCGCCTCGCCGACGGGGCTTGTCCCCTCTTTCGCGCCCGTCGGCCGCACTGGCGCGTCGTCAACCCCCGACGCGCGAATCACCCGCGACCACGGGACCAACTCGACGTCGTAGTCTTCCTGCTTCTGCGCGTTCTTGAACCGGCAATCCTTGCGGATGGCCAGGGAATTCTTGCTCGCGTCGTATTCAAGAGACGCGATCTTCCCGCCGCCCCACGCCGCAGAGCAGACCATGCCTACGAACAGGTGGCTTCCGCCGTTGTGGATCGTGGGGATTCGGATTGACTCTTCTACGGTTGCTTGGATCAGCTTCATTCGTTCACCTCGCTAATGTTTTGAAACGCTCGTGTGCATCCAGGTCGTATCGAATGGGGTAGCCTGCCGCCGCCATCTGGCTCGCGTCGTGCGTCCAGAGCGCCGATGGGATCGGGCCGTCTCCAACCACGGCGCTGATAAGGCGATCCCCGAGGCGGTGAAAGCCCAGCTTGCTGCGCCGATAGGGGAACCGCACGTATGCGTAGAGCAGAGAGCCGCGCAGCCCGACGGCCCAGCCGAGTAGCTCGTCGGTGTCTCCCGCTGGGGTCGCGACCACGGCAGCGCAATCGGTGTCCCGCAGTGCGCGCTGGAGGGCGTTGCGAAGTAGCATGACGTCTCGTCCGCCCTCGGTGTGACGCAGCGACTCGCCAAACGTGGAGAACACGAACGCATAGCCGTTCGCGGCAAGTGGGCCAATGGTGATCGCCTGGTCGATGCCCAGCGGGCCGTGGGTGCGCTCAATGTTGTGTGACACTGCGATCATAAAGCGATCCCCGTCTCGTTGGTGGAAGCCATCTGTGCGCCGAGTAGAGTCGATGACAGCGCCATGGGTATTTCTGCCACCGAAGGCTCAATGGCCATCGCAAGCTGTCCCGATGCTGTCACTAGAAACACATCCGCCGGCGCGAGCGAGGTTAGCCGCATAATCACGTCTCTGTCCGACCCGCCCATCGCGCTCCAATCGATGGATCCTCCTAGCACTATCCCACCGGAAGCCAAGTAACGTCGTAGTCTCCTGTAGCTCGCCGACCCTCCGAGCAGAATCCCGCCGCCGGTAGCGATAGCCCGTCTGCGGATCCCAAACGCCACGCCCCCCATGACCATCCCACCGGAGGCCGGAAGTCGTCGAATTCGGTACTGTACGGCCGAGCCGCCCAAGACGATGCCCCCTTGACATGACCACACCCGTCTGCGCCTCGATGTGGCCGCGCCACCCAGTACCACCCCCCCGGTAGCTGGCAACACCCGAATGCGTCGCCAAGCCGTCACCCCACCCAGGACCGTTCCGCCCGTGCCCAACAGCACCCGGATACGCCGCCAGGCGAATGACCCGCCGACCACCGCCCCGCCCGAAGCCGCGATAGGGCGCCGACGGGCGTTGCTGGCCGCTCCTCCTGCGACGACCCCTCCGACCGCGGCAAGCCTTCTCTTGCGTGACCACACCGCCGCCCCTCCAACTACAATGCCGCCAGCCATGTCCATCCGCTGGGACGTTGGGCCGCCTTGCCCGCTTGGCTCGATTAGCAGCTCGTCTAGGACGTCGCGGGCCGGGCTCGGCAACGCGAACGTCTGCCGGGAGGCCCACGGCCACTGAATTAGATTCTGAGCCCGCTGCATCGCTATGCCGATCCGAGTAGAATCTCCCCGAGCAGGATGCCGGTGCTGGTGGTCGAGCAGAGGCAGACCAACTCCAGACACGAAGCAGCCTTGAACTCCGGCGCCCCAATGGCGGCGAAGTCACCTGGCGGCGCTACGTTGGCGAGCGGCTGGCCGACGCTGCACAGGCGACGAGCCGCCGTGACGCCAAAGCTGCCAGCCGTACCGGTCGTAGCCGATAGCGTGACGGTGTTGACCTTCTTGATCGTGGTCCCAGCGTTCGGGATGACCTGGAACAGCCGGCCGGCTCGTGGAGTCGCGCCAAGTGTGATGCCAGCGGCATTGACCGCAACGTCGCTCTGGTTGTTGTAGTTGACGGTCGCCGTGACGGACGTCGAGCCGAGGGCCGTGTAGACCTCAACGAACCAGTCGACGTCGTCCCCCACAGCAGAGCAGCGGCCATCGCTGGACGCGGTCACTAGGTCGACGTTGGCCGTTTGCCCGCTCGTCACCGTCCCCGACAGCCCGCCCATGTGAGCAAGGCGGTCGTAGAGGACCCACGTCCCCGCCACCGCGCCCTGTAGCGACATCTTGCCCACGTAGCCCTTGAGCCCACCGAGCGACGGCAGCGCGAGCGAGCCCGCCAGGGCGTTGGTGCAGGTAGCGGCAGCGCCAGGCGTTGCCCCGGCGGTCGGCATCCCGGCCGCCTGCCAGAGCGAGAACATCTGGCCAGCCGCTGCATTCGCAAGACTGGCCTTGTAAAGCGGGTTGATGCTTCCGCTGGCCAGTAGCGCGACGAGCTTGTCGAGTGTGTCGAGCGCCATTAGGTAGGCGTTCCCTTCGACGCCTGGAACTTCGGGATAATTGGGATTGCGTCGCCGTCGACGGCCGGCTGGAACGATGCGGCCCCGCGTTCGGCAAACACAATGACGCCGTCGGCGTCGGTGACAAAGTAGCCGTACACGGTGGCGCTACCACTCAGCGGCCCGGTAAAGTTGAAGGTCTGCTCGGCGTACGCGACCTGCTCGATTCCCCCGACTTGGCTCTGCGTCCATGAACCGTTGGTCAGCGTCTTGGCCGCATAGCCACCCCCGGCTGCCTCGGTGAAGTTGCCAGCCGTTGAGCCTTCGACGGGCGTGTAGTCGTTGGTGTAGAGCCGCAGCGTCAGGTTCTTGCCGCCCGCGGGCCAGACGTTGTTGAAGAACGCCTTGAGCATCGTTGCCGCGCCAATGTCTGCCACTACGAGTGCCATGTTGTCTCCTTCAGGTGAGCTCGAACTCGTCCACGACCATGAACTGCTGCACGTCTCCCCTGGACGTTCCGGATGGCGACGTGTGAACGGGGTAGATCCGCCAGTTCCCCAGCACATCCACGTCGCCCTCGGTGAACACGTGAGATAGTGTCAACTCGGCGGGCGATTGGCCGGAAATGGTCGTCGCCCAGGTCGCCGTGGCACCGTCTGGCTTTTTCACCCTGAGCACAGACGACGTAACCAGCGCCATGTTGGCATCCACAGAACCGGAACGGCAGACCATGGTCAGCTTCTGAGGGGCCGTCGGGTCAATGCGAATGATTTGCATGCGTTCACCCCACGGGCAGCGCGGCCAGCAACGCCCGCCACTCTAGCTCGTCGATTATCTCGCGCACCTGCTCAACCTGTAGCCGCGCGTCTTCCTCCCCGTCCGCCGCCTCCGCGTTGCGCGCGAATGCCACCTCGAGCGGCGGCGAATCGTCGAACCACGTCGCGGAGTCGATGGGGGCGTGGATCACTCGCCATCCTCCTCGCCATCGGCACAAGTGCCGGCCTCGGGCGATGCCTCGTTCGCAGGCCCTAAACTGCCACCTGGAGCGTCCCCTAGTTGCTCCTGCAAGGGATTCCCGTGGGACGCTCCAGAGGCAGAATCTTTCAGAGGAAGCGCGGGCGCTCCGCTCTCTCGTGCTGCCAGCTCCGCCTCAGCCGCCCTCAGGTACTTCGCCGGGTCGGTGCTGCACATCTCGAAGAAGGAGACCTTCTCCGCGTCGCTCATGGCGTTGATGCGGTTGCCGAGGGCGGCCAATGACAGCTCGGCTTGGTCGCGGGCTACTTTGCGGATGTGCTCGGCCATAGCCAGGCGGCCCTCCTCGGTGCCGAGGTCATGGTCAATCAGCGTTGCCTGTGAGGCTGGCTCACCCATGACCGCAGACTGCATTGTTGCCTTCCAAAGCAGGACGCGGTTGCTCTCGCCAGCATCGGAGAAGTCGGACGGCGATGCCATGAACTGGCGGAATTGATCCCACACCTTGCGCTTGGGGAGCGCGCCACCGAGTGGGTTCCCGCTCTGCCCGGGCTTCCACGGTGAGAGGCGCGCAAGACGTTCGGCTGCGCGCTCGGCCTTGGTCTTCTGCGCTGGCTTTGGCGCCGCTAGTGCGGTGCTACTGCCAGCAGTGGATTCGTGGGGCATCTGTGACACTGTGGCGCTACACTAGGTGCAATGTCAAGTATGGCAATGCATGGCCATGGCCATATCTTTCACTAATTACGTGGGCGAGTAACGCGGATGTGCCCACGTATTGGATGACGCGGTTTCTTGCCGAGGTGCGCTCAATACGTGGGCGATTCAGCCTAGACGGCGCGGGAAATGGCAAACCCCACCCGGCTTTCCGGATCAAGATCCAGAGAACTGAGTGGGTATGACGTCCTCGGATGTGGTGGGGTCCGACGTCTTGCCTTTGTCCTGGCGGCCGGTGGGGAGCTTTGGGCCAGGTGCAGACCGTCCTGCGGTGCCGCGTGTTCTCGCCGCTACCGCGCTCCTCCCAGCGCATCCCTTGGAGTAATTTCAGCGTGCCACCGGCGATCTTGTTTCGACGCGGTGGTGCTTGTGAGGCGCATGGGTAGCATGGTGGCACGGTTTCGCCGAAACTTCAACCAGCAAGCACGGCGGTGGTTCGCCGCCATGGGAGTTGGCTCTAACGGCCGCCGCGCAGGCGATGGCCTTCTCACGCTTGACCTCGTCCAGCCCGGTGCCTTCCTCTACAATCTCTCCGCCGACATCCACGTTGAGCAGATCTCCGCGAGCCCGGAACCACGCGATCCATTGCATCTCTGCGATCTGCCAATCGACGGAAACCGCGCGCTGGAGCTTCACGATCTCTGGCCTAAGTCCGTCGGCTTGAAGCCCTCGTATCCATTCCAGGGTTCTGCAGTTGGTCGGATTCTCGATGTGTTCCGCTAGCCTTTCGCGCAGCTTCTTCGACGTCTTGCCTACATACCGCACGTCTCCGAACCTCGGATCCACGAGAGCGTAAATCTTGTGGGTACCAGAGAACGTCCCCATCTTGTTCTTCTGCCCCTGCCGACCGCGCTCTCTTGGCACCGATGAGATTGGGACGAAGGAACTTTCCCAGCCTATTTGCATTGCTTCACCGGCGGTAATTCTACCACCGACCTCGGCCTAGCCGGCGTCGCCATCACCCGCCCCTCCCCATGTCTCGGAACTCGCGCAGCACCCTGGCGCTGCATTGGCGCTCCAAGGTTGCCTCGACGAGCATCGCAACCACCGCTTCCTCCCACTGGCGATGTAGCCGAAATGCATCGTCCCTCCACTCATACACGAAGTCCGCGAAGTCTCGCAACTCGGTATACCCCGAGTCCATCACTTCCCCTCGATTCGCGCGATGAGCGCCTCGGCCTTCACCATGGATTCATATGCCTCTGGGTAGCTTGGCACAAAATGATCGAGCACGTCGTGCAGCGCCTCCAGCAGCTCGGGCGCCGCCAGGATGATGCGCTCAACCCGTTCTCGCGTCCCGTCGTCTTCCCCGAGGCTAACCTCAAACGACCACGCGACCCTAGACCCGTCAGAGGCGACGATCCCGCCGCCGACTTAGTTCGCCATTCTCCACGGCCCTGGGTGCTTCATCTCGTTCCCTCCGTGCTGTCCAGCGTAATCCTCCCCGCCGCGTGGTCCACCCCCGTCACGACCAGCGGCGCCTTTGCCTTGGGCGCCCGCCACCACCCCAACCGCTGCCGAGCCCATCGGATCGGGTTTCTCCACCATCGCCAGCGGATGTAGAGCACGATCTCGTCGCCGAGGGCGAATCGTTGCGACTCTCCTGGCGCTAGCGCGATGTTGTTCATGGTCTGGACTCCTTGGTCGCCAGTCTACTCCCCTCCTGCCGCCGCCACTCCGCCAGCGCCCTGTCCCTGGTCGGCGCCACGCTGGCCGGCACGGTGCACACGGCGCAACACACTACCCAGTCGGGCCTAGCCTCGCGGATGACCAGCGGGGCCTTGCAGACGGAGCAGCGTTCGAGCGGTTGGGTCACTTGGCGGCCTTCCCCTTGGCCTTGGCTGACCGCTTGCTTCCTTGGCGTTGTCGGTCCCGCTGGATGCAGAACTCTGACACCTGCACGGCCAACTCGAGAAGGCCGACTGCGTCTCCGTCTGGCCCTAGGTTGTCATCGTCATACCCGACACCGCGAAGAATTACCCGCACATCCCGGCGGATTGCCGACTTGTCTTCTGGTTTCATGGCTCAGCTTCTCCCTTCTCGCTGTCGTCGCATTTCGCGCCACGCCCGCTCGACCGTCTCCCGCACCTTCCGCGCGTACTTCCGACCATGCCGGCACTCCCGCGCGTTGTAGCCACCTATGGCCAGCGCACCGAGCGCTCTGCAATCGACCTCGCGCAGTGCCAACCACCTAGCCCCGGTGTCGATGCACGTAGCCGGATCCGCCAGCTCGCGGTTGCTGTGTCCGTTGCGGGCTACGCCGTGGATCTGCATCGCGCATCGTTCGTGGTGGGCGCCTACCTTGGCCATGCGGCAGCTGCTCTCCCGCGCCATCACGGCCACGAGCAGCACCCGGTCGAGAAGGTAGCGCCTCGCCGCCGCGTCTACGTGGTGCGCCAGGTGCACGTGCTGTGGCCCGCACAGCGCGGCGATGGCGCGGGAGGTGGTCGTCTCGGCGCGGGCGGGAAAGCACATCAGGGCGAACCATGCGAGCCACAGGATGGAGAAGTAAAGGCGTGTCATCCGACACCATCCAGGGACAGGAGTACGTGTTTCTTCACTTCTTCACAGGCTCGTATCGCATCTTCCTTGCGCGCGTGTGCCTTACACAGCAGCGTTTTGCCCTGGCACCTGACCTGTGCCCACCACTTCCCCTTAGACAGATAGACACCAACGTGCCCGCTCTTGTTGTTCCTGGGAATTCTAACGTTCTCGCGCTGCTGTCGGTTTGTTGCCCAGCGGCAGTTCCCAGGTTCGTAGTTCCCGTCGTTGTTGATGCGGTCGATGGTCTTACCGGCTGGGCGAGGCCCCATGTCGGATAGGAAGTTCTCAAAGTCCCGCCACCTATCACAAACCGTTATACCCCTTGATCCATAGTCCCTATACGTCCTACCACTCTTGGTTCTGGTCCTCCACCACATCGACTTCCATGACCTATATTCTGGTGTCTTTCCGTTTCGTGTGTGCCCGTGTTTTAGATGTCTCTTCGACGACAACTCCCTTTGTAGGCACCCACAGGAAGACGTTCGTCTATCTTTCAGGTGGCATCTTGATGCACTAACAAATGCACCACACGAACATTGGCAATAACATCTAGCACCCGGTTCGTGCCTGAGAACCGTCAGGCGCCCGAACCTTTCTCCTATAGCAATCTGTATGTGTGGTTTTGACATAGCTATTCCAATCACCAATGCGTGCAGCACCCGAGGACGCCGATGGTGGCGAGGAGGAGGGTGCGGGGCATCAGTCGCCGCCCTGCCATTCGTCTATGGCGTCCGCAACCTTCGATGCCAGCGCCCCAACAGCAGCCCAGATAGCGGCCATGAGGTAGAACGGCCAGAACGGGACCACCAGCAGAATCCACCATGGGAAGCGTTTCTTCGTCATGGTCCGTACCTCCACACCACGAGCGCCGTGGTTACGTAACCGAGTATCCACCCGACAATGAGCGCCATCCAGTGCCAGAACGTCACTTGCGCGGCTCCTCGCAGCGGCGGGCGGTGAGCGTGACTTCCCAGTACGGGCCTCCGCGAATCCCGGTCGCCGCTTCCAACGTGTTGTAGCTGCGTGCTCGGCGCACCTTGTTGATGGCCTCCACAACCGAATTCGCTCCCACCCACACCGTCCGCTGCGCCTCCCCATGTAGCACGGACAGCTCGGCGGCCTGGCGGGCGACCTGCTGTTTAAGGTCCAGCACCTCGGCGGCGCGTTCCATCTCATGCTGGCAGTACGCTTCATTGTCGGATTGGACTGCGGCTAGGGAGTTTCGGAGGCGGCCAAGCTCGGCGGCGAGGACAACGCGCATCCGATCATCGTATGGATCGCATATCTTGGCCGGTCGCCTGAGCCACGCCTCCGCCTCCGCCAGCTCGGGCGCGGGGTCGCGCGACTGAAGGGCAAGGTCTACTTCGGAGGAGGCGAAGGCGATGGCTTGCTGGGCGGGAACGACAATCCCCGTGCAGAGTGGGTCCACGACGCCTCCGCGCACATTGATCAATTCACACGCTTTCTCGAACCGTTGTTGCATCGTCATCGTCCCTCGCGTCCTTTCTTGATTTGCTGCTTCGCCCAATCCGCGAGCCGCCCATAGGCTATCGCCTGCGCGCTCGGACCAAAGCCTGGTTCGGCGGCGTTCACTTCGAACCTGCGTTCCGCTTCAACGCGCATCTCCTCGAACGCCTCGGCAACGCAGGCGGCGGCGAAGGTGTCGATTTCGTGTACGCAAGCCGCCTCGTCGGGCTCCATGGAGGCGCGCATCCCGAGCATCGATGCGTTCAACCGGCCTCGGCTGATGGCCTCTACCAGCTTCTCTCGCGCCTCGGCCACTCGTTCGGCGGGCGTCACGGCTTCACCTCGGTGCACTTGGCGATCACGCGGACTAGCTTGCCGCCCCAGAACGCCGCGTTCCCGATAGCGACGTTCCTGTCCTCGTCGGTATTTGTGAGGCTGCCGTCGTCGTCAACGATTCCCCAGCCCCGCCACGTCGTGACCTTCGCCGGCCGGCGCTTCGCCCGCACGCGCTTGCCCTTCGTCGTGATGGACCTGACGTCGCCGAGTTGCATGGATTTGCGGGTCATTGTCAACCCAACTCCCCTCGGTCATGGGCATCGCCGTTGTCGTAGTCGTCTTCTGGCCCACCGTCGGTCGTGGGAACCGGCGGAAGTTCCCACCGCTGCACCGGCATAGGCTGGTTCAGCTTAGCGACTTGACGGGCGGTCTCCTCGCTGCATGGGGTGAGGCAGTAGACGGACGGAGCGGAATAGAACTGCGTCGCGTGCGTCTTCTCTGGCTCCTTTGCGTCCGGTATGTCGATGCGGCACATCCGCGCTCCGAACATTTCTACGTCCTGAACCTTGCCGCCCAAGCGGCGGTGCCCCATCAATTCCAGAATTGCCCAATCGTTGAATGGCTCGCTCATTTCGTGCCTGCCTTCCCGTGTGCCCTGAAGCCCTCGAACATGGCGCGGTTGTCGTTCTTCCACGGGTGGTCGTTGGGCTGGCGAGAGCCGCGCCGTTCCCTGCCCATGCGGCCATCTCGAAGCTCGCGGTTGAGCGCGACCGCCTGCTTGGCTAGCGCGTCCCGCTCCTGGTTGGTCTGCGCGCCGCAGGTGGCGAATTCGATGGCGTAGATCTCACTATCGCTGGCTAACATGTGGCTCCCTTCGTTGCTTCAGGTGACACGTGGGCTCTATGGCGGTCCGTCCCTGCGCGCGTTCGGTGGCAGCGAATCCGGCCTGCTGTTGGCAGTCCCAGCACACGCCACGCGCCTTCGCGGCATCGGCGGCGGCTCGGTGTATGGCCCACATGGCTCGGCTTTCGATTTCGGTCATTCGTCGCGCTCCCCTCGTTCGTTGAACGGTCGCGCGGGCTCGTATGGCTGGCGCCCTTCCACGTCCGTGAACTCCATCCGCTCTCGGTGCCACGACACCGGGGCGAACCCGCGCCGTCCTCCCGTGTTCTTGGCAATGATCCACTTCGCCTCCTCGGCAACGAATGGCGTTGGCGCCTCTGACGGTGGCTTCAGGTGCTGTTCGCGCCACGGGAAGATCACAACCTGTGCCGCCGCTTCCAGCTCGCCCGAATCGCGAAGGTCTGCCATTGTGGGTTCCCCGCCGCGTTCCAGCACCTTGCGGTTGAGCTGGGCAAGAGCCATCACGGGGATGCGTAGTTCCTTGGCCAGCGCCTTGAACGCCTGAGCCATCTTGGCGATCTCCCGGTTGCGGTTCTCGCTGCGTTCGTCCGACTGCACCAGCCCGAGGTAGTCGACCACCACAAGGGCAATCGGGTCTTGGTCGTCGCTCCGGTGAGCCTTCACGCACTTCGCAAACCATCGGTGCGTTTCGCCTATGATCTTGTTCACCGATAGCGGGCGGTCGTCGACCCACAGTGGCCACTCAAAGCACTGCTTGGCAGCCCTGGTCACTTTCTCCCAGCCGTCCGTGGCCCGCACCTTCCCGGAGTACAGATCGGTAGCAGATACGCGCGCACGCATGGATAGGATGCGCTCGACGATTTCCTGGCGGTCCATCTCGAGGCTGATGACGTAGCAAGGGATCCGGTTGATCGCGTTGTGGGCCAGCACTCCGATGGCCGCCGCCGTCTTGCCCATGCTCGGAAGGCCGCCAACCACCACGAAGTGGCCTCGCCTGAAGCCTCCCGTGATTTCGTCGACAGCTTCGATCCCGGTCCTGATGACGTGCTCGTCCTTGCGCTCGAATCGCTTCCCAATCTCGGCGATGGCGCCATCGAGTAGATCGCACAGCCGCTCTGGTCCTGCGCTGTTGGCGCTGACCTCCAGGTTTGCAACCCCCGTCCGAATGCCTCCCAGAATGTCGTCAACGTCCGTGACTTGGTAGGCCCGCGACTGCGTTTCCGCGCACAGTAGGATGAGCCTGCGAAGCGTGGCCATGCGCCGTATGGTCGTGGCGTGCCCGAGCACATGGTCAAGCGGCGCAGCTTCCCCGAGGAGTTCTAGGGTGAAACCCTCGCGGTCTGGCAGGGCGGCGGATAGCCCAAGCGAGCGCACCTCGTCTTGCACGGAAATGGCATTGACCTGGCCGCCACGCTTCTGGACGGACCTGATGCAATTCCACACTGCGATGTGTGGCGGGAAGAAAAAGTCGTCGGCCGTCAGATCTGAAAGCTCGGCCAGGCACTCCGAAGCGGCTACTAGAACCGTCCCAAGTAGGGCGCGCTCGGCCGCTTCACTGTTTGGTGGGGTACGTTCGTCGTCGCTCATGGTCATGCCCTCGGCCAGTGGAATTCCTGGGCTGGCTGGCTCTGCTTTGCCTTCCCGCCGTTCTGCACACGCCCGAACCACCCAACCAAAAACCGCTTCATGCCGTCGAAGGTCTTGCGCCTGTCTGGGTTGGCGTCTATCCAACCAAGGGCGCTCCGGCACTCGGCCATGATGTCTAGGTGTGGGTATAGGGCTGCCCACTTCGTTACCAGCGACTGCACGAGGTTCCAACTACTTGGCTCCCCGTCGCATGGGAACATCAGAAGTGTTGGCTCCTCTGTTAGCGCTAACGTTACGGCGACGCTCTTCTTCTTATTCTTCTTCTTACTCTTATCTTCCGATCCGGATCCGGATCGCCGATCCCGCATGATCTCGCGCTGCCGGCGGTTGCGCTCCAGGTACGAAGCCACCTTTGCCCCTGCCCCATCCATCCACTCGTGGAGCACGTATCTGTTAGCGCTAACATCGGCGCTAACGTTGTCGATGAATCCAACCTCGACCATGGCGGCGATGGCTTTCCCGCGCTCCCCGGTCCAGCCGGACACGTTCTCAAGGTCTTCGTCTGGGAGCCCGGACAGGTCGCCGTCGGGTGCGTTCTCGGCCGCCCAGCACCACAGGCCGATGATAGGCTCAGCAGTCCCCAGGAGCCGCCGAAGCGCCATCGTCTTCCGGTGGCGAGGCCACGACGTGTAGAGGGGGATCCACGGGACGGAGGTCATTCCAGCTTCCCTGCGGCCTCTTTTTGAATGGCCCTCAACTCATGGAGTTTCTCAACCACAGAGAACAGCTCATCAATGTCGTCCCATTTGGTGGTATACCCATGCTCGTCGTCCCCAACCTGTAGCTCTCCAGCTCGGCGCTCGAGCTCACTTATTTGCTCAGCTATACTCAATGGGCGAGTAGATGAAATGATTGCGTGCGCCTTGTTGTGGCAGTTCTCACAGAGACAAAGCAGCCTATCCATCGGGTATTCCCAAGGCTTGCGCCCTGCAATATATTTGCGATGGTGGACGTGGAGTTGCTTGTCTCCAGCGCCGCACCGTTGGCACTTCCATTTGGCAGCCTCAAATACCTCCAGCCGCTTCCTCTGCCATCTCGGGTCCTTCAGTAAATCCGAATAGCTCATTGGCTCATTTCTCCTACAAAAACCTCACGCCAACCACGCCCCGCCACCCGCACGGCACGCACACGACCATCCGCAGGCCCCAGCCGACGCGCTCCAGGCGCCAGCGTTCGCCGTGGCAGACGGGGCAGCAAACGCTTCGGTCGTGGGGATGGAGGGGCATCTTGGTGCGCACCATGACGTGCTAGGTGCCGAGACCCATGCTCTCCGCAAGCTGACTCGATGACGATGCTGCCCAGGGGGGAGCCGGGAGAACTACCTTGCGCGGAAGATCCGCCTCAAGTCGCTTTGCGAAGATAGCCTTGATCCTTCCGTAACACGGGGACCGATCCCTCTCGTTCAGGTGGCGGTTGACTAGCCAATCCATGTAGTTGGCATTCGCCGTGAGTGCGCGCAGGCCACTGGTGAACTGAGCCGGTGTAAGCCTCGTTACCTTGGGGCTCGATTGCGAGATCACGCAGCGCCGCCAGAGCCACGCCGATATCGTGATGTTAAGAGAGCCCCACATCTTCGAGTATTCCTTGTCGATCCCCCACGCCTCGAAGCAACAGGTTAGGAAGTGACACAGCTTCTGCGCCTCCTCCATCTCCAGGCGCTCGGCAAGATTGCGAGCGGATCCGCACCCAGACACGGGAACCTCGGGAATGCTAATGAACCAAGCCCGCAGGGCCAGAGCCATAGATACGATGGGGGCAGAGGAGCCTCGCCTGATATTGTCGTACCCAACGAAGGGGCACGTCTTGCGAATGTGCTTGATCCCAGGGATGCAACCTTCCAGCCCGCGCAGGATGTCGTCGGGACGCAGCTTCACGATCTGTGAGTTGAGCGACACGAACTCGTCCCCCATTTCGGCCATGCTGTCGAAGTAGCAGATGCGAAGATCGGCCAGACCCTCGTCAAGCTCGGAAATCTTGAATGCCTCAACACGGTGCTGCCCGTCTATGAGATAGCGTTCCTTAGCCAGCACGCCGATGGTCAGAATACCTGGGATGACTCCGCCGTTGTGCTTCAAGTCCTCGGAGATGGAAATCAGCTTTGCGTTGACCCGCAAAGGCCTTTGGAACGTCGGCAACTTGAGCGCGGCGATCCACGCCTTTGTCACCAGCACCGTGTCCATTGTGCTGCGCAGGTTGCGCGGGGTCTTCTCGGGGACCTGTGACAGTCCTGGCATTCGGATGATACTCGCTTGGGCCATGTGTTCTCCTATCCAATCTGTTGAAACTGCATTACCTCTTGAGACAATCGGCGCGCTGTCAGCTCACAGTAGCGCTCGCACACTTCAATTCCGATGGCCTTGCGGCCCAGCTCCTTGGCGGCTAGCAGCGTGCTACCCGCGCCACAAAACGGGTCGATGATGATTCCGGCAGGAACGAACCCGAGGCACCACTTCATCAGGCTGACCGGCTTCTGCGTTGGGTGGTCACGCTTCCCGTCTGGATTGCGGTCTTCTCTCCATGCCTTCGACGGGCGGGCAAGGTTGGTCCAAGCAAGCTCGAAGTCGGCCATGGTGGTTAGGCGGCTCGTCTTCTCCCAACTCAACCAACACCGAGACGGGGGCAATTCGTAGTAGTTACCGCCCCAGACGATGGCCTGTGGATACGCCGCAACCAAGCTGGGCATCTCGGGGAATGTCGACTGGTCCCACCGCTTCGCCTCGTCGTAGATCGGATTACTGGCCCAGGTGCCTCCGCTCCAACGGTCGCCAAGACCATAGGGAGGATCGGTTACCAGCACATCCGCCGTCACCGTCGGCAACACCTCTCGGCAGTCGCCCAGGTACAGCGTGATCCCAGCGTGCTCGTAATAGGGAGTCACCGTCGCGCCTCCATCAGCCCCACGTAGGCCACGAGGATCAGTACCATCGCGACCACGCCGAGGACTTCGTTGGGGGTTAGGCGCATGGAATAGCCTCGGCTGCTTTCTCAGCCTTCAATGCGTCGTACTGCTCGATCCCCCAAACGATGGCGTAGCAGGCCCACAGGAAACGGGTGGACCATTGCTCGAAGTGGTGGTCCCAGAGATCGTCGAACCTGTATTCGCGACGATGCCCCCAAGAGAACTCATATGCGGCACGCATGGCCTCGTGTTGGCCGTCGCCGACCCGGTCGAGAACCTCTCGCTTGACGGATTCCCAGAGATCGCGGCGCTGGTTCTTGTCGAGGTTGTTGTCGGCAAACGCCTCGCGCATCCACCGTACACGGTATGAGTTGATGACGTCGACGAACCGCTCCTCTGAGAATTCCTCGTGGCCGCCGTTCCTGTCAGTCGCCTGTAGCTTCTCGGCCCAATAGGCAGGGTTGATTTGCAATCGACCCCTGTGCTCGTCGGATCGGAAGAACTGGAACATGTCTGTCAGACGCCAGAAAACGAAGCTGCCCATGTCTCCCGTGTAGCAGAGGAATCCCGGGTAGGTGACCACCTCGAAGTGGTAGATGGAGCTTCCTGGCCGAGAGAACAGCAGATGGCGATATATGCCGGCGTCGTGGAGCGCGTGTATTTGATGGGTCGCCACGTCTTCCAAAAACTGCCGCTCGGTCAACTCGCTGCTTTTCATCGTCGCGCCTCCTCGCAAAAGCGCCCGCCCCTAACCTTCTTTGGGGGATGCTGTGCCGATTGGGTTTCGACGTGGCTAGAGGCGGGCGGAAATGAGGGAGAGGTCGGATTTGATACCGACGTGCGCAGGCGCGACCTGGCATGGGCCAAGACTCCCACCACTCTCCCGAAAAGTTTGGGCTTGCCCCGCAGGACCGCAGCCGTGCGGGGGCTACCCTTGACATCCACCGCCAGCCAATCGGCTAGTCGACGGCGCTCGAGGCGGTCGGCGGCGGGGCTGGGCCGGAGTGCGGCTCGCTTGGCGGCGAAGTAGCGGCGGGCCGGATTGGCGTTGTGTGGTTGCGTTCGCATCAGTCCACCTTTCCGACAACGACGGCCGCTAGGGCTGTCTCTTCGTCGGTGTCTATCGGTTCGTAGCGAGCCAGGAACCAGGCGAAACTTTCCCGACAGGAGTTGAGCGCAGCCTTCCCGTTCCATTCGAACCTAGCTCGGACCATCCCGCCTTCTACGTGCGAGACGATCACCGGCACGCCAGGTCGCCCACCATGGCCACGCTTGCTGCGCCACTTTGAGCCGACAGTGGGGAAGCTGTTACGGTTGGCTGGCATGGGGCTCCGACGGGGCGGGGGTGACGCGCCGGGTACTGCCCCCGGGTCCGACCGAGCTTCGAGCGTAGGCGCTACGAGCGTAGATGGGCTTTCGGGGCCGGCGGCGTCCATCGGGCCGCATAGTATTGGCCTCCACCATCGCGTTTAGGACGCGCAACCGCCCCAGGAATGACCATCGCAGCGACGGGGCTTGCTGGCAGTCAGTCGCTCGACCCGAGCAACTAGGTTTGCCGTGACACGCTACCGGGATTAGGCGGCGGCGCGCATCGGCTCGGCGTCGGACATGTTGTCGTTCGCTTTTCTTGGTTGGCCGGTTTAACGAGGCCAGGCCACCTCGGCTCGCTCCTGCGTTCTCTGCTTGGCCGTCGAAACTATTTCGCGCCCAAGATGAAAAGGTGAACCAAGCCGGTAGTGATCCGGAAACGAGATGCGCACGGGAGAACTGCTCCACGGTGGCTCGTTCGCCGTCGACAAAGCCTTGGTTCGTAAAATTTGTGATCACGCGGCTCCTCGGGCGTTGGCGGGGACGGGGAGGAGGGTGCGGGGGATTCTCTCGCGCTGAACGCGGTCGCGGTTCCATGCCCTGCACGCGTCGCAACGGCATCGCTTCTGCCGATAAGCGTTGCCAGTGCCATGGACCAACGGCTTCCTTCGCTCGTCGGCGTGGCGCTTGACGTGGCAGGTGTGGCAGAGCACGCGACACTTCGCTAACTCGCGCGCTCGCCTCGACGCGGTCCACGACCACACCGCGTGTGCTTCCTTTTGCGATGGGTCGATGTGGTCCATTTCGAGGCGAGTGGTTGAGCCGCACCACACGCAGCACCTGCCCGCAAACCACTCTTTCCGGCGCTTTGCGAGCCAAGCTGAGTTGTATGCTCGGAAGTAGTCGTGCCGATCCTTCCTCGCCCGCACGTGCGCGCCCATGTGGTCCGTGTTCATGCAGAACCGGGCCCCGCACGACCACACCACGATCTCCTTCCGCTCCAACTTGCGGCCCAACTTGATCTCCAGGGCCGCCCGGTAGGCAGCTAGCGACGTATCGCCGAAGTGAATCCGGGGCGCGCCGTCGCGATACGCCTCTCCACTCCAGCCCCAGCATGCGCCATCGTTCGCGGGGATCACGCAGAGTGAGCGGATGCGCTCGGCTAGAGTACCCGTCAGTTGCCGATAAGACCTGGTCAGCGGGCCGCCGGCTTCGGCGTGATACTTCCCGCGAGCCACCTCGGACGTGATCGAGATGCTGGTGCCGAAGTGCTCCGCCGTGTCCCTCAGCCCCTCGCCGCGTGCGCGCCACTCGCGGATGCCACGGGCGATCTCGGGCGTTACCCTGGCCCGTGGCTTGCGGGACTTGACCGACCCGCCAAGCTCCGCTATTGTGCCCGAGTTCTCGCGCCGCGTTAGCTCAGGCAGAAGAGCGGCCGCCTCGTAAGCGGCAGGTCCCCGGCGCACCTCCGGGACGCGGCTCCGCGCGGGGACCTCTGCTTTTTCAGCGCCGAGACGCTTAGCGTTCGTAATCGGGCGCGCCAACGTCCCCGAAAAAGCAAAGCTGCGCTGGCCACAAAAAAATGGGCCTCGTGCACCCGAGTCCTCCGTCGCTTCAACCTCTGCGGCGCTCGTGTTGTCGACATGGGAACCGGCAGACGAGGGAGCGACGGGAGGCCCCGATGCACGAGAAAACTTAGATGCCGTTCGCATGTCGACCATGCCATATTCCCCCAAGTCTCCCGCGCCGTCAAGAACAATCGCGCTCACGCCCCAGCTTTCCCCTTCTCCGTCGCTGGCACCACGCGGAGCTGGCGCGGCTGGGCTAGCCTGTGCTCGACCACGTCCACCGCGTTCTGCATTTCCTGCGGGTCCACGATGCCATACCTGGCGAACGCAGACCGCGTCTTGTGTCCGGTGAACGCCATAATTGTGGACTCCGGTAGGTGGTCCACGGCCCTCCGCACGTAGCAGAATGCCGACCTGAGGCTGTGCCAGGTAAGCACCTCGCCCTCGGCCGGTTCCAGGCCACTCTTGGCCACGGCCCGCTGGAACTTCTCGTAGAGGAAACGAGGATGGTATGGGCGCTTCGTCTCCGGGTTGACGAAGAAGTAGGAGCCCCGTTCTGGCAGGGAATCTAGCGCAGCCAGCGCCCGGCGCGTGATGGGCACCCATCGAGCTTGCCCGTTCTTCGTCTCGTACAGCGTGAGCCATGCGGACCCGTCCGACTGGCGCATGACCTGGTGCCGCTGCAACTCGATTCCCTCGGTGCGCCTCAAGCCCCCGTCGAAGTAGAGCAGGCACAGGGCGCGGTTCATCGGGTCGCAGCACTCCAGCAACCGAGAGAAGTCCACCTCTGTGCGGATGGCTGGCGGACGCACGTTGTCCTCTTTCAACATCGCGATCCTCATCGGCTGGTATGGCAACTTGCGCTGCTCTACTGCCCAATTCAGGAGGCGCCTCAGGACGACGAATGCACGATTCACCGTCGCTGGCGCTGGCGGCTTTCCCCGTCGCGTCTTCTTCCCCATCATGTGCCCGCGCACCTCCTCGGCCACCTCGGACGTCACGGTTAGAGCTGGTCGGTCTGCTAGTTGCAGACCATCCTTGCCCGATATCTCGCAGATGGACGCCCACGCGTCAGCCGTGCGTCGACTCGATCTGAGGTGTCGCGATTCTGTTTCCCAGTACACAGGCCACAACTCCGCAAGAGTAACGGAACGCTCGGGTTCGTCGCGCTCCAGTGCCTCCAGCAGCGTGCGGACCTGCCGTGTGAGGTCAGGGCTCGCCATAGTGCTCTCCGCGTTGTCAGATCCGGCCGGGCCGCAGTGCCCGAGAAGAGTGGCCAGAATCCGGTTACCGCCGCGAGAGGAGAACGCCGCCCGGTCCACGTGAGACACGTCCGGCAGGTTTCCCCTACGGCGCCTTGCTGTCAAGCAGCGTGCGCTGGAATCAGCAACGGTAGAGGCGCCACGCTACCAGACCACCCTAGCCGTTTGTACGCCGTACGTACAGCACAAAACCGCTGGCCACTTGTTCAGCGACGGGCCTTCGCCGTGTCCTTCGGTATCCCCATGCGGTCGCACTCGTCGTCGGCGAGCTTGCACAGCCACGCCGTCAGGTCTGGCATGTTGGCCTCAACAACGGCGCAGTCCCAGCGGGCGTGCTGGACGGCCGTGATGCGCATGCCGACGCGGTCGCTCTTGCCGCGGGCGCCGATGGCACTGAGCTTCATTGTGCGCTTCAGGTGGCGGAACATCGGCGCATGGTAGCACGTTGGTACACGGGACGCACGGGATCTAGCCCAACCCGGTCGCGGTCAAGCGCCGGGCCGGAAGATGCGCGCTAGCCCTTCGCTGCCTTGCCGCCCTTCGCCCGCTGCGCCTCGGCGCCAGCCAGCACGCAGGTGTCTTTTCCCGTACAGCGTTCGGCGATGTCCTCGGCTTCTCTTATCGTCAGAGGAGTCTGCGCCCTGGCGAGCGCGGCCTCGGCATCCGTGGCGCGTTGGCACTCTTTCACGAATCCGAGTCGCGAAACGTCCAGCGCCGATTCCAGTTCGCCGATGCGCCGCCTGGCCTCGTTGGCTTCGCGCCGAAGTCGGCTGTTCCATAATGCGAGAGAATCGTTTTCCTCGGCCTGCCGCTTAACCCAGGCCCCCAACTTCCGCACCCTCCCCCGCAGCGGAGCGCACGCGGCCTCGACGGCGGCGCGCTGGTCGGCGCGGGCGGCGGCGAACGCCGTCTCCTTTCCCCTGGCGTTCGACCATGCTGATAGTGGGACCGCATTCAGCGCGTCCATCACTTCTCCCGCAGGCTCGGGGGACGGCGGCGTGGCGGGCTGGAGAGTACAGTTGCACGGGTCGTCTAGCACCACGCGCTGGCACACGGAACCGGCGTGATCGAAATGGCCGCAGTGCGGGCACGTCGCTGGCCTGGCCTGCTTCGCCTCCTCCGGCTGCTGCGCTGGCCACACATAGCCATTCTGACGGTGCTCTCCTTTGTGTCCTTGACGTAACTCACATGTCCCAGCCACACCGTGACCGGGGTGCGCGCCGCACGTGCCAGACTTCGGCAAAACACTTGGCTTGACGAAGATACTGGCGACCCCATGAACGACGTGAACACCTGGCGCAATTCGCTCAACCGTTGCCTCGGCTAACTTCGGTGGCTGCGGAGTAGGCGGCAGCATCGCCGCCACGACCTCATCAATGCGTTCCTCGTGCTCGGCCAGCGCGGCGGCTACCAAGTGTGGTTCGAGTTTCCGCTCTGCTAGGTCGTCTGCTTGTGCCTCGGCTACTATCTCGCCGATGATGTTCAACCGGCGCAATAGCATGGCGGCCCGGTGAAGCGCCGACATCTTCTGCTCATTCTCCTGGGCGCGTTCCGTGCGCGCCTGCTGCACGTCTTCCCAGGTCCACTGCTTCGTTGCCATCGTCAACCCTCCCTCGGGACGCGGCGCCAGTACCGTCCTTCGCCTTCTTTGCTGTAGAATCTCCCGTGGGAATCGACGAGGCAGCACCCACGCTCGCAATACGCCTTCACCTCATCGCGCTCCCAGAGGGAGTCCGGCATCTTCCTGGTCTCGATGGGATCTCCAATTTCCGGCAAAGACCTGTCCCTGTCTACCCCCGGCAGCCTCGTCTTGCCTGCCACCTCGGCGCGCAGCCGGGCGTTCTCGGCCTGCAAGTTGATCCGCAGTTCTTCGCGAGCCTCGTAGGTCGCTTGGAGCGCGGCGAGTTCCGCGTCCCTGTCAGCAACGCGGTCTTGCAGCAGACGCAGGGATTGCCTTGTTTCATCGAGTTCGGCGGATAGCTTGGAACAGTCTTCTGCGCGCATCAGGACCTTCTCGACAGCTTCCGGTAGGGTTGTCTGCTCGGCGTCGATGGCCCACCCTGGGAGCATTCGCACCGTGGCCGTAAACGCCTTGCACGCCTCGACGATGGGCGAACCGTCGCAATCTTCGCGAACCAACTCGCCTTGGAGAGCTTCGGATGCCGCGAATATCTCGTTTTGCAGCTCGAAGCCTCCTTCGCGCAAGGCTTCCATCTGCGCCTTGGCACCGCGCTCCTGGTCTTCGGCAATGTGCCACTGCTCCTTAGCATGGTCGCGCACTCGCTCCGCCTCCGCCAGCTTGGCGCGGGCTTCGTCGCGTTCGCGCTCGGCTAGGTCCGCAAGCGTCGTCGCGGAATCGCGCTGGCCGGCCATGGCATTCGCCGCCCTCTGCCATTTGCCGCGCGACTCTTCAACCAAGTCCGCGTGGAGTTGTGTCTCTCCAAGTTCTTGCTCCGCCTTCTCCGCGCGCTCCCTCAGCGCCTCGCACTCGCGGTTCTTCGCCGCCATGGCGCGAGACAGGTCGGACAAGAAAGCCTCGCGCAAATCGTCCCAGGGGCCTTGACCTTCTTCGCGCTGCCACGCTTCGAGTGCCGGCGTCGCCGTCTCGGTGGCCGTGTCGGGCGGCTCTGGTCGGTCTGCTTCCCGCCGCGCAATCTCGGCCCGCGCTTCGTCGCCGTGCCACTCCTGGCGCACAAACAGTGTGCCGTCGGAATGTTGCTCGATTTCCAGGGCGGCCACATCGTCGCCATTCTCGCTACCCCAGTCGCAGCCAAACAACAGGCGGTCCACCGTCGGCGCCTTCGCCGGGGCGGTCGGTTTGGCTACCCTGTCCTCGAATGTGAGCTTGCCCGTGTCGAGGTCGAACCGAAGCACACCGACCACCTCCCCACTTCGCTCCATGCCAGGCTGCGAACGCGCGATGAGTAGCCCAAGCTCGCGCTCTCGGTTCACCTGCTGCACCACCGTGGCCGTCGCCGCCTTCGCCGGGGCGGGATCGTCCTTTGGCGCCGGGCGGGACTTTAGGCGCTGCGCTTCGGCTGCCAGTCTAGCAACCTCGTAGAGTGACCAGTTGTCCCGCTCGCTTCCGGCTCTTTTGATGTAGGCTCCCACGACGTCACCGACATCCGCCTCCGTCAGCGGCACCACCTCGACGGCCAGCAGGGCGCGGGCCTTGGCGAGAACGTTCATGGCGGTGGCCTGCTGGAACGACAATAGCTGCTCCCATGGCGGCATCGACAGGTCGTGCAGCGATGCTGAGATGGCGCGCCCCGCGTTCAGTAATTCCCAGGCAAGCCGCTTGTCTACATCGGAAACGATCACTTGCTGCGCGGCCTCGGTCGTCTTGATGTCGGTCATCGTAGCGCTCCGAAGGCTTCTGCGCACAGCAGCGGCTCATGCCCCGCCTTCACACACTCGACTGCGGAGGCCCGTTTGAGTTGCCGGTGGCGCGTTTCTTCTTGGTCGCAGGCGCGCCCGAAGAATAGCAGCAGCGCGAGTAGGGCCAGCAGGGCCGCCCCAATGAGTGAAACCTGGATTGTGTCCTCGGTAACCAGTGGTCTCCGATATTCGTCGTTCACGTCTTCCTCCATTGTTTGATGGTCCTGTGGTCCTCGCGGCTCATACCTTCCTCAGCGCGCACACTGGCGCAGTCCTCACACAGTATCGGCTCGTAGATCACCTCACCCTTGCAGTCGTGGCAGAAGGCCCTTGGCATCGCCACCCCGCGCCGCTTCGGCTTGGGGCCGTGCTTGGCGCAGCGGCCGGCGGTGCATTCGTCGCGGTTCCCGCAGCACCACACGGCCAACTCTGGCATGGAACCGGGACAGCTAAGACACCACCAGTTCTTGAGCGCCAGCTCCTTCGCCGTGAGCCGCCGCCACTTGTGTACGTGCTGGCCGGCTTTGCGGCCGGGCGCGGGGCGGGGGGTCATGTCGTTCTTGTTCTTCATCGTAATCTCCAGTGGGCTGTGACCGAACCGCCCGGTCTTGCACTTTCCATCACAGGCTGCCAGCCCTGACGCCGGGTGGATGACAACACGTTGGCGCTGCCCCCGGCGGGCGACGTTCGAGGGCACGCCGCCAGGCCCGAAAACTACCTGCCCCGAATTCCGCCGCGACGACTTGGCCACACGGCGGCGGTTAGGGCGCCTCCTAGCATGACCGTGATCCAAAACGTCGGGGCGGCAACGAGAACCCGCAACAGGCCGAAGGCGATGCCAAGCCCGCTAACGGGGGTTGCCTTGAATGCCTCCACGATGGACACGATGCCACCGATGAAAAGCACCCAGCCGCCGAGGTATGCGGCGCCGGCCAAGAGGGCTAGGAACAAAACGATTGCGGAGACGACTTTGATGAGCTGCATGTGCGGTCCTTTCTCTGTTGGTTGTTCATCGAAAATGCGCCGCCGCCCACGGCATGCTGAGTGCCGACGGAGGTAGGGCGAGCGGCGCGGGGAATCATTGGCGCGACCTTCCGCGCGCACCGAACGGGCAAACGTTCCAGTACCCGCACCACTTGGGCGAGCAGCACCACTGCCCAGGGTCGCACGGCGCGAACAGGCCGGCGCGAATCGTCTGCCCGGCGTAGTCGAGCCGCGAGTGTAGGGCGTCGAAGTCCTGCGGCGTTCGCGTCGTTTCCTGCGTGACCGCTTTCGGCTTCTTCAGGCTGACGAGGTGGTCGAGCGCACCGCCCTTGATGGCATGGCGCCCGGACAACTCCCAGTCGGCCCAGATGTACCCGGTGAGCTGTAGCGACTTGTCTGCCGCCTCTGGCTCTGGACTCTTTCCCGTGGTCTTGGTGTCGCGGATGCGCGTCTCGGTGTTCAGGTCGATGTAGCCCACCAGCTCGTCACCCGACGGCAGCGGCAAGGTGAATCCCTGCTCGATGGCCGTCGGTTCGATGGCCGGCGCGATGTCCTCGTGATAGAGCGTCGCCAGGGTCACGCTGCGGTCGACCGCCTCGCCCTTCACGGCCTCGGCGCCTTGGGCTTTCTCGTCGTCGTCGAGCGCGACCTCCTGCGCGTCCCACTCGCGCTTGGTAGCGTCGGCGGCAATGGCCTTGACCTCGTCGCCAGATAGGAGGCTACCACTGTCCATCTTGGCGAGCAGGTCGGATGCGCTGGCCCGGTGTGTGCCCTTCCCCACGATGAGCGCAACACCGGGAGGGGCGACGATACCGCGCACGTAGCGGTGCTCGTACTGCTGCGGGCATCGCGACAGCATGTTGAGGCGGGAGATCGAGAGGCGCATCTAGCTATCCTCGCCCGGCTCGCGCGGTTCGGGGGCCGGCGTCCTCGCCTCGTCGATGAGCCGCGAACATTCCGACGCGGTCAGATTCTTGCGGCTCATCAGCGAATGCCCGATGCGCTCAGCGCACCATTGCAGCACGTCCTCGCGGTCCTTGATCCCCATCTTGGTCATGGCGATAGACAGCGCGCGAACCGCATCGGGAGTGGCCCTTGGCTCCTCCGGCGGGGGCTCGACGGGCTGCACATCGACCGCCGTCGCGTCGATGGTCACGCGCGCCTTCGCGGCCGGTTCGGCGACGGCGTTGCTGTTGACCGGCGGCTTCGCGTCGAAGTCGGCGACTTCTTCCGGTGTGTAGAGCCCAGCGACAACGCCCGGCATCGCCGTGCGCACCCCCTCACTGACCACGCGCGAGCGAAGCATGGCTCGGCGAAACTGCTTCCAGGTCGGCTTTCCGGTGAGCCCGGCGCGCGTGGCCATGTCGTAGGTCCACTTGATCGTCACGGGGGCACCAAGGCCCGGGCCCATGAACTCGGCCTCGGCGGCGTCCTCGGTGAGTTGCTTCCAGGTGACCTTCCCGCCGCGCTGTTGGAAATCGGCGAGCATCGCATCGGCCTTCTTGGCAGGCTTGCCCTGGATCACGTCGTATCGCTGCGTAGCCTGAATCGGATGGCAACCCTCCGCCTGCGCTACCATCATCAGCACTAGGGCGTGTTCGGCCGTCTTGAACGCGGGGAAAAGCCCGCTCTTAGCCACCGCGTTGGCCAACGTCTGAACCTCGGAAATCGGGATCATCAACGCTGTGTCGCTCATCTATCTAGCCTCCGTTCATTGGTTCTTGGTTTTCTGAATCTGTTCGCGCGCCCCACTCCGCCGCCAGCCGCCTGACAGCCGAAAGCCAGTCGAACTCGAAGCGGCAGATCCGGTCGTGCTCCTCTGCCGTGTATCCGTGCAGGTCGAGGGCCAGGCGGTCGTTGGCGATGGTGGCGGTCAGCATCTCTGCGGCTCCCGGTTTCGGCACGCCCGGCACCACACGCGCGCGGCGCCCTCTGCGTCGTCGATGTCTGTGCCGTGAAATTCCAGGTTCTTGCCGTCGTCCTTCTTGACCACCCTGGCCGTGCGTCGGTCGATGACGAGACAACTCGGGACCAGGCCGTCTCCCTCGATTCGCTGCAACTCGAACGGCGTCCCGGCCACGAGGACGCGCATTATGATCCGTCCCCTTCGCGAATGACGACGGCGCGGCGGATGGCGGCTGAGATTATCCACACACGACGGCACACCGACTCTACCCCGGTTGGCTGAGAAATATGCTGGGCTCCCCAATGTGTCAACTCGCCGTGCCTCCTGGCAGAGATCGATAGTTCCCTTAATGTGTCATTAGGGACCGGGTTGGGGATTAGCGGAACGGTCGCGTCTCGCACCACCCGTTCCAACTGCGCCCGCAGCTCCTGGACCAGCGTCACGGCACCACCGCCCAGATTGTGCAGGCAATCGCCCAGGCCATCGCGTACAGGTCGAGGCGGATCATCGTGTGGCTCCCAGGAGCCGCCTAGCCGCACTCACAAGCGCCGCGCACCGCGCGTCCGCTTCGTTGGCCTCCTCGGCGTTGATGGCTAGGTGGCAGGTGTGGCACCGGGTCGTGCCCTGGTCGTCGGTCCAGCGGTTGGATAGGGGGAGCTGGCGGTCGCAGATCGCGCACCGCCGATCCTTCCCGTCCCCGCCGCACGCCTCGCAGTCCACGCCACGAATGTGGAACTCGCCCCTGCACGTTGGGCAGATGCCCGCTAGCCGGTCGGCGTGCGCCTGCTCGGCCTGGCGGGCGTCGGCTTCGAGGGATGCGCGGGTGTCGGTCATGATTGCACCGTCCGTTCAATCTTCCCGCGCCGCCCAAGTTCCTCGACGACAGCGCGCTCGAAATCCTCGTCGCTACACGTGAGCCCTTCTGGCCGCTCGACCAGATAGTGCTTGTCGCCGCGCTGCCTCGCCTCATCGATGTCGTTTGCAGTTCGGCGCACTAAGGCTCTATCTGCTCTACTGAGTTGCATCGACTGCCTCTGGGTGCGGGTTGTACTGCTCGTCATCGTCGCAGCATCCGCCGTTGTAGTCGGCGCTGGCCTCGGTCCACTTGGCTCCGCAGTAAGAGCAGAAATAGACGGTGTCGTGTGTGACGGTGACGTGGCCGACGCCGTCGACGTGGCGGTTGATGGCCGCCGTGATCTCCTTGCACGCGCGGCGCGCTTGGTCTTCGGATAGAACTCCGAAGATCGGATCGCGCGGGGAAACCTCGACTCGAATGTTCTCGATTCGCTTGGCTCGCATCACAGCACCTCGACCACCGCGCCCGGCACTAGGTCCCCGCGTTCGCGAGCCTCGCGGTGGCACGGCTCGCAGAGGCAGTACTGGCGCGCCGTCTTGATAAGCGCATGCGGGCCTGAGACGATGAACCAACAGCGGACGGTCGCGATGGGGCGCACCCCGTTGACGGTGGGACACAGCGAACAGAGGATGGGGTCTGGATGGCCGGCGATCTCGCGGTCCCAGATGGCCAAAGCTTCGAGGCGGGCGGGGTCGGGGGTAGTGGTCATGGCGCCACCTCGACGAGCTTTCCGCGTTCGTCGCAGCAATAGAACGTATTCGGCTTGATGCCGTCCTCGCCGACATAGCCGACCGCCAGGCGATAGCGATCCTTTGCGGTGTCCCACCAGCGCACGACGATGATCCCGATCTCTCCGGTTGTGGCCGTGCCTCTGTCGCCTGCCGTGGCCGTGCCTCTGTCGCCTGCCGTGGCCGTGCCTCTGTCGCCTGCCGTGGCCGTGCCGCTGTCGCCTGCCGTGGCCGTGCCGCTGTAGCCTGCCGTGGCCGTGCCGCTGTAGCCTGCCGTGGCCGTGCCTCTGACGCCTGCCGTGGCCGTGCCTCTGACGCCTGCCGTGGCCGTGCCGCTGTAGCCTGCCGTGGCCGTGCCGCTGACGATCGCTCGCCCGGCTCCGCCGTGCTCGCTTAGCCACTTCGGCGCGGAATCCAGGTCTCCAACGAATACCACCTTACCGCGTGGGAATTTGACCTTGCCGTCCAGGTCGATGGCCGTCTCTGGATCGATCTCGACGATCAGCCACTTGGCGGTCGGGTCGTCCAACTCCAGCAAGCCGCCGCACCCCTCGCCCCACAGCAGACCGTGCAGACCGTGGCCGCATTGTTTGGTCGGCTCCCAATCCGGCGCCTTGACTGGACCGGACATCGGCCAGCGGAATCCGCCGTGGCTGGTCATGTCGGCCGAGCAGGTGCGCATGACCAGCGCCTTGCCTGTGGGTAGCACGTAGCTGCGGGGCTTTGGTGAGCGCTTCGTGGTCTTCGTCATGGTCAATCCTCCACTCTCATCAGCCGCGCCGTCTCTCGTAGCTGTGGGTCCAGGTACGGCGAAACGTCGATGGCCTCGGACGGTGGCTCGTCGGCGACGGGGCGGCAGCGCAGCTCTGGGTAGACCGCGTCGAGCAGGTCGTCGTCGATGCGGATTTCGCAGGTGGGCTCGTCTGACCAGATGTCGGGGTGGCGGTGCATGGGGCCTCCTACCTGCGGGCGTCGTCGTTGGCGTCGATGGCGGGCACGCCCGCCGCTTTCAGCTCAGCCACGAACTTGGCGTGACCAGCTTCGGCCTGCTCCCATGTCATGTACCTGTCGCCGTCGCCGTCGCGTTCGCCGCCGAAGATCAGCGTCTCGAAAAGAATCGGAGCCCCAGGCCCAAAGCGGTGATCGAGGCCGAGGAAGACGGTGGACACCTCGGCGGCGCCGACCATCGTCTTGGCCACTCGCCTGTCGCCAGTCTGCATCCACTGCCCCCACTCCATCAGGTCCTCGCACTCCACGGGGCGGTGTCCGTCTAGGATGTATCTTCCGTTCATCGTCGTGTCCTCCGTTGGTTGTCGTCGCCGGGCCCGTCTAGTCTCCGCGCTGAGACTCGGGCAGGTAGAACGGGGACGTCGGGCGCGTCGAGTAGCCGCGCGCACGCTCCTCGTTGCGGTGCTTGCGCCCGTAGCGGCTGTTGCCGCTGGGCCGCTGCATCTGGATGTCCTTCGTCGCGTTCCTCTTCGCTCGCTGTTCTGCTCGCTTCGTCCTTCGCTTTGCCATGGTGCCCTCCGTCTTGGTTTCCTTACCGTGTACCGATAGGTTAAACTACTCTTAACCACGTGTCTACAAGAAAACGCATCTCCCGTCGAGAAATACTTACTAGGAGCGCGGAAGCGCCAGGCGCGGCCAGTTCCGCTTGGTCGCCTTGAACCCGGTCAGCTTCTCGATCTCGTCGGCCCGGTCCTGCGTGATCGGCTTCTTGCCGTGACGGAGCTGCGAGAGATAGGATGGGGTAACCTTCAGCTCGTTTGCCAGGTCGCTCATGGTCATTCCCGCTGCGTTTACCGCATCGGCGAGCCTGTCGGAGGCCACGGCCTTGCTTCGAATGAGCCTGGAAACTGGTTGCATCGCTGGCATCTTGGACCTTAGGTTAACCGACTCTTTACCAGCCGTCAAGTCCCCTCGTAGCACCGCCAGTGCCCGCGCATACAGCTCCCGCTCTGCCCGTATCCGCGCGATCTCCAGATCCAGCTCGGCTAGCTTCTGCTCTATGGCTTCGGCGGGCGTGACGGGGGCGGGCACGGGGGCAGGGTATCACGTGGCGCGCGGGCGTGGCTAGGTTGCGTCCCTTAGCGTCGGTCGATATCGCGGCTCAGTTTCGAGCGGCTTGGTGGTCAACTCGCGGTGCACGTCCGGAGCAATCTGCTCGGCGATGAATCGAATCACGGCGTCAGCCGCGGTGGTCTCCCACTTTCCCTCGGGCTCCATCCCGACGCGGGGGCCTTCGCCGGTGACGAGGTAGTGGACCGCCCTCTCCATGAACTCGCGGGTCGGATGTTCGAACGCATGCGCTGGGATGGCGTGCTCCACGACATGCATCAGCACGCGCACATCGAACGAATACCGCCACCGCCGCTCGTCCCATCGGCGTCCATTTGCCTCAGGGGGCGCCAGGCGGACCGTCACGGTTCGGTCGTCGATGACGTCGCGCTCGACCGAGGATCCCAGGCCGTGCGCTGTCCCCAGGCTCGCGCCCTTCTCCTCGACTAGCCGCCAGAAAAGCCGTTCATCAAACACTCGTCGTCTCCTCTTCGAGCGCATGCGCGCGGGGTGGGCTACTTGATCCCCAATACTTGCTCAGCCGTCATCTGCTCGATCTGGGAAATCCGCTGCGCGCGGACCAGTTCTGCCGCAAAAGCGATGATGGTTTTGCATGGGACCCGGACCTCGGCTATCCCGCACAAGTCGTCGACGATTATGGCATCTCCAGAGCCGTCCTGGTTATGGTGGATCCGAGTGCTACCATGCGCGAATGTGTGCATCGTCGTCCTCCTAGTGGTTGTCGTCTCGGTCGGTTAGGCCCCGTGCCGGTTGCGAAGCCGACGGGTCGGGTTGATGCCACGTCGCTTCGCGCATCGGGCGCAAAATGGGTAGAACGACACGCCCTTGGCGTTGCCAGTATTCCAGCGGGCATGCTGGACGATGGCCGCGCGCCGGCCGCAGTCATCGCACCTGATACGCTTGCGGTCCTCGGCTGCGATTACGTGGAACTCCGTGGTCTGCGGTGTCATCGTCTGCGTCGTCATGATCGTAGGATGCCACGTGGGATTTTATGTGTCCAGGGAAATCGACATGGCCACGAAAATAGGGGCTCGCCGCGTCACCGTGAGTTGTCAAGAAGCGTCATCCTGCACCACGTGGCTAGGTCGAGGCCGCGCAGCGTCGCGCGCGCCTGCAAACGCTGGCGCTCCGACTCGGTGACGGGGACGCGCAGGGAGATGCGCTTGTCGGCGACGGGCGGGCGGCCTCGGGTACGCTTCTCGGTCTTGGTCGCGGTGGTCATACGGTTAAGGTAGCACGCGGGATTTGATTTGTCTAGCCCCTACCCGGCCGCCGCAGCCGGCGTCGTGACGGTGCCGTCGGGCAGCAGCTCCTCGCCGGGCATGAGCACGCGGACCTTGCACCCCTCGCGCGGGCGCGGGGCGGGACGGGGCGGCTCCGAGAACACGCTGTGCACGCCGTGCACCACGGTCACGCCAGGGGAGACCGTCTCCACCGTTGGCTCGGTCTCGGCCGGCGGGTCCAACGTGGCGGCTGGGGCGCCAGCGGCGGGACGCGGCTTGTCATCGCCTAGCCCCGTGACAATGACGTTGCGGCCCGGCGGGGCCACCCATGCGCCGTCTGGGCCCATCAATATCGGCGGCGGTCCTCCGCTTCGCGGCTCATCTGCCAGCGCTACGGCCAGGCGGGCGCGGAGGCGCTCGCATTCGTCCAGCGCGCCGCTAAGGTCGCGCTTCACCCTGGCGAACTCGTGATCCTTGGCGGCGCAGGCGGGGCACGGGCTGGCCGGGGGGCGCCGGGGGGCACGTTCAGCCATCGGTGGCACGTCCACGCCCTTGGCGGCGTATTCGTCGCGCACGGCCCGGTAGGTGCGCGCCCAAACTTCCTCGCCTCGCAACACGCGCCGCACGGCCTCGGGACGCACCTTGGCCAGCCCGGAGACCTCCAGGATGGTGGCATCGTCCTCGATGGGTAGCAGGTCGGCGGCCGTCACGCTGCCACTCTCGCCGAGGTGACCGGGCGCAGGGGCACGGGCACCACGATCCGCTGGCCGTCGTGGCAGATGAAAACCACAGCGGGCTGGTCATCGACGGTGCGCACGCAGACTCCACGCAGGTCCTCGGGCGGGGGGACTTCGGGGGTTTCCTTGATGATGCTCATCATGCTATAAGATGTATCATCCTGGCGCATACCTGTCAAGGCTACGACCTCACGCCGGCACCAGTGGCGGTCGAGCGGCGGGTTGACGGGTAACCGGTTGACGCCAGGCCGGAGCGATGGCACCATTCCTCTGCGCCTCGGAGAGTCGGAGCACCGTGGCGACGGGCCCGAACAACGGGAACGCAATGAGGCCGACAGTGCCCGCCACATGCGGGGCGAGAGCCGGGTTAGCGCCCGGCTTTCGTATGTCTGGCCTCCAGGCTGAGCATGACGGCGCCGAGGTGTTCGAGGAGCGGGCGCGGGGCTACCCGGTCACGTATGCCAGCGCCTCGCGCATGCCGTCCAGGTCGAGGCCCGATAGTGCGCGCCCATCGACGAGCCCGCGCCTGCTGACCCAGACGTAGGCGTCAAAGGTGTACCGCTGGATGAACTGCCAGGTCACCAAGATGCGCCCTCGGTGGGAGCCCCACGAGTTCAGGGTATCCCCCTGGAGCAGAACCATGTGGCCGCCAAGGTGCCCGTCGTCATCGTCGGCGACGTCCCAGGTGTCGGCCACGTAGATGCTGCCGGCCTTCACCCGGCGGGGCAGGTTGAGGCACAGGGCGGACCCGCCGAGTAGGTAGGTGCCGCCTTTGAGCTGCGCGCGGTCGTAGAAGTCAACCTGAGCGAACGCCTCGATGGGCTCCAGGCCGAACAGTCCAACGGAGCGCCACCGCTTCATCACATCCAAGGCATAGACGCCCTCGAAGCTGTCCGGGTCTGCCGGGTCAAATCCGAAGTTCTGGGCCTCCAGTAGCACGGCGTCGGTGTTGACCGTGGTGGGATCCCGCACCCGCTGGTCCTGCCACCGCTCAAAGTGAGCAGGGCAGGCTAGACCGCACACGCCAAACTGGTCATTCCCGAGCGGGTCTGAGTCAGGTTCCATCCCGAAGGCGACGTCGCCGCCCTCGGGAACCGCGAAGTCACGACGGAGAAAGTCCCGCAGTTTGAGAGTACGGCCTCGCGGGTCGAGCTTGTGGCCGGCGAGGCCGAGCTTCGGCGCCGTGGTCATGGTCTACCTGAAGCGGATGTTTTCTGACTTCAGCCACGCATTGGCGTTGTCCAGCACGGCGCGGTCACTATCGGTCGACTGGCCAGCGTTCAACCGCTGCGCGCTCTCGGTGGCGAGCCGGCGCACCACGCATGCGATCTCCTCGACGGCCCAGTACCCGCCAGCCACGAGCCCCGACAGGCACGCGCCGTAGTTTCCCGAGACGGCGCCGATAAGGCAGTTTGTGACTGCGGCGCTGGCCTGCGGGTTGTTGCTGTTTTCGATGGTGCAGTTGACGATGGCGTCCTTGAACTCGCCCGGAGTGGGCGTGTGGGCGCAGCTTGTGAGATAGCCGCCCAGGGTGAGGCCGATGGCGACGGCGAGAGCTTGGAGCTTGCGATAGTGCTTCATGGGACGGTCCTTTCTGTTAGGGTCTACTTGGTGACTACTTGGTCTCGGCCGGATTGGTCGGCTCTGCGGGGACGAGCAGGGCCGCCGCGTCGTCTAGGTGCAAACAATCCTTCAGGCATGGCGTCGGATCGTTGGGGTGCGTGATCGCGAGTCTGCCGTTGCAGTAGTCGTTCCCAGCGACGGCATCATACAGAATGCCGACCACCGGGGGATTGCCGTATGCCGGGAGGATCATGATCTTGTCGCCGTTCTTCGCTTCTCGTCCGTTCTTGTAGTGCATGGTCTCTTCCTTTCTGTTTGGTTACCGATTTGCTCCGAGCCAGACGCCGATGCCGAAGGCCAGCACGGTCGCGATGGGAGCTATCACAAGCCGCCACGCTTCCCGTTCTGCCCAAGCGGTACGCCCGGCCCCTTGAAGAAACATGATCCGCCACAGCAACCCTTGGCGGTTCCAGTCACGATAGTGCGCCTCGTCCCACGCCCCATTTTCTGAGCGGCGGAAGAACCACTCAGCGATGGCGTCAAAGGGGATGGTCCACCAGAAGAGGAGCCGTCGCCAACGAATCGCGCGATCAACCTCGCGCTTCAAATCGTCTGACCATTCCTCGTAGGGGAAGCCCTGTTGAATCTGGTTCATCGCTCCGCCTTGGTGAGTTCTGCGAGTTCCTTCTCAAGTTCCGGGATGCGCGCCGCTTGCTCGCGGGCGCTGTTGAGCATCACGCCGACCCAGCACCTGCGGCACGCATAGAGGTCGCCTCCTGGAGGGGAATCGAAATTCTCGGTGCCAGGTCTCTCGCGGCAGAAGAAGCACAGGGGCGCGCTCGCTCCCATGACCGGATGCCAGCCAGTGCTGTCCACGCCGAGGCCCACTACCGCCCCGCCTTGTTCGACGGCTGCCCGCCGGTGGGGTTGGTGGCCGTCGGGGTGACATCTGGGTCTTTCATGCCGGGAACGGCGTCGTTCGTCGGCACTGGCCCGAGGTCGCGCGCGAAGATGACCCGCAGGTTGGTCAGCACGGCCAGCAGCGTGCCGCCGATGACTGCGCCCGTGGTGCCCGCCGGGAACTTGCCCACGATGATGGCCACGACCACGCCCGCAACGGCCAGAGCGCCGAGGATGGTGTTCGCGTTCTGCTTGAGCTTCGCCAGCGAGAATACCAGGGCCAGCGCAGTTGAGACCGAGATCGCGATCTTGGCAGCCAACGGCGCCGCCGCGTCGGTCCAGACGGGCAGGACCGCCAGCGCGAGAGAGCCGAGCAACCCGATGATGTTTCGTGTCCTGTTCATGGTCGTTTCTCCTTCGTTCCGAACAGCCAACTGATCCCGCGCACCGCCGCCAGTAGGGCGCGCACGAATAGCCCGAGAAACAGCGTGCCGGGGCGGACGTACCAGGGGCGCATCACTGTTCGTCCCCGATGTGGTGGCCAGTCCACCTCGCCACGTGCCCGTTGATGCGCGGCCGTAGGTCCACATGGAGCCAGTAGCACTGCTGGCTTGGGCTGCTCGTGTAGAGCCCCAACCCGCCGATTCGGTCGGTCTTGTCGACGAACTTTTCCACGAAGCTGGCGAACTCGCTCATGCGTTCCGCGTCCCGCACGGTCCCGAGCCCTCGGCGTAGTGCCCGCCAGTCCACGTCGCAGCAGACGTCCGCCGCGAGCCCGAGCATGTGCTGGCTCTTGCCTGCCCCGCCCACGTCCGCGTTGTGCTGCGGGGAGCGCCAGCCGCAGATCACGCCGATTCGTGGCGACCCGCCCATGCTGTTGTCCGCGAGGTAGCGCGCCCATGCGTTCCGCAGTTGCTGCAAGCCCTCGGCGGCGAGGCGAGCGAGGTTGAAGCACACCGTCGGGTCGTCTGGTAGAACGTCGAGCTGGCCGATGTGCTGCGCGAACTCGTAGGCGCGGAAGTTGGTGCTCAAGAGGTCCGATGGTTGAAGCATGTGCTACTCCTGCGGCGTGCGTCCTCGATACGTGCTGTCGGCCAGCGGAGCGAGCCGGCGGGTCACGATGGGCGTGGGGTGGCGCGACTGGGCGCGCGTGTGCCGGCACTCCCATCCTGGTATCAGCGAGCACATCCCCTGCCGCTCGGCCGCCTTGAACCAGTCGGCCCCGATGACAATGACCTTCACGTCTGGGAAATACCTGGCCATGCGGTCAAGCTTCGTCTTGCTCTTGGGGTCCATCCACCCCTTGACCTCGTGAAACACATTCTTGGTCGGAAGGAAGAAGTCGGGCGTGTAGGACATCGTTCCGCGCGTAATTCCATCGAAGCGGAACGTCTTCGTTTCGTACTCCCACGGGATCTGCGCCCAATTGAGATACCTGGCATAGTTGGCCTCATAGCTGCTGCGGAAGTATCGGTCCCCAAGGTCGGCGCGCCTTCCTCCAATCCCGTGCTTTCCTGGGTTCACAGACTCCGGAACTCCCTGAAGTCTACGAACCATTGCCATCGACATCTTCATTCGTGTCTCCTCAGAGAATGGCGCCCTCTTCTTTCCTAGGCGCGCGCGGCTCATCCTGGCGCAGACATCAGGCGTGTGATGCTTCCCTAGCATTCCCCTCGGGTGATGTCGCCCGGGGCGCGACCACTTCCCGGCCGCCTCAATTCTACGCTTGGCGGGTGTCCCGAGCACGCTCCACAGAGAAACCTGCACGGGCCTGCGTGTCCCCAACCTATTCCTATCCCGGGCAACCCCCAGTTCCCGCGCCTTCCTGCATACGTTCGTCACGTGTCGGCCGACCTGCGCGGAGAACCTTCTCAGCCAGCCGTTCTTCTTACCCGCGTTGTCTGCGTATGCGGCAATTAGTAGTGCCTCATCACTTGGCGACCATGGGCGCGTTTGGAGCGGCACGTCCTCGCCGCGCAACCGTGCCCGATATCGTCGGTTGATAGCAGCTCCATTTGCCCTCGCGGCCGACATGTTCAATTGTACCACCCGGGGAGCGGCCCTGGAACCCAGAAGCGCATCACTCCACCTTCAGCCCCGTGGCCATCTTGCGCCGGCACTTGAGCCTGAAGCCATTGGGGCCTTTCACGTTGAAGCAGTTGCGGCACACGACCTTGTCACCGATCTTCATCTCGACGTGCTCAGGCCGCACCTCGGCGGCAATCTGCTCGGGCGTCAGGGCGGTGGGGGTGCTCATGACTTCCTCGATGCGCGCGTGCGCTCCCAATGGCCACGGAAGCTCCACCCGGCCACGAACGCGCCGACGTAGCCCAGGACGATCAGGGCGCCGATGAGCCAGTTCACTTGCCGAGTTCCTTGGTCAGCTTCTCGACCTCCTGGGTGCTCTTTTCCCCGGCTTTCTTGATCTGCTCGGTGGCCGCCTCGGCGATGTCTGCCTGCCGCTTCAGCATGATCGTATTTCGCTTATCCGCGTCGTAGGTGAGCCACCACGCGAGCGTCACGCAGAACACCGGGATGAGCACTGCTCGCAAAACCGACCACACCTGCTGCCTTCCGCGCCGCTCGTCGAGTATCTTGAAGGCAGACTTCACGTCAGCCGCGATCCCACGTACTTCCGTGACCAGCGTTGCCATGGAGCCTCCAGGTTGCTGACATTTCGCGCAGTGCTCGACGATTTCCCACTTGACCGATTCCAGCGTGACGGGGCGTTCACTAGGGACCGGGGCCGGGAGCGAGACCGGGGATGGCGTGAGATGTCGTGTCATGGTGATGCTACTCCTCTCGGCGTGCGCTCGCCGACGCGGCCTGGGCGCGTGGGGTGGCGGGCGCGGGTCATGCTCCTACTTCTCGGCGATCCACGGCTCCAGGACGCCCAGGTCCACCTCGACAAGCGAGTCGCCCAGCAGCTTGGGCACCGCGACGGGCGCGCCGTCGAGTTCCACTTCCTGCGCCAACAGCTCCTCTCGCGCCTTGGTGAACGCTGGAATCTCCGCGTCGCGCAGCTTGATGTTGCCCGTCGGCTTCAAGGCCACCTTCCCATCCTTGTCTTTCTCCTCCTTCTTCTCTTCGTCGCCGTGCTGCTTGTAGAGTGCCAGCTCCTGCTCCTTGAAGTCCTTCACGAACCCGTCGCACTGCGCGGGCGCCTTGCGCGCGGCCCAGCGCTCGGAGACACTGATGGCCTTGGGGCAGGCGTAGAACCTGCCGAGCGAACCAGCGCCGTTGGAGACGTTGGTGTTCATTGCGGTGACGAGCTGCTTGAGCGTGACCTTGATCATCTTCGCTTCACTCCTTCGGTGCGTTGTTGGTTACGTCGCGGCCAGGTCTGCACTCACTAACCCGAGCAACACGGCCGCCGCGTAGGCCGCTTCGCGCTTCGCCTGTCGGGTGCCCGCCGCGCCGTCGTAGGCGGCGGCCAGGGCCGTGCAAGCGCCTATGGCTTCTGCCCCGCCCACTAGGACGATGTCCCCGAACCCTGCCGGTGTAGGGTTCTTGTGGACGCGCGAGCTGTTCTTGGCGTCGCGGGCGACGACGCAGAACACGCCGAGGCTGCGATTCGTGGCGACAGCGCTCTTGTACTCGATGCACAGGACGAAGCGCGGGTCAACCCGAGCGTCGCGTCGGTCTTCCTGGTCGAAGACGTCGGCGCGGGTGACATTGGGCGTGGCGATGATAGCCGATAGGGTGAGCATGATGGTTCCTTTCTACGGGGCGGACAAGACGCCGTTGGCGTCGGCCACTACTGCACGTGATCCGGTGCCGGCGAGGGATGCGATAGTGACGGCCCCAGATACGGCAATCTCCATCTTCGTTGCCCGGTTGGGGCGAATGAAAACAGACGCTGAGGTTGCTGTCCCTACGCACATGCCAAGACCAGCGGCCGATTCCATGTAGCCATACCCAGATGCGCCTGGTGTTGCTTGGAAAAAGACGTCGGCCGTTCCCAGGACATCTGCCTCTGTGATCCCGAATGATCCGCCGACCGGGAGAGTGAATTTTGCTATCGCCAAGGCCCCGCCAAAAAGGTAGTTCACATCGAACGTGATTGTCCCGCCCGCGTTCGTCTTGGACGTAGTGACGTCAGTTCCGTGTAGGATTTTACCCGCCCCAATTGCAAGGGTTGCGATGCCGGCGGCCGTGAGCGTCGGGGTCGCGCCGCCCGCCGCACTGGCAGATGGCGGGCCCGCAAGGTAAAGGGATGAGCACGCCGGAATCGTGTACGCCGCACCAGCCGTCTGGGTGACGATTGGAGCCGCGAGATAGACGGAGTCTAGTCGGTCAGGTGCAACCCCGCCCGCCGTGAGCGTGAGGGTGCTGGCCTGAAAGTCAAGACCACGCCATACCGAGATAGCGGCAGGGACGGCAATCGTCTTGCTCGCCAGGATGGCCAGCGACGACTGCGCCGAGGCAGCGGCCCCGCCGAGTAGCGCCGTGCAAGCCGCCGTGGTGGCAAGCTGGGTCAGTCCCGTGGCCGTGCCGCCCGTGATTGCCACCGCGTTGGCGGCTTGGGTGGACATTGTTCCAAGAGTGAGCCCGAGTACCCCTGATCCCATTCTTTCCGGCATGGTCTTCTCCTACGGCATCGTCAGTTTTTGCAGCATGACCTTCACCGCGCCTGCCTGGAGGTTTCCAAGGCTGCCCGCGGCGGAGTTACAGATGAGGTTGATGGTCAGGTCGGTATCGGCCACGTCGCGCGACGAGAACAGCCCTCCCGCGCTGGCGCTCTGGGTGGTCTGGCCAAGGTAGACCTCGCCCATGTAGTCGGTCTCGTTCCCCACGGTGGCGCTTCCCAGGGAGCACCTGAACCCGACGATTGAATGGGCCGTGTAGGTGCCAGTGTCGGTGGTGCTACCCGTGGCTGTTTTGGACACGGTGGCGCTGCCGGTTCCCGTGGCGGTCCAGGTGTCGGTCACGGTGCTAGACGCAGATGCGGTGACCTCCACGGTCTCCGTGTCGGTGGCCGAGATGGTCTGGGTTCCGCTCACGGTGCTGGTGGCCGCCGCGGTACCCGATGTGCTGGTGGTGGCCGTGCTGGTGTCCGTCTGGGTCCAGGCGGCCGACTTCGTCCGCGTCATGGTGGCCGTGACGGTGTCGCTTCCAACAGCCGTCTCTGCGTCGGTTCCAGCCCCAGTCCCGGAGATGGTGACGGTACCAGAGCCTGTGCCGGTGCCGCTTAGGGTCCCGGTCACCGTCTGGGTCACGCCGGATGTCTTGGTGCCAGTGAAGGCGGCCGTCGGGTCCAGGTTGGCGGCGCTCACCTTCACCCGGTTGGTCGCCAGGGTGGCGATTGGGATGATGGCCGTGCCGGCGTCCACGCCGAGTAGCGCGGAGGTGTAGTTGACCGTGACGGTCTCGGGGCCGCTGCCGTAGGCGGTGTAGATGGCGATGAGGCCCGCAACAATCGTGGCCGTGAACCCTGCCCAGATTGATCCAGGAATCTGCTTGATAGGCATGGGTTCCTCCTACGTCGCGGAGCTGCGGTCGATGATGAGCACGATGGTGACCTTCCAGACCGTCGGGGCGGGAGTCCCGGCCGTGGCGAGCAGTTGCACGTCGTCGTGCGCCGTGATGTCGATGTCGAAGCTCGATACCCCGGTGGCATCCGCCGTGACCGTCAGGGGTAGCGCGTTTGGGTCGCCGCTGGCCGCGAAGGTCTCGGTGTACCAGTTGGTCCCGTGGTCAGGGCTGCTCTTGCCCGAGAGGGTGACGTTCTGGTCGAGCCCGTAGAACGACACGGTGGCGCGATGGATGCAGTTCATCCGCAGACCCATCGTGCCGAAGACCTTGGTCGAGTCGAAGAGGGTGACGGCGGCGCCTGCGGTCGGCACAGTCGGTGATCCGATGCGGATGTCCTGGTCCATGGGGTTCTCCTATTGACGCAATTTTGCTACCTGCTGCTTCGCCTTGTCCACCAAGTCTTTGCTGGTGGACCCGATGCGCTCCCGGGCGGCCTGGGCCTGCTGGGAGAACAGCATGAGGTTGGGGATGGTGGCGCCGAGGGCTTCGTTCGATGGGAGCCGGTATGCAGCCCTGCTGCGAAGTGCCTGGGCGAACTGCGGGAGGATGTGGGTGGCGCCGCGGGTTGCCATCGAGAGCTTATGCCCTCCTGGCGGTGGCAGCATGCCGGCCCCGACCAGCGCGGCCGAGTGCGCCCACTTGTCGACCGGCATGAACTTCGACATCTCCAGCGCCTCTCGCTCGGCGTACCTGCCCTCGGCCGCCTTCTTGGCCATCCCGGCTTCGTCCAGGATGTCGCCGTACTCTGGGTCGAGCTGGCGAAGGCGCTGGTACTCCGGTGCGGTGTCGCCGGCGGAAGTCTCCGACATCAGCACCTTGCCGCCCTTCCTCTGCTCCTCCGGTGGGATGTCGGGCACGTCGTCCCCCTCCGGAGTCTCGGCCACCTTGCGGCGCTCTCCGATGTTCTCGGTCTCCTTGCCCTTCCCGTACACGATGCGATTCCCCTCCTCGCGCGTCGAGGCGCCCTTGGCGTAGCCGGCGGCGAGCTCCCTCTCGCCCGGGATGTAGTTCTTCGCGTAGCTGCGAAGCTCGCTCTCGATTTCGTTGTACGGGAATCGCGTGGCGGCGTCCGACGACTTGCCGAAGGTGTGGAGTTCCTTGATGGCGTTCCTGATGTCGGGAGCCGTGGCCCGGTCCTGGAGGAAGATGCCCATGCGCTGCCGCAGGTCCTCCAGGGAGTCGCCCAGCTTGGTCCGAAGCTCCGGCGTGTCAGACCTCCCGTGGCGCTCCACGATTTCCGCCACCTTGTCGTGGAACGGCTTCATGTCGTAGAGGTCGTGCCCGGCCTGTGTGGTTGGAGGCTTTGGTTCTTCGAGGTCCACGAAGGGCTCCATCACGCCTCCCCTCCGGAGTCCCCTCCTGTACTGCTCCTGGTCTTCTGCCCGCATGCCGGCGTTCCTGACCCGGAACTGCTCCTCTACCTTCCGGCCGGCCGACCCCAGCGACTCGGCGCGCTCGATCTCGGCCCGCTCCATCGGTGACGGTGGCTCCGGCGCGTCCGGCGAGACATTCGCCTCCTCCTCCGCCACGACCTTGGCCGTACCACTCTCCTTGGCCGCGGCGTACTTGGACGCGATCCTTCCGCCCTTGGTGCGCGGGTTCCGCAATGCCTCGGCGCCGCCTGGAACCGCTCCCATCGCGGCGCCAAAGGCAACCGGGTCGGTCACGTCGCTCACCCGCATGGGCTCCACGGGCTGGCCCGACGCGGCCTGCTCTGCTTGGCGGTACACCTTGTCGCCCAGCGCCACCGGGAGCGTCGATGCCCCACCGGCCGCGAGGTGCGGCAGCATCGGGCGTCCCGGCATTCCCCGCTTGGCCATCTCCAGGACGCTGCTGTATGGGGCCGTGTAGGGCGCCAGCACGGCCTTCGATGCCGCCTGGGCGGTTCTCCCTGCGAGCCCGGCGGCACCTGCGATTGGAGCCAGGCCGGCGACTGTCGACCCGAGCGTCTGGCTGGGCATCTCCTCGATGTTGCGCTCGATGGACCCTGGCGTTGGCAACACCTTGGCGATGTTCTCCCGCTGGCCCGGGAGAAGCGTCTGGGCGAGGTCTCCGGTGGCCTCCAGAGCCCGGCCGACAGGAGGGAGTAGGTTGAGCCCCATGGCGGCCGTCCCGGCGAGCTGCTTGGTCGCCATCCCGCGGGTCGGGTTCTCGGCCGTCTCGTAGTTCTGCTCGGCAAGACCTCCCTCGACGCCGGCCCGTTCGAGGTTGCGCGCCTTGGCTCCAGGGTCAGGCTTCCACTGGGCTCCGCGCTTCGACGAGATGGCCTGCTCGATGAGGCTGTACTGCGGGTCTCCCTTGTCCACGTTGGAGGCCAGGAATTGCAAGTCCTCCAGGTCGAGCTGGCCAAGAAGTTCGCCAGGGCCCGCCATCTACTTGCCCCCCTGCTTCGCCTTGAGGAGGGCCTGGATGCCCTGTTCCAAGGTCATACCGCCACCCTTCCCCTGGGCGCCTGGGCCCGCTCCTTCGCTTCGCAGCGGTACGTCGGTCCACCACTGCTTGGGATCCATCCCGAGGTGTGCTCCAAGCTCGTTGATGAGGTCGGTCGCCTTGTAGCGGTACTCCACTGGCTCGCTGTTCCACTTGGTCTTGAGGGTGGCGAGGTCGCGCTGGCCCCACCCAATCAGTGCGATTGCGGTGCTGTTGATGGCGTGCTCGATGGACTGGCGCCTGTCGGGCGGGAGCGCCGAGTAGTTCTCTTTCGAGAACGACGGCATCTGGCCGTTGGCCAGCTTCGTACCGAGCTGCGGCATGTTGATGGCAGCACCGGCGGAGTCGAGCATGTTCTTGAGGCTCCTGGTCCCCTTGTAGAACTCGTCGGTCTCGTTCTTGACCGGGGTTCCACCGCGGGCGGCGCCGAAGAGGTTCTGCATGGCTTCGACCTGGGCCGCACCGTCGGAGGACTTGATGTTTGCCAGCGCCCACTCCAGACGCCCGGGGTTCGTCGAGAGCAGCTTCGTCCATCCGTGCTGGGTCGCCCAGTCGCGCTGCTCGCGCGCCAGCCTCATTCCCGTTGGGTTGCGCTCCTTGTAGTTCAGGCGAGCCCACGGGTTGTCGCCGGTCCCCGACACATTGCTGCCCTTCGCCCCACCGCCCCCCGCCTTCGGGGTGCGCTTCAGGTCGATGCGCCCCTTCTGCTTCTGGACCTCCAGCTCCACCCGACCACCCTGGCGCTCGCCCTCCAGGTCGATGGCGTTCTGTCCCTGGGCGTCGATGGAGGCCAGCTTCCCCGTCTGCTGGTACATCTCGGAGCCAGCCTTGGCCGGCAGGCCGCTGACGATGAGGGCCCGGCGCACGATCAGTTCCTTCTTGGCCTCGGGTGGCGTGTTGGGATCGTCGATGGCCCTGGTCATGTTCTCGGCCAGCGCGCGAGACTCCGCCGCCTTCTCGCGCTCCATCTGGTCCACGTCCACCATCCACCGCTCGCCGTTCGGCAGCTTGGCGACCCACCTACGGCCAGGAGCCTGCTGGTGCACATCTCCGCGCACAACCGGCGGCGGCACCTGGACCGAATCGGCCCGCGGCCCTGCCAGGTCCAGCGTCTCGGGCATCTCCTGCCGCTGCACGGGGGGCGTCTGGTTCGGTGGAAGCGGCTCGGCGAACGGGTTGCCCTTTCCACCGCGCAGGTTCACGTCCGCCTCGGAGAACCGCTGGCCCTCCCGAGCACCTTCGGGCAGCGCCTCGGCCGGCAACTGTCGGAGATCCATCTCCTGGTCGCCCGTCAGCACCCTGGCGGTCCCATCGTCCATCTCGTCCACGAAGACGCTTCTTTGCGGAGGCGCGGCGTGCGGGTTGCCGTACCCACCCCGCAGGTTCACATCGGCCGCCTGGAACCTTTGCCCCTCGCGTGCCCCCTCTGGGAGTGCCATCTGCGGCAACGTCTGGACGTCCCCGGGCTCGCCCTGGGTCTCTGGGATGACGCGCGCTTCGCCGTCGCTCACCTCGTCCACGAACATCCGGTCCGGCTGCGGCTGCCCACCGGGCCCCATGGACATCGCCGTGAAAGCTGGCGGAACCACTGGCTTCCCCATCATGGTGAAGACGCCGCCCTGGGGTGGAGTCGGCGGAGCCTGCTCGGCCGGAGGCGACCCGGCGAACGGCTCCCGTAGCCGCATCGGTCCCGCGCCGATGAGCGGCGGCACGTTGAGCTGCGGCTCCTGGGCGACCGGAGGCTCCGCGCCCTCAAGCATCGGCTGGACTGCGTGCACCTCGCCCGTGTCGGGGTCGGTGTAGGTGAAGGTGCCAGCGCCGGGGCTCTTGCGAAAGAGGTTCTGCTGCTCGATGTTGCTTCTGACGCGCGCCGCCTTCGCCGCGGTGGAATCCCGCCGGTCCTGCGCCGCCAGCCGCCCGCGGTAGTAGGTGTCCTTGTTCGCGTTGGCCTGGGCCTGCTGGTCGGCAAGCTGCTGCTGCCGCTCCATGTTGGCGATGGCCATGCGCTTCTGGAGCATGGCATCCATCATGCCCGAGAGCGACGTGATGGACGGGACGAAGGACGGCGGGCTCGCGACCGGCGCCCCTCCTGCCATGTGGTTCAGCGGGTTGAAGGCTGTGTTCATGGTTCACTCAGTAGTTGGGCACGATGAGACCGTCTGGAGTGGTGGGGTAGGTCGAGGTCCCGTAGGAGTTCGTCACCTGCTGTCCACTCCCCGTGGTGCCGCTACCGAGTCGCTGCATCATCATGGTAGTGGCCGCCGCGTTGCCGATGGCACCGATGGAGGCCAGCAGCTCGTTGGCGCTCTGGTACGCCTGCTCGGCCGTCAGTGCGCCGGAGGTCATCTGGGCCTGGATCGCCGCCAGCCCGGTGGAGAACCTGTACGCCTCTGCCTGCGCCATGCCGGAGGCCGTCAGGGTTCCGAGATCGTTCCCAATCTGGGTGGCGTAGTCGAGCCCTCCCGTGAGTCGCTTCTCCTGGGCCTGTTGTGCGGCGTTTGCCGCTACCTGACCGCCCGACTTCCTTCCCAGCTCCGCCGCGTCCACCCCGCCGGCCGCTCCCAGCTTGCTCAGGTAGGCATTGTCGGCGTTGGTCGCCAGGGTGTTGAGCGTGGTTGCGCGTCCCTGCTTCCCGGCGTCCGCCCCCTGGGCAAGGCCCATGCCGGTGGTGGCAAATCCCTCCATGCCGGCGAGCTTCTGGGCCGAGTAGAGGGCGTCAAGGTTGCCGGCCGCCCTGGTGGCCATCGAGCTGTCTCCAACACCGCGGGAGGCGGCCCGCGCCTCGGTTGCTCCCTTGGCGTTCTTGAGCTGGTAGTCGTAGTAGTCGTCGAGGTAGTTCGGGTTCGAGAAGATGTCCGAGTAGTTCCCCCACAATCCCTCGGACGCCGACGGCTCGTTGAACTGGCCAGACAGGGCGTTCCAGTTCTGCTCGGACTTCAAGGGCTGGTTCTTGGTCTGGTCCCAGAACTGTTTGCTCTCGGTCGGACCGGTGTAGAAGTCCTTGGTCGAGTCGTAGAACGTCTCGGACGCTCCTGGGTCCATCAGGACGCCCTCGGTCGCGCCGGTGCCCGCGGTGGCAGCCGTGCTGGGGTGGTATGTTCCGCCCTCGGCCAGTGCCGGTGGCTTCGTGGGCGCCTGCGCTCCCACCTGCTGCCCGTTCTGGGCCCTCCACTGGTCCGCCGATGCCTTGGCCTCTTCAAGGCTTCCGAACGCCTGGCCGCCGCCGGCTCCCGGGGCGTAGAAGGAGACCGCTCGCCCCTGTGGGTCGTGGGCAATCGGGATGATGCCCTCATACCCGGCCCCGAGACCGTAGTCGGCGTACGGGTCGTACTGCGCCTCGCCCGCCAGCGTGGAGCGATAGGTCTGGTTCGGGTCGTTCGGGTTCATGATGTCGGGGCCGTTGTCGATCCCGACCTTGTTGCCAACCGCGATGCGCCCCGTCTGCGGGTCGATGTAGCCTGCCTGGCCCGTTCCGTAGGTGAACCCGATGGTCCCCGCCACCGGCTTGTAGTAGTTGTTCCCACCGAGTCCCTGCTCTGCGCCCCAGCCCGTCTTGGACCAGTCGACCGTCTGCCCCCACGACTTGAAGGCGTTGGGGTCCTCTGGTGTTGCACTGGCAGCCGTCGGTGCCGCTCCTGGGACCGGAGCCTGCGGGGCGCCCTGGTATCCAATCGTGGTCGCCATGCTACTCCGCCTGGGGTTGGAAGTTCCCCTGTCCCGTGCCAGTGCCGTAGAGGTAGTTCCACCGTTCCATGGCGGGCCCGTAGTACGCCTGGGCCTTCTTGAGCCCCGCCAGGTAGTTGTCGTAGGTCTGCTGGCCGAGCTGCTTCATGCTGGCCATCGCCATGTTGAGGTTCTTCTGCTGGTTGGCCGTCGCCTTGGACCGCTGGCTGTTGGCCGATGCTCCAGCAAAGAGCCCGAGGCCGCCGCCCACGAGCCCGCCCGCAAGCGCACCGTAGGGTCCACCGAACGAGCCTCCCAGCGCCGCTCCAGACGCCGCGCCCGTCCCTGCTCCAGTGAGTGCCGCACCGCTGTAGAAGTCGTTTCCTTGCATGTCACGCTCCTAGAATCTCGAATTCCTCTTGGGCGCCGACGAGTTGAATCTCGTCAGAACCAGTGTACCGCACCTTCCACTGCCTGGTGCGATAAACTCCGATGCTGCGAATCTGGACGCACGGGCTCGCGCTCGCCGAAAGCTCGATGTCGTCGAGCCGGTGCCAGGCCCCCTGGTCGTCGCGGTAGCTGACCCTTACCCACCCCGAGGTCGCGGTCTCGGTCCAGGTGCGCTTGAACTGGAGCATGAGGGTGCGGCAGTGCTTCTGCGCCATGGTGCCGTGGGTCTGGAACCCGCTCACCAGCTCGATGGGCACGGGGTTCCCGAGATCGGTGTTGGCGGTGTCGTCCAGCTTCACGATGGAGCCGTCGGTGGTGCCGACCAGGAAGACGCTCTGCTCGGGCCAGTTGCACGCGCTCGCGATGCTGATGTCCTTCTCGCCCGCGCTCCACTCCCGCCACTCGCACCAGCTCCCGAGGGCGCTGTCGTACACCAGGCCGTACCCGTCGGTCGGGAATACCCAAACCACGGCATCGAAGCGACCGAACTTCATGCGGAAGGCCCAGCAGTCCGCCACCGACTCCATGGCGCGCAGGATGGAGGCCACCGGGCCCGAGAGGTCCTGGTAGCTGCGGCCATCGGTCAGCACGGCCCGGCGCAGGCGGTCCAGGAACATGAACATGTCGTCCACCGCCTCCACCGAGTAGGGCGACACCGTTCCGAGGTTGGTGGTCCTGGCCGGCGCGAACGGCAGTGTGTTCTGCGACTCCACGCCGTCCACCGTCAGTTCCGATGGGGCGAACACCTGCAAGGTCTCGCTCCCGAAGGCGAACACCTCGTTGGTGTTGTCCTTGGTGATCTGGAGCGGGTCCGGCTTGGCCGATGCCTGGAGGTAGCCGGCGTATCCGGTGGTGGTGAAGTCCCAGTTCTCGTAGTCCTCCAGGGGGCCCGACCAGGCGATGAGGCCCGACTTGTTCGGGAGCTGCACCACGAGACGCTGGCCGACCCCGCAGATGGAGGTCGCCTCTGGGACCGGGTCGGCCGTGGCGGTGTTGGTCAGGCGGGCCGAGAGCCCCGTGCCGGTCCACTTCTGGATTGCCCCTCCGCCAGCCACCAGCAGGATGTTGCGGCCGGCGAGAAAGACTGGCCGCTTGTCTCCGTCCAGCATGGTGGTGGAGGTGCTGGAGGAAAGCTCCGCGATGCCGCCGACCG
>Ga0214474_1000045_pt1 | contig 68204 bp, 68 predicted proteins | sample RVTome_2_FD_187335 | JGI IMG/M metagenome (GOLD analysis project Ga0214474, IMG submission 187335) | Soil microbial communities from uranium-contaminated site in the Upper Colorado River Basin, Wyoming, United States - RVT95D214 HiSeq ... | reverse complement strand
AATGTGGCCTTTGTTAGGGATATGCGTCAGCTCATTTCTGGTAGGGCTCTCCGGGGCCTTGATGCCGGGACCGGTGCTCACGGTGACCATTGCCGAGGCCACGAGGAGGGGTTTTTGGGCAGGCCCTTTAATTGTCTTAGGCCATGGGATTATCGAATTCTCCCTGTTTATCGCACTGGTACTGGGGCTGGGGGGTCTGCTGAAACATAACCTCGTCTTCGGCAGCGTGGGAATCGGAGGGGCCTTGGTCTTGATCTGGATGGGTGTGGGCATGGTGCGGGGGCTAAAGGAGGCTACATTAAAACTTGAGCTCAGGCAGGGGGAACGCAGCAGGCCCGTTCTTGCCGGTCTCCTGACCAGTGTATCCAACCCCTACTTCATCATCTGGTGGGCGACCATCGGGCTATCGTACATCGCCCTGTCCCAGCGACAGGGGATCTTGGGTCTCGGCTCCTTCTATACAGGCCACATCATGGCTGATTGCGTCTGGTACTTCTCCGTCGCCGCAGCCATAACAGTGGGGAAAAAGATCATGGATGACCGGACCTACCGCTGGCTCATCGGCCTGTGCGGGATCTTTCTCATAGCCCTGGGGCTCTACTTCGGATCAACTGGGCTGAAGGCGCTGTTTTAAAGTCAACGCCCATCCCGTAAGCGGGATGGTCTGAGGGTTCAATCCCGCGTTTCGCGGGAAAGGGGCCAATCCCGCCAAAGGCGGGCCGAGAACCCTTTTCTCTTAAGGGGATAATAATGTAAGGAGGTATGCAGTGATAGTAAGATTACTGGTAGTCGGACCGATTCAGGCGAATTGTTATATCCTCGGCTGCGAGCGGACTAAACAGGCGGCAATCATCGACCCCGGCGGGGATGTGAACACAATCCTGATGACCCTGGCCAAGGATGAGCTGAACCTGCTCTATATCATCAACACCCACGGCCACTTCGACCACACCGGTGCAAATAAGCCCCTCAAGGCAGCGACCGGCGCCGAGCTTTTGATCCACCGCGCCGATGCCCCTATGATCATGCATCAGGAACAGGGAGGAGCGATGTGGGGAATGGAGATTCAAAACTCCCCTCCCCCGAATCGCTACATAGATGAAGGGGATATCATCACCTTCGGGGATATCTCCCTGAAGGTCCTCCACACACCCGGGCACTCTCCAGGGGGGATCTCTCTGGTCACCGATAAGGTGGTCTTTGTCGGGGATACCCTCTTCGCCGGCTCCATCGGCAGGACCGACTTGCCCGGAGGGGATTACGAAGGGCTCCTCCACAATGTGCGGACCAAGATATTCACCCTCGGGGACGATGTGGTGGTCTATCCTGGGCATGGACCACAGACCACCGTAGGGCAGGAAAAGCAGTACAATCCCTTCTTTGCGGGTTAGGGTGTACACTGGTTGTAAGGCCAGCGAGCTGCCTGATCAGCGCCCGTCATCTCGCGCCCGTGTTCCCTGACCTCCTGTGCAGAAGGGGCACGAGGGGAAGGGCGAGCAGCTGCATCGCAATCGCAAAGGCGATGACAAGGCCGATGGAGTGCCCGTAAAGGATACCGATCACCAGCCCCCCTGCAAACCATGCAGCCCCGTAGGCCGTATTGAATATCCCGTAGGCCAGACCCCGACGCGCAATAGGCGTCAGGTCGGCGATGGCAGCGCGCATGATCGTCTCGTGGATCCCCATCACCGCCCCCCAAACGGCAACCCCGGCGACAGCCAGGGTATAGCTCCCTGAAAACCCCAAAAAGGCAATGGGGATCGTCAAAAGCGGCAAGGCGAGCAATGAGACTAGGCCGATCCTATCGTAGGCCTTGCCGATGATGAGGGCCACTATCGCATCCACGCCCATGGCCAGGGCGTACAGAAGGGGTATCTGGGTTTCCGGTACGATTGATCGGGCGGCAAGGTGATAGGCGATGAGCTGGAAGTTGGCAAAGCCTGCCACGCTCAAAAAGGCAAAGAGCGTATAGAGCCAGAAGGCTTGAGGGAGCCTGCCTCGGCCACCAGGCGATGGCGAAGGGCGAGATCGCTCCATCTCCTCAGGCGCAGGGACCTTGCGCTGCGCCAGCGTGAGCATCGCCAGGGTCATGAGGGCAGGCACCCCTAGGATCGCAAACCCAAATCGGTATTCCCCTCGCAAAAAGAGCGCCGCACTCAGCACCAGCGGCCCGATCACCGCGCCTATTTGATCCATCGCCTCGTGGATGCCGAAACCCCAACCCCTGCCCACCTGCTTAGTGGCGTAGGAGAGGATGGTGTCACGCGCCGGGGCCCTGATGGCCTTACCCATGCGCTCCGCAATGATAAAGAGGGCTGCCACCTGCCATATGCCTGCCAGGGCCAACAGAGGGATAGCCAGAATTAGGCCGTAGCCGATAAAGGCAAAGATCCAATAGCGCCCGGTACGGTCTGCCCAGTGCCCGGAGAGCATCCGCAGGGCATAGCCGAGAAACTCACCGAGCCCGGCAACCAGGCCCACCATAGCGGCACTGGCCCCCAGGGTATAGAGAAAGGGCCCGGCGACACTGCGCGCCCCCTCGTAGGTGATGTCCCCGAACAGGCTCACCACCCCCATCATGATTATAAACTGATAGGCTATCCGCTTCGGATTGGCGTTTGCCCGCTTCATTCCCGATGCGCTCGCTATTTACGATGCCCGCGGTTTTGCGTTGTTGATAGGGGCGAAGGTGGTCTCAACAACGCAGCGGCCATGCCCCTTGACCAGGCTCTCCTTGATGGTGTGCAGGGGCTTGAGGCGCAGGGCTTTCATCACCCCGTCCCGCACTGCCTGACAGCCGCATTCGTAGCCATCGAGCATCCGCGCCTTTTTGATCGATTCATAGACATGACATCGGCTCCCGATCCAGACGGCGGTGTTGCCGTCGTAAGACACCGGCTCGTTGATATAGAGGTCGTCGAAAAAGGCGTTCCTCCACACGACCCGGAAGATGGACATCAGATCCTGAATCGAGCGCGGCCGCTCGATAACCCGTTCTGTCGCTCTGCGACACCCCATCAATAAAAATATCCGAATGGTAGGGGGCCGGAGGAGCTGATTGGTCATCATGCGAAAGAGCCGCTCAGCCACCTCGAGGTTGATCCGGTTGGCCTGCTCAAAGCCCAGTTCCTTGACCAGGGCCGCATGCCAGAAAGAGTCATGCAGCCACCAGAGCCTTCTCAAGGTATCAACCGACGCAAATTCCGGTATTTCCATACCATTCCCCCTTGGGGCGAGTTTATCGAACCCTTGCCAATGCTTAAAGGGTGAGTATATCGAATCCTTATTAACGATTAAAGGGCGAGTTTATTGAACCCCTTTTAGGGTGAGCTTGCCGCACCCTCGATATCAGGGTGAGCCTGTCGAACCCCCTACCCTCTTGCCGTTCACCGAGCGCCTATTGCCGCTCATATCGCCGATAAATGCCGTTATGAATCGCCGCATCGAACTTCATGTTTTCCCTTGACTTTTTTGCTTTTATTACTCAATATAGTGACAATGCGAGACAAAACATTACGACTTTTAGGGAGCTGCCAAGGCCATGTCTGAACCATTCTATTCCATCTACTCTCACGGTTTTATCCGGGCAACAGTAGCCATCCCTTCTGTCCGGGTGGCAGACTGCCGCTACAATGTCGAACGCACCGTGGGGCTTGCACGCCGTGCCACTGAGATGCATGCGGCCATCACGCTCTTCCCCGAGCTCGGGATCTCCGCGTACTCGAATGAGGACCTGTTCCATCAGGACGCGCTGCTCGATGCCGCATGTTCGGCATTGGCTTCCCTGATAGCTGCGAGCCGCGAGCTGTCGCCGCTCCTGCTCGTCGGCGCTCCCCTCAGATTCGAGGAGAAGCTCTTCAACTGTGCCGTCGTAATCTATAAAGGTACGGTGCTGGGCATCGTCCCCAAGACATACCTTCCCAACTACCGGGAGTTTTACGAAAAGCGCCAATTCACGTCTGCCCGGGACGCCATCCGGCGGGAAGTGACCTTGCTCGGCGAGACCGTCCCGTTCGGCAACGATCTGATCTTCGAAGCGGCGAATGTGCCCGGCTTTGCGGTTCATGTGGAGCTTTGCGAGGATATTTGGTCGCCGATCCCTCCGAGCACGTTCGGGGCATTGGCCGGCGCCACCATATTGGCCAACCTGTCGGCGAGCAATATCACCGTGGGCAAGACGGACTACCGCCGTCTCCTGTGCGCCGCGCAGTCGGCCAAGTGCGTCTCTGCCTACCTCTACTCCGCTGCCGGACCAGGGGAATCCACGACCGATCTCGCCTGGGATGGATACGCCGTCATCTATGAGAACAACGATCTCTTGTCGGAGTCGCAGCGCTTTGCCGGAGAGGAACAACTCATCGCCGCCGACATCGATCTCGACCGCTTGATGCAGGATCGCATGCGCATGACCAGTTTCAACGACACCGTGGGCGAGCATCGTCACCACCTTGCCGGGATGCGGCGCATCCCGTTTCAGTTCAAGATCCCCAGGGCAAAGACGGAGTTGATGCGCCAAGTGCAGCGCTTCCCGTACGTGCCGAGCGATCCCGAGGTGCTGGACAAACGCTGTTATGAGATATACAACATCCAGGTCCACAGCCTGATGAAGCGCCTCACCGCCGCCGGCATTAAAAAGGTCGTGATCGGCGTATCCGGCGGCCTCGATTCCACGCAGGCCCTGATCGTCGCGGCGAGGACCATGGACCGGCTGGAGCTGCCCCGGGCAAATATTCTCGGCTATACCATGCCCGGCTTCGCCACCAGCACGCAAACGAACCAAAACGCCCACCGGCTGATGAAGGCATTGGGCGCCGCGGCCAAAGAGATCGATATTCGGCCGTCATGCATGCAGGCATTTCAGGACATCGGGCATCCCTATGCAACAGGCCAGCCGCTCTATGATGTCACCTTCGAAAACGTCCAGGCAGGAGAGCGAACATCGCATCTCTTCCGGCTGGCCAACCTAAACCAGGCCATCGTGCTCGGCACCGGCGACTTGAGCGAGCTGGCCCTGGGCTGGACAACCTACGGGGTCGGCGACCATATGTCGCACTACAACGTCAATGCCTCGGTGCCGAAGACTCTCGTCCAGCACCTTATCCGCTGGGTCATCAAGACGAGCCAGTTCGACGCAGCCGCAAGCGCCGTTTTGCAATCCATCCTCGATACCGAGATATCTCCGGAGCTGGTGCCTGATGAGAAGGGCGCCAACCGCGTGCCTGCCCAAAAGACCGAAGAGATAATCGGCCCCTACGAGCTTCAGGATTTCCATCTCTATTATGTCTTGCGCTTCGGATTCAGGCCGAGCAAGGTGGCGTTCCTGGCATATCAGGCGTGGGCCGATAAAAAGCGGGGCGCCTGGCCGCAGTTCCTGCCCGAAGAAAAACGCCATGAATACGACCTCGCGGCGATCAAAAAATGGCTGGAGGTCTTTCTCTACCGCTTCTTCAAGATCAGTCAGTTCAAACGCTCGGCCCTGCCGAATGCCCCCAAGGTGGGCTCAGGCGGCTCGCTCTCGCCGCGGAGTGACTGGCGCGCCCCGAGCGATTCCGAAGCCACGGCATGGCTGGATGAGCTGAAAGAAAAGGTTCCGGAATAGACGAGTTTTAACAAATCCAATTCTGTATTTCAGGGAAGCTACAGATATTCCCATGTTTCAGCCGTTTTACATTGCCCGCTTTCGCGAGATCTTCGGAACCGAGCCCCACCCGGCAGACGGCCTCGGTGAGGAAGCTGTCCAGACCAGACTCACCGAGCGCCGCCTGTGGATCCCCGCGGCCCTGTTCGACTATTACTCCCTGCTCGGATATAACCGCATCGCCGCACAACAGAAACGGCTGAGAACGATCGAGGAGCTCGACTGGCACGAGAACTGGCTCGTCTTCATGGACGATGACCTGGGAATTGTCTCCTGGGGCATCCACAGGCGCCACCTGGACGACCTTGACCCCGTGGTATGGCAGGGTGTGCATGGAGAGGAAATGGAATGGGCACCGGAAACCTCCACCATCAGCCAGTTCCTCATAGAGATGTGGAGGGAGATAGTCTAGGGTTTAAATAGGGGGGAGAAAAGTGAAAGTTTTCGGCAACATCCCCCTTTCGTTATGTTGAGGAGGCGGCATCTTTGATATCGCAATTTGCGATGTCAAAATATGCGCGAAACAGAATCTAACAGATAGAAAGAAGGCATCGTTGCTTCCCATTGAACGCATTGAACGCTCCATCCTATTGATTCGCGGCCAGAAAGTGATGCTTGATCGAGATCTGGCCCGATTATACGGCGTGGAAACTCGTGCCTTGAACCAGGCAGTTCGCAGAAATATAGACCGTTTTCCTGCGGATTTTATGTTTCGCTTAACCCGCGAAGAGATCATGAGGATATCACAAGCTGTGATATCCTCTGGTCACGCTGGTGTCAAAACACTGAAATTTTCAAAGAATGTAATGGCTTTTACGGAACACGGCGTAGCTATGCTATCCAGTGTTTTGAATAGCTCGAGGGCTGTTCAGGTGAACATTCAGATCATGAGAACCTTTGCAAAACTCCGGGAGATTATATCACGGCACAAAGATTTAGCCAGGAGACTGGATGACCTCGAGAAGAAATATAATGCGCAGTTCAAGGTGGTTTTTGATGCTCTCCGACAGTTAATGGCACCGCCGGAGCCTGAACCACCAAAGAAACGGATAGGTTTTATGGTGAAAGAACGGCGTGCTCCCTACAACTTACAAAAAGGATTAAAAAAGAAGAAGAAACATTGATTGCCCTGGGAAGGTATTATGGAAAAGATTATGGAGAGGAAATGGACTGGGCGCCGGAAACCTCCACCGTCAGCCAGTTCCTCGTGGAGATGTGGAGGGAGATTGTCTAAGGATCAAAAAAAGGAGGGGGCGGGGGGAAGGTGTAATGCGACCAAAGTCACAATGGCCCAAAGTCGCTTTTGCTTATTTTGCAGGGCCCTTATTTAAATTTCAACATTATTTAAGGACTATGCCGCGTCCTTACTGTAACTGAGCGACCGCCTGTTTAAAATTTCCCCTTGACAAGTACTATATATTGTGCTAGTGTGCTCCATTAGTACTATATATAGGAGTAGAATGTTGTAACGGTTTGTAAAATTATTCTAGTATGAAAATCTATAACAAAGATAAAATCACTATATTATTGAATTTGCTGAATGAACGATACGATGCTTCACACAAAATTCGTGAAAGAAGTTTGAAATTTACTATTTGGATTATGGGGTTTGCCATAGCTCTCATCTGGATATTATTAAATGCAGTTACCTTAGCTATTTATCAAAAGTGGGTTTTAACAGTTTTGGTGGTCGTTATTGCAGGAATTACATTTTGGTTTCTATATGCCCTTGAAAAAGGATTTGATAACAATAGAAAAGTAATGATTACCCTTGAAGAGGTTTTGGATTGCTATAAGAAAGGTGCATTCATAGCTTCAAAAACACTATTTCCAAGTGAATATAAAGAATTAAAGAAAAAATCCCGATTCGCTCATTTCAAATCTATTTATATCCTAATATTCCCTATTGCTATCCTTCTTATTTGTCTAATCTGGCTCGAACCTGCTCAACAGCATCAGAAAAAAATGGGAGTTGCATTAGAAAATCAGAAAAATGAGAAAGTAGACGATCTAAGTATATCTAAAGAAAAGTAAAAATAAGGAGATTTTTATGGCTAACTGTAATGATTTATTTCAAGATTTCTACAATAAGATTAAGTTATCATCATCAAAGAAAGATTCTTTAAAAGACGCTAGGGATGCCGTACGGGACAAGATTAAAAAATATTTCAATGATACGATGGAAGAAAAAAATCCTGATTTTCGCATCCAGGGCTCTTATGCTATGGCGACTATTGTAAACCCACTAAATGGTGAATTCGACATTGACGATGGGGTCTATTTGCAAAATCTTGATTCGGATAAGTCGAACTGGCCGACCCCGGAAACAGTACATAATTGGATTTATAAGGCAGTAGAAGGACACACTGATGAAAAACCTAAAGATAAAAGGACATGCATCCGCGTAACTTATTCGGGAGCTTACCATGTGGATTTACCAATATATGGCACGTATAATGATAAATCTTATTTAGCAGAGAAAGGGGATTTAGGCTGGCACCCAAGTGACCCAGAGGCTATTACAGAATGGTTTAAAAGTGAGATAAAAAACAAAGGTGAACAGCTAAAAAGAATAGTGTGTTACATAAAAGCATGGGCTGATCATAAATCGGGACTGGGCAAATTACCAAGTGGATTTGTATTAACTGTCTTAGTTGATTACTGTTATGAGATGTCAGAAAGAGATGACAGTGCCTTTGCAGAAACAATAAGAAATATTTATAACCGAATTATCATGTCCCCCATAATTTTGAATCCCGCAGATTCAGGTGAAGACCTAGGTAATCGAATTACAGAAGACCAAATGAAAAACTTTAAAGAAAGATTATCGACATTATTAGAAAATGCCAGTGCTGCACTGAAGGAAGAAAGCAAAGTTAGTGCATGTAAATTGTGGAAAAAGGAATTTGGCGATAGATTTTCTAAATGTGAAGATTTAAAAGAAGAAGCTACACCATTAAAAACAGCTTCGCCGGCGATATTGAAAAATGACGCAAGGTCAGCATAACTCAATACTTCACAATTTTTATAAAGAATGTATTGGCGAAGCAAAAAAATACTTGGAAAGTAAATACCCTCTCGAACCTTGTGATGATACTGACGAGCAATATCCAGAAAATATTAAGAAAGGGGGTCATTGGATTGTCTGGAAGATAATAGTTGATAATTCTCGCCATCCTTTAAATCTTCTTGTAGCAATTCCCAAAATCTTTCCTGACGAACTACCCAAAATATATCTCTCAAAAAAGGACTATTTAGATATTAGGCCAATTCCGCACGTAGACAAGAATAGGCTTGTTTGCACGAGAGATACAACTGTAGCTGTTATTAATGAGGACAAGCCTGGTGAAGCCGTAGATCAATTAGTAACAATAGCGGTTGAAGAGATAATAAATAAAGGGCTAAGAAAGGAAAATATTGCTGATTATGTTGATGAATTTTTAGCTTATTGGAACGATGAAGCTGAATATAGATTTCTTAGTTTGTTTAGTCCCGGCGGAAAGATTGAAAAATTACAAATTATTCGATTATCTAAGGCATTTTTAAATAGCAATTGGATATTTGCAAGCTCAGAAGAAGAAGTCAAAAAGTGGCTATCGCCATTTAAAATTGAGATCGATAAAGAATCTATATATGACTCTTTATACCTACCACTACAGGAACCTATTTCACTTCCACAAAATAAAATAGATTTTTACAAAATTATAAAAACTGCTGGCAAATCATATTTGTCTGCAGTAGGAAAATATTTTAGCCAAAGAGATTCAAATTTATTCATATTATTTTCTTTTCCATTGAAACAAGAAAGAATATTAGCTGGATGGAGCCAAACAAATCCAACAAGAATTAATGGGTTTCGAGGTGGAAGTAGCAAAATTCCCTTGAATTTAAAAATGATAAACTCAGACATAAAAAAAATACGCATTGAAAGAATTGATAAAGAAAGATTATTCAATCGGGGAGGAGTAGGAATAAAACAATCGATTGCTGACAGAAAGATTGCACTTATTGGTTGTGGCTCTCTCGGTAGTCATTTAGCAATTTCTCTATCAAAAACGGGGATATCAAAATTTTTATTAGTAGACAATGAATGTGTTGAACCAGAAAATGTTGCCAGGCATGTATGCGGTTTCTTTGAGGCGGGATTTAACATGCCCAAAAGTGAGGCTATTAAAGATAGATTATTAGAGCACTTTCCTCATATTGAGTGTATCGCATATAATGATGATATATTAGATTTATTGCATCAAAAAGAATCTTTCCTAAACAATTATGATCTTATAATAGTAGCCCTTGCAAATATGTCTATTGAAAGACGACTTAATTTCCTGCTTAGAAAAGGAGTAATCGCAGCGCCCTTGCTGTTTTTATGGCTAGAACCATATGGAGTCGCCGGACAGATCCTTTACATTCATCCTATAAACGGTTGCTGTTATCAGTGCTGTCTTGATTATGATGGCGAATTCCTTTATTCTGTTGCAAAGTCAAATGAAGAGTTTTATAAAAGAGAAGCTGGCTGCCAGAGCACTTTCGTCCCTTATTCCAATTTAGAAATTGAGTATTTTACAGCAATAGCGGGTAAAAAGATAATCGGATTTTTAGAAGATCAACCGAAAGTTAGTATCTTATATACCTGGCTGGGTAATTTGGCTTTTTTTAAATCCTTAGGATATCAAATAAAGGACGAATGGTTTGCAGACCTATCATATTCGATTCATGAAAAGATTATTTCACAGAGCAAAAATTGCAAAATATGCCAACATCTCTAAAGATATTGAGTTTTCTCACTCAAAAGATCGTCTAATAATCCGGAGCGATGTTATAAATGTTTTTAAAAAATATGAGCAAAAAAGTGAGGCCGATGAATCGGGCGGAATTTTGCTTGGTTATGTATATAAGGATCGCACTGAAATCGTAAAGGTTTCTGTTCCAGGCAGCCTTGATTCTTTTGCAAAAAACTTTTTCATTCGCTCAAAAATTAATGCGCAAGGTCTGATTAACAAATCATGGGGAAAAAGCAAAGGTACTCTAATTTACGTCGGCGAATGGCATACGCACCCTGAAAAAAATCCAACGTCTTCTATTGTAGATAAAGGAATGATTAAAAAAACGTTAATTGAGACGAAGATGGAAATAAATTTTTTATATTTAATTATAGTAGGGCAGAATGATACTTATTGGGTCGGCAAACAAACAAAAAATAAATTGCTTGAATTAGTGCGCAGAAAAGCTTGGGGGCAGGCTGCAACCGAGGGCAGCTTAACTTGAAAGGAGCGAAGATGGGCCATAAATTAATGGCGATATCGTTTATGGTTATTGTCTTGCTTTTTTCTGTATCATTGAGTAAGGAGGCGAGTGGCATGGGTACGATACAAATAACAAGCACGGCTTTTCAGAACAACGGCAATATCCCCAGGCAGTACACCTGCGATGGAAAGGATATCAATCCCCCCCTGATGATTGCCAATTGCCCGCAGGGGACGAAATCCATCGCCCTGATCTGCGACGATCCCGATGCGCCAATCGGGACATGGGTCCACTGGGTGATCTGGAACATCGATCCAGGCGTGAAAGAGATCAAGGAAAATACCGTGCCGCAGGGGGCAGTACAGGGGATCAATGACTTCAGAAAGCACGCCTATGGGGGGCCGTGCCCGCCATCCGGCACCCACCGCTACTTCTTTAAGGTATATGCCCTGGACACCATGCTCGGCATCAGCCCGAATTCGACCAAGGCGGACCTGGAAAAGGCCATGAAGGGGCATATCCTTGGCCAAGGCGAGCTTATCGGCCTGTATAAGCGGGGATAGCTCGCCATAATTCCCGAAAAAAGAGCATGGGATCGCATCTTCATCAAGTTCCGGCGGACGCGAAAATCCGTATCGCTGAGCTCGAGCTGGTAGCCAACAAAGTCATTGCAGAGCAATCCACGACTGGCTATAATAAGGGGTAGGAGAATACGATGGCTGAGTATAATTACACCGTGATTATAGAGCGCGAGGATGATGGCGGCTATCACGCCTTTTGTCCTGCACTTCGGGGGTGTCATTCACAAGGGGACACCTACGAAGAAATCATCCAGAATATCCAGGAGGCTATCGCGCTGTATATTGAAAGCCTCAAGGCCCATTCGGAACCCATACCTTCAGAGGATGTCATCATCAAACCCGTGCATGTAGCTGCATGAGTCCCTCCCTTCCACAAGTCAAAGCGAAGGATGTAGTACGTGTTGCACGAAAACTTGGTTTGAACTTGACCGCCAAAAGGGAAGTCGCGCAATTTTCTATCGTTCTTCAGACAAGGCACGAATCGTTATCCCAATGCCTGCGGGTCGCGATATTAAGCCAAAGACTCTCCTGGGTATTATCGACGACATGCACATTACACCCGAACAATTTAAGGAACTTCTATAGCCAGAAATGAGGGCCGTTAGTCCAAAACAACTTAGCTGCCAAGTCCAATGAATGGGGTTGCATCTTTATCTTGACACCGTAGGCGTAACGGCATAACCGCTCTTTCCAGCGGAGGCGAGGGGCCGTGCTACTGAGTTTTGGCGACAGCGCGCTTAAGATTATATAAAACTAAAAAAAGGAGAGAGTATAATGGCAAAAAAATTACCTAAAACTATGATAATTGTTTGTTTGTCTTTTCTTGTTTTCTTAGCAACATACCCATGTGCCCGGGCCCAAGATAAAAAAGAAGAACTTAAAGTGTATCAAAAATTTTTTAAGGCAACAAATATCGAAGCTCAATACAGCCAAATACTCGACGTAATGATTGTCCAGCTTCAGCAAGGCTTTGTCGTATCATTCAGGGAAACCTTAAAAAACATAGGCGATATCACACCGGAAGAACAAGCAAGACTGAAGCAGCTGTTTGAACAGTCTATGGGAAGTTATGTTAAAAGAATGAAAGTTAAAATAGCCGAAATAATGCCGTTAAATGAACTTATTAACAATGTTTACTATCCTGCGTTTTCAAAACACTTTACTATCGCAGAAATAAAGGAGTTAATAGCATTTTATGAAAGTCCAATCGGCCAGAAATTCATTTCTACAACACAAACTGTAATGCAAGAATCCGCAACAATAATGAATGAGAAATATACTCCGCAGTTACAAAAAATCGGCAGCAAGATAGCCGAGGAAGAGCTGAAAAAGATCAAACCGGACATAGAAAAGCTTCAAAAAAAGAATTGATTTCTATAATGTACGGAAGCAGTGGAGTCGAATCTTTATTCGAAATTGGCGTCATAACCGCTCTTTCCCGCGGACTCAGTAATATCCGCCGCCGATATCCAATGATGAGCTAACCTATATGGAACCAAAAACACATCCTCCAGTACCCCAAGAAAAATCGCGAACATGGTGGCAGCGAAACTGGAAATGGTTCGTCCCTGTCGCTTGTCTGGGGTTCCTGGCCCTCTTCGCTGCCTTTGTCATGCTCATTATAACGATCGTCTTCGGCATGATAAAATCATCCGATGTATACAAAGATGCCCTGGCGACTGCACAGACCCATCCCGCAGTTGTTCAGGCCCTAGGCTCCCCGATCAAGGCGGGGATCTTTGTTATGGGGAGTATGAACACGAGCGGCTCGTCAGGGCAGGCCGACTTGGCCATTCCTATCTCCGGCCCAAACGGTAAGGGGACGATCTACGCCGCAGCCTCAAGATATGCGGGTCGATGGACCTTCTCCAAACTTGTCGTCGAGATCAAGGCAACTAAAGAGATAATAGAGCTTATAAAAGATCGGGAACAGGAGAAGACGTCCATAAGATCTCACAGTGGGAGGATAGAGATATGATGAAAAATCTGCTTTTTGTTACCGCAATTTTCGTTGCTTCTATCATGATGTGGGGTTCGCTATCTCATTCCGGACAAACAATAACGGATTTTCCCGGTAAATGGCAGGTGAGGTGGCTTTCCAACGACTCGCGTAATCCCCTGACCTTAAGCCAAGCCTCTGGAAAATTTACAGGCACCTACATAAATGACGCAAAAGATCATTGTTCCGTCTCAGGCGAATTTGCTGCAGCTACGAGACAGGTGATGCTGCGAATTGCATGCCCGAAATGGGGTATCGAAATGGAAGGCTATGCTTCATTGGATGGGAAGCTCATCGTCGGTAAATATCTGGCTTATGGAAATGCAGTCGGCGGATTAACCATGACCAAGAAATAGCCCCCAAGGCAGAAAAAGGGCAAGGAGGAAACCATGAATAAGAGAGCCGGAAATACCCTGTGCAGGTCATTAATTGCCTTCATCCTTTGTTTCTCGCTTGCTGCCTGCGCCACGGTGCCACTCACGGAACGAAAGAGCTTAAGCCTCATCCCTGAGTCTGAATTAGTCTCCCTCAGTAACGACCAGTACGCCAAGGTACTCCAAGAATCCAAGCTCTCCGCCGACCAGCAAGAGATCCAAATGGTTACCCGGGTGGGAAAAAGAATCGCCACGTCAGCCGAGGGATTTCTGAAGGAGTCGGGAGCGGGAGATAAAATAAAGAATTATAAGTGGAAATTTAATGTCATCGAGGATGATAAGACCGTCAACGCCTGGTGCATGCCGGGCGGGAAGGTGGCGGTCTATACCGGCATCCTTCCGCTTACCAAGAACGATACCGGCTTGGCAGTCGTGCTGGGACACGAGGTGGCCCACGCCATCGCTGAACACGGCAACGAGCGGATGAGTCAGGCCCTGGTAGCGCAGCTGGGAGGCGTAGCCCTTTCCGTGGCCCTGGCAAACCAGCCGGCAGAAACTACTCAGCTCTTTATGGCGGCATACGGCGTTACTGCCAACGTAGGCGCCTTGCTGCCCTACAGCCGCCTGCATGAATCGGAGGCGGATCGCATCGGCCTGACGTTGATGGCCAAGGCCGGGTACGACCCGCATGAGGCTGTCCGCTTCTGGCAAGCGATGAGCGCACAAGGCGGCTCCCGGCCGCCTACCCTCTTATCCACGCACCCGGCCCCGGAGTCGCGCATCGAAAAGATCAAGTCCTATATCCCCGAGGCTATGCGCTACTACAAAAAATAGAGCACCTCGGGAAAAACTACTGCATAACCGAGGAGAGGAAGGACAATGGCGTTCCAATTTGATCAAAAAAACTTGAGGTACGTTCAGCGGGTCTTGGGCAACCGCGTGATTTTCAAGATCGTGATGCTTTTCCAGGTGCCCTTGAACTTCCTCACAGGCATGCGACTCAGGGAATTAAATGAAGACTCGTGCACAATCACTGTCCCCTATAGATGGCGCAATAAAAATCCTTTTAAGTCGACCTTCTGGGCCGTCTTGGGCATGGCGGCGGAGCTGAGCACCGGCGCCTTGGTCAAGATGTATACCTATAAACTCGAGCCGTCGGTTGCCATCATCGTCGGCGACTGCTTCGGAGAGTTCGTGGCCAAGGCCACGGATCTGACGACATTTGTCTGTAAAGACGGAAGGCGCATTGCCGCGACGGTGAAAAAGGCGGTAAAAACAGGGGAGCCTCAGGAGGTATTGTGCAAGACAATTGGATACTCACAGGAAGGAGAGGAGGTTGCCCGTTTTACGTTTACCTGGAAGATGAAGAGGCGGGAAGAATAAGAAAGAAACTTAAGGGTTCATGGGTTCGAGGGGTCGATCCCACCTTTGGCGGGACTGGAACCCGGGCGCCATTGGCCCCCTACCATTCGGATATTTTTATTGAGGGGGTGTCGCACGGCGACACATCACATTCGCCGGCAATAAGTCTAGCCCTTGTCATGTCCGGTGCGTGCGAGGAGGGAGATAAGGCCCCTGCCCAAGCATCAAGCTAAGGAGAATACTATGAGAACAGCAAATCCTGCATTGAATGCCAAGACTTTCACCGATCTCCCCCGGACTGCCGCTTCGTCCGGCACCATGACCATTCAGGGGACCGTGAATAAGACACTCCTCATGCTGGCGCTCCTGCTGCTGCCAGCTGCCTGGGTGTGGCGGCAGTACTTTGCCGCGGAGACCCCGCAGGCGATCATGCCCTGGCTCTACGTCGGTATCTTCGGCGGCCTTATTGTAGCGTTGGTCACCATATTCAAAAAACAATGGTCGCCGGTGACGGCTCCCCTCTATGCCGTCCTGGAGGGGTTTGCCATCGGCGGCATTTCCGCCTTTTTCGAGGCGCGATTTCCCGGGATCGTCATCCAGGCGGTTGCCTTGACTTTTGGGACTTTGCTGTGTCTCTTGCTGGTGTATAAATCAAGAATAATCAAGGTGACGGCTAATTTTAGACTGAGAGAGTTAGGGACGTTGTTTACTATGTTAACTAACTCTAGTTTGTTTTTGGGGGCCGAATATACCACAGCAGGCGCGTCTTGATGCACCTAGTATACTGCATCATGTTATCATCAGGGGGATAGAGCATCGCAAGATAAGTGAATACGGTTTACCCTTGGCAGAGGCGGCTCGACAGGTGGAGCAACTACAGCTGCGATGTCTAATAAGAGGGACAGGGAGAATAAGTTAACATAGTAAACAACGTCCGCAAAAGTGCTGTTTTGAATACTAAAAATCCAACTGAAAATTCGGAAAATTTAAATCAACAATTTGAATCGTTGAGAGAATCCGTGATTTCACTCGTTTGTTCTTATGTAGACCTATATTTGCGACGTATTCCTCACCTAGAACATCCAATTTATAATATTAGAAAAAGTATATTGTATAGAGCTGATTGTATTTTTTTCCATTTAATTTTACTTATGCAAGTACAAAAAAATATTTCGGAGAAAATTTCTTCAGACTTCTTAACTATTGACATTAACCATCACGCCCTGGTTTATGGTGAAAAGCAGCAACTATATATTTTCGATGACATTGTTTTTCATATAATTTCTCTATTTGATTATGTGGGCAACTTTATTGGTCTCTTATATTGCGGACAAAATAAAATGAATTTAAAATGGAATGGCATCAACGATTCAGCTCTCGACAAAGAGAACAAGTTTAGCAAGTCATTAATTGCTTCTCTTATTAAAAAATATCATAAAGAATGGGTAGACCCATTACTTGAGTATCGATCACATATAATCCATAGCAAGAGTGATTCGGCTAATGGCATATTTACAATTACTGGTACCAAGGAATATATAGAAAAAAAGTTTACGGTGAGCGTCCCAAAAAAATTTAAAAGTAATGTTAAAAATAAAATAGAGAATCTTATCACCCTTGAAAAAGATGGAAAATTAACTTTAATTGATGTAGCTTTGTCGTTAGTAAACGGTTCCATTCAAATAGTTAATGAAATCATCTCTCAGACGAGACAAGAAAAAGAAGATGAATGGAATAGAAACAAGGGGGAAAAACCTGGGGCAGGTCTTGATTGAGGACAACTTAACGTGGTAGGAGGGAAAGATGGGCTATAGACTAGCAGTGATACCATTGGCAATTTTGTTTTTGCTTTTTTCTGTATTCTTGAGCAAGGAGGTGAGTGCCATGGCAGCATTACAGATAACAAGTTCGGCTTTTCAGAACAACGGCAATATCCCCCGGCAGTATACCTGTGACGGAAAGGATATCAATCCTCCCCTCACGATTGAAAAATGCCCGCAGGGGACGAAGTCCCTTGCCCTGATCTGCGACGACCCTGATGCGCCTGGCGGGGGATGGGTCCATTGGGTCATCTGGAATATCGATCCGAACGTGAAAGAAATAAAGGAAGATACCGTTCCCGCAGGGGCCGTAGAGGGTATGAATGATTTTAAAAAGCGCCAATATGGGGGCCCATGCCCGCATACCGGCACCCACCGGTACTTCTTTAAGGTATACGCCCTGGACACGATGCTCGACATCAGCCCGAACGCGCAAAAGGCGGCCCTTGAACAAGCCATGAAGGGGCATATCCTTGCCCAAGGTCAGGCCGTCGGATTGTATAAGCGGGAATAGCCGGCCATCATTTCCGAAAATAAGGAATAAGGAGGATACCATGCGAACAGCAAATCCTGCATTGAATACAAAGACATTCACCGATCTCCCCAGGATAGTTGATCCCTCCAGGGCAATGACCATTCAGGGGACCGTGAACAAGACATTACTCATGCTGGTGCTACTGCTGATACCGGCGGCATGGGTGTGGCGGCAGTACTTCGCCAGCGGAACCCCGCAGGCGATCATGCCCTGGCTCTACGTCGGGATCATCGGCGGCCTTATCGTTGCGTTGATTACCATATTCAAAAAACAATGGTCCGCGGTGACGGCTCCCCTCTATGCCGTCTTGGAAGGGCTTGCCATCGGCGGCATATCCGCCTTTTTTGAGGCGCAATTTCCAGGGATCGTCATCCAGGCTGTCGCCTTGACCTTTGGAACCTTGTTGTGTCTTTTGCTGGCGTATAAATCAAGAATAATCAAGGTGACGGCTAATTTTAGACTGGGAGTGGTTGCTGCCACAGGAGGCATCGCGGTAATCTATCTTATCACGATAGCGCTCGGATTCTTTGGCATACGCATGCCCTATATCCATGAAAGCGGGATTATCGGCATCGGATTTAGCGTGTTCGTGGTGATTATAGCCGCACTCAATCTGGTCCTCGATTTTGATTTCATCGAAAACGGGGCCGCATCCGGAGCGCCCAAATTTATGGAGTGGTATGCGGCCTTCGGCCTCATGGTGACATTGATCTGGCTCTACCTTGAGATGCTCAGGCTCCTGGCAAAGATCCGCAGCAGGCGGTAGCAGGGATGTCGTTAGTTCGGCCTTTCCGGGCGTGGAATTGTGCTGAATTTTTGTAAAATATCGTGTAAATTATGCTTGACAAACAACCACCTTTTCTTTATTATTTCTCGATGCTAGGGACTGAGAGGCCATGGAGAAGACGGAACAGGGAAATTTCGTAGAGATCCTCAAGAAGTCGTTGGTCGAGATACCAGAGGGAAAGATAGAATTCCGCGGGCCCACGGAAGGGTTTGTAAGCGTGACCTTTATAGAGGGGGAGATCCTCCTCGTGGAGTCAACCTGGGGAACGGGCAATGATGAGCTCCAGAGGATCTACGATTGGGAGACCGGCACCAGTGTTATCAAGGACCTTACGCCTGAGGAGCGAAAGGTCCTCGAAACAAAATGGCAACGGCCCGTTATCCTCGATGCGGTGAAGAAAGAAACGAAGGCCGTTATCTCCTTGGATCACTCCGTGAAGGTACAAACCTTGCTCCGGGACCTCAAACGGAAATCCCTCGATCTCGATGCCTTCCTCGCAGAAATCCAGGACAAGAAGTACTCGGGCGAAGCCAGGATCAACACGTCGAAAGGTCGTAACCGGGTGCTCTTCTACCAGGGGTTGCCGCTCGTCTCCGCAGACCGAAGGGCACCTGGGATGCAGGGAGTCCGTGAGATAATGGATCTCCCCGATGCCACTCTGAACTTCTATCTCCTTGGCAACGAACTGGCACACGCATTTTTATCCGTTTTCCAGGGCGAGACGGTGTGGCAGGGGCTTCCCGTCAGTGTGTTTCATCTGGACAAGATGCTCGGCAAGCTCATGGAGAAGAACCCCACCGGCCACCTGTGCATACACAAGGGGAATGGAGATCGGCATTACTGCTTTTTCTTTCAGGGCACACCGCTCGGTGTTTACGACATAGAAAGACACTGGAACCCGGTGGACATCTCCACGATTTGGGAAGATGCGCAGCACGTGGACTATTACCTGTCCGGGAGGATAGAATCCTTTGTCTCGACTGCCGCGACGATGCGTTCATCAAAGGACTTCGGAGAATTCCTCGTCGTGTGGAACGATCTGGTAGAGGGAATCGCGAAAAAGCTGGGTAAAAAACTCGTAGAAAAATCCCTGCAAAAGAGCTTCGGAGGACTACCTTTCTACCGCATGGAAGGGATCAGATTGCATTTGACTGGTGAGGGAAATCAGGGCGCCAACGATGCCCTGAAGGTCTTCAGGGAAAAAGCCCCCGAGGTACTGAAAGAGATGGAGGTCATCGTCGGCAGACACTGGCTCAACAGCCAGTTTCAAGAATTCCGTGAGAGGAATGGTGACGTTATTGTAAGGTTATCCTTAATCGAGGTGTTCTCCAAGAAAGGAGGCTGACATGAAGGCATTGCGGTCTTTCATATGGATAGTGATGATAGTCTCTGCTGTGGGAAGCGTGGCGTTATTGGCTCTCGGCGACCCCATCTGGAAGTGGGGCGCAGTGATCATTATGCTCTGCTTCGGGGTAGCTGGAGTGGGCAAGGCTTTTTATCTGCGTCTGGACACCCTCAGAGGAAAGTTCCATTTGATACTCAGTACAGGGGCCGTAATCTTTTGCGCTGCCATAATTGTGGGGCTGCTATCTACAACGCCGTGGCAGATCTTCGGCTTGCACTACCTCGCGCGGTTCATATTCCTTGTGTCCGTGGTCCTGATGTTCGTCGGCCTCATGAAACAGGGATATACCCTTTCCGTGGGAGACTGGATCATAGTGCTGGTGGTCTTTGCCGCACTGGCTGCAATCGGCCTTTGGTTCTTCTACACCCTCTACGCCGGCGCAACGGTGCTGATGAGCATCTTGATCTATATGTCCCTGTTTATCATGCTTGTGGTCCTGGCCAACGTCCAGGTTTACCTGGGAAGCAACCTCGGCGTGCGGTGGACTGCCGGCGCTCTCTGCGTGTTGTGCATCACCCTGGGCGATCTGAGCATGGCCTACGGCGCCGCCTCAGGCCTTCCTGTCTGGGAAGTAGTCCAATACCTGTCTTGGAGCGTCTTGGGCTTCATCATGGGCATCATCTGCCTCTTGTGGGATTAAACGTACCTGCACATGTTCGCCTAATGCCCTTTCCCCTGCGTCTCAGGAAAGGGCATTGCATTGTTGGACCATCCTTTCACCCATGAAAATACATAGTCGAACGTTATGCCGCTCAGAGCAGGACTTTACCTTGTCTTTATCGTCTGCTTTGTGTAAGAATTATTCAGAGAATAGAACTTCTCGATTTTCTCTCCCCAGTCAAAGATCCCGCCGTCTTTGTGGCGGGCAGGGGCAAGGATAGTGGTGAGGGGGAAGGATAGCCATATCCACTGGCCAAAGGGCCACCTTCGGCCTCACCCCTGCCCTCTCCCGCCAGCGAGAGAGGGAGATGGTGTGGATATTTCCCTCCTTTGACGTGCTGCGTGGTGAACGAACCCCGCAGGGCTAGGTACGAAGTGACTGATGCAACCTTTTTGTCTTTTTGGTGTCTAAAATATGGAGAGAAAATGAGAAGGCATATACTGTTCCTCTCAATAGTGTCCTCGTGCATCTGCTTTTTCCTGAGTGAGATAGGCGCTCAGGAAGTTCTTACCTGGCAAGACTGCGTCAAGGAGGCGCTGCAGAATCATCCTGATCTGATCTCCGCCAAAGAAGTCGTCAAGCAGTCTAAGGCAGACAAGGCAATTACCGTAAGCGCTATGCTGCCCCAGATCAGCACGGAAGTGAGACAAAGCACCTCAAACTCACCTCTGAACAATACAACGAATACGTCTGCATATGGCATCACGGCACAACAATTGCTGTTCGATGGTCTCAAAACCCCCTATGATATCGCGGCTGCTGCAAAGAATGTAAAATCGGCACAATATAACTATGATGTAACTTCATCCGATATAAGGTTGAGATTGCGCACCGCCTTTGCTGGGCTTTTAAAGGCCCAGGAACTTTTAACTATTACAGACGATATCCTCATGCGGCGAAAGCAGAATGCGGATCTGGTGGGATTGCTTTATGAGGGGGGAAGAGAACATAGAGGTTCCTTATTAACCGCCCAGGCCAATTTAGCTCAGGCGGAATTTGATGTCACACAGGCCAGGCGTACACTTGACGTAGCTCAGAGACAATTAAGTAAGGAACTGGGACGAGCGGCATTAAGACCAATACGGGTAACAGGGGGTCTTGAGAGTATCAATCAGAAACCCGAGAGGCCTAATTTTGAGGCCTTGGCGGCAAACAACCCTTCTCTGGAAGCCCTGGTCACCAAGAAAGAGGCGGCGCGATTTGGCTTAAAATCAGCAAAGGCGGAGTTCTTCCCCCAGATTTTCGCTAATGCCAGCGCCGGCAAGACCGATACGGACTGGCCGCCCCATAATGACGAATGGATGGTCGGGGTAACCCTTACGTTTCCCCTGTTCGAGGGCGGCCGCCGGTGGGCAGAGGTCTCTAAGGCCAGGTCCGTATTGAACCAATCGCAGGCAGATGAGAGGAGTGGTCGAGACGGCGTCATCTTGTCACTGGAACAAGCCTGGACTGCGTGGCAGAATTCAATGGATACAGTTGCGGTTCAAGAAAAATTCCTGCAGGCAACTGAAGAACGGTCAAAGATAACTCGGGCCCAGTATGCAAACGGCCTTATCTCATTCGATAACTGGACCATCATCGAAGATAATTTGGTGCAAGCCCAAAAGGCCTTTTTGGAGGCCCAGGCCGCGGCAGTTATTGCGGAAGCCCAGTGGATCCAGGCACAAGGAGGGACCTTAGACCATGCGGAATAAAAAATGGAAGATCGTTCTCGCCTTACTGATCGCCGCCGGTTTAGGTGTGATTTTCTTCATCGTTTTAAAACAAAAACGGTCTCCAACTGTGGACAGCAAACTGATAAACCCCGTATACGGTGCAATCGAAACGGGCATATCGACTACGGGAACCGTTCAGCCCCAAAACCGGTTAGAGATAAAGCCGCCGATCAGCGGCAGGATAGAAAAGGTCTTGGTCCAAGAGGGCGACCGAGTAAAAGTCGGCCAGACCCTGGCATTGATGAGTTCCACGGAGCGGGCCGCCCTGTTAGATGCCGCCAGGGCGCAAAACAAGGAGCAGTTGGCGTATTGGGAGGAGGTGTACAAGCCCACCCCGCTTATCGCCCCCATCAAGGGCGAAGTAATCGTGCGGGCCGTAGAGCCCGGCCAAACGGTCACTTCCAGCGATGCAATCATTGTGTTGTCGGATCGCCTTATTGTTCAGGCGCAGGTGGACGAGACCGATATCGGCAAGGTGAGGCTCAAACAGGCAGCAATTATCAGCTTGGACGCCTATCCTGAGACTAAGGTAAAGGCAACCGTCGACCACATAGCCTATGAATCGAAGATCGTCAATAATGTTACCATCTATGAGGTCGACATCCTCCCCGAAAAAGTGCCGGCGATATTTCGCTCAGGCATGAGCGCTACCATAAACATCATAGAACAAAGCAAAGAAAATGCCCTCCTCATACCACTCGAGGCGGTGAAGCAGGATGAGGAAGGGAGTTTTGTCCTTATAAACTCCGGGAGCGGCAAAAAACCTGCTATCCGCAGAGTCCAGCTCGGCATTTCCGATGATAAGAATGTAGAGGTTGTTTCAGGGCTGGAAACCCAGGACACAATAACCATTGTGACCCAGAACTATCAACCCTCAAAAGAAACGGGGTCGGGAACGAATCCTTTCTTGCCCAGCCGGCGGCCATCGCAACCGCCGCGCCGTCCATGACCACATGCTCGCGCCTTTGAGTCGAAGCAACCAATAGGAAAGGCAGATGATCGAACTAAGGCATATAACAAAGACCTATAAGATGGGCACCGTAGAGGTGCGAGCATTACGGGACGTCTCCCTAAAAATTGCCCCTGGAGAATTTGTGGCCATTATGGGACCTTCGGGCTCGGGAAAATCGACCCTCATGCATATCGTGGGCTTTTTAGATAGGCCCGATTCCGGCGCATACCTTTTGGGCGACAGGGATATAACGGAGCTCGGCGACGACGAATTGGCCATATTGAGAAACCGGCTGGCAGGCTTTGTCTTTCAGCAATTCCATCTCCTCCCCCGCATCAGCGCCGTGGAAAATGCGGAGCTCCCTTTGATCTACGCCGGAAGGCGTCACCTCAAGGACAAGGCCCATGAAAAGATGAGAGAAGTCGGCCTCGCGCAGAGGGAATCCCACCGGCCCAATGAATTATCAGGCGGCGAGCAACAGCGGGTGGCCATAGCCAGATCGTTGGTAAACGAACCGTTTATTATCTTCGCGGATGAGCCCACGGGAAATCTCGATACGAAGAGCGAGGAGGAGATCATCGCCCTCTTGGAGGATCTGAATCAAAAGGGCAAGACCATTGTCATGGTCACCCATGAGCAGGAAATAGCGGCGCGCGCCCAGAGGATCATCCGTATGCGAGATGGAGAGATCGTCGCTGACGAGAGAAAGAAGACCAAGCGTAAAAAACCCGTTGCCATGCCACAGGGTCTTTCCATCGATGCTATCTTGACCGAATCGCGCCAAACGCTGGCCCAGGCGGCGTTTATAGACCACTTCCGTCAGGCCCTCCATGCAATCGTCTCCCATAAGATGCGCTCCTTTCTCTCCATGGTCGGCATCCTCATCGGTATTGCCTCGGTCATTGCCATGCTGGCCCTGGGGCAAGGGGCCAAGGAGTCTATCTCGAAACAATTGGCCTCGCTGGGATCAAACCTCCTATCGATAAGGCCCGGCGCCAGCCAGATGGGTGGGGTAGCCTTGGAGGCCGGCGCAGTCACCCGTTTTACCTTACAGGACGCGGATGCGATAGCAAAGCTCACGGATACGATCAGCAGGGTATCCCCTTCGGTCAGCGGCCGTGGCCAGCTCGTCTACGGCAACAAAAACTGGAATACACAGGTCCTCGGCACCGGGACCAATTACGCACCGATGCGGGCGGCAATCCCTGCAATCGGCAGGTTCTTTACTGATGACGAATTGCGCAAGCGGGAAAAGCTCGTCGTACTCGGCACCACGGTCGTTACAAACCTATTCGGCGATGCCAATCCAATCAATGCCACAATAAAGATAAATCGCATCAATTTTAAGGTCATCGGCGTCATGCCGAAAAAAGGCGCAACCGCTTTTCGCGACCAGGATGACCTAGCGGTTATTCCTGTTACGACCGGCATGTATCGAGTGCTCGGAAAACAATATGTCGATTTTATCGATGCGGAGGTACGAGATCCTCGTTTGATGGATGAGGCCCAAGATGCCATAAACAAACTCGTTATAAAACGCCACAACCTTACGAAAGACAGACAAGATACGTTTAACATCCGTAACATGGCGGACATCCAGGCAACCCTCCAGAGCACTACGCGGACCATGACGTGGCTGCTGGGCTCTATCGCCGCCATCTCCCTGCTAGTGGGAGGCATAGGCATCATGAATATCATGCTTGTCTCGGTATCGGAGCGGACCAGGGAAATAGGGCTTCGCAAGGCGATCGGGGCGCGCAAGATGGACATCATGGTGCAATTCCTCATCGAGTCCGTGTTGATGACCCTGAGCGGGGGCATAGTCGGCATCCTCTGCGGCATCGGGATGTCCTTTCTGCTCGCCCTCTTGGCCGGCTGGGCGACAAAGGTTTCCATATTTGCGATAGTGCTTGCCACAACCTTTTCCCTCTTTGTCGGGGTAGGCTTCGGCCTCTGGCCTGCTCGCCAGGCAGCTCGTCTCAATCCTATTGAGGCACTGCGATACGAATGAGGTTTTCGGTATCAGGTCTTGACAGGCTGTTGAAAAACGCCCATCTATTCCGCAAGCGGGATTGTAAGAGTATTAAGGGGACGTAGGTCCGTTAATTCCGATATCCCTTTTGGGCGCTAGTCGTTACTCCACCACCCGCAGCAAAAAGGCCTTTAGATATGCTCCCTCGGGGTGATGCAGGGCAGTGGGGTGGTCCGGCGGCGCTCCCCAAAGGCCCAGGACCTGCAGCTGCCGGCGTGCGTCAGCAGCGGCATATGACAGTATCTTTTGGAAGAGCCCTGTATCGATGTGCTGTGAGCAGGAACACGTCAAGATCAGCCCCCCCTTCTTGGCCCGCTTCATGGCATAGAGGTTTATGTCCTTGTACCCCCGGATCGCCCCCTTAACCTGCCCCTTGCGTTTGGCAAAGGCAGGCGGATCGAGGATGATCAGATCGTATTCATCCTGGTCATCCCTGAGAAACTGGAAGACGTCCGCCTTGACCAATCGATGGCCATCCAAGGGTATGTCATTGAGGATAAGGTTCTCCTTGCATAACGCCAAGGCATCTGCCGAGGCCTCTACCGAGGTTACGCCCACGGCCCCTCCGAGCGAGGCATAGACCGAGAAGCCGCCGGTATAGGAGAAGCAATTGAGGACCTTTTTCCCTTCAGCCAATCCCCTGATAAGGGAGCGATTATCGCGTTGATCCAGATAGAAACCGGTCTTTTGCCCTTGTTTGACATCGACTAAAAACTTAATACCGTTTTCACGGATCTCGATGAGATCTGGAAACGTACCGTCTCTGGCTAAACCGTCGCCGAAGGTGACCCTTTGGTCAGAGCCACTGGCCAAAGGGCCACTGACCAAGGGGCCACCTCCGGCTTCGGCTCCGGTGGCTGAAGAGCCATCTTCGACGATCGGGCCGGTGGAATCGGACAGGCCTTCTTGTGCGCGCGTCGCGGCATCACTGCGGTCAAACATCATCCGGGGCGCGAGGAGATCTTTGAGCATGGAGATGATCCAATGCCTGAACCTCTCCATGCCGGCGGTGTTGAGCTGGAGCACCAGGTAGTCGCCATACGCATCCACAATGAGACCGGGCAGCAGATCGCCCTCAGCGTGGATCAGGCGGCAAGCAGTGGTCTCAGGCGAGAGGATGGGCTTACGGATGGCAAGAGCCTCTTCAATCCGCTCTCTGAAAAAGGCCTTGTCTATCGCAACCGGCTGGCGGCTGAGCAGCCGTACGGCAATCTGGGAGCGGGGGTTGCAGTAACCCCTGCCCAAGAATTCCCCTGCAGAGGTGAAGAGGTCTACGACCCCGCCTGCATCTACCTCGCCCTCCACCCTATCTATGGCCCCGGAGAAAACCCAGGGATGTCCGCGGGAAGGCGCCTCCTCTCTCCCTTGTTTAAGAAACACCTCGACCATGTTATGGAGATTCCGTGCGGCCTTGCAGATCCCGATAGGCGGGGATAATGCCGAAGCCGTCGGCCTTCGTGATCCCTCGCTTCACCGCCTCCATGGCGGCAGCCTCGGCCAGCGCCCCCACGTGGTTCACATCCCCTGCCTGCTGGCCCAGGGAGAGGGTAAAGACGATGTCGCCGTCAAAGGTGGTGTTGACCGGAGAGATGACCCGCGCCAAGCCGTTATGCGTCATCTGGGCCACCTTGATGGCATCCTCCCTGGTGAGGGCAACGTTGGTGGCGATCACACCGATGGTGGTGTTTCCCCTGTACGGCTGCCCGAACCTCTCCTTCCAGACCCCTTGGCGCAGCAGCTCTGCCGTGCTCACGAAACCAATCCCCTTTTCATCCCTGAGCCCGGCGAGGGTTGCTCCCGTCCTCCCATCCACCACATCTCCCAGGGCATTCACCGCAACGAGGGCACCCACCACCACCCCCGCTTTCCCCTCCAGGCTGGCTGTCCCGACGCCCCCCTTGCATGCCCTCTCCAAACCAAAGAGCTTCCCGACAGTTGCCCCGGTCCCTACCCCGACGCTCCCCTCCTCCACCGCTTCGGATGAGGCATGAAGGCAGGCCTGGTAGGCCATGGCTGCATCAGGGCGGACCCGATAGTCGCCGATGCCAAGGTCGAAGATCACCGCGGCGGGGACGATAGGGACGCGGGTCACCCCTACCTCAAACCCCTTGCCTTTTTCCTCTAGGTAACGCATCACCCCCCCGGCTGCGTCGAGGCCAAAGGAACTCCCGCCGGTGAGGAGGACGGCATGCACCCGCTGGACCACATGCGCCGGATAGAGGGAATCGAGCTGGCGGGTGCCGGTGGCCGACCCCCGTATCTCCACACCCCCCACCGCTCCCTCTTCACAGAGCACGACCGTGCAGCCGGTCATGGCATCGACGTTACTCGCATGGCCCACGCGGATCCCCTGGACATCGGTTATGGCGCCGAGCATCTTTTCCGCACCTCTTGTATTCTACGTTGCCGACCTTGCTCCCAGGATAGCAGAGCCCTTTTCCCCTTGTCAATTTGAGCTTTACTTGACACCTAGCTGTATACCTGATTAAATTAGATGAGGAAACAGAAAAAGGGCGGTATTTCCGCTTCTGCACGGCAGGAGCAATCATCGAGCTAGGAACGACATGAAGGCGCAGAAGACACTGATCGTAGCTGGAAAAGGAGGGGTGGGAAAGACCACCATCGCCGTCAATATGGCGGTGCTCTGGGCCCAGGAACAATGGCAGGTGGGTCTCCTGGATGCCGACATCCACTCCCCCAATATCCCCCGCATGCTGGGCATCCATCCTCAGGGGGTTGAGGGGTTGGTGGAAGGGATAGAACCCGCCTCGCCTATGAAAGGACTCAAGGTGGTCTCCTTGGCCCTCTTTCTGCACAATCAGGATATATCCATAAGCTGGCGAGGCCCCATCAAACACGGGGTGATCAAACAGTTTATCTCCGATGCCCACTGGGGGGAATTGGACTGTCTCATCGTGGATCTGCCACCGGGAACAGGAGATGAGGCCATGAGCGCCGTCCACTTCCTCAAGGGGGTGATGGGAGCGCTCATCATCACTACCCCGCAAGCCCTCTCCTTGCTGGAGGCCCGCAGGACAGCCGCCTTCTTCCGTGAGCACCATGTCCCCATCATCGGGCTCGTGGAGAACATGGTGGACTTCGCCTGCCCCCACTGTGAAAAGCCCTTAGCCCCCTTCGGCGAGGGCGGAGGCGAGAAGGTGGCTGAGGACCTGAACATACCCTTTGTAGGGAGGATACCAATCGATCCCGGGGTGGCTGCGTGCGGTGATAAGGGGGAACCCTTCATCACTTCCCTTCCCCAATCAATGATTGCCGGCACCGTGCGCGATATCGGCCGGCGATGCCAAGCATTGATGGAAGAGCGGGGACGGCTCACCCTTATAACCCAGCTCGTATACAAGGGTTGAAGATCAAGGAGTCCCCACCTGTGTAGTAAAGTGTCCAGCCATTGGCGGGAAAAAAAACTACATCCCCCTCTCCTGCCGGCGGGAGAGGGCGGGGTGAGGCCGAAGGTGGCCCTGACCAAAGGGTCACCTTCGGTTTGGCCAGTGGATATCCTTTTTCCCCCTCACCGTAATCCCCCTCGGGGAGAGGAAACCTAGGGGTTTTATTTGCTGAACAATAATCTTTGACGCTGCTCCAATTGCGGAGCTAGAATTGAGAGGATTCAGGGTGACTGTTTCACTCTAACCCTAGGCCCTTAGCATTCAAGGAACAAATAATTCGTTCTGGAGGTCATCATGGATAGTATGGAAGCCATCAAGGGGAGGAGATCGGTGAGATCGTATAAGCCTGATCCCGTCCCCGAAGAAAAGCTGCGCAAGGTATTGGAGGCCGTGCAATGGGCGCCCTCCTGGGCCAATACCCAGTGTTGGGAGGTCATCGTGGTCAGGGAGCAAGGGACCAAAAAGCAGTTGGCCGAGACATTGCCGCCCGGCAACCCCTCCCGCGAGGCGATCGTACAGGCCCCCCTCACGCTGGCCTTGATCGGCATCGAGGGAAGGGCAGGATTCTACAAGGGAACGGCTGCTACTAACAAGGGTGACTGGTACATGTTCGATTGCGGTCTGGCGGCCCAGAACCTCTGCCTGGCAGCCCATGCCGAAGGGCTCGGGACGGTGATCGTCGGCTTGTTCGACGCCGCCAAGGCAGCTGAAGTCCTGCAGGTCCCCCAGGGGAAGGCCGTGGTGATCATCACCCCCCTCGGCTTCCCGGAGAAGGTCCCTTCGCCCCCGAAGAGGAAAGAGATCGAGGAATTCGTCTATCAAGAAGCATATGGGAAGCGTTAAAGGGTGAGAAACCGGAAGCGCTTCTGCCCCTTGTGCGGGGGAAAATTGGAGAGGATCTCCCGCGACGGCCGGAGGTGGCCCTTTGGCCACAGGATGCGGCTCTATTGCGGTCAGTGCGACAGGATCCTGTACGAAAACCCTCTGCCAGCCACCGCCGCCGTGGTCCTCGAGAATGAGGATCGTTTCCTCCTGGTCAAGCGGGGCACGGAACCGGCCAAAGGAGAATGGTGCCTCCCCGGAGGATTTGTGGAGCTGGACGAGACCCCTGGAGAAGGGGTGCTGCGTGAGCTCCGTGAGGAAACGGGTTTGGAAGGCAAGGTGGACCGATTGATCGACGTGGTCAGCGAGGAGAGCCCTCTCTACGGCCCCTTGATCATCATCGGCTATCAGGTGACACCCCAGGGGGGAGCGCTGAGGGCAGGTGACGACGCCGCTGAGGTGAGGTACTTCCCCTTGATTGACCTCCCGCAATTGGCCTTCGACTCCCACCAGGCAATTATAGATACTATGGCACGGAGAAGCGGATGAAGCATACCTACGGCCCTGTGCCCTCCAGACGGTTGGGAAGATCCCTGGGGGTGGATCTGATCCCGAAGAAGATCTGCACCTATGACTGCATCTACTGCCAGATCGGCAGGACTACCCTTTGCACTATTGAGCGCAAGGAATACGTTCCCGCCCGCACGATCCTCCGGGATGTCAAGGAAGCCCTCCAAGAATGGGGTGATAAGATAGACTATATAGCCATCTCCGGCTCTGGGGAGCCGACCCTCAACACCGCCATCAAGAAGGTCATCCAAGGGATAAAAAAAATGACGGCAATCCCCGTGGCCGTCATCACCAACAGCTCCCTGCTGCACCTTGAGGAGGTGCGCCAGGCCCTGCGAGCAGCCGATGTGATCATGCCCTCATTGGACGCCGTCACCCCGGCTGTCTTTCAGACCATCAACAGGCCGCACCCCTCCCTTGAGATCGAGCAGATCATCCAAGGGCTGGCGGCATTTCGCGAAACATATAAAGGGCATATCTGGCTGGAGATTCTCCTGTCCCGGGGGGTAAACGACGCGCAAGAGGAGATCGAGAGGATGCAAGAGGCCATCCGTATCATACGACCGGATAAGGTCCAGCTCAACACGGTGGCAAGGCCAGGCGCGGAGGACTACGCCGCTGCCCTCTCCCCGGACCAGATGGAGCAGATAAAGAACGCCCTGGACGCTGATGCGGAGATCATCGCGGAGTTCGAGGGGGATAGACACCTGATCCCTTCGAAGGATATAGAGGAGAAGGTCATCCGCATCATCAAGCGCAGGCCCGAGACCCCTGACGACCTCGCCAAGGCCCTCGGCCTCCATGACCTTGAGATAGTAAAGATACTGGAGAAACTTGCCAAGGACGGAAAGGTTACCTACCGCGTCTTTAACCAGCGCCTCTACTACGAGGCGGCAAAGGGGGGCTAGTACTTCCACCAAAAAAGTGGACGGTAAAGACTAAGTTTGGCGTTCGCGGCCTGGGGTCGGACCTGAGTAACTATTTGATATTAAAGTCAAAAATGGTGAATTATGGTGCTTATTGGGGCCTTGGAATGATATTTTTGGGATGACAAAAGCGGTTTAGGCATATAAATAAGAGTAGGGGAATGCCCAGAGAGGTTATCATGGTCCGACCCCAAGGGGACCCCCCAAAAAGGAGCTACCCAAGGGGGCGTCGTTGGTGCCGTAACGCAACATAGAATCCTTACCAATCAAAAAGGAGGTTAACATGAAATACTCGATATTACTGTTATTCCTTATGGGAACTGGTGTTTGGGCGTTGTCCGCGCTGGCGGGTTCCATAATGCCGGTGGCTTCCGCACTGCTGAGTGAGAAAGACGCGTTGGCGCTGGTGGGGGGACCGCTCGGGGAAGTGTTCAAAACTGAGGAGCTGCCCACGAGGGAGAACGGCTACGATCACATCAGCGTGTGCGGCTTCTTTCCCAAGGGCTATGACATTCAGAAGGCGGACCGTCCTCCTGAACGCGGGGTGCAGATACAGCTCCATGCCATGCGAACCAGCGCTGAAGCCAAGTCTTTCTATGAACACACGCTCGCGTCGAATCAGGAGATGACGCGTATGCAGGGAAGCCCCTTTGCGGGCAACAAAATCACGCCTCTCAAAGGAATGGGGGAGGCGGCTTTCCTCTTGGAGAATAAGATCGAGCCCGAACCGGGTTCTCCCTATGAGATCGCGACCGTCATGTTTCTCAAGGGTAACGTCATGGCGCAATTAATGGTATGGAAGAAGGCTGCTCCCGCTACCGAGATCGCTAAAAACACGGCAAAAATGGTGCTGTCGAAGCTGCCTTGATTCGCGCCGCATCGACCGGTTGATCAGGACTTGGGTTCGGACTTAGGTAACTATTTGATATGCAAGATAAAAGTGGTGAATTATGGTGCTTATTTGGGCCTTGGAATGATATTTTTGGGCTGATAACTTTTAAAAATCAAGAAGTTAGTTTTTGTCCACCACCAAGGGATTATTTCACAGACTGTATAGTCATTGTTACGCATAGCGATGAGAATGATTGCGTGCCTTATCCTGGTATGATATAATGTAATACCATAAGACAGGAGGCACTGATGGGTAAAGAAAAGATAGCAATCACTTTAGATGAAGAATTTATTGGTGAATTAGATAGGCTGGTTGATGCCCATGTTTTTTCCAGTCGCAGTCAGGCAATCCGTGAGGCCGTCAGCGAAAAGCTTCAGAGGCTGAAACGCAGCCGGCTCGCCTTGGAATGTTCCAAGCTTGAACCGGCAGTTGAGAAGGCGATGGCCGAAGAGGGAATAGCCGAGGATGTCCGTCAATGGCCGGAATATTGAGAGGCGAGATCCGCTGGGCCGACTTGAACCCTGTGAGAGGCCGCGAGCAGGCCGGGTTGCGGCCAGTCCTGATCCTGAGCCACGATGTTTTTAATGATCGCTCTGGAACGGTCATTGCAGTGGCGATTACAAGCCTGATACAAAGGGCCGGATTCCCGCTGACCCTCGAATTGAAAACAGGGGACTTACCGAAGCAATCATGGATTAAAATAGGCCAAATACGGACGCTTTCTGTAGAGCGGATTGGAAAACTGATAGGCAAGGTATCGCAGGAAGAGTTGTCACAAGTTATTGAGGGACTGAACGAAATCATTGCATCATAAGGCAATCCATCTGACGCGTTACACTTGCTGCTGATTTTTGTGCTGGCACGCCACGTCGGGAGCATGGGGCCAGTCGCAAGTAACTATCCTCCAGGAAACCTTAAGACGTTTTTTCGTATATGCGCACGGCATATAAATCCCTTTATCAGGAAAGCCCTCAAGTGCCTCCGTAGCCGATGCCGAAGCCGAAGGTGACCCTTTGGCCAGTGGCCCTTTGGCCAGTTACCTTTTCTCCTTCCACGATCACCGGCACCCGCTGCTCCCCTTGCGAGTAGGCGAGCATCTCCTGTGACCAAAGGGTCACCTCCGGCAACCTTTCAGGATCAGTCTTGACATTGTAAAAAATTGCCTTGTCTCCGTAAGCCTCCCGCGCCTTTTTGGCAAAAGGGCACGTTTCTGTCCCGTAAATAATAACCTTCGCTTCCATCTTTCCCCTTTCCAGGGGCCGATGCACCTCTACCGGCCCCTGGGAAATCGTTCGTTTGTTTCTGTACTACGTATTTTCCGGCTTGTCCGTCTTTTCAGACTGCGAGCCCATCTTTTTAAAAAAGCTCGACATCATCTCTATCTTGCCGCCGCAGAACGACATCATCTTTTCCGCCGTCGCCTTTTTTTCTTCCCCGAAGCCGAAGGTGGCCCTTTGGCCAGTGACCCTTTGGTCATCGGACATGTCTTTCCCATTTACGCACGGGCACAGAGCCGCCATGCGCTCTCCGTAAGCCATCATCCTTTTCTTGTCATCCTCCGACATGCCCTTGGTGAATCCCTCCATGATCGAGCTGAACATCTTTTCCATTTTTTCCTCCTTATTTACCCCGGCAGCACAAAGTCACTTCCTTGGCCGTGGATGAATGTGCCAACTGTAGGCCGGGATGTCGCCCCACATGGGCGTTGAGCTGGGTGCAACAAGCTCGTCCGTGGGGCTCCAAATTTATCTACATGGTCACATTGTTATTGATAAAGGCTTGACGCCATAAACCTTTATGCTCCTGATTGATTCTGCAACCTTTGCTATTTTCTCCGGCAGTATACTTAAATTTTCGACAAGCTCTTGCGCATGCGGATCATTGGCCATAAATTCTACTGGGAAGGCCGTTTCACCCATTATTTGGACATCCTGAAACCCTGCCTCTCTTATAGCCATCAGGTATTCGTCCTTCAGCAGTGCTCCGGACACGCAACCGATATAGGCCTCAATGGAGTTCTTGATGAATGCGGGGAGCTCCTTGAGCAGAACGATATCTGAGATCATGAGCCTGCCCCCCGGCTTCAGCGCCCTGAACGTTTCTGCAAATACCCGCTTTTTGTCCGGGGAAAGATTGATAACGCAGTTTGAGATCACCGCATCAACAGAATTATCGGCAATGGGCAGGGTCTCAATCTCGCCAAGCCTGAACTCTACATTTGCATAGTTGCCTTTCCTGGCATTATCCCTGGCCTTCTCGACCATCTCCGGCGTCATATCGACCCCGATGACCCGCCCCCTGTCGCCTACCCTGCCAGCAGCCAGAAAGCAATCAAATCCCGCACCTGCACCAAGGTCAAGTACAATCTCCCCTTCTTTCAACGAAGCAAGGGCGACGGGGTTGCCGCATCCCAGTCCCAGGTTTGCTCCCTCGGGCACGGCTTTCAGCTCTTCTTCCGTGTATCCTATCTTTTGACTAATATCTTGTATCAGCTCGGTACCACCACAGCACGATTTCACAGGCGTACAACAGGGGCTTACCTGCTTAACAATCTTGGCATATCTCTCTCTTACGACCTTTCTTATTTCCTCTTTACCCATTTTTAATCACCTCCCTGGTTATTTGGCAACATCCGTCGGCATCATCTCTTTCATCAGAGGGCCAAGCAGCCCTTTTACCATCTCTCCAAATTCACCGGCCTTAATTAAGACAAAACAGCACACCTTCCCTTCCTTTTCCCAGCTAACAAGGGCCAGCTTATCCCCGGCCTGGATATCCGCCTTATCTCGCATCTCCTTGGGAAGCACCATCTGCCCGCGTTCATCCACACTTATTAATGCCTCAACCTTACAGCAGCTCATTTGCCCGCAGGTGGGGTCGCAACAATCTGTTTTTACAGGCTTTTTGGCCATTTTCCACCTCCCAAATAATTTTCAGTATAATTAAATAATACTGATATATCAGAATATGCTGATAAATATAGCCAATCAGAAATATGTTGTCAAGTCTTTTTTTAAAAAAATAGTTTCTTAGGCAAGGGCATCTTACACAATGACATCAAAATAGGTTGTCAGGGGTCTGAGGTATTGACAAAGTATACATAAATAGGCAATGAATACGTTGCAGGAAGAAGTGCCCGTAGTGGACAGAAAACGAAGCGAGTGAAAGGAAAGACCATGATCAAGGTAACCTGTTTCGGAGCTGCGGGGACGGTAACCGGCTCCAATTATCTTATTGAGACTTCACAAGGAAATAAGGTACTCGTAGATTGCGGGCTTTTTCAGGGCGGAAAGGAGACAGAACACCACAATTGGGAGGCTTGGGGGTACGAACCGAAAGAGATCAAAAACCTCATTTTGACGCACGCCCATATCGACCACAGCGGGCGGATCCCCAAACTGGTGAAAGACGGTTTTCGCGGTAGGATCATCACCTCGCCGCCAACGACCGAGCTGTGCGAGGTCATGCTTCTCGATTCCGCCCACGTGCAGGAGATGGAATCGGAGTGGCAGTCACGGAAAAAACGGCGGCGAGGCAAAAAAGCCATACAACCGCTCTATACGACGGAAGACGCCGAGGAGAGTCTGCAGTATTTAGCCCCCGTGGAGTGTGATCAGATCATTGATGTTGAGCCGGGCATCAAGGTCAGGCTTCGGGATGCGGGGCATATCCTCGGATCATCCGTTGCTGAGCTGTGGGTCGAGGATGAGGGGAGAGAAACGAAGATCGTCTTTTCCGGCGATTTGGGAAGACACGATCAACCCATCGTGAAGGACCCCTTCGAAATCATAGAGGCGGACTATCTGTTTATCGAGTCGACCTACGGCAACCGTCTGCACCGCACGTTCGAGGAGAGCAAGGCGGAGCTGCTTGAGGCAATTCGGCACGCCGTTTCTCATAACGAAAAGGTGATTATACCGGCCTTCGCCCTCGAGAGGACCCAGGAAGTCCTCTATCTTCTCGGCGAATTCTCCCGAGCGGGACAACTCCCCGATATTCCCGTTTACCTGGACAGTCCCCTTGCCATCAAGGCGACAAAGATCTTTCGGAAGTATAAAAAGTACTACGATGAAGCCGCCCGGGTAATTGTGGAGCAGGGCTTCGATCCATTTGCCATGCCTAACCTCAGGTTCACACCGTCTGTAGAGGAATCCATAAAGATCAACAAGCAGGAGGGATCGGCGATTATTATCTCGGCTAACGGCATGTGTACGGCAGGCCGCATCAAGCATCACCTGAAACACAATCTATGCCGACCCGGAGCAAGCGTCATCATCGTGGGATTCCAGGCACAGGGGACGACCGGACGGCAGATAGTAGACGGTGCGAAGACAATCACCATTTTTGGGGAGAAGGTCGCCGTGAGGGCAAAGGTGTTCACCATCGGGGGATTCTCCGCCCACGCCGATCAGACGGACCTCCTGAAGTGGGTGAGCCATTTTGCAGAAAAACCGAGGCCGCGATGCTTCGTCATCCACGGGGAGCCGACGGCAAGCGAGGCGCTGGCAGAAGAAATCAGGAAACGATTCGGACTTGATGTTTACGTGCCGCAATTGCGCGAGGTGCTCACCCTCGCACCGCGATAAAGTTCCCTCGAGATAGTCGGTGTAAAAATCTCAGAGATAGGAAGAGGCTCAGCGAAATCCGCGACGAGTTGCAGACCGCTGCTGCAGGATCACTATCCCTGCGTACGTCCCTAGGCCAGCCGAAGGTGGCCCTTTGGTCACAGGTATCCTTGGGCCAGTTTTTTATAGGCGCTGATCTGCTGATCCTTCCAGGTCTTATTCCTCCCCAGCTCCCGTGCCATGAGTTCGGCAACCTGAGGCGCCATCTCCATGCTGACTCTGGCGTCCAGCACCAGGGCGCGTGTGCGCCGGGAAAGAAAATCCTCGACTGTTCGCGCCATCTCGTGACGGACGGCCCATATAACCTCGCCGGCAACCGTTGTCATCCGCGGATGGAACGGTTTACCATATGCCGTGTCTTCTCGGATGAGGTCTTGGAGGGCAGGTGCGTCAGATCCATAGATGGCGAACATCCCAAATTCCCCCGGATTTTTGTGGAATCCATGGATATGCAGCTCCTTGGTGATCGACGGCCTTTCCTCCAGTTGCGCAACGGCTACTGCGCGGCTGAGGGTATCCTCCGCCATCTTTCTGTAGGTGGTCCATTTGCCCCCGGTAATAGTTACCAGACCACTGTGCGAAACCTGCACGGTATGCTCACGGGATATGGCCGCAGTCTTTTCTTCGCCTCCGGAACTGACAAGGGGCCGGAGCCCGGCAAACGCGCTGAGCACATCATCCCGGGTCGGATCCTTGGCCAGATAACGGGCTGCATGGGCGAGCAAGAAGTCCATCTCTTGAGGCAGAGGGAGGGGTTCCAGGACGGTATCGTCTATCGGCGTGTCGGTGGTCCCCACGATCACATGATTATGCCAGGGTATGGCAAAGAGGACGCGGCCATCGGCGGTACGGGGCACCATGATGGCGCAGTCGCCGGGCAAAAACGACTTATCCAGAACGATATGTGCACCTTGACTGGGTTTGATCATTGCTCGTGACCGGGGATCATCCATCCTCCGTATAGAATCGGCGAACACCCCGGTTGCGTTAATCACGACCCTGGCCCTGAGTTCATAGTCAGCCTTGGTCTCCAGGTCTTGCGCCACAACGCCCCTGATATGATCTCGATCCTTGATAAAGGAGTTAACCTGCATATAGTTGAGTATTGTCGCTCCTTGTTCCGCAGCGGTTTCCGCCATATTGATCGCCAGGCGAGCGTCGTCAAACTGTCCGTCGTGGTATATCACCCCGCCTCGAAGCCCTTTCGTCTCGACAGTCGGGATGTGCCGGAGCGTATCTTTTTTGGATAACATTTTTGAAGGGCCGAATCCGTATTTCCCGGCAAGGGCATCATACAGCTTGAGGCCGATTCCATAGAACGGTCCTTCCCACCAGCCATAGGCGGGTACGATGAAGGAAAAATTACTGACAAGGTGGGGGGCATTTCTGAGAAGCAGGCCCCGCTCTCTAAGGGCCTCAAGGACGAGCGAGATGTTGCCCTGCTGGAGATAGCGTACCCCCCCGTGGATCAGTTTTGTGCTCCGGCTCGATGTACCCTGTGCAAAATCCTTCTGTTCGACGAGAAGCGTCTGGTAACCTCTGGAGGTCGCATCGATGGCGCAGCCCAAGCCTGTTGCACCTCCTCCTATGATGATACAATCCCATACCCGAGAGGAGTCCTTAATCCTTGTCAGCATTTGATCGCGGTTCATTTTACATAGCCTACCTTTCTGCCTTCTTTTTTTAACGTTTTTTTTCACCGGCGCTTGCTCCAGGTTGTCTATGAGCACCCTCGGCACTCACTAACTCCATACGCGAGATCATCAAACAGTATCTCGACCAATGCCGGCGTGATCAGACTTTCCTGAGCCTGGTCTTTAACCAGTGGGCGCGATTAGTCGCTATCCCGTCTACCCCTAATGCGAAAAGCTGCCGTGCTTCTTTAGGGTCATCGACGGTCCAGACGTAGAGTTTCATCCCGGCGGATTTGACCCGCGCAACAAAATCCCCGTCAACCTCCTTGCTCGCCTCTATGTCCAGGCCGTCAAGACCCGCTTGCCGAGCTCGGGCAATAAGTCCTTCCCCTGGACTGCCCTTGGTATCCATTTCTTTCTCATCCTTTATCGCACACACCCAGCAGCATTGATATGCCGGAAGGATTTTCTTTATAAGCTCCATGACAGCGATATCCATGCCGATGAGCACCACCTGATTCGGTGAGAGGGACGAGTTTCCAAGAACATCGGTAAGCTCCGTCAGTATACAGGCATCAACCTTGATTTCAACAAACAGCTTCTTCCCCGCGGGAACGGTATCGAGCGCTTCCGCCAGCGTCGGTATCTTTTCCTTTGCCCATCTTGTACCCTTGTATCTGCCGACATCCAGTCGCCTGAGCTGTTCCAGCGTCAGGTTGGAAACCTTCCCGAGTCTATGGGCCGTCCTCCACGTGTTGTCGTCATGGATCACGACGATTCTGCCGTCTTTCGTTAGGCGGACATCAATCTCCGCGGCATCTGCATTCCTCTCCCAAGCCAGGTTGACGGCAACCAGCGTATTCTCCGGTGCGTCGTGCGACTCTCCGCGATGGGCAATTATCAAGGCCCTGTCGGACCCCATTACCGATCCTTCGCAAGCATTGTTTTATTTATTCATACATACTGCAGATAGGTTTGTCAATCAGGGAAACCCCAATCACGGGCTTGAAAAGCCATACAATTGTCGCAGCGATTATTTATCTTTGATCTCGACAGGGAATAATGGTAAGGTCCTTATGACGTACTTCGCAAACCCAACCACTGTGTCGGCAAGGAGGAAAAACCATGGCCAACTATGTGGGAGCCTTGGATCAGGGCACGACCAGCACCCGGTTCATCGTCTTTGACAAGCGCGGCCAAATCATCAGTGTAGACCAGAAAGAACACAAACAGATATACCCGCAGCCGGGCTGGGTGGAACATAACCCTCTTGAGATCTGGCAGAACACGCAGGAGGTGATCCGCGGCGCCCTGGCAAAAGGTAGAATCGCCGGATCGGAACTGGCTGCCATCGGAATTACCAATCAGCGGGAAACCACCGTGCTCTGGGACAAAAATACGGGCCGGCCTTTTGCCAATGCCATCGTATGGCAATGCACCCGCACGCATGATATTTGCAAGGAGCTTTCCAAAGAGGGGGGTCAAGACAGGTTCCGGGACAAGACCGGTCTGCCCATCGCCACTTATTTCTCGGGGCCGAAGATCAAATGGATCTTGGATAACGTCCCGGAAGCTCGTAAGGCGGTGCACAAAGGTGATGCCCTATTCGGAACTATGGATACCTGGGTCATCTGGTGGCTCACCGGCGGGCCGAAAGGCGGGGCTCATGTGACCGATGTAACCAATGCCAGCCGCACCATGCTCATGAACCTGCATACCCTGCAATGGGATCATGACATCCTGGAAATCATGGGCATCCCGCGACATATCCTGCCTCAGATAGTCCCCTCAAGTGACCAAAACCCGTGGGGATTAACGCCTGAGGACGGCCCCGTGAATGCCCGCATCCCGGTCTGCGGGGCGCTGGGAGACCAGCAGGCCGCCCTGGTAGGTCAAACCTGCTTTGAAAAGGGAGAGGCGAAGAGCACGTACGGCACCGGATGTTTCCTCCTGCTCAATACCGGCACCAAACCGACCCCGTCAACGCATGGTCTGATTACCACCCTGGCCTACCAGGCAAGCGGCCAACCGGCGATGTACTGCCTCGAAGGGTCCATCGCTATTGCCGGCGCCCTTGTGCAGTGGGTGCGGGACAATCTGGGGTTGATAAAGGAGTCGCGGGAGATCGAGGGCTTGGCGCTCACGGTGGAGGATAACGGAGGTACCTATTTTGTTCCCGCCTTTTCCGGGCTGTTTGCCCCCTACTGGCGTTCGGATGCCCGCGGGGCGATCGTCGGTCTGACCCGATACGTCAATAAAGGCCACCTTGCCCGCGCAGTGTTGGAGGCCAACGCCTATCAGACCCGGGACATCGTCGAGGCCATGGACCAAGACTCCGGCGTCAAGCTCAGCAAACTCAAGGTAGACGGGGGCATGGTGTATAACAACCTGCTCATGCAGTTTCTGGCGGACACGCTGAACGTGCCGGTTATCCGGCCAAAGGTTACGGAAACCACCGCCCTAGGGGCAGCCTATGCAGCCGGCCTGGCAGTCGGGTTTTGGTCCGATCTTGAGCAATTGTGTGAAAACTGGGCCGAGGACTACACCTGGAACCCGTCTATGGCACCAGCGATCAGGGAAAAGGGCTACCAAGGCTGGAAAAAGGCCGTGGATCGGACCCTCAACTGGGTCGACGAGCCTGGGTCTTGAGCAACAGTCTTGGGGCTAGGGCAACGCCCGGAATCCCGTGTTGTGCAGAAACTAACCGGAGTTTCCTGAGTTTTGAAAATAAAAGACTTTTCTGTTACGCAATATCGATTTGTTAAAATACCGGGGTCACGAAGTATCGTTTTTTTTGTATCGGCAATCATGAACTAGGCATTTCAAATACTTTTATAAAAGTTATTTGCTGAAAATCAGGAAACTCCGGGGAATTGGTCATTGACATAAAAGCATATTTTCGATATAATTATCTTAACAGTAAAACACATCCTTCTTATCTCTTTGCGCAACTTAGGGGGGAGAACAATAAAAAACCATGAGAGATGATAACTACACGATTGCAGTGGTCATTTCTATCAGGGCTGTTTTTGTTGTTCGAGGGCCTTCACGACTGCTCGATGGGGGAGGGATTTAAAAATTCATATCTTGATTAGAGGAAGAAACAGGGCCGCTCAAAAAATACAGGTGGTCGCTTTTATGGAGCAAATGCCAGCGTTCTAGGTTAGGAGAAAGCAGTATGTCCATCGTTCTTGATTCTGTTACAAAAAAAGTTGGCGGCGAAACCTACCTCGACAAAATCAGCCTAGAGCTTGAAACTGGCACTACCAATGTGGTGCTTGGTCATACCCTGGCGGGCAAGACCTCGCTTCTCCGTTTAATGGCCGGCCTCGACCGGCCGACTTCTGGTCGTATCCTGGTGGACGGAAGGGACGTAACCGGCCTGTCTGTTCGCAAACGAAGCATTGCCATGGTATATCAACAGTTCGTGAACTATCCTTCCCTGACCGTATACAAAAACATCGCCTCACCCCTTAAGATGAGCGGCATGAGCAAGAGCGAGATTGATCGAAAGGTCCGCAAAACGGCAGCCATGCTGCATATCGAAGATTTACTTGACCGCCTGCCATCGGAGCTCAGCGGCGGCCAGCAGCAGCGCACAGCCATCGCCCGGTCCTTGGTCAAAGACGCTGATCTGCTATTGCTGGACGAGCCACTGGTTAACCTGGACTACAAACTGCGCGAAGAACTTCAAGTTGATCTGCAGGATATTTTCAAGCAGCGCGAGGCAATCGTGGTCTATACTACCACGGAGCCGACAGAGGCGTTGATATTGGGGGGCCATATCGTGGTTATTGATGAAGGGCGCATCTTGCAAACCGGCCCTACCCCGGAAGTATACCACAATCCAGCAACCCTCAAAGTGGCTCAAGTATTTAGTGATCCGCCTATTAACTACCTTAACGGTACGGTCCAAGCGAAGACGGCACGACTGGCGAAAGACATCGAAATTCCATTAGACGGTCATCTGAGATCTGTGCCGCCCGGAAACTATATATTCGGCGTGCGTTCCAATCACCTTTTTCTGTCCAAGGTCGGCAAAAAGGACGCCGAAATCCGGTCGAAGGTCGAATTGGCGGAAATAAACGGATCGGAAACATTCATCCATGTCAACCATGGCAACTCGCGGCTCGTGGTTCAGGAAGACGGGATTCACCCTCGAAGGATCGGTTCCGAAATAACGATTTATGTCAATCCGTCTTGTTTTTTTGTGTACGATAAAACAGGGGCTCTGGTTGCATCACCATCCTGGGTGAGCATTCAAAAACGGGTCAGATAGGGGGCCGGTACGGCACGTATCGAACTCAAGGAAATTGCCCACAGCTATCACCGCAACCCCAAGGGAGACGCGGATTACGCCATCAAGCGGATCCACACGGTCTGGGATGATGGGGGTGCCTATGCACTGCTGGGCCCTTCGGGCTGTGGCAAAACCACGTTGTTGAACATCATTTCCGGCCTGCTTACCCCCAGCAGGGGGCGGGTGCTATACAACGGTAATGATGTCACCGACTTATCGGCGGAAAAACGCAACATCGCTCAAGTCTTTCAGTTTCCGGTTCTGTACGATACCATGACGGTGTTCGACAACCTAGCCTTTCCCTTACGCAATCGAGGCATTGAGAAAATGGAAGTCACCAAACGGGTGCACGAGGTGGCCGACATCCTTGACTTGATCCCTTTTCTTAAAAAGAAAGCCGCCGGATTGACTGCCGATGCCAAGCAGAAAATCTCATTGGGCCGGGGGTTGGTGCGAAGTGATGTGGCGGCCATTCTTTTCGATGAGCCGTTGACGGTAATCGATCCGCACCTGAAATGGGGCCTGAGGAGAAAACTCAAAGAAATTCATGAACAACTGAAACTTACCTTGATTTACGTCACCCACGATCAGATGGAAGCCCTGACCTTTGCCGATACGGTGGTGGTCATGTATGAAGGGGAAATCGTGCAGATCGGCACCCCCCAGGATCTTTTTGAAAATCCGGAGCATAGGTTTGTGGGATATTTCATCGGCAGTCCCGGGATGAACTTCTTACCATGTACGCTGGATGGAGATGTGGCGCAAGTCGATGGTGCCAGGATAACATTGGACAAAAAAACAGCAGCCCTGGGACGCCAGGCACGGGGCAAACTGGAAGTGGGGATTCGACCGGTACATCTGGAATTGAGTTTGGAGCCGGTGAAACGCGGCGTGCCTGCTACAGTAAAGGCGGTTGAAGACCAGGGCAGCTACAAGATTGTGACACTGACGCTGGCCGATAAAACCTTACGAGCCAAGCTTCTCGAAGGCAAACCGGTTCCCGAAGGCAAGACCTGGGTTACCTTTCCAGCGCAATGGACCAGGCTCTTTGCCGACGGGCGACTGGTTAAGTAGAAGGAGCGTTGTGATGGATAAGTGGGAGAATAATAAAGCCTGGTTTCTGGTAATACCGGTCTGTGCGTTTGTCGCCTTCAGCGCCATCATCCCACTGATGACCGTCGTCAACTATTCGGTTCAGGACATCATAGGGCCGGGCGCGAGCGTCTTCGTCGGAACCGATTGGTTCAAGAACGTATTGCACGACTATCGCCTTCATGACGCCTTGTGGCGTCAATTCCTCTTTTCCGGGCTCGTGCTGTTGATAGAGATGCCGCTCGGTATCCTCATCGCGCTGGCGATGCCGAAACGCGGTTGGGGCGTCCCTTTCAGCCTGGTGACACTGGCATTGCCTCTGCTCATTCCCTGGAATACGATCGGGACGATCTGGATCATCTTTACCCGGCCGGATATCGGGCTCTTCGGTTCCGCGATCAACAGCCTGGGTGTAGCCTTCGATCATACGAGGAGGCCGCTCGATGCCTGGGTCACCCTGGTGCTGATGGAGGTCTGGCATTGGACCCCGCTGGTTTCCCTGTTGGCCTATGCGGGGCTGCGGGCGATCCCTGAGGTTTATTATCAGGCCGCCAAAATCGACGGCGCCTCGCCCTGGGCGACGTTTTATTACATCCAGCTACCGAAGATGCGTGGCGTGCTCACCATCGCCCTGTTGCTGCGCTTTATGGACAGTTTCCTGATCTACGCTGAACCCTTCGTGCTCACCGGAGGCGGGCCCGGCAATTCGACCACGTTCCTGTCGATTTATGTGGTAAAGCTGGCTCTCGGCCAATTCGACCTTGGACCTGCCGCAGCCCTCTCGCTCATCTACTTTTTAATCGTACTGCTGCTCAGTTTTATTTTCTTTCAGGTGCTCCAGAGAGTCGGAAAAGGAGAGAAGGTATGAAAGGAAAGAAAAAAACGATCGGCCTAGCCATCTATTTTGGACTGCTGTTTCTTCCGATCTACTGGATGATCAACATGTCCTTGCGTACCAACGCCGACATCCTCGCATCCTTCGCCCTGTTTCCGATCGATATGACATTTGCCAATTACATAAAGATCTTTACGGATGCATCCTGGTATTCCGGTTATATCAATTCCATGATCTACGTCAGCATCAACACCCTGATCTCATTGGCAACGGCCCTGCCGGCCGCCTACGCCTTTTCACGCTATCAGTTCATGGGTGACAAACATCTCTTTTTCTGGCTGCTCACCAACCGGATGGCGCCGGCGGCTGTTTTCGCGTTACCCTTTTTCCAACTCTACTCGGCATTACACCTGATCGATACCCATATTGCGGTGGCACTGGCCCACTGTTTATTCAATATTCCGTTGGCGGTGTGGATACTCGAGGGCTTCATGTCCGGTATTCCCCGTGAAATTGATGAGACCGCCTTTATCGACGGGTATAGTTTCCCACGCTTCTTTGTCACCATCTTCATTCCTCTGATCCGAGCCGGCGTGGGGGTTACCGCGTTTTTCTGTTTCATGTTCAGCTGGGTCGAGCTGCTCTTAGCCCGGACACTGACGGTAACCAATGCGAAGCCGATTGTCGCCACCATGACGCGCACGATCAGCGCGACGGGTCTTGACTGGGGCCTGCTGGCCGCCGCGGGTGTGCTCACCATTGTTCCGGGTGCTTTGGTAATCTGGTTCGTACGAAACTACATGGCCAAGGGCTTTGCCCTGGGCCGGGTGTAAAGAGAAAATACTATGACTTTCGAATGGATGTATTGGACACTACCAACGGTAATTTTCTTCATCGTCATTTTCCTGATTCTGACTGTCATGACCATATGGCAAACCATAGCACCTTCCATGGAACGCCGTGGATTTTTGCCGATCCCTACCACGCCAGGTGATCGCCTCTTTATAGGGTTGTTAAGCAGTGCCTATCTCTTTCTCGCGTGGATCGGATTGACTGATCTCAGCCTGTTGATCTTTCTTCCTACTGCGGTGGGCTGGATCATTGTTGTCATGCATTGGGGGTGAACAAGGATAAAACGAGGTTTATATGGTTCGGCGTCCATGGCCTTCACGCCGACTATATGGGCCGCGTGGAAAGCCAACCATTGAAGGCCAAAAAGAGGAGGGAGGGAAGAGCAGAAAAATAAATAAGTCGAGGTTTATGAGGTTTATATTGTTCGGCGTGCATGGCCTTCAGCCGACGATATAGGCCGGAAGAACGGACAAACAACCATTGAAGGCCTAAAAAGGAGAAGATCAAATGAGAGAAATGAAGCGCACGAAGAGAACCATGATGATGCTCTTCGGGGGAGTGGTAGCTGTAATGTTCGCGTTCTTCGCAAGTTCTGCGAGTGCGGACATGGCAGCAGCGAAGAAGTGGGTCGACGAAGAGTTCCAGCCATCGACGTTGACCAAGGCTCAACAGATGAAAGAGATGGAATGGTTCATCAATGCAGCGAAGCCTTTTAAGGGTATGGAGATCAAGGTCGTCTCCGAGACCATCCCGACCCACGAATATGAATCGAAAGTGCTGACCAAGGCATTCTATGAGATTACCGGCATCAAAGTCACGCACGATCTGATTCAGGAAGGTGACGTCATCGAAAAGCTGCAGACCCAGTGGCAGTCGGGTAAGAATATTTACGATGCCTACGTCAACGACTCCGATCTCATCGGCACCCACTGGCGTTACCCGTATGTGGTTTGCCTGGAAGACTTTATGAAAGGTGAGGGCAAAGCTGTGACGTTGCCCACGCTCGATGTGAACGATTTCATCGGCAAATCCTTCACCACCGGCCCTGACGGCAAGCTCTATCAGCTTCCCGATCAGCAGTTTACGAACCTTTACTGGTTCCGTTACGATTGGTTCAAGCGACCGGATTTCAAAGCGAAGTTCAAGAAGATCTACGGCTACGAGTTAGGCGTGCCGGTCAACTGGTCGGCCTATGAAGATATTGCCGAGTTTTTTACAAACACCGTCAAAGAGATCGACGGCGTAAGGGTTTATGGTCACAACGACTATGGCAAGAAGGCTCCGGATCTGGGCTGGCGTTTCACCGACGCCTGGTTATCCATGGCCGGAAACGGCGACAAAGGGATCCCCAATGGTTTACCGGTTGATGAATGGGGTATCCGCGTTGACGCAAAATCCCGTCCGGTCGGTTCGAGCGTTTGCCGCGGCGGCGACGTCAATGGCCCAGCAGCCAAGTACGCGCTCCGCAAGTACATAGAATGGCTTGATAAGTACGCCCCTCCGGGCGCCCGAGGCATGGATTTCTATACCTACCTGCCGTTCCTGGCCAAAGGCAACGTGGCCCAGCAGATCTTCTGGTACACAGCCTTCACCGCAACCATGGTCGAACCTGGCCCAACAGTCAACGCGGACGGGACGCCGAAATGGCGTATGGCCCCATCTCCTCACGGCGCCTACTGGAAAAATGGGATGAAACTGGGGTATCAGGATTGCGGGTCCTGGACGCTCTTCAAGAGCACACCCCTCGAGCGCCGCAAGGCCGCCTGGCTCTACGCGCAATTCTGTGTGGCCAAGACCACCTCGCTGAAAAAGTCCCACGTAGGCCTGACGATTATTCGCGACAGCGATATCCGTCACAAATCTTTCACCGACCGCGCACCGAAGCTCGGCGGTTTGGTGGAATTCTACCGCAGCCCGGCCCGTGTCGCCAATACACCGACCGGCACCAACGTGCCTGATTATCCGAAGATGGCACAACTGTGGTGGCAAAATATCGGTGAGGCGTCTTCCGGTGCAATCAGTGTAGATCAGGCCATGGACAATCTGGCCCGCGAGCAAGACGCTGTCATGGAACGCATTGAGCGTTCGGGTTTACAGGGAGACCGCGGTCCAAAGCTGAACCCATGCGTCGACGAAAAGATCTGGCTGAATAAGCCCGGCGGCCACGCACCACAGCCGAAGCTTGCCAATGAGAAGCCTAAAGGTGAGACGGTCGACTACGACAAACTCATTAGTGCCTGGCGTGCAGGTAAAGTGAGATAGCCGCTTCGTTTTGATACCTTTTGTAGACGCTATTGTGCGATCTTAGTTGAACTTACGAGGGGTTAAAGCATCGACTTTAACCCCTCTTTCTTTATCACCATGTTAAAAAACAAGCTTCGGGGCGCCAGACAAGGCCGTGACGACCCTAGTACTTATTTCAGACTCTATTTTTGCCATAAATGCCCCAATTTTTAATCTAGGACGTTCCGATGGACTGTACCCTGCCATAGGCTTCGCTGGCGGAAGCATGGCTCGACGAGCGAAAACCACCATATAAATTAATTGCGGTGAAATTAATCCTTGACATCGAGGCCTAATTTATATATACATACTAGGCAGCCAGAAGTTCCTTATCATAATCATATTCCGTATCTGCATGAGAGGGAATAATGAAAAGGCCTTGAGAGAAAATGAGCGCGATAGCGATCGTTTCTAGGAGGCCTTTTTTATGTTCCAGGACCTCCATAATGCCCCGTTTAAAAAGGCGTTTAAAAACTCAGATCAGAAGATGATCCAGGTTTTGATGGGGCCAAAGCTCCCCGAAGACTGGGGGAGAAGTCCCCAGACAATCAAAGAGCAAGAAGAAGTTTTCAAGGTTTCCGAATAAACTACCATTTATTTAAAAGGAGGCAGCAATGAAGAAAAAGAAAAAAGCCGCTAGAAAGAAAAAGAATTTGCTACCTATTGCGTTGATCGTAGCCTTAATACTCATCCTGGGAGGAGGCTTGTTAGCCCACTTCATCCAGACCAACGGCGGTGTTAAGATCCGAGATCTACGCTTTATGGGTAGTGAGAGCAGATTGATGAGCGCCCTGCTGTATGTGCCGAAAGGGGTGAGTAAAGATAAACCTGCTCCGGGAATCGTGGCGATACATGGTTACATCAACTCGCGCGAAACCCAGGATGGCTTTGCCATCGAATTTGCCAGACGCGGCTACGTCGTTCTGGCGCCCGATATGATCGGGCACGGTTATAGTGAACCGGCCACCTCAATTGGAAGCTTTTTTGGCGGTGGTTGCGGCGGCAAAGCTGCCCTGGAATATCTGCGCTCCCTGGATTTTGTCGATAAAGACAACATCGGCCTTGAAGGACATTCCATGGGTGGTTGGGGATTGGTAACTACGGCTAATACGAACCAGAATGGCTATCGAGCATTAGTCCTGGAGGGTTCTTCCACCGGAACATACTGTCCACTAGGCACTCCCACCTTCCCACGCAATCTGCTCGTGGTGTGGGACAAATACGATGAGTTCTCTAAGCTCATGTGGGGAACCCCCATCGCAAGTGATACCCCCAAAGGGGACAAGATGAAGGCGGTCTTTGGCACCACCGAGCCCGTGGAGGTGGGCAAGCTCTATGGTTCCATCGAACAGGGCACTGCGAGAAAGCTGCTCATGCCGAATATGGAGCACCCAGCACTACATTTCTCCACCGAGGCCATCGGCGCTGCCGTTGCCTGGATGCAGGCCACCCTGAAGGGAGGCAAGGCAATCCCGCCGACTGAGCAGATTTGGTATTGGAAAGAGATCGGCACGCTGATCGCCATGATCGGCATGGTCCTCCTGCTCTTCCCGATAGGGGGATATTTGCTGCGAACCAACTACTTCAAGGGATTGAACGAGGCGCCGGCTGCGGCGAAACCGGCAACTGGCTGGGGATGGTGGCTCGGGGCAGTGATAACTATCCTGCTGCCGATCCCCGTCTATTTGTGGGTCTGGAGCTTTAACGACAAAGGTATAGCGATGCGCAACTGGCTCTTGCCGCAAGCAATCACTACAACCATCATGTTTTGGGCCGTGGTCGTCGGGGCGATCTCTCTGGTCTTGCTCCTCCTGTGGCATTTCCTCGCGAATCGGAAAAAAGGAGGCTCTTTTGCCGCGTATGGTTTCACCTGGAAAAATAAGGGGCTGCAATTGGGCAAGGTAGGGAAATCATTCTTGCTGGCGCTTATTGTCGTTGTCGCGGCCTATCTCACCTTGGTCTTCTCCGCCTGGGCGTTTACGACCGATTACCGTATTTGGGTATTTGCCATCAAACCGATGTCGACCCTTCACTTCGGGATATTCTTGAGATATCTTATCCCGCTTGCCTTCTATTTCGTGATCATCGGCATGGTGATTCACGGTGAGTTGCGCCGCCATTCGGGCGCCTGGGCGCAGACGGTAGTGAACATCCTGCTCTTGATCGGCGGCTATGTCCTGTTCTTCCTGTTCCAATACGTCCCGCTCTTTTCCGGCAAGACGATGTCGATCCCCGATGCCCACCTGCCAACCGTCCTGTTGTTCCAGTACATTCCGATCTTTATTATCGTGGGGCTGGTTTCGACCTATTTCTATCGCAAGACAGGCCATATCTTTGTGGGCTCGTTTATTAACGCCATGCTGATAACCTGGACCATCGTGGCAGGTCAGGTAACGCACTATCACTTCTAGCAGAGCCAAGGGTAGACGCGCATAATCGTGTGGACAAAAGGGTGGGGGTGTTGGTTCCGAAGATTGGAACCAACACCCCCACCTCGTTTTATGGAAAATGCTGGGGATCTCCCTGCTCACAAGAATAGCAGAGATGTTATTCTTGCGTTGATAACATAAGCTTTTTAATACATCATTTTTGAGAAGCCGCAGGACGAAGAAGTAACGCCTGCTATCTCGTGCCTAGTCATTTCGCTGTTTTGCCTTTTTCGCCTTTTCCATCAAATCCACCAGGGCCTCCATCTTCGGCCTTGGGGGGGCAAATATGCTGTCTAATTCCTCTTCGGAATACTGTTCATCCAAAAACGCCTCGATATCTATCTGCCCCTGCCAACAACCGACGATAAATCGGCAGGGAAGCATGTTATTCTCGAAACGGCAGAACCTAAAATTGACCTCGCCGCCCACCCGAGGGCATCTCATTGCTTTGTCGTCGTACTGCTCGCTCACTATGTTTCCCCTCCGTCGTAGCATGCGTGTCTCTACAGTCCTTAAGGACTGTAGAGACACGGTAAGCTGCAACCCTGGAAAACCGTCATGCCCTGTCTATCACTTAGGGATCTCGGGCAACTCAGCCAGGGCCTTCTTTATGTCCTTGTCTGGCAAAGCAAAATCCTGGAGCTTGCCCGATAGATAGGCATCATAGGCAGACAGATCAAAGTGCCCGTGTCCGCTGTGGGCTATCAGGATTGTCTTTGCTTGACCTGACTCCTTGCACTTCAGGGCCTCATCAATGGCGACCTTTAAAGCGTGGCATGGCTCGGGACCGGTAATAATGCCCTCGGTACGGGCGAACTTGACGCCTGCCTCAAAGACGGCGGTTTGGTGAACGGCTACAGCCTCAATCAGACCTAAGTCATAAAGTTTAGATATAATGGGCGCCATCCCATGATAGCGCAAACCTCCTGCGTGTATGGGTGCCGGCACAAAGGAATGGCCCAAGGTGTGCATCATGGCGATGGGAGCCATGCCGGCTGTATCACCGAAATCATAGGTATAGATCCCCCGGGTCATGGTCGGACAGCTTTCCGGCTCAACACAGACAATCCGCAAATCCTTTTTCTTGCCGCTGAATTTATCCCTGATCCACGGGAGGAATTGCCCTGCGAAGTTCGAACCGCCGCCAACGCATCCTACAATGATATCGGGGTAAGCATCTGCCATCTCCATCTGTTTCCTGGTCTCCTCCCCAATAATGGTCTGATGGAGCAAGACATGATTAAGCACGCTGCCCAGGGAATAGTGTGTATCATCACGACCCATGGCATCCTCAACCGCCTCGCTGATGGCCAGCCCCAGGCTGCCGGGACAGTCAGGCCATTTTTCCAGCATGTCTCTTCCTGCTTTGGTATCCTTGCTCGGGCTGGGAATACACCGTGCTCCCCACGTCTCCATGAGGATGCGCCGATAGGGTTTTTGGTCATAGCTGATCCTGACCATATAGACCTTTAATTCGATGCCAAAGAATGAGCACCCCATTGCCAAAGCGCTCCCCCACTGACCAGCGCCGGTCTCGGTAGTGATCCGCTTGATGCCTTCTTTCTTATTATAATACGCTTGAGGTATTGCTGTATTGGGCTTGTGGCTCCCTGCCTGGCTTGTCCCTTCATATTTGTAGAAGATCTTGGCCGGGGTATCCAGGGCCTTTTCCAATCGATATGCCCGATGCAGTACCGTCGGTCTATAGGTGCGGTAGACATCTTGAACCTCTTCAGGGATGTCTATCCACCGCTCGGTGCTCACCTCCTGCTTAATAAGCTCCATAGGGAACAAGGGAGCAAGATCCTCCGGACCCATGGGCTTCTTCGTCATGGGGTGCAAATAGGGCGGCATCGGCTCCGGCATATCAGCGAGAACATTGTACCATTGAGTCGGCATGTCTTTCTGGTCAAGAAAAAACATTGCTCTCTTCATTCTGCCCTCCTTATGATGTAGGTTTTTTTGGTCCTTTGCGGTCCTTACGGGGCCACGACTGCGCGATAGTGCGCTCAACTCACCTCCCTATATAAAAATCTCCTCACACACTATGTGCCTTTCTTCCCCTTAGGGAATAGTACGTAACAAGGCCTTTTCTTCTCAAATTCATCCTCCTTTCTTATCTTATAAAAATTGCTCAACGCAACGGCCTAAATTTCTATCGCACCCCAAAAAAGAAGCCATGCACACTCTTCAATGCCCATGGCCCTTTATCAATAAAAAAGCCGTGGGCAACCCTGGAGCTGCCCGCGGCCTCAGTCCATATCTAGGAGCTGGTCAGTGGGCAGGCTCCTCCTCGTTCCACCACCAGCACCACCAAGCATTTGAGCCTACTAATTTGCTCATCGCTCCTCTATCCTCCGCAGTCTCTATAACAAAACGCCTGAGAGTTGTCAAGAAAAACCTTTCTAAAAACTACCCTGAAGGCCCTCCTTCCACTCCTCGATCCTATCCTTGCCGTAGGCCCCCTCCCAGGCCTGCAAGATCAGATCGAGGGGGACGTCCATAAAGGTGCCGTGATGCCGTACATACTCCACGAATTTTCGACCTTCGGCGTCGTGGGAGGGGAAGATGGCGTCATTGCGACCATCGAACTCCACCAGGGGATAGCCGTGCTCCCGCGATACCTCTTTATCGAAGGAGGGGGTCACCCGCACCCAGCAATCGCCGAGCAACCATTCCACATAGCCGTGGAAGACAAAGAGGTTGGTCCCCATCATCTCCGCCACCCGCTCTGATGCCAGGTAGTTGCGGATATCGGCGAAGACCAATCGCGCAGGGATCCCTGTCGCCCGCGCCAGGGCGACCAGCAGGACCGCTTTTTGGACGCAATAGCCGCTGCCGCGCAGCAGCGTCGTACTAGCCCTGTAGTGCTCCAAGAGGAAGAAGGGAACATAGAGGTTATACAGTATGGTATCCCGGACGAGATAGAAGAGCCGTTGTGCCTTCTCGTGCACATCCCGTGCGCCGCGGATGGTCTGGGTGGCCAGTCCCTTAATCTGAGGGTGGTTGCAATCGATGGCCTCGGTGGCCTGAAGAAAGGGGCTCATCGGCTCATCTCCATCTTCTGCTTCAGCAGGGCCACGGCCTGGGGAAGCACCTCTCCCGTGCCCTCGTGGAAACGCAGGTGGGCGTACTGGTCAAGGGGGGTTTCACCGCGGTTGATGATCACCAGCTTGGCCCCGCTTCTCAGGGCCTCTACAGGCATCTGGGCCGCGGGGGTGACCACCAGACTGGAACCAACTGCCACAAAGAGGTCGCATTGTTGCGAGTGGTAGAAGGATTCCCTCAGATCCTTCTCCTGCAGGGATTGCCCGAAATCCACCACGCTGGAGACCAAGCTCCTCCCGCAGCTGCACCAAGATGCCCCTGTATCTTTATCCACCGTCCTCCCACAGCGCTGGCACCTCAGCTTGGTGATGTTGCCATGGAGCTCTGCCAGCAGCTCCGGACGAATCCCGGATTTGAGGTGGAGGTTATCCACGTTCTGGGAGATCAGAAACTTCAACTTTTCCAGATCCTGGAGGTCCTTGATGGCATAGTGGCCGGCATTGGGGTCTGCCTCGGACCAGGGGCGTTGCTGAGGGGGCGGCGGGAGGCCTTTTTCCTGCCGCGTCCAGACCCCGTTAGGCCCCCGGAAATCCGGCAGCCCCGACTCCGTACTCACCCCAGCCCCGGTAAACACGACCAGATATTTCGACTCACGCACCCAGTGGGCCAGGGTCTCGATCCTCTGCCTGAAATCTTCCGTCATAGCTTTACTATATAACCCCTTTACCTTGAAACACAAGCGTCTCTGTAGCTCAACCTTCCGAAAAAGAAAAACCTTGGCACGCATACGAAGGTGACGGTATAATTTTTGTGCTTAAAAATATAATGAGCGGAGAGAAAGATGCGCACATTAGAGACCGTCCCCCTAAGCCGGATCGATTTGGAAGATAGGACCTTTCTCATCACCTTTATGCCGGATTTGGAGCCTTTGCTGGCCTCCCTCAAGCTGGTCGGCCTGTTGGAACCCATTATCCTGCGGGAGAAAAGGGACGAAACGTATCAGATCGTTTGCGGCTTCAAACGGGCCGAGGCCTTGCGCGCTCTCGCTATCGGCGAGGCAGCGGCCTTTGTCTATCACCACGGCGAGCTTGATGACCTCCAGGCCCTGTTGCTGACCGTAGGCCACAATCTCACGCGCCCCCTCAACCTCGTGGAAAAGGCCCAAGCCCTGGAAAAGCTGCTCTGTTTTGGGGTGTCTGAAAGGGAGGTGATAGATTGTTACCTCCCCCTGTTTGCCCTTCAGCCCCATATGAGAATTTTAGAACAGGTGGTCGATCTTTTGGCATTGGAAAGAAGGCTGCGTGAGTATATGGTAAGGCAAGGCCTCTCCCTCGCAGCCGCAGTCCGCTTCATCCAACTCGACAAGGAAGCTCAAGGGGCCATCCTCCCCCTGCTCACGGCATTGAGGCCAGGGGAGAACCGCGTCAAGGAGATCATCACCTATCTGCAGGAGGTCTCCTTGAGGGATGGGGTATCCATTTCGTCTCTCCTGACCAGGGGTGATATCGTAGAGCTCCTCGGCGATTTGGAAGCCCCGCTGCCCCAGCGCATCGAGCGGCTAAGAAGGATCGTGAAAAAGATGAGATTCCCCCTGCTTACAGCGATAGAGGAGAAATTCGCTGCATACAAACAATCCCTTTCCCTCCCCCCCCGGATCTCCTTTCACCCTCCCCCCTTTTTCGAAGGCGAGGAGTTCAGGATGGAGCTCAGATTTAAGGATTTCAGGGCGTTCCGTGAGCTGACAGCCAAGCTCCATGAGATCGCCGCGGAAGAGGACAAGAATACAGACCCCCTGCTGGATCTCAGCCGCAGCCGTTGATCTCTCGAAGCACTTCTGTTATAGTGAGGCCACTATCGTAAAGAGAGGGTTTGAAAACTGATGGAAAAGATCAAGGTCGGGGTTCTGGGTGCCACCGGCATGGTGGGACAGCGGTTTATCCAGCTTTTGGAAGGGCACCCCTGGTTCGAGGTGGCCGAGGTCGCGGCCTCGGAGCGCAGTGCCAATCGTCCCTACGCTGAGGTGATGCAGGGGAGGTGGAAGGTCGAGGGCGATATCCCTCCTCGCGTGGCCCAGCTCACGGTGAAGGAGTGCACCCCGGAGCTGGATTGCCGTCTCTGCTTCTCGGCCCTCGATTCCAGTGTGGCCGGTCCCCTGGAAGAAGCATTCGCCCAGGCAGGCTATGTGGTGAGCAGCAACTCGCGCAACCACCGGATGGACCCCGATGTGCCCCTTTTAATTCCCGAGGTAAACGCCGAGCATCTCGATATCATCCCCCAACAGAAGACCCGCTGGGGCTCGGATGGCTATATCATCACCAATCCCAACTGCGCTGCCATCGGTTTGGTCATGGCCCTGGCGCCGCTGTACAAGCGGTTCGGCTTGGATAAGATCATCGTGACTACCCTCCAGGGGCTCAGCGGTGCGGGCTATCCTGGCGTGGCCTCTCTGGACATTATCGACAACGTGGTCCCTTTCATCGGCGGCGAGGAGCCCAAGGTGGAGTCAGAACCCCTGAAGATCCTCGGCAGTCTGAACGGTGGGCAGTTTGTCTTCGCCGACCTGCAGATCAGCGCCTCCTGCACCAGGGTGCATGTGCAGGATGGCCATCTGGAGAGCGTGAGTATCGGGTTGAAACAAAAGGCGTCACTCGATGACTTGATCGATGCCTGGCAAGAATTCGATCCTTTAAGCAGCCATAATCTCCCCTCGGCCCCCTCCCCTCCTATCATTTACCGGAGGGAGGATGATCGCCCCCAGCCACGCCGGGATAGAAATGAGGGAAACGGGATGGCCTGTGTTGTGGGGAGGCTGAGAAAATGTTCCATCCTCGATTACAAATTCTTTGTCCTCAGCCATAACACGATCCGGGGCGCTGCCGGCGCAGCGATCCTGAACGCCGAATACCTGTACAAGAAAGACCTGCTATAAACATGGCAGCCAAAAACAGGAGCGGGGGAAAAAGGGAAGAGCCCTCCTATGCCGAACAGATAAAGGCCCTCTCTGAGATCAGCAAGGCCATCTCCTCCGACCACTACCTGGAGGATATCCTGAGGCTCATCGTGACCGTCACCGCCAATGTGATGGGCTCCAAGATTTGCTCCCTCTGGCTGTTGAATGAGGACACAAAGACCCTCTCTCTGGAGGCCACCCAGAGCATGAGCAAGGAATACCTTAAAGAGCGGGTCCTGCGCCTGGGTGAGGGAATAGTGGGCGGCGTGGCCCAGCAAAAGAAGCCCATCAGGGTCCACAACGTCCTCGAGGAACCCCTCTTCAAGGAAAAGGAGCTGGCCCGCAAGGAGGGCCTCTGCTCCCTGTTGAGCTGCCCCATGGTCGTGCGGGGCAAGGTGATCGGGGTGCTAAACTGCTATACCTCCTACCCGCACCACTATACCGACACGGAGGAGGCTGTCCTCACCACGGTGGCCAATCAGGCAGCCATCTGCATTGAGAACACCGAGTTGATGGTGAAGACCAAGGTGATCCAGGAGGAGCTGGAGACCAGGAAGCAGGTGGAGCGGGCCAAGGGTATCTTGATGAAAGAGCTCAAGCTTGACGAAGAAGAGGCCTTTGGGCGCATCAGGAAAAAGAGCATGGACACCCGCCGCTCCATGCGTGAGGTGGCCGAGGCCATCATCCTTGCACACGAGATCGGATCGTGATGATTCAAGGGGCGTGCGATTGTTTAAGATCATCCTCATCACGAAAGAAGCCCAAAAGGGACGCACGATAACGGCCGAGCTGGCTGCACGGAACATCGTCTGCGACTACATAGCGCCTCATGAAACCGTGGACGAGGAGATAGCTGACAAGGCCCCTGATCTCGTCATCCTAGCCCTGGAAAACCCCGGTGCCGCCTCTCCCGTCATCGAGGCAATAAGGGAACTGAGGCGAGAGAGACCAATACCCATCCTGGCCCTCATACCCAAGGATGTCCTACAAAAAAGCCGTGACCTTCCGTTTGCTGTCGATGATTTTGTAATCGAACCCTGCGAACCAGATGAAATAGCCCTCAGGGTCGAAAAGGCCCTCAAGGAGACATACGCGGTTGATAGCAAAGACCTAATCCGAAGCAACGACCTGGTGATCGATCTCGCCCGGCGGGAGGCGGCCATCGAAGGCAAAGCTCTTTCCCTCACCTTCACGGAATATGAGCTCTTGGTATTCCTCGCAGCCAACAGCGGCCGGGTCTTTACCCGTGAGGCCCTGCTCAACAAGATCTGGGGGTACGATTACTACGGCGGCGACAGAACCGTGGATGTGCACATCCGCAGGCTCAGGGCGAAGATCGAGTGGGGGAAGCACTCCTTCATCGAGACGGTAAGAGGGGTGGGGTACCGATTTAAGAAATCCACCTGACTGATAGAGGGTCAAAGGGAGACGTTGTTTCTGAATAAACCTGTTCTTGTGGTCATTTGTGAAAGACTACGCGGTGCATGTACACCCACCGACCAAAATTCAGCGGCATCTTTTTTGCCAGCCCGCTAAAACCGGTCGTGAGGAGCCTACCGAGTTTATCAGCTAACTTTCTGTGTTTCTGATACCGCGCCTCTCTGTTGTAATGAGGCGGCGCAAGCGCCGCACATCCGCGGCGGCAGTTAGCCATCCGTTGGATGCCGTTGTAGGGTTGTTGTGCTGATTGTATGTACTGCTTCTGCGTGTAATTTCAAGCCGAGTGCTCCTATCACTTTGAGAATTGTGTCGAAACCTGGGCTCCTTTCCCCAGACAGTGCCTTGTAAAGGCTCTCGCGAGACAAGCCAGCATCCCGCGCCACTTGAGACATGCCCTTGGCCCGGGCGATATCACCCAGAGCTTTAGCAATGAAAGCAGCATCACCATTTGCCTCCTCAATGCAAGCTTCAAGATAAGCAGCCATTTCCTCAGGGGTACGAAGATGCTCGGCGACATCGTAGCGGGTAGTGCTGATTTTTGCCATAATATGCTCCTATAGATTTTTTGCTAGGCGCAAGGCAGTTTTGATATCCTTGGGCTGGGTACGCTTGTCACCACCAGCCAGCAGAATTACCGCCGATCGCCCGCACTGTTTATAATAAACCCGGTAGCCGGGTCCGTAATCGATCCGCAACTCAGAAACCCCTTCACCCGTAGGCTCTACATCCCCAGGATTTCCTGCCGCTAATCGTTCAATCCTTGCCAAAATACGTGCACGCGCACGGATGTCATCCAATCCATCAAGCCATTTAGCGAAAGCTTCAGTCTTGCGAATTTCAATCATTATCCAATTGTAGCCTAATGGCTACAGGTTGTCAACCACATGGACCCCTTGTACCCCTTGTGTACCCCTTGGGGTCGGACCACGCTAACCTCTTGACGGCAATGCCCTCCTCTTAATTGCTTAAACCCTCTTTTTCATCCCCAAAAATACCATTCTAAGGCCCACATAAGTGCCATAATTAAGCCTTTTAGCCTTTTATATCAAATAGTTATCCTGGTCCGACCCCAGGTCTCGGACCAGGTCTCGGAAAAATCAATTCCATTTATTAATCCCCGTTCATTACCTTGATGTAAACCAGAATCATCTTCATTAATTATTTTTAAATCTGCAACACTAATAATCTCTATAAATAACATTACCATTCTTATCAATATATTTATAAATTTCTTTTTTTTCAGAAGTATCTTTTGTTATGTATCCAATATAAAAATTAGAACCTTGGTACACGCCCTGAAACTTCGTTATATTACAGCCGGTTTTTTGCTTTACAACATCAGCTAAACTTGACATGTGACCATGTCTTGAGCTTGATACATTGGGGTTTTCGTAAGCATATGCATTGCCTATATAGCTTACCATTATGCTTTGTACTCCTTCAACCCTGCTATCGTTTGATCCAGAAAGATAAATTTCTGAAAGACGTGCGTCTGATGAAATATGTAAGCGCCATATTACTGGTTCATAAGAACTTAAAACTAATTTCACGGGCACATCTGTATGACCAATATTGACGTCCACATAACCAGCAATTTTCTCCCCACTATCTCTTCTGCGATTGTTTGGCAAACTTCCTTCATGAACACCGATTGCCTCCATTTGGAAATTTTGACAATTTATCTGCACTGGTATAATTATTTTGTCGTTTTCCGTGTTAAGTGTTTTGATAGATGTATCATTAGAGATTACTTCTCCAAGGACATCGACCGGCGTGTTGCTGCGGTTATAAGTGCCATTTCCGAGCTGTAAATGAGTATTACGTCCCCAGCATTTGACTGCACCGCTTTGGGTGAGCGCGCAGGTGTGATCAGCTCCTGCGGCAATGGCTGTAATCCCGGAGTTCAAGCCGGAAACACCAACGGGGGTGCTGCTACGGTTATGAGTTCCATCTCCGATCTGTCCATAATTATTACGTCCCCAGCATTTGACTGCACCGCTTTGGGTGAGTGCGCAGGTGTGATATTCTGCGGCGACGATGGCTGTGACTCCAGAGCTCAAGCCGGAAACGTCAACAAGGGTGCTTCTGTTGTCATAAGTTCCATCTCCAAGCTGTCCAAAATCATTACGTCCCCAGCATTTGACTGCACCGCTTTGGGTGAGGGCGCAGGTGTGATCAGTTCCTGCGGCAATGGCTGTAATCCCAAAGCTCAAGCCGGAAACGTCAACAAGGGTGCTTCTGTTGTCATAAGTTCCATCTCCAAGCTGTCTATAATTATTATGTCCCCAGCATTTGACTGCACCGCTTTGGGTGAGCGCGCAGGTGTGATCTTTTCCCGCAGCGATGGCTGTAACTCCGGAGCTCAAGCCGGAAACATCGGAGGGAATGTTTCTGTAGTTAACGGTATGATCTTTTCTCGCATCGACGGCTGCAACTCCAGATCTCAAGCCGGAAACACCAGAGGGAATGTTTCTGTGGGTAATAGTTCCATCTCCAAGCTGTCTATAATTATTACGTCCCCAGCATTTGACTGCACCGCTTTGGGTGAGGGCGCAGGTATGATATTCTCCCGCGGCGATGGCTTTATTCCCGGAACCCAGGCTGGGAATATCATTGGGTGCGTATCTGTCCTTGGTCGTTTCGTCTCCAAGCTGTCCACTGGCATTATTTCCCCAGCATTTAACTGCGCCGCTGGCGGTAAGTGCGCAGTTATGTTCTTTTCCTGAGGCAATGGCTGTAACTCCGGAGCCGAAGCCCGGAATATCACCTGGAGTGCTCCTGTCGCTGCCAGGCTCATATTTGAGATGCACATAGCTATTACTTCCCCAGGACTTGACTGTACCGTCGTCGGTAATGGCGCAGGTGCGATCACTTCCTGCCGCGATGACTGTAACTCCGGAGCTCAAACCGGAAACATCAACGGGAGCGTTTCTATAGCTACCCCTTCCATCTCCTAGCTGTCCAGCACCGTTATTCCCCCAGCATTTGATTGCACCGCTATTGGTCATTGCGCAGGAGTGCTCTTTTCCTGCGGTGATGTCTGTAACTCCGGAACTCAAGCCGAAAACGCGAACGGGAGTATTTCTGTAGGTATTGGTCCCATCCCCGAGCTGTCCGTTTAAATTATTTCCCCAGCATACAGCGGCGTCGCTTTGGGTGACGGCGCAGGTGTGAAGTTCTCCCGTGGCGATGGCTTTAGCCCCATAGCTTAAGCCGGCAACATCAACAGGAGTGTTGCTCTGGTTATTTGTTCCATCTCCGAGCTGTCCGCTAGGATTAAATCCCCAGCATTTGACTGCACCGCTTTGGGTGATTGCACAGGTGTGATAGTCTCCGGCGGCGATGGCTTTAGCCCCTTGGCGTAAGCCGGCAACATCAATGGGAGTGTTGATGTTGCCCTGGTTATTCGTTCCGTCTCCGAGCTGTCCGTGCTTATTATTTCCCCAACATCTGACTGCACCGGTTTGGGTAATTGCGCAGGTGTGAAAAAAACCTGTGGCGATGGCTTTAACCCCGGAGCTTAAGCCAAAAACATCAACGGGAGTGTTTCTATTGATAAAAGTTCCATCTCCTAGCTGTCCATAATTATGCCCCCAGCACTTGACTGCTCCGTTGTCAGTCAATGCGCAGGTGTGCGACACTCCAGCGGAGATAGCAGTAATCCCGGAGCTTAAGCCGGCAACATCAACAGGAGTGTTGCTCTGTTTATTCGTTCCATCTCCAAGCTGTCCATTACTATTACCTCCCCAGCATTTCACAGCACCGCTGTTGGTGAGTGCGCAAGCGTGATGGCCTCCAACGGCGATGGCTTTAACCCCGGAGCTCAAGCCGTAAACATCAACGGGAGCGTTACTGCCGTCATTCGTTTTATCTCCAAGCTGTCCGGCATCATTACTTCCCCAGCATTTGACTCCACCGCTTTGGGTGAGTGCGCAGGTGTAACTTCTTCCTGCGCCGATGGCTTTTGCGGAATTACTTTTTACTTGACCCCAGGAGACGAAGTTAACAAAAAAAAACAAAACGAAAATTACAACAAACAAAAAAGACTTTTTCTGCCACATAAACTATCTCCTCAAATTTTTAGAATAACGAAACTCTAAGAAGCTTACACATGCAGGGTGTTATTTAGAGATGCCGGTAAATAACTAAATCATTCATGGTTGTGATTTAAACTGATTCGCCAAGATTTACTTCTTTACCAGCATCCCGCCCTCGCACGAAAATGCTTAGGCATCAAATGTGAATCTGATTCTCCGAAATTGGTATTTTTTGATTTCATTTTTTGCCTAACATAGATTAGATTGATCCGCATAAAATGCGGCGTTGCGTTTACCTGCCAGTATAACTCGCCATCGTCGTTTTTTGAAGGGATATCGATTGTGTGGATGCCCCAGTCGCTTGGCCCTGGGATTGGCCAACTGAATTAGAAGGGACTGGTACGGAGTGCGCCCCTGGCATAAGCCCCCCGGCTTTAGGAACAATCAAAGGTTATCACCATCTGGGCAAAAATGTCAAGTTTCGGAAAAATCCTTCTATTGTAATATTCCTGTAACAAAAGGATGGTGAAATAACCGTAAAATTTCCGGAAAGGAGACATAAATATGCCGAGTGCCAAAGATGCAAAAGAGTACGTGCTCAACGTAGTAAAGGAGCAAAAGGTAAAGTTCATCAAACTGTGGTTCATCGATATCCTGGGGATTTTAAAGAGCTTTGCCATCACGGCAAATGAGCTCCCTGAGGCCCTCGAGGGAGGGATGGGGTTTGACGGCTCCTCCATCGAGGGATATGTCCGCATCGAGGAAAGCGACATGATCGCCATGCCCGACCCTGCAACCTTCTACCTTCTTCCGTGGCGGCCAAAAGAGTATGGGGTGGCTAGGATGTTCTGTGACGTCTTGCGGCCGGAGGGGATGCCCTTTGAAGGTGATCCCCGGTACGTGTTGAAACGAAACCTGCAAAAGGCCACCGACATGGGCTTTACCTACTACGTCGGCCCGGAGCTTGAGTATTTCTATTTTAAGAACTCCGAGGGGACGGAGTTTCTGGACAAGGGCGGTTATTTCGATATGACCACGTTGGATATGGCGGTGGATCTGCGCCGGCAGACGGTGCTGCAACTGGAAGAAATGGGAGTAGCAGTGGAGTACAGTCATCATGAGGTGGCCTACAGCCAACATGAGATAGACATGAAATATACCGACGCCTTCTCCATGGCCGATAACGTCATGACCTACAAGGCGGTGGTAAAGCAGGTGGCCTTGGAGAACGGTGTGTATGCCACCTTCATGCCTAAACCCGTCTTCGGCATCAACGGGAGCGGCATGCATGTACACCAATCCCTGTTCAAGGGGAAACAAAATGCCTTCTTTGATCCCAAGGACCCCTATCACCTGTCCACGATAGGCCGTCAATTCATCGCCGGGCTGCTGAGGCACGCCCCGGAGATAACGGCGGTGACCTGTCAGTGGGTGAACTCCTACAAGAGGCTTGTCCCTGGATATGAGGCCCCGGCCTACATCTCCTGGGGTACCCGCAACCGCTCGGCCCTGGTGCGAGTGCCCGAGTACAAACCCGGCAAGGAGCAAGCCACCCGGGCGGAGTTTCGCTGCCCTGACCCCGCCTGCAACCCTTATCTCACCTTCAGCGTGATGCTGGCAGCCGGGCTCAAGGGGATCGAGAAGAAGTACGAGTTGCCCAGTCCCGTAGAGATGGATGTCTTTCATCTTTCGGAAGAAGAACGTAAAAAAGTGGGAATAGGGACGCTCCCCGGCAGCCTGGGGGAGGCCGTAGAACTCATGGAGCACAGTGAGGTCGCACGCGAGTGCCTGGGCGATCACACCTTTGAGAGCTTTATCAGGAACAAAAAGGCGGAATGGGACGCCTACCGGGCCCAGGTGACGGAGTACGAGATACAACAGTATCTCCCCAAATTGTAATTCCAGTGAAGGCCCTGATATATACCCATCACCCTGAGGAAGGACCAGGCCTGTTGAAGGCGATCCTCAGGGAGCGGGGATGGGAGGTGGAGGAGGTAGAACTCTGGAAAGGGGAGAAGATACCCGAGCCCAAACCCTTTCACCTCCTCATCCTCATGGGTGGGCCGATGAGCGCCAACGATGAAGCTCTTTATCCTTTCCTTTCGGAGGAAAAGACATTTGTCCAACGATGGATCGCCGAGGGGAACCCGACGATGGGGATATGCCTGGGTGCGCAACTCATCGCCGATTGCCTGGGAGGGCGGGTCTACCGGGGCGATAAAGAAGAATTGGGGTGGTATGAACTTATGGTAACTGAGCAAGGCAAGAACGACCCTTCCCTTCAGAGATTCCCTTCCCGATTTCCGGTCTTCCAATGGCACAGCGAAACCTTCGATCTTCCGGAGGGCGCAATACTCCTGGCCACCGCGCAGGATTACCCTCATCAGGCCTTCCGCTTCAGAGATCATACGTACGCCTTCCAGTTCCATTTTGAGGTGACAGAGGAGATGATATACACGTGGCTCTCGGGTAACGGGGTTGATGAGCAAAAACAGCGAATGATCAACGCTTCCCGAGACCTTCACCTTCCTCTGATACACAAATTATGCAGGAGCTTTATGCAGTCCTTTCTCGGGTCGATAGAGCAGCAGACAGGCACGCGGGGCTAAAGAGTTTCTTCAAAACCAGAGCACTCATTATAAACTACACGCAGCACAAGGGCAATCTTATAGAAGCACCATGGCGCAAGAGATTTTTCGCGAATGCAAGAAAAGACAATAAGCCCACAACGGGGTAATACAATGGCAATGGAGGTAATACCAGAGGCCCGTGAGATGCTCGCTTACCTGTTAAATCATGAAGATCAGATGAGTGAATGGGAACAGAACTTTACCAGTAGTATGACCTATTGGCTGAAGGTGCGTAAGAAAGAGCCCGATCAGATCCAGTTGATGATGTTGTCGGTGATTTACAATCGGTTAAAGAGTGCGCATTGATACCGATACAAAAAAGCAGTTGAGGGGAAAATGGCAAAAAAATATTTTTTCAAGGAGGTACAGTATGGCTTTTAACTGGGGACCACATTTTATAGTTCCCTCTGAGACGCTCCGAGCCTTTTCCGGAAAGGTGCTGCTGAGGGAAAACTTTGACGAAGATCTCTTGAAAAAAGAATTAAAGGAACTAGGATACGCGGGCGCGCCGTTCAGGGCTACGAATCCCTGGTATTACCGAAAAAAAGATGGGGAGACCTGGATCAAGATAGGGGAGTCTGCGGATCGCTCCAGCGACTTTTCGGTCCAGTGGAACACAGCAACGCTCAAAAATGGAGCTTATCAGGTGCTCGGCTCGATGCACGTCTTTGTCAAAAAAGCCGATGAGGAGTTCGCCGTTGCCAGGCAGAATATAGTAGACGTGTCTATCGAAAATTAATCGGGTAAACAAATCCTGATTGCCCCATCCTCTTATCCTCGAGGGCAGGATGATGAAACCATCCTGCCCTCAAACAATGTAAAAACGCCTACATATATCGTCGGGCAATCCGCCGAAAGATGTAATACGTTTGTAACCTCCCTGCAATACTCGCGCAACAAATCGGCAGTACCATATCCCCAGTAAAAAATTAAATAAGTCGAGGAGGTAATAAAATGAATGCTGGGGATACTGCCTTTGTTCTGTTTTCGGCGTCCTTGGTAATGCTTATGGTGCCGGGCCTCGCCTTGTTCTATGGCGGAATGGCAAGAAACAAAAACGTCCTCGGCACCCTGATGCAGAGCTTTATTATGCTGGGCATAATCACGGTGGAGTGGGTGCTCTGGGGATACACCACGGCATTTGGTCCCGACCACGCCGGCATCATCGGCGGACTTGACTGGTTTGGCCTCAAGGACATCGGTATGGAGCCGAGTGCGGTCTATGGACCGACCATACCGCACATGGCCTTTATGGTGTTTCAGTGCATGTTCGCCGTTATCACGCCGGCCCTGATTACCGGTGCCTTTGCCGAGCGGATGAAATTCAGCGCATTTATGCTCTTTTCTATCCTATGGGCCACCCTGGTCTACAACCCCCTGGCGCACTGGGTTTGGGGCATCGGAGGGTGGATAGGCAAGATGGGGGCCTTGGACTTCGCCGGGGGAACCGTGGTGCACATCAGTTCAGGGATTTCCGCTCTAGCTGCCGCCATCATTGTCGGCAAACGCCGAGGCTATGGAAGCGTGCCCTTCATTCCTCACAACCTCCCCATGACCGTCACCGGGGCCGGCCTCCTGTGGTTCGGGTGGTTCGGCTTTAATGCCGGCAGCGCCTTGGCGAGTAATGGCCTCGCTGCCAACGCCTTCGTGGTCACCCATGTCGCATCAGCCATGGCCGCCCTGTCGTGGATTACCATTGAATGGCTGCACCGAGGAAGACCTACCACCCTGGGTGCTGCCAGTGGGGCTGTAGCCGGCTTAGTCGCCATTACCCCGGCCTCTGGGTTCGTAGGTCCGGTAGCGGCCCTTATCATCGGTGCTTTGGTCAGTGTCATCTGCTACGGCGGCATCATGTTAAAATCGAAGCTTGGCTATGATGATTCCCTCGACGTGTTCGGCGTCCACGGATTGGGAGGAACGTGGGGGGCTTTGGCTACCGGCCTTTTCGCCAGCAAGTTGATCAATCCTAATGGAGCCAATGGACTCTTCTACGGAAATCCAGGCCAACTCTGGACCCAATTTCTTGCCGTGGCTGTTACCTGGATCTTCGCCTTTGTCATGACCTCTATCATCCTCAAGGTGGTTGATGTTATCGTCGGCTTGAGGGTCACTGACGAGGATGAAGAAGGAGGGCTCGATATCAGCCAACACAACGAGACCGGCTATAGTTTCTAATGACAAAAGAACAATAGCAACAACTATAGTAAGGAGGAAAGATCATGAAAAAAATTGAAGCCATTATCAAGCCGGATAAACTTGATGAGGTCAAGGATGGGCTGGCGCATCTTGGCATAAAGGGCATGACTGTAACAGAGGTCAAGGGGTTTGGTCGTCAGCGGGGACATAGGGAGGTCTACCGCGGAGCAGAGTATCAAGTCGATTTTGTCCCCAAGGTCAAGATTGAGGTGGTCGTAGATTCCGAGCTGGTGCCGCAGGCAATCGGCCTCATTCAGGAAAAGGCGCGAACCGGGCAGATTGGAGATGGGAAAATCTTCGTGATGTCTGTAGAGACGGTTGTCCGTATCCGTACCGGTGAGATGGGAAAAGGGGCTATCTAGGGTTTCATGAGCCTTGCTTATCTCGGATGCATATGGTTATTCAGAAACCCCGCACCCTTTTACTTCTTCCCCTTTGTGGTGGGCCGATAAGCGTCATCGATTAAACTTCCTTTTTTGCCATTTTTATACTATCCTCGCTCGACAAGAGGGGCATCGTCTGGAGGGGATATACGGGCAATTTATTTCACGCGGGGAGCAATCGGATCGCCCAGGGGCAGCACAGAGGTGGACGGGGTATCAGCAGACAGCAGATGTCTTTTGAACCTTTTTCAGGAAATCGGCACTTAATAAATAAGCAACCACATGCACGTGGTTGCTTTAGAGGAAGCTGAAATTTAACATAAAACAACCAGGAGGAAGAAAATGAAACAAAGAGGAGAACTCTGGATGAATCATCACCTGTTGGCCGGGGTCGTGGTCGTCGTCCTGGCGGTCTTTGCGTTCTGCGGCGTTGCCAGATCTGACAACGTGGTCACCGCAAACCTCAAGGCAAGCCCCATGATTGCCAGGCCTGGGGACACCGTGCAGTTCGCAGCCGAAATCTTTCATAACCCCGCCTTTCCTCAGGCGCCGGGGACCACGATCAGGTGCTGGGTGACCAGAGATGATTTTAGCTGGGTGTCGAATAAGGTGGACGTAAAATACCCCAAACCAGGAATGCACGAATATGCAATTTTTGCATCGACGTCGAAGTTCCCTATCCCGTCGAATGCCACGTCAGGGCAGGTCTTTAACTTTTTCCTCGTCTATGGCATATGGTATCCGATGAGCGAAAAGGTCTCTGTAAAGGTGTTTGTCATCAAAAAAGAATTCATGCAAAAAAAGTCCCAACGGGGCGCTAATTAAGATCGGCCTCGCGTCGATAACAATATCTTTGATCAAGGGACGGATAACATCATCTATTGCATCCCCTAACGTCGAGAAAGGACACCGCTGCGCTTCTCAAGAAGCTCAATAGGCGTAGATGGTCCCATAGGGGCGATGTCGTAGAAGTAGATCTCGGCAAAGGGCTTTTTAAAGTGCTTCTCCAGATCGAATCCGAAGTGGACGCAGCTGCTTGAGCCTCGACTTGAAAGTCAGTCCTCTGCTGTCCACTCTTCGTTCATCTCCAGGGCGCTGCTCGCCAGGACCGAGAGCTTGACGGCGCTGATGGTCCGGTAGATGTCCTGGGGCTCCATCTTCTTCCCGTCAACCGTCAAAAGGTGGTCATCGATGGAGATGCCGAAGAGTCGCTCGTTTTCCTGCAGAAAGGGAAGGATGAGCTGCCAGTCGTCATCGGTGAGAGGAGAGATCATTCCGCCGTTGAGCTGCTCCGGAACGATCTTTTTATGGGGGTCCCGAACAAAGATGGCCCCGCCGGAGGCGAGGGAAAAGAGGTTTGATCCCGGATAGGGCGTCTCCTGCGGGATCACGTTGCCGTCATAATCAAAGGTAAGGCCATTGAGAATAATGAAACCGCCGCCATGATGGGGATCGCCGGCCATAAAGGACTCTGCGAGAAAATCAAGGGCTGTGCCGTTGATAACGGCCCTCGGTTTTCCCACGGCGTTAATAAAAGGGCGGCACTTTAACAAGTAAAGTACACTTCACCGCTTGAATCCTTGGCCCCTCGACTCCTTCTCAGGAGGGTGACCCTCTCTTGACTAATTATTGAAAAAATGAAACTGAGATAAAGTGATATCGCTATGCTCCACGCGCTTTGGTATTAGCGATATTAATGGTAGCCCTCTAATTCTCCCTTCGGGATAATCCATCGGAAGTTTTCA
>Ga0214474_1000044_pt1 | contig 69673 bp, 91 predicted proteins | sample RVTome_2_FD_187335 | JGI IMG/M metagenome (GOLD analysis project Ga0214474, IMG submission 187335) | Soil microbial communities from uranium-contaminated site in the Upper Colorado River Basin, Wyoming, United States - RVT95D214 HiSeq ... | reverse complement strand
AGGGGTGAACCGGAGCTTGTAGAGACCGGCAGGGCGATATGCTCCGGAGAATATACTGGAATATCTGGGTTCAGACACATAATGGGCCGAATGGCAGTGACTTTTGAGGATACTGCGCAAGCTGAAGAGGTTTTGGAATTGGCAAGATATGCTAACGTGGAGGCGCAAAAACCACTGATTGAGGATGAATTGCTGTTCATTGCCAAATATCCCAAAATCGCCCGGAAATTGTTGACACTCATACCGCCAGAGTAAGCCCTCCTTGACATTGAGCTCATTCCATTTGATAATATAGATAGTTAATTGCGGGTGTAACTCAGCGGTAGAGTGCTTGGTTCCCAAGCACACCTTGAATAGTCATTGGGGAGTATATTCACGGAACCACGTCGGCACCAATAGCCATAACGGCACTCACGCGGGAGTAGTTCAGTGGTAGAACATCTGCTTCCCAAGCAGAGAGTCGCGAGTTCGAGTCTCGTCTCCCGCTCACTTCCCTTCCCGCTATCATAACTACCAAGACAACTGCCTATTTGACGCCTGCCATTCCGCCACTTCGGCACCTATTTCTGCGCTTCAAATTCTCTCTTTGACACGGATACAAAAATAATTGCCAGTATCCCCAAAATGTGTGCTGGAAGGGCGCAAATAGCCCCGGCTAAGGACAGGCCAAAACTTTTCCTTCTTATCGCCGAGATGCCACCTACTACAGCTATTATGCCCAAAACTAGAAGAGGCACTCCCAGATAAGTAAACGATGGCATGATATGTATTTCAAACCGTTCGCCTGACCATGGCATAGGCGGAAAGGGCCGAAACACGCCCGGAATAATACCGCTCATCGTTAAAGCCGTCACTACTGCCCCAAAAATCGTCTCAAATGCCCCCCCTATTATGCTTAAGATTCCACCCGCGGTAAGCAACCCCCTCCTATGACTACCACTAGATTCCATTCTACTTCCCTCCTACTTTATGCTAACCCCTAACAGCCTCAAAATCAACGCCACTACTAATCTTCCGATACCACACTTAAACCTTCCGATACCCCTCTGCAATCCTGCTTTCTCAAATTTCTCCAAAACGGGATATATGTCAAGATATATAACCTTCTTTCTCTTGCTTCTTCTCTTTCTTCTCTCTCCAGGTGGCATGTCGCAAGCGACCGCCACCCGCCTCTCGTTATGCAGCAAAATGCCCTAAAAGGCACTTCTAAGCCTTCTACAGACCTATTAACCAGCCCAACCATATAAAACTTTCTCTTTTAGGTTCACTCCGCAAACTCCGTTTTCTCCGCCCTCCAGACCTTAAGACTGTGACTTCATCTACCTCACACTCTCATAATCGAACAAACCCATCCATTTCTCAACACCCTTCTTAACATTCCAAGTCCGTCTCATCTCCCCTTCGGTCCGAAAAACTCTGTTTCTCAGTGTTAACACTTTTCACAAAAAACATCTATAATATGATTATAATAAATATAACAAAAAAACGGCTCTCCTTAGCATACTAAGTATGATACTCAAAGAACACAAGAACAGACTTCTCACTATCATCCAGGAATCCGGCTTTGACCCTGGACTTTTCACCACCCAACCTGAGACTATCGCCAACGAAGAATTCTTTGCCATACACCTCCGCAATTCATCAATACGCTTTGCATTACGGCCCTATGGTGATTTCAACACATTTCAATTCTACCAGTCCACCTTTACACCAGGCTTCTACTTCACAGGCCCATATGGTTACTATCATCCTAAAGACCTATACGCCAAATTCGAGAACTGGCTCAATACTGTTGTCAGACCCCATCTCGATGAACTCAATGCTCCTGATTTATGGCAGGCTCTTCAAGACACTCTTTCAGTACCAACAGGGCAAAAACAATCTCCACTCGACCTTGAGCCATTCTCAGAAGACGAAAAAGTCCAGCTTAGAGTTTCTATCGAGAGATTACGACTGTCAATTAGCAATAACTTCAATCTGCAAAGCAAACAACTAGCCACTGTCAATAAGCTCCTCAAACACCTTTCTGATGCCCTCGATAAACACAGCAGGTTCGATTGGAGAGGTATTGCCATCAATGTAGCGGTTACCATTGCCCTTCATCTCGCACTAAATCCCGACCAGACCAAGCAACTCTTTCAATTATTCAAAGACGTATTTTCAAACGTTATCCACCTACTACCATAAATCTCTAACCATGCGGCTACGCTTTTATAACCACTACTTCCTCTTCGAGTAGAATTCGCTACCACCTTTACGAAGTATACGCTTCATAAGCTCACGTGCCAACACAGAAGAACCAGTATGTATCAGCGCATGCACACCTACCTTTTTACCTCTAATACCGGCAGGCTCGACTACATACTGAACCCTGTGCCCGCAACCATCACCATCCTGGTAAAATCTTTTACACTTCTGATCAAACACAGGCTCAACCTCTTATCTTTCAGAACTTCTCCCAGGACCTCCAACGTTTTCATTCCTTGCATTTGCCTTGACATTTCCACCACTTTTAACATACTATAAAACATACTGTAAAAGATGAGGCTTGGGAGGTCAATAGTGATCCCATAATTTAGCTTCCCAAGTAAGACGTCGTGGGTTCGAATCCCATCACCCGCTGTGGTGAAATCATAACAAGCAAAAGTATAAATCAGAAAATGAGAATAAAGTTAAATAATAGCCAACTGGCAGGGTTAGCGCATCAGCTTCCTTTCGAAGTGATAGTAGAAGAGCCGCGGGATGTTAAGGGCTTATTGGAAATATTAGGCCACAATATGCCCTGGGATGAAACAGGCCTTAACAAATTTGGCGATCCCCTCAGGAAGCCCAATAGGGTGACCTTCTCTGTGGAGGCAATTGACGGGGGATTTATTTGCGACATTCATCCTGCTTTCGCCATCTATATTTCTACCCTCTTGTCAGTAGAAAAATAGGCTGCACGCAGTCTCACAAAATCATGGGCCGTTAGCTCAGCTGGTAGAGCACCTGACTTTTAATCAGGGTGTCGCGAGTTCGAGTCTCGCACGGCTCACTAGCTAAATCATCAGAATTTGCTAACATCTTACCAACATTAGCATCTGAGTTTTCACTGTCACCTACCATTCACTCCGTCAATAGTCAAAAATCGCAATTTCGCCTTCTCTATCTAATCAAAACAAATTGTTTACATCTCTTTACTCCAATAGTCTTTCTACACGGTTCTTTTCCACTTTCCTTGAATCTCCATACAAGCTCCTATAGAATACTATTACCCTATGGAGGACGTTAAGGATTTTTTCAAGCTCTGTAGTGATTGGCTGCTTGGGACTATACAAACCAGAATTATTGCTGTTCTCTTTATAGTAGCCCTTACCGTCAAGCTCACAGACTACTTTGTGCCTATTTTCTCTATCTACTCTACAGCTTCTCGTGTCATGGATATAATTTTCTTGGTTGATTTCGTATTTACTGGTATCGCTGCAGGAAACTGGCTCTTCCGTAAACTCTGGAAAGGTCTTCAACAATTCTGGTAATTCTTCCAACGCCTTTCCCCTGACAAACATTACTATTATCAAAACTAAGACATAAGCATGTCCACCAAATTCTTGACAATTGACCTCCAATAAATCACAATCTTACATGATATCTTTCCCTTGAATAGGAACACCCAAATTCATATCTATAAACTCTCATCGATATATAGGTAATGGCAAATACTAAACCCGACACTCTGGCATCCGTGCCAAAGCATAGAGTGCTGCTCTTTGGGAGGAAGCTTTTCGACCTTTACGGCTCTCAGCTATCCTCCACAAATAATGCTGATATTCAAGTTATCGATTTTCCATATGATGAAGACCAATACAGCAATCTCCAAAGACTCACTGACTACACGCTTGTCGTGACTGACTATGCTCCCTTTCAATACGATGAAGACCTCTACCCCGAACAACAGAATGTCTTTGATAAACTTATATCCGAAGCTTTACAGTCAGGTACTACAATCTGCTTTGTTCACTATAATGAAGACATTCCTAGAGGCGACAAGTACTCAACGAAAGCCGCCGAAATCTATGCAGGAGATTGCGCCAAACTTAGGCGTTCACAACTTGGCTTTCGTATCCTCGACAGATTATCCATTAGACCCTGGAAAAATGATACACCTATTCTTGACTGCACTATTCAGCGGGGAGTGTTCCAACCGTTCTTGATTAAATGGGGAGCTTCTCACAATTGCTTTGTCCCTGACAATGACACGCACTTCGATGATATTATCGTTAGTTACCGAAACCTCCCGATTGGTTTTACAAAAGAGTTGGGGCGCGGTCGAATCATATTTCTTCCTTTCCAGCGAGACTTCGACCGAGAGGACGACCTATTAAAAGGTATATACACCCTCGTCGATTGTCTGCTCACATACATTGCTAAAATGCAGCAACCCTTACCGGAACACGAAGGCGCCCCTTTCTTCAAAGATGAAGAACCCCTCAATAAGGAACTTCAACGGATCGAGAAGCAACTCAAAAACAAGAAGCAGGAGCTTGAACCCTTTGCAATCGCCAAACAACTCCTGTACCTAGCTGAATATAGACTCGAGAACGCTGTCCCCAACTTCATCCAGGAGCATTTAGGGATAAAAACCGAAAGACACGAGCAGTATGTTGAGGACTGCTGGATCCTTAATGACTCCGGAAAAAGACTTGCCATCTGCGAAGTCAAAAGCTATGTGAAGGGCTGCAAACGTGGCGCCATATATTCCGTATATCACCACAGAGACACAAACAATCTCGATAAGGCATTCCCAGCAATCTTATTCGTCAATCAGCACATCCAAGCAGCTTCTTGGGCAGCCAAAGATCTTCCCATTAACAAGGATGATTACCAGGTAGCGGCAAAAGAGAACATCTTAGTATTGCGCATAGAGGATCTAATCAGACTCTGGTCTGCAATAAGGAAAGGCTCAATTACCAGAGACTATCTCCTTGCTCTTCTTACTAATTCAAGGGGCTGGCTCAAGGTAGCTGCTTCCCTCAAAATCACTCCACTTCCTTAATCATCACATCATGGACCCGCTTTTGTTTCCCCCTTCGTGTTATCCCTATTGTGTCCTGCTAACATTTTTGCTAACGAACTTTTCACCACCACAAACAACAAGGTGGTACTAAACAGCACCACCTCAAGCTAAATCACCAATAGAAAGGTATCAGGAATTACCTCTTTTCACATCTAGGGACATACCTTCTGTATCTTTTAATCAGGGTGTCGCGAGTTCGAGTCTCGCACGGCTCACTCTCTGTTCCCCTGCTCAATACATTGGTCCGGCACCATGGTCAGACTGATGAGCCCTATTTCAAGGGCATTGACTAAGGTGTTACAATATTCTTGATGAGTGGTTATACACTGAGAGAGGCTGCTCAGGCTTTAGGGGTGTCCATAGTTACCATCCGCCGGTATATCAAGTCCGGCAAGCTCAAGGCCAGGTTAGTCCCTACCAAGTTCGGGGAGTCATACATTATCGAAGAGCTACCCTCGTCCACCAAACCCTCATCAGATGATAACCAGCAAGTCCAACCCCTTATCAATAGGATAGAGCAACTATCCCAGGAGGTCGGCTACTGGAAAGCTAAGGCAGAATTCCTTCAGGAACGATTACTGCTGCTGGAAGCCCATAAGCAGACCCCTAAGCAACGATGGTGGCAAAGGCTATTCAGGCCCCGGCACCGAATAGACACGGCCTGATCACCAGCAACGCTCATATTCTGGCACCTGATAACCCTTGATCAGGATGTCACAGGTTCGAATCCTGCACAGCCTGCCAAGAGAGTAGTATCAGTCCTTTTCTCAATACGCTTCATAAGCCAGAAGCCAGTTTCAAATATGACTTACACCCTGGAGAGCTAAATAGCCAGGCGGGTAAAAACAGGCCGACGACTAAGCTTTAACCGATTCCTTTTTCTGTTGCTTTTTCAGAAGACCTTTGTGATAAGGACAGACTTTCCGACAGATATTGCACGAGAGAACCCAGCCGCCGCCATGGGTGTAAGAAATAGAACGCTCTCTACATAGCTTCTGGTCAATGGTCATCCCATCAAGAGCATGCTGTGGACATGAGTCTATACACAATGTACATGAAGATATACAACCTTCATAAGCTGCAATCGGATCGGGTTCTAAATCAATGGACAAAAGAACAGCTCCAAGCCAGATCATGTTCCCGAATCTTTCGTTTATGAGAAGAGTATTTTTCCCAAGCACTCCTAGCCCGGCAAGGACACCTGCATGTTTTAGTGACACAATCCCTCTTCCATGATTCCGGCCTGCATCCCAATACTCATACGGCTCAGCGGAGGGAATCGGAATTGATACAACGCCTTCCTCTTTTAATTCACCCGAGACATGACAGGAAATCCCGTCCAATTTATCAACCATTCTGTTTCTCACCAACGTATAGGGCGCATTGGTTTTAGCCTGAAGGGTGCCTAAGGGAAAATGGGATCCGAAAACAACTACTGATCTACAATCAGGGTAGATATCACACGGGTGGAAGCCGTTCGGAGCATTCACAAACCGAGCCACTGGAGCAACTCCACAGATATCTGCCCCGTATTGAATTATCTTCTTCTTAATTGTTCTGGAACTGACCATGTGTCCTTGCCCTGCTACCAAGAATCATATCACATGCTAAGCTGCAGTTGCCTATATTGAACGAAAGTCTGCACTGCCTATAGTGGAACAGTGGCGCTGCCCGAATAATAAACTCATTCTGGCTTCGCTATCGGGAGTTGTCCGGCCAGGGCTTTTCACCGAGGGCAATGCGGCACAGGTCCGTGATGAATATGTTGGGCAGATTGAATTGCAGGCTGGGCCGTCTAAGCACTCCATAACATATAGGGCAGGAGGTGATGATGGCCTGAGCACCACAGGCAATCGCATCGTCGAAGTTCTTCTTCTGAATGTCAACGGCAAGCTCCCGGTTAGTGTAGATAAGAGGCCCAGTGCAACAGACGGCATCTAAATGCTCGTACTTTCTGTTGGGCCGTTTTACGCCGACAAGATTGAATATCTCATCCAGAAAGGCATCATACTCAGGTACCCATCTGGTACCGCAGTTGGCCTGGTAGGCAACCTTTTTACCCAGTTTGGTGATGTTCTTTTTGTGAGCCTTCAGATAGTTGCGCAGGTACTCGAAGAGGTGCATGTACTTGAAGGGAACTCTGAAACCATACTCCCTGGCCTTGACGTGCGCCAGGACGAAGCCCTCGTTGTGAAGATACACGATGTCTTTGCCCAGGCTTGCCAGATTGTCAAGGACACGTTGACCGTATTTCTCGACCAGGCTCGCTCCACCCATATGCACGTAGCCGGCAAGAGAGGCATACTGACCGCCCCTCACTATGGTCATGCCCTTGAATAGCTGGCTATCGAATGTGCCCTCGGGGAAGTTTTCGAAGCGGAACGAGTCGAGCGACAGAGCCGGCTTATCAGGGTCGCCCGGTATCAACTGCACAGGGTCTTCTCCCTGCTCAAATGCCCGGACTAATACCTCGCGCGCTGGTTTGCCCACTGCTACTATGGGAGAGGTCCCTATTTTCTCCTGCATATTGAAGATAAGGTCAGCAGGGTCAGCTCCCGTGGGGCAGTAACTGCTACAGGCCATACAGGTAGTGCACTTGTTCAATATTTCGGCCTCTTTGCCCTCCATGAGCAGCGTAATCTCAGCAATCGCCTTATCACTATCATAGTCAACATACCTGCACTTCACCAGACAGTCGCCGCACAGGTTACACTTCGAAGCATCCCACATTTTTGTCCTCCTTTGCAGTAATAGCTAGCTTTTATAGAACGTTGACGCACATTATATCATCCTCCGCATTGGCAAACGTAAGGGAAAGAGCACTGAATTTCCGATAGGAAGGGCATAATGTTAAAATTAGGTATATGCCAGCTAATCTACCGCCACAGTATTTTGAGGCCGAGAAGAGATACAGGTCAGCCAGAGAGCCGGAGGAGAAGATTGCGGCTCTGGAAGCCATGCTCGCCATTATGCCCCACCATAAAGGCACCGATAGGCTCCGGGCTGTGCTAACACAGAAGATTGCCAAGTTCTCCCAGGAGGCAGAAAGAACGTACGCCACAGCCCGCAGGGCGGGCTTCTACATTACCCGGGAGGGTGCCGGACAGGTAATGTTAGTCGGGCCAGTCAATACCGGAAAATCGCAGCTACTGGCGGCGGTGACCGAGGCCATCCCCGAGATAGCCGAATATCCCTTCACCACCAAAACCCCTGTGCCGGGTATGATGAAGTTCGAAGATATCCAGATACAACTGGTGGATACGCCACCCATCGGATACAAGGAAGTGAGAATCCTGCTAGCCAACGTCCTTAGAAGTGCTGATATTATTGCTGTTGTAATAGACTTATCCCGTGAGCCCGTAAGCCAGATAGAGGCAGCTCTACAGGGACTAAGAGAGGCCAGAATAGAGCCCTTAATAGATGATGGTACACAAGTGACTCCGGGAAGCTATCCCCGGAAGATGTTAATCGTGGGAAACAAGAATGATTCGGCGGATTCCAGCAAGAATTGGGAGCGCTTGCGTTCGCAATATGCCAGGCTGTTTCCCCTGGTTTCCATTTCAGCCCGGGAAGGTCGGGGTCTCGATGAGTTCAAAAGAGCAATTTATCAAGCCCTGAATATCGTCCGGGTCTATACCAAGACCCCGGGCAGCAAAGCCGACCTCACCGACCCTATGGTCCTGGAGAAGGGCAGCACGGTGGAAGAAGCTGCTGAGAGCCTCCATAAGGACTTCTATCAGAATTTGAAGTATGCCGTCGTTTGGGGCTCAGGAAAGTATGATGGGCAGAGGGTCGCCAAGGGACATGTCCTCCAAGATGGCGACATAGTCGAGTTTCATATCTAGACAAAGCCAAAAAAATGACAAGGCCCCCCTGAGCGGAGTGAGAAAACTGGTGGCTTCTATATAGTGTGACTCAGACCTTACGCCAGCACCTTTTTGGGGACTTCCCTGAGGACAGTTTCTGCCTCCCTGACGATCTCCTGCACCAAATCGTTAACCCTGGGCATGTCTTTGATTCGCTGAGCCACCTCACCCGCAGCCATGAGTGCTTTTTCCTTATTTCCTTCGAAGGTGGCTTTCATTGATTCGATTTCGTACTCAATCAAAGACATGTCAATCGTTGTGTAATCGTCGGGCGTACCCAGGAAAACGCCAGGCGACTTCTGGAGAGTGTTTCTAGCGTGTTCCTGGCTGCGGGGTGTTTTCAGCCAACGGGCAGGCCCGACAAAACCGCGAGCCACAAGGGTTGCCCTGTCACCCGCGTCCACAACTGCCTGTTTCCAAATCTGATGAAAATCACTCTCCTGTGTCGCCAGAAAGCGCGTCCCCATCAGGACACCATCTGCCCCCATGACCAGCGCAGCCGCCAGTGTTTTGCCATCGCAGAACCCACCAGCACCGACAACCAGCGTCTCGTTGTCTGATACCGCCTCCACCACGGCTGGAAGCAAAATCATTGAATGGACTGGCTCCCACGAGGTATGAAAACCGCCTTCATGGCCGGAGGCTACTATTACGTCGACGCCGGCTTTCTTACAGCGCAAAGCTGCCCTAACAGAGGGAACAATGTGTATCCACGTAAATCCCGCCCCCTTTATCTTGTCTCCCCAGCCAAGAGGGTCACCGGCGGATGTATACATCACCTTGAAATGCTTCTTCATATCAGGGTTCTCTTCACGCACCCTGATGGCCGTATCAATCATGATTTGTGCAGCCGGGAGAACTTCAGTTGAAACCATCACATTGGTTCCGAAAATACCACCCTTGTCTTTTACCAGCCTGTATGTCCGATTCAGCACCTTTTCCAGTACCGTAGCCATGTCGTCTTCTGGGTCAGCTTCTCCCGTTTTAACGAAGTCGTTGTAAATCCATGGCTGATCGTCTTTGTTGAAAACGCCGCTTGTGGAAAGCAGTCCGAGGACGCCTGCGCTGGCTGTGGCGACGCAAAGGTTGTTGTTGCTGAAAGGGCCCATCCCTGCCTGTATGATGGGATATTTTATTCCCAGCCGGTCGCATAATCTTGATTTAATCATAGTGTCACCTCTTTATTTTTTATCACGCCATTATAGATATAAGACTGCTATAGGTCAATATAATGGCTGCGTCATTCAATCGAGGAAGAAACTCACCCGGCTGCATTCCGTGCCTACCGGAATCCCTCTTGGCCGTTTATTATGCCGCACAATCCTCAAATTTTGGGCGGACTGCCTGCCCCCTCACTGTGTCTTAAACGCACGGCCGATAACTGCATCCGCATTTCTCCCGTGCCCCCGAACCATTTGAGTAATGGCTAGCTTCAAAGCCCGAATGATGAATTAAGGACAGGGTATTGACTTTCAACACTTCACTAATCATAATAGAAGCTATGGCTTCAAATTTAACGAAGGAGGTGCAGGACTAGCATGCCTAAAATAGCTGGATTGTGGATGGGGATAATTGCGATTGTTGTCGGAATACTGATTATAGCATTTCCCGACCTGATAAGATGGATCCTGGGAATCGCTCTTATCGTGATGGGGGTAATGGCCGTCGTACCCGCCCTGAAAAAGTGACGTTACGCATACAGCCATCACTGGACTTGACCCCTTTTGCACCCGACTAGTTGCAATTTTCCCAGTGCCCTATTATACTTAGATCAGTGGTTATCAGTGTAGGTTACCACGTCTCTGTGAGAGCTCTTCAGGGCCCATTCGCGAACGTTGGATGACCGAGACTCGAGCCAAGCATTAAAAGAAAGGAGGTCATCCAATGGGATTTGCGGACAAAACGCTGCAATGTTCTGACTGTGGTGCCAAATTCACCTTCACCGCTGAGGAACAGGAGTTCTATGCTGGCAGGGGATATACTAATGAGCCCAAGCGTTGCCCTGCTTGCCGTGAGGCAAAGAGAAGCCAGTACAACAACTCCAGAGGTCCCCGAACTAGCCGCCAAATGCATGCCGCGGTATGTGTTGAGTGTGGCAAAGAATGTGAAGTGCCCTTTGAGCCTCGAGAGGGCCGGCCGGTATATTGTAGCGAATGCTACACCAAGATTAAGTCAAGCGGTCAAAAGTAATCTACTGTAGCTGGATTCAAAGGGGGCTGGAACCAAACCCAGCCCCCGAAGGTTTAGAAGTAGGGAAATCCAGTATTCTCTAAGAAGTCTGCTGGCACGCACAGGCAGCCAATAAAAAATTGAAAGGGGGGTTAATAGTGTGAATATATATGTGGGCAATTTATCTCGCGAGGTTAGCGAAGACGAACTGCGCAAGGCGTTCGAGGCCTTTGGGCAGGTCACATCGGTAAACGTCATCAAGGATAGATACAGCGGCGAATCTAGAGGTTTTGGCTTTGTCGAAATGGCAACCAAAACCGAGGCGCAGGCTGCCATTAACGGCCTTAATGGAACATCGCTGAAAGAGCGGACCCTCAGTGTCAGCGAGGCACGGCCCCGCACCGAAGGCGGCGGCAGGAGGCCCTTTGGCGGTGGTGGGTTTGGCGGAGGAAGTAAAGGAGGTAGCAGATTTGGTGGCGGAGGAGGTGGACGGCGCAGATACTAAACCGCCGGCATCTTACGAATTGCGGCCTTGATAATAGTGACTTGAAGTTCCAGACTGAGGAATGGGACTTTGCCATTTCCCGGCATCTCAGAAGCGAGCTTCTGTGTCGCTTTATCAAGGTCGTCCCTTTCTTGATAGCGCTCGACAACAAGTCTTCTGGACTTTTCGCATGCTCGGGCCCCCGCCCCGGGATATCTGTATCAGCGCTAACGGCATTCACCGCCCTTTCTTCGCAGAATACTGCCCATGAGCATGTCGACACGTTACTCCGCCCAGCTTCGATGCTATAATTGGCGGCAGGCATTGATTTGAGAAAACGATAGATAGACTGTCACAACACACAGAAAAGGAGGCACATCTTGGACTGGAAAGAATTGCTCGGATTCGTCGGTGGAGCTTTGACCACAGTGGGATTTATCCCGCAAGTATGGCGTCTGTTCAGGCTCAGGAGTGCGCGTGAGATAAGCCTGCCGTTCACAATCTTCTTCATCGCGGGCATAGGTTTTTGGCTGTCCTACGGGATTGCAATGGGGCTGCCGTCAGTAATCATATGGAATGCCATAACTTTTGCCCTGGGATGGGCCATGTTATATGCCAAGCTAACATATGGCAGATAGTTCCAGTGAGTATTCGATTATCCCCACAAATTCAGCCTCCGCCGTTCCCGGGCAAGTCTATTTTGCAGATTTTTTACCTAACTCCCGAAGGCCTTATCGTAATTACTAATACGGCTATGCTTGAAACCGTGTCGCTTGAAGATGTCCTGCAGTTCTTTGTTGCCTGTCGGAATGAGAGCCCGAACCGTCCCGATACCTTCGGTTTGGCAATGTTTCAGAAGCGCCTCAATCAACTTGCCGCCAATTCCCAGTCCTCGATAGTCCGGGTGAACAAGTATAGCGTGAATAATGCATACTTCAGTGAGCGGCACCATCAGATACGTGGACCGGTTGATCGCAAAACCCACCATTTTACCATCGACCTCAGCTACAAAACTCAAGTCAGGTGGTGTCCCTGGGTCAGCGGAGGCAAGGTCTTCATACTTGATGACATCGCGCCTCTGGCCTGTGACTATTCTATCGAGGAATAGAACCTCATGAATGTCGTTACGTGTCATGCGCCGAATCTTTACTTCAGTTTTCTTCGCTCCTGCCATTTAAACACCTCCAGCGTTACCGTTGCCTAAAAATAATCCCTCCCCTGGGGGAGGTGATCAGGTAACCAATCATCCTACGGGGGCATTATACCCCCTCTCCAATTCCCTATCAAGACTTTGTCTGCTTCAACAATGGCTATTTCAGGATAGATTTTCTCGTTAGCTCAGTTGCGACCTTTTGCGAACAATTTATGGCTGAGTGAGTGGCGGGTGGCAGAGGGCTTGAACCTCTGCCCTCCTGTGCGGTGGAAGGGGAGGTCTCGCCAGTCGGCCAACTGCTTATGGGACAGTTACAATCAATGACACATCTTTTTGCCTCTAACTGCGGCCAGGGGAGCTACCGCTAGCCAGAGCGTAATGTTTATCAGCATGGCTGTGACGTAGTCAATATCCACACTGATGCCCAGCCTCGCAGCGATGGGATCCCAGAGAAGCATGAGGAACAATGAGCTCAAAAAGAAACCCGGTATCGCCGCCAATATTCTGAAGTAACCCATTTTAGACCTCCTTTGTTTTATTCTTGCAGCACTGACTCGATCTCATTATAAGCCCGAGAGAGAATCCCGCAAATCAACTCTGCTTTGTCGGCATCCAACCTGCGAAGGCCCCTACCAAGCAAATCTTCAAAGGCATGATACTCTGCCATCACCCTGACCATTCTACCAATATTCTTGAAACCCCACTTATGCTTCATTTGCCTTCTAACGTCGTCGGCAATATTGCTCTGATTTTCCAGAAACTTGAGCCCTTCTTCCGTAATCGAGTAAACCTTTTTGCCTTCCTGTTCAGTGGACCTGGCATATCCCATTTCCTCCAGCATCTGGAGAGTAGGGTAGATAACTCCGGGGCTCGGCTTATAGAAACCGTAGGAAAGTTCCTCAAGCTCCCGGATGATGTCGTACCCGTGTCTTGGCTTATCCTTCAACAGGTCTAATATTACATACTTGAGGTCGCCTTTCCGGAATGAAGTCCCTCTCCGTGAACTTCGAAAAAATCGCTCTTCGCAAAACATCCGGTCTCTAAACATTTAAACCTCCTTTTCGTCCATCAATTAATGCGGCATAATAATATCTAGATATATCTAGATATTATTATACACCCAGCCCCTGTTTTGTCAAGAGGTTTTTGTAAAGTAGGAAGCGATACACCTTAGAGGACAAGCTAGCTTGATTGCCAGCGAATGAAGCTGAAAGATGATCAAAGGGTACTGAGCTAATCGCTCCTGGCACGCCTGGCGTTATGACGCACAATTGCTTCATTCAGGATTTCGGTAATCCTATCCATCTTGGAGTTCTATCCAAATAGTCTTGGTAGACGCTACCGTATGCTTCAAGGCACAAGTGTTCTTCGAAGATTCCATTCATAAGGTGTGTGACAACGAATAGGACTGAAAGTAACAAGAAAAGCCAAGAGGCAGAAGCAATGCCTGCGCCTACAAGAGCAGGAATGGAAGCTATATACATGGGATGTCTTGAATAGCGATATAAGCCCTTGGTGACAGGTCTATCAACCGGTGTATTAGCAATGTTCACACTCACGATGATGTATATCGCTATCCCCAACAAGCTGATGGGAAGACCTATGTAAAACCATAGCGTCCCTAATCTTAATGGCAGAAAGATAGAGTAAAGAAAGGCGAGTACCAAGACTGCCTTCGATACCACAAAGACTCTCTTTTCTCTCCTGCTAAGGTTGCCTGTAGATTCCGTCTTCTTAAATAGCTCCTTTTTGATAGAGCTCATTATCGCTGGAATTAGAAAGAGGGGCAGTATTAATAACCAGACATTCCAAACGCCTATTTCAAAAGCTGGCACAGCTGACATGGTCCACCTCCTTTCACAACATTCAGCAGGTCAACATATACGCTGTAAACTGAGTGTAGTCTTCGGTGATTTTATTGTCAATAAGTACCTGGTTACCGGCTCAGAGGAATACCACCTTGGCAGACAAGGTAATTCAAATGCCAAACCTTGAACCTGAAAGATGATTGAAAAGTTTCGAAGAATGGGTTACCTGTATCTCCAGATTGGTAATATCATTACCTATGGTGGGCCGCTGGGGACAGTTCCCGACCTTCTGTTTGATAAGAAATAGCTCATCCTTGATTTACGGCGGCTTCTAATCTCACATTGCACTTAAATGAGACATGTGCAATATTAAGAGGGCAAATTAGGTAGGGGGTATTTACTCAGTGTCAGTAAGAGAAATCGGATGTTGTGGCGCATACTGCAAAGCTTGCCGTGCATCCATCACAGGGAGTGCATGCCGTGGATGTAAATTGGGATACGAAACTGGAGAAAGAGACATCACTAAATCCAGATGTAAGATTAAAATCTGCTGCTTTCGAGATAGACATCTTGAAACCTGTGCCGACTGTGACGATTACTCCAACTGCAAAATAATTCATGGGTTATACGGGAAAAGCGGATACAAATATGGGAAATACCGGCAATCGATTGAATTTATCAGAAAGAATGGATACTCCAAATTTCTACACATAGCCAATAACTGGAAAGGCCCTTACGGCAAAATTTGAATGAGTATCCTGCTGAAATGTGGTGATACCGTTGACTCTGAGGGGCTATTCAGGTAGTTCTCAAGCTTTTGTTTGAGAAGAATGGACTGATTCCATTGCCACAACAGATGCAATAGCTCTCGCAATCACGTTGACAAAAAGCTCACCTGTACCGCACAATCAAAACATGCCATATAGTCTGTTATCGGCCCTTGTGGGGTCTCTGGCATCCCTCGGCTGCCTGATCGGAGCCTTTTTTGTTCTGCGCCGGAAGCGTCTCATTGATGATGTGCCGACATCTAAAGCGCAGGGCGTATTCATCGGCTTAGTCGAACTTAAGGGCACAGCGGAAAGCGAGGAGCCTCTGACGAGCTATCTGGCTGAGACTCGCTGTGTACAATATGCGTGGCAAGTTGATGAACACTGGTCAAGAACTGTCGTTGAGACGTATACCGACGCGCATGGCCATTCTCAAACTCGCAGCCGCACAGAGAGTGGCTGGACTAGAGTAGCTGGCGGCACTCAGTCCATTCCATTCTATTTGAAGGATGATTCCGGTGTCATCCGTATCGTTCCTGAGAGCGCCACTATTCATGGTGTTAAGGTATTTGACCAGACTTGCTCCCGAGGTAGTCCTCTGTACTTTGCCAAAGCGCCGGCGCGCGAGGTATCTAATTCTACTCACCGCCGCCGTTTCCTTGAGACTGCGGTGCCTCTTCATTCGATGCTCTATATCGTGGGGCGGGCACGTGAAAGAGAAGACATCGTTGCTGCTGAAGTAGCGCATGATAAAGGCGCGCCGATGTTTTTGATCTCAACCCGCACGGAGAAGCAGGTGGGCCGCAGGTATGCATTGTTGTTCTGGCTGTGGTCAATTCTGGGGTTTGCGGCGGCCATCGCAGGTGCAACAGGTTGGAGTATGCTCGAAACGGGAAGCATCCTGTGGCAACCGCTTGTCACTGCGACCGGCGCGTTCGTTGCCGCAACGTTACTCGGCTGGATTTGGACTATGTATAACAGTCTCATCAACCTCCGTAACATGGTCGGGCAAGGCAGGTCGCAGGTTGATGTACAGCTCAAGCGACGACACGACTTGATTCCTAATCTAGTAAAGACCATAGAAGGATACCGCACCCACGAAAGCGAAAGACAGAAGCTGCTGGCGGAAATACGCACGCAGACGGAGGCAACGCTACCCGGCGAAGCGGGACCTAATCCTGTGGGAATTGCACCGATGCTCAGTATATTAGTCGAGCGCTATCCGGAACTGAAAGCAAGTGAATCTTTTCTGCAACTCCAGCAGGCACTGGCAGATACAGAACAGCGCATTGCCCTGGCACGCGATTACTTCAACAACATTGCCACTTTCTACAACACCAGACTAGATATCATACCGGACCGATTTGTGGCTGCTATGGCCAGACTCCGCCCGCAAGCTTTAATGGGCGCCGCTGACTTCGAACGGGCTCCCGTTCATATCCAGCTGGCATCGTGAGGTCTAAAGCAGGAATATTTGAGAGGACTCTATACGCTATCGTTGAAGTTGGGAATTTCCAAAGAGTGAGCTTGTTCCTTCCGATGTACAATAAGGGACTTGTCTCCAACCTCATCGAATCTGTTTGGGGGTCGCCCCCTTTCTGCCCGGGTGTAGCGTCACACCAACAATCAGATTTGACAGTAGATACGCCAACATCACGTAAGGCCACATATAGCCCGCAAATATGTTCCAGCCAACCAGAATTTCTTCAACTGGCCGCCTGAGGATAAAGCTACCTCCCCATTCGAATATTTCGTCGAGACCCAACCATACCAATCCAATGAGAATCAAGTCTTTAGTAGTGTATTCCTTAACATATCTCAGCAGGAAATATGCCAGGACAAATATTACGACAATCCTGGTAGACATACCGATTTGATGCGCTGTAAGAGAGCCCCACCGAGGCTCGTAGACAAGATTCATCAGTACGAAGAAGTTGAAGGCAGCAATCAGGGTGTCAACGAGCCAAAAACGAATACCTGTCCTCAGTAAACGGGTGTTCACACGCATTCCTTGGCCAGAATATAGCACCGGCATCGCCTGGTTATCAATGAACGCCATAGGGGAATCGTTTCAGAATTCTTATCCGAGAGGAACAAGCTGATTCCGGCGATACGGTGGTTGCTCGTCTCACATTGAGACTGAGAGCAGGGCGTGAATTGAATATGAAGGCTAGTTCAGGAACACGTACTATGCTATGATGACCGAGTATAGTGAGTAACAGAGGCCTGCGTGTAAGGAGGTGATTCATGCCCAACAATCGCAAAAGCGGTCAGTTGTACATTGCCATTGCGTTGGCTCTGGCAATTATCATTCTGTCCGTAGGAAACTACCTTCGCTGGTGGAACTTACACTTCGATGTCGGGCCTCTGTATTTCCATCATTGGCTGAGTTTCATAGGCGCCGGGTATATAGCTATCTTCACTCCAATATATGCAATAATGAAGCGCCGTTCTCCTGAGCGTTTTGGAACACTGCTCAGTATCCACGTGTTCGGCAACCTTGTTGCCTTCCTGTTGATATCCCTTCATTTCACCCATCAGATGGGTAGACCTGCGCAATTCGCCCCGACACTGGGTACAGGACTGGCGCTATACATCATTGTTGCCATTATGGTGGTGACCGGCTTCATGCAACGGTTTCGACTGGCAGGAAGGTTCCTGAGAAGTTGGAGATTTATCCATGTTAGCTTGAGCCTGTCCTTCTACATCGTTGTGGTCATTCATATATTGCACAATCTGGGAATCATATAGTCGGACTGATTCACCATCAGGTTGAGTTTTGGGGGCTGTGATATGATTGTCACCAGAAATAGCATAAATAGTCAGAACAAAGTGCTCACAAGTCGGCGACAACGGATTTCCAGAAATCCAGGGAGACGAAGGAGGTGATGCGAATTAACAAAAGCTTATCAACAGCGACGCAATGCCAACAAGAACAAGGAAAGGAGTAACAAAATGGCTAAAGTAGCAATAGAAATGGTGAAAAAAGCGGGCGTCAATGTAAAACAATTACTGGAACTGCTTGTTAACAATGCAGCTGCCGAACTGACAACCTATTATTACTACACTATACTGAGAGCAAACTTGATTGGGCTTGACGGAGAGACTATCAAGGAAATTGCCGAGACAGCCCGTATAGAAGACCGTAACCACTTCGAGGCTCTGGTTCCCAGAATATACGAGCTTGGCGGTAAGCTACCCGAGAGCATGGTAGATTTCCACAACCGCTCAGCCTGTCCACCCGCCACTCTGCCCAAGAACATGAAGGATGTTAAGGCGATACTTACCGTACTGGTCGAGGCAGAGAGATGTGCAGTCAGAGGGTACACTAACATCTGCAACATCACCGCCGGCAAAGACCACCGTACCTACGACCTGTCCCTGTCCATACTCAATGAAGAAATAGAGCATGAATCCTGGTTCTCCGAGTTTCTGGGAGAAGGTCCTTCTGGTCACTTCTTGAGACGCGGAGAGACCTCTCCATTTGTCTCCAAGTTTCTGAAATAAGGGAGCAGTGAGTTGTGCGGGGAGGTCAAATTCTGATTCTGGCCTCCCCGTGCAATCCCCACACCAGGTAACAAACAGTGCTTGATAGCTTGCAGAGTTTGCACCCGGTCTTACAGGCGCTTCTGGCGACCTGCTTCACCTGGGCAATGACTGCCGCAGGAGCAGCCATTGTTTTCACAGCCAAAGACATTAGCCGGAAAATGCTTGACGCCATGCTCGGCTTCGCTGCCGGCGTCATGATTGCCGCCAGCTACTGGTCACTGCTGGCTCCGGCAATCGAGATGTCGGAAGGCAAAGGCATCCCTTCCTGGGTACCGGCTGTGACCGGCTTTTTGGCTGGTGGTCTGTTTCTGCGTGCTATTGACAAGGTGCTGCCTCATCTTCACATTGGTTTTCCGGCTGAAGAAGCAGAGGGTGTGAAAACAGCCTGGCGCCGGAGCACGCTGCTCGTCCTTGCCATCACGCTGCACAACATTCCCGAAGGGCTTGCCGTTGGGGTAGCTTTTGGTGCTCTTGCCGCCGGCCTACCCAATGTTTCTCTTGGAGCAGCCGTAGCTCTAGCCATCGGTATAGGTATACAGAACCTTCCCGAGGGGCTGGCTGTTGCCCTGCCCCTTCGACGGGAGGGATTGTCACGCCGGAAAAGCTTCTGGTACGGTCAACTATCAGGTGTTGTTGAGCCAGTTGCCGGAGTTATAGGCGCTGCCGCAGTTATTGTTGCCCAGCCCATTCTCCCGTATGCTCTGGCTTTCGCCGCCGGTGCCATGATATTTGTGGTCATTGAGGAACTGGTACCTGAGGCTCAGCGCGGCGGCAACACCGATCTGGCAACAATGGGCGGCATGGTTGGTTTCGCTGTAATGATGCTGCTTGACGTCGCCCTGGGCTAACCCGCATTAGGTAAGATGAGAATATTCACCGAAAAAGAACTCAAGAAATACGATGGCAAAAACGGTCTTGCTTACATCGCCTATCGGGGCAAAGTGTACGATGTTTCCGCCAGCTATCACTGGAGAAAAGGTATTCACCAGGCAACACATCGGTCCGGTTGCGATCTGACCGAGGCTTTCGAGCAGGCACCACACGGCCTTGACCTTCTAGAAAAATTTCCCGTCGTTGGCAAGCTTGTCAAGTAGTACGCAATACTGCTGGCAGCAGCATAAGGCGACCATGTGGTTGCTTCGAGTTGTTTGGGGACTATTAGCTCTATATAATATGGAGTAAAAGAAAGGAGGAGAGCGTAAAATGGCAGGATACGTCGGCCCAATCGAAAAACAGACTCTAGACAATGAGTATTTCAGAAAAGTATTGTTTACCGGGAAGCATGCTCAGCTCGTGGTGATGACCCTAAAACCGGGGGAGGAAATTGGTAATGAGGTGCATAAGAACGTCGACCAGTTCTTTCGCATCGAGCAAGGTGAGGCAACATTCGTCTTCGCAGGAAAAGAAAAACATGTGGTTAAAGATGGCGATGCTGTCATAGTCCCGGCGGGCACGTACCATAATGTAATAAACGCCTCAAAGACCCCTAAGCTGAAGCTATACACGATTTATTCTCCCCCCAACCATCCTGACAAGACCGTGCATAAGACGAAAGCTGAGGCTGACAAGGCTGAAGCAGGAGAGCATCATTAAACAGAAATAGTCTCAACGCCTCTTGATTAGCATCGGCCCTTCGAAGCCAGAAGCGGCCAAAGGATGGCTTGCCGGAATATCGCCTTGCATTGTGAGGTAACTAGATTACCCGAGTCCGAAGCTGATAGGTAGTTGGAGGGATAGTCCAAAAAGCAACCATCCTTATTTGAATCGCGGTAGTAACATTACCTATGGTGGGCGGTAGAGGACTTGAACCTCTGACCTCCTGTGTGTAAGACAGGCGCTCTCACCACTGAGCTAACCGCCCATGGCACGCCTGGCGGGATTTGAACCCGCGACCTCAGCCTCCGCAGGGCTGCGCTCTATCCAGCTGAGCTACAGGCGTACGTATACCCCGAAAAAGTCCCTCGCTTCGCTTAGTGTCCCTTTCGGGTCGCATATATATGGTGCTCTTCGCATGAAGAACACCCATATGGATACTCACCGAGTATTCCGTCCGATTAAAGATTACTACAACTACAATTCCTCGTCAACGAAATAGCGCCCCGCGCGCTTGAGCGCGCTGTCATGTCTCCACGCGGCAAATTGCACTTTATTTTCAGATAGACAATAGTATAATATCAGAGGAGGAAAGCGGTTATCTGGAAGACTAAATATCATGCGCGCTGCCAACGAAGAGCTAAATCTACTAATCAAATCCAAATATCCTGTCGTTTGCCTGGAAACAATAGATGAAATCTACACCATCAGGCAACTGCGAGCAATCGCAGAGCAGTTGGAACTGCATTTTTACCAATGGTCTATAACGGATGGGCTCAGACGAGGCGATAAGGATGATTCCTACTACCAAACAAAAGAGCCGATCAAAATGTTGCGAATGGTACAGTCTCTTCTTAAGCCCAGGGAATATGAAGAGATAAAGCCTGGTCTGTTTGTCTTAAAGGATTTCGAGAAGTACCTGGAAGACGTTCTAGTACTGAGACTCTTTAAGGATATCGTTAACCGTATAAAGGGAACAAAGAATACTTTTGTAATTGTTTCTGCCGAGTATAAGCTGCCCAAGGACATTCAGCCGGATTCTGCTCATCTGATAGGTGGTTATCCGATTGAGGACGAAATTAAAACAGTAATAAGAGAGACGGCCGAAGAACTGAAGAGAACGAATAGACAAGTGGCGCTATCTTTGAGCGATGAAGAACTAAACAAAATTACTCATGCTTTAAGAGGGCTATCTATTCAGCAAATACGAAATGTCATAAATCAATGTTTATTAGCGGACAATATTCTTGACATAGATGACTTGAGCGAAATAGAAACTTATAAGAAGAAAATCTTCGATCAGGAAGGCCTTCTGGAATTTTGTCTAACCGAAGACAAAGACAATATTGCCGGATTTGACAATCTGAAGCGGTGGCTTGTAGAGCGAAAGGATAGTTTCTCTCCGCAAAAAACTATTTCCCTTCCGGTTCCCAAAGGATTATTGCTCATGGGAGTGCAAGGCTGCGGAAAAAGTCTGGCTGTCAAAGTCATTGCACGAGAACTGAATTTACCCTTGTATAGGCTTGACTTAGCCAGACTCTACAGTAAATATATCGGGGAAACAGAGAAAAATCTAAGAACAGCGTTGATGATAGTAGAGAAATTGACCCCTGCCTGTCTCTGGATTGACGAAATAGAAAAAGGATTCGCGGCTTCTGGCGGCGATATTGACGGTGGTGTTTCTCAGCGCATTTTGGGCACATTTTTGACCTGGATGCAGGAGCGCAAGTCGAGTTGTTTTATTGCTGCCACTGCAAATAATATCTATCGTCTACCACCTGAATTCCTGAGAAAGGGTCGTTTTGATGACATATTCTTTGTGGATTTGCCTGATGCGGAATCGAGAGAACGGCTTTTGAAGATACACCTCAAAAAACGAGGGCTTAAGCAGGAGGATTTTGACTTAAGAAAGATTGTTGATGTAACTGCGGGCTTTAGTGGGGCCGAGATTGAACAATCTATTATCTCCGCACTTTACAGGGCTTCTACCGAGAAAGAAGTAATTTCAACCAGGCATATTATCGAACAAATCAAATCCACAAAACCGTTATCTGTTTTGAAAAAAGAGGAGATTTCGGCATTAAGAGCCTGGGCGAAAGAACGCACTATGCCCGCTTAAGGTTCTTGTATATCTCTTCGCAGTTCATAGGACAGGGGGCTCGGGAGAACACTCTCAAATGGTGCCGAAGGAGGGATTTGAACCCTCACGTCCTTAAGGACACTACGCCCTGAACGTAGCGCGTCTGCCATTCCGCCACTTCGGCTCTATTCTTTTGCCTCGAATTCTCTCTTTTCCAGGGAGACAAAAATGATTGCCAGCAACCCTAATAGATGGAAGGGAATAAAGGCACAAATAGCACCAGCTAACGACAATCCAAAGCTGCTCCTCTTTATTGCGGATATGCCGCCGGCTATGGCAATTATCCCTAATATGCCGAGAATGATTCCAATCACAACGCCACCCACACTCAGCCACATTAGGCTTTCCCATGGAACCCATTCAGCTATTCCGAAGGGAAAGCGGCCGTCCTGCAAACAGGCGTGTTCGTTCAGTAGGAGTTCACCAATTCGCGGCAACCAGCCAGTACCACAAACGACTGCTATCCCAGCACCCCCAATTACCCTAAACGCTCCCGCTATTATGCTCAAGACCCCGCCAGCGGTAAGTAACCCGCCTCTCCTATCACCATTGGATGCCATTTTCTTTACCTCCTCATTTCATGGTGGGCAGTACAGGATTTGAACCTGTGACCTTCGGTATGTGAAACCGACGCTCTAACCACTGAGCCAACTGCCCATATTCTATGTCTGCCATCTATCAAGATATATTAACTTTACCATACAGGCAAGAGTCATCGCAATTAAATTGACCCCAACAAATTTGACTTCGAATTCAGCCGGGTTCCCACGAAATCGGACTCTCCCTCTGCACCAGAATGCCCTCAAAGGCACCTCGGAGCCCCCACAAGCCCTGTTAATCCATCTGACAGTCTCTTTACTAATCCAGTCCGAAGACCCCGTTTTTCCATGCCTGGACTGAGTAATTAATGTTGAGCCTTCTTCGCTAACCTACTCACTGGGAGTGCGGTTTGGGTGCCAGATAGACAAGAACAACTGCCACCAGGGCTATTATGATGCCGCTTAGAAAAGCCGAATGATAACTTCCGCTGGCATCATATATCCATCCTCCATAGACCGGACCAATCATTATGCCTAACGTCGTCACCATTTCCAGAGCTCCGTAGATAGCGCCGAAATGCCTTCTGCCGAAGTAATCAGCAATGAGCCCCGGTATTATTGGCGTCAGCCCACCTGCGGCAATGCCCACGAGAGCAGAATAGAGATACAGCATGGCCAAATTGGTGGTCTGCAGGAGAACGACAAAAGCTACCGCCAGTAGGCCGGCAGCCACCATCACTACGTATCTCTTGTCTATGATGTCGCCAAGCTTGCCGAACCCGATACGAGCGGGAATACTGAACGCACCAAGCATGCTCACAGCACCGGCGGCTGCCACTCTGTCTATTTCCATATCCACGGCAAAGGCTACTTGATGAGTCAGTCCTATCGTATAGGCGCAATTCCACAGCATTGCGCCAATGGATATCAACCAGAATGACTTCTGTCTTAATGCCTGCCCGATGGCGACGCCTCCCACCTTTGGTCTTTGCTGTTGCGCTTGTTCCGGTCTGAGTTTTCGCTCCCACGGTATCCGCATGACACCAGCACTCACGGGAATGCCCACCAATATCAATATCCCGGCCATGCAGGCACAGGCAGTCTGCCAATCGTATCTGGAGATGAGCCATCCTGCAAGCAGGGGTACAACTAACCCGCCTGCTCCAATCCCGGTGGTAGCTATACCCAAAGCTGTGCTCTTGTTGCGGTCAAACCAGGCCTCCACAGCCGTCATAGTAGAAATTACACCTATGCCAGCTACTCCTATTGACAGGACGCAGCCATAATAGAGATAAAATTGCCAGGGCTCAGTAACCGTTCTGAGCAGGAAAGCGCCGAGTCCAGCTACAATAGTCCCGCCCACCATCACCGGTCGCAGGCCAATCTTGTGAATCAACCATCCAACAAGTACGCCCGTCGAACCAGCGACCAGAGTCCCTATCGTCATGGCAAGGGCTGCCTGTGTCCGTGCCCATCCCATGTCTCTCACCATTACGTCAAAGAACACAGGAAACCCATAGAAGTGCGTCCCTACTGCGCACAACAATAGCAGAAATGACCCGCCCACCACCCACCAGCCATAATATATTCTCTTCATACGGTCATCTATCGGACATGCGAAACCAGGAGGGTCGGTAAGGACAGATAATGCGTTACCTGAGTCGCCCCAAATCGGCTCGCTGAAGGAGCTTCATCTTCTCTTTAACTTCTTTAAGAGTCTCTTCAGCTATGGCTTCAGCTCGATTAGCTCCATCGGCAAGAACCTGAGCTACATAGCCAGGCTTGGCGGCTAAAGCAGCGCGCCTGTCTCGAAAAGGCTTCAGATTCAGATTGATGCTCTCGGCCAGTATTTTCTTGCAGTCCACACAGCCGATGCGAGCGCTACGACACTCTGAACCAATTTCCTCTACACGGGCCTGGGTGAAATAATTGTGGAGTCGGAAAACATTACATATTTCAGGATGCCCGGGGTCAGAGCGGTACTTCCGCGCGGGGTCTGTAACAGCTGTCATAACTCGCTTCGAGATTTCCTGAGAGGAGGCAGATATTTCAATATGATTATCGTAGCTTTTGCTCATCTTCTGCACCCCATCCAGGCCTAAAACCAGGGGGAAATTGGCGAGCTTCGCCTGTGGCTCAGGAAATACAGCCCCAAAAAGGGAATTAAACCGACGCACTATCTCCCGGGCCAACTCCAGATGTGGAAGCTGATCCTCGCCCACGGGAACAACCTCTCCCTTATAAAGGGCGATATCGGCAGTCATGAGGACAGGGTAACCCACCAATCCATAATTGACATTATGCGGCTGCATCTTGACCTTTTCCTTAAATGTCGGAACACGTAATAACCAGCTTAAAGGAGTAACCATGCTGAACAAAGTGTGGAGCTCCATTACTTGAGGAACATGCGACTGAACGAAGACGATGCTTTTCTGAGGGTCAATGCCGGCCGCCAGCCAGTCCAGCACCATTTCATAAATATCTTCCCGGATGGATTCAGTGCCTTCCAGAGTAGTGAGGGCATGAATATCCACCACGCAGTAGACGCAATCATATTCATCCTGGAGGGCAACGTAATTCTGCACCGCTCCCAGATAGTTACCAATATGCTGTCGGCCAGTAGGGCGCGCACCAGAGAAAACGCGCTTTCTCATTTATTTGTGCCAAAGTCTACCATATAGAAGAAATGGGTAACAAGACTGTAAAGAGGCGCCCAGCGGCCCGCATTAGAAGTGTTCACAACTGGCGTTTGACAAAGAAACATGGAGAAGCGCGCCTATCTTGCCTCCGAGTTCGATTTCTAGCACGCGCTTACTGAGACGGCGTAGAAATTCAGCCTTCGATGAATTCTCTGATATATGAATTGACCAGTCCCGGGTTTTCATGAATGACCCAGTGCGAGCCATCGGGAATGCGCTTGATGGTCAAATTCGGTACGTACTTTTCCAGACCTTCCAGATTTCCTGTAAGCAGGTATCTGTCTTTCTCCCCCCAGATGACCAGCGTGGGCACCATCACTGCGAACAACGAAGGGTCTGCGGACAGACTAGCATCGCTTTCACCTGTAAAAGGGCCGAGATGGGCAGCCCGATAGTAGTTCAAGCCGCCGGTCAGCGCTCCAGGCTGCGACCAGGCTTCGATATATGCGTTACTATCCTCTTTTGTGAAATAGCCCTGTCTAATACCGTCCTTCAAGAGGCTACTGACAAGTATTGAATAGTTGTCCTTTGCCAGTATGTTCTCAGCCTCAGGACTCCGATGCACCAGGATATACTGGCTGGCTTTCTGTTGCGCCGGGTTATCACGGAGCTCGCGCACAAAGGTAATGGGATGCGGGGCATTTATTATTATGAGTTTTTCCAGATATTCAGGATGACGTATGGCGAACGGCCAGGCTACCCCGCCACCCCAGTCGTGAGCCACGAGGATGAACCTCTTGTGCCCGATGTGCTCGGCAAGAGCACGTACGTCTTCAATCAGGTGTTTAATTCGATATTGTCCTGCATCGGCAGGTTTTGATGAAAGATTATAGCCGCGCATGTCGGGAGCCACTGCCTGGTAATCTCGTCCGAACTCGGCTAGCTGTTTCTTCCACTCATACCAGAACTCAGGAAACCCATGGAGGAACATTATCAATTTCCCCTTGCCCGCCGTGACATAGTGGAGGCGTATGTTATTGATATCAGCATATTTATGTTCGAACATATCTTTGCCTGTTGGCATGGCATCCTCCTTAATCCAACAATACTCTAAAGTCGGTATTGGTGCGACTGTGTTTTGGTGCTCCCCCCACCAGTACCCTAGATAAAGAAAGAACTTCTTCGAGGGAAGTCCTATATATTATAAAGAATAGCTAGCCCGCATTGGAAGCATTCCGAACATTTCTTTGAAAAGAAACAGTTCGCTCCGGCTCTACCGCAATTACTTGTTCGAACCGACAATACATCGTAGTCGAATCTCTTATCAAGAATACCAACAATTGTTACCTGTGCATACTACTTGACTATTAGGAATAATCAGGACTAAAATCGTTGCTAACGTTACATATTTTTGACAAAAGAAGGTAGAGCCAATGAGCAGAAAAACGCAGAAATATGAGAACAGAGGTACCCGACTAATAACATCGATATTTGGAGTTGCTTTGGCAATTGGAGCTTTTCACCATGGTTTTTTTGAGTTTCTACAGGGTAATACAGCAACGGAAGGAATATTAATTCAAGCTATCGGCGAACAGCATAGATATTGGATACACGGAACTGAAGAGGCGATTACCATTATTCCCAATTTTTTATTTACAGGATTGCTTGCCATGGCGATAAGCGTTTTTGCTGGCGTCTGGTCTGTTAAGTACATAAATACGAAGCACGGCAGTAGCGTCTTTCTTTCTACGTTTATTGTCTTGACACTGGTTGGCGGCGGATTGGCGCATATCGCTTTCTTTTTGCCAATCTGGGGGTATAGCACCAGAGTAAATAAGAGCCTAGATTTCTGGAGTAAGTGGTTTCCGAAGAACGTCAGACGTATATTGGGGCGGATATGGCCATTTTCGGCAGCAATTGTGGTAATTTCATTTATCATTGCCCTTGAAATCTCCATTTTCGGCTATTTTCCGGGTGTAGATAATCCCGAGCTGATATTGGCAATCTGCTGGAGTTTACTGGGGCTGGCTTGGGTACTGGTTCAGGCCTCTTATATCTCCGGTTTTGCCTATGATGTTGAGAATAGAAAAACCCAGAATGAGCTTGCCCTGACGTAGAAGACTGACGGCGTCCCGGAAAAAGGCCGATGCCATGCGAATATAACCGCACTGCAGAAGTCCCGTTAGGTGCCCGTTGGCTAGAATTAGAAATCGCCCAATTCCGAAAAGTACAATCGGGGGCCCTTAAATTTCGTAGTTGGTAGCGCATACCGGATTTGAACCGGTGATCTCCTCCTTGAGAGGGAGGTGTCCTAGGCCTCTAGACGAATGCGCCACGTTGGCTGGGGATCCAGGATTCGAACCTGGCCTCACGGGTCCAGAGCCCGCTGTCCTACCGCTAGACTAATCCCCAGTATGTTCATATTATAGCTGCTCTTCCTGCTTGGAGCAACAAAACGCTGCCTACAAGCCTGGGTTCAGAGAAAATCCAAGAAACTAGCTCCCCGCTGCCGATCAATAAGTCGGCGCACGGTTAGCGCTTGGTATACTGCGGTGCCTTGCGAGCTCGCTTGAGTCCATATTTTTTACGTTCCTTGATTCTACTATCCCGAGTAAGCAAGCCTTCTTTACGTAACATGGGCTTAAATAGCTCGTTTTCTTTCGCCAGGGCTCGGGCAATCCCGTGACGAATGGCTCCAGCCTGACCACTGAGGCCACCCCCCTTCACCTTCACCGTGACACGAAATTTGCCCATAGTATTGGTGGCCTGCAAAGGATGCTCAATCATGCGGCGATGCTCAATGCGAGGGAAAGCTTCCTGATAGGGCCTATCATTGACAATTATCTCCCCCTTGCCAGGGAGAAGCCTGGTCTGGGCTATAGCACATTTGCGCTTACCAGTTCCCCAAACGTAACTTTCCTCGCTCATAAGTCATCACCTTTCCTTTGATAATGTTTCGCTTTCTTTAGTCCTGGTCGCTCTGCGCCCTTCACCTCGCTCAGGGTGAAGAAGTGGAGTCTGTGCTTGGTGAGGATGCTCATTTCCAGGATAGACCTTCAGTTTCTTAAACATAGCTCTGCCCAAGCGGTTATGAGGCAACATCCCTTTGACCGCGAGCTCAACCACACGAGCAGGGTCCTTACTAAACACTTCCTTAAAGCTTGCGCTCTTCAAGCCACCCGGGTACCCCGAGTATCTATAATAAGTTTTCTGTTCAGCTTTCTTCCCACTCACCTTTACCTTGGCAGCGTTAACTACCACGACATAATCACCAGTGTCGATATAAGGAGCATAAAGCGGCTTATGCTTGCCCATAAGTAAACTGGCTACTTCTGTTGCTACTTTTCCCAGAGTCTTATCCGCAGCATCAATCACCCACCACTGCCTCTCGATATCTTTAGCTTTAGTACTGTAAGTTTTCATATCCTTCGATAAACTTCCTTCTATAAACTCGGGCGAGGTTTAGCTTCCCAGGGGTTTAGGATAATTGACCTTCTTAAGGCATAATCCACAAGCGGGAGACAGTGGACCGGCTAAACCCACCCTTTTGGCCTCCATTATATCACGAAATTCTTCGATACTTACCTTACCCAGGCCCAATCTCACCAAAAGACCTACGGTACTTCGCACCTGGTGAGGCAAGAAGGAATTGGCCACAATACGGAAAACGGCAAAATCTCCTTCTTTCTCGATTCCCGCTTCATAAACATTACGCAGCGTGCGCTTGTTGCCATCCAGAGAACTGGCAAACGAGGCAAAATCATGCTCACCTTGGATAAGCTGGCAGGCCTCATTCATCACCTGTGTGTTCAGCATCCTGGGCATGAATAAAGCAAATCTTCCACTGAATGGCGAGCGGGTATTGCTGGTCAAAATGCTATAACGGTACTCCCGGCTCAAAGCGTCGCGCCGCACATTGAAATCATCGGCGGCCCTGTAAGCCGCCTTCGCCGCAATGTCTTCGGGTAAATAATAATTTAAGGCTCGGACTAAAGTCATGGTATCCAATGTGGATCTCGCCCAGAAGCTCACCACTTGTCCCTTGGCATGCACACCGGTATCAGTTCTACTGGCTGCCATGACCCGGCTGCTTTGCCCGCAGAATCGCCTTATAGCTTGTTCAAGCTCATTTTGAATGGTAGGCAAGCCAACTTGCCATTGAAAGCCATAATATCGGGTGCCGTCATATTCGATGAGCAAAATAAATTTACTTAACCAATTCAATTTGAACCATAGGCGCATTATCACCAGGGCGGGGTCCCAGCTTTAGCAACCTTGTATAACCCCCGCTACGGTCAGCATAGCCTGGAGCAATTTCAGCAAATAGCTTGTCAACCACTTTTTTATCAGTAATAAAAGCTAAGGCTTCCCGCCTTGAGGCAAGGCTGCCATCCTTACCTAAAGTAATCATCTTTTCTGCTAAACCGCGAACCTCTTTAGCTTTAGCTTCAGTGGTGGTGATCTTTTCGTGAGCCAGGAGCGCGGTAACCTGATTTCGGTATAACGCCCACCTGTGCTCTGTCGGCCTACTTAAGTGCCGTCCTGCTACCTTGTGTCTCATTCTCTTTTCTTCTCAGGAACAGGAGAGCCGAATTTTGCCATTACCTCTTCCACTTCGGCTCGAGATTTTGCCCCCAAACCAGGCAATGGTGGCAAACCTTCCTTGCCTTTCTCTACCAATTGTCCCAGGGTGAAAATACCCGCTCTCTTCAAACTATTATAGGAGCGAGTTGACAAATTCAGTTCTTCCAGAGGGGTATCATATTGCTCAGGCAAAATGGGCAAAGCTCTAGCCATGGGAACTTCAAAGTCCCTGAAAGAGGAGAACTGACTGATTAAGATGATGGCGCTCTGATTAAGCGCCTCCCAGGGAAAAATGCTACCATCGGTCCAAATCTCCAGGATTAGCTTCTCCGGACTTCCTTCCTGGCCAGGCTTGATGGATTCCACAGAGAAATTCACTTTGCGTACCGGGGTGAAGATGGCGTCTACTGGCAGCGCTCCCACAGGTAACCCATTAGCTGACCTGGCCGGCACATAGCCTCTCCCTAACTCTACGTTAAGTTCGACGTAAAGCCTGGCTTTGGAAGAGTCTAAAGAAGCTAAATGAAGTTCGGGATTGGCAATGCGAAAGTCGGCCGAGGGTTTAATATCACCTGCACAGACCTTGCCTTCCCCCTGTACGTCCAAGATCAACTGCCCAGGCTGACGGGAAAGAGGGCAGAGTCTCAGTTGTCTGATATTCAGTAGAAACTCCATAGCATCTTCTTTAACATAGGGAATAGGAGAAAATTCATGCTGAATTCCTTCGATTCTGATCCAGGTTACCGCAGCACCAGGCAAAGAACTGAGAAGCACACGCCGCAAGGCATTCCCTAAAGTAACACCAAAACCCGGCTCTAGAGGTTCAGCAAGAAAACGGCCATAATTAACGTTGCTTTCAACACAAGTTACAGTGGGGATAGACAATTCGGACATAACTCACCTCGAGTAGTACTCAACAACAGTTTTCGCATTAAACTTGGTTTCAATATCATCCTTGCCAGGCAAATTTAACACTCTGCCTGTCATGCTTTCTTTGTCCAAGCTTAACCAATTAGGGAGGAATTTCTCCTCAATTTCCTCAGCTAATCTCTTGTAATACTCTGTTTTTCTACTGCTTTCGCGCCATTTTATAACGTCTCCCGATTTCACGAGAAAGGAAGGAATATCTGTTTTGCGACCATTGACCATTACATGGCCATGCCGGACTATTTGTCTCGCTTGGGCACGTGAATCAGCAAAGCCCAGGCGATAAACCACATTATCCAGCCTCCTTTCCAGCAATATGAGAAGGGTTTCTCCAGTAGCGCCGGGCCTCTTCTTAGCCTCCTCAAAAAACCTGCGAAATTGTCGCTCCAGGACACCGTAGCTAAAACGAAGCCTTTGCTTTTCGCGCAATTGAAGTCCGCGCTCGGAAACTCCGCCGCGCCCACGAGCCGGCGGACGTCCGCCGGGAGGAGTATTCCTTTTCTCTAAGGCGCATTTAGGGGTAGGACACCTCTCCCCTTTGAGCAGCAGCTTGTCCCCAAAACGACGACATATGCGACAAACCGGGCCTGTATAGCGCGCCATTTTATACCCTTCGCCTCCCTTTCGGACGGCACCCATTATGGGGGATAGGAGTCACATCTCTGATAGCTGTAACGGTGATGCCGGCGGCCTGCAAGGCGCGAATAGCTGCTTCTCGTCCACTGCCTGGGCCTTTAATATACACCTCGACTCGGCGCAGACCGTCACCCATTGCTCGGTGAGCTGCGTCTCTGGCAGCTATCTGGGCAGCATAAGGGGTTCCTTTCCTGGAACCCTTGAATCCTGCAGTACCGGAACTTCCCCAGGCGACAACATTACCTTCCACATCAGTAATAGTAACAACAGTATTATTGAAGGTAGATTGGATATAAGCCTTGCCTTCGCTAACTTTCTTGTGGGCTTTCTTCCTTGGCATTTGTAAAAAACAAGCTCCTTACTTCTTAGCTACACCGCGCTTTTGACCTCGACCGGCCACTGTCTTCTTGGGCCCTCTTTTGGTTCGGGCATTTGTGCGCGTTCTCTGCCCATGAACAGGTAACCTCATGCGGTGTCTTGTGCCTCGATAGCAACCAATTTCAATAAGACGCTTTATATTAGATTGAATCTCTCTTCTAAGATCGCCCTCCACTTTGTACTGTTTGTCAAGAACATCTCGAATCCGGCCAACCTGTTCCTCACTAAGTTCTTTCACTCTAATGCCAGGGTCGATACCGGTGGCAGCCATAATGCGCTTGCCTGACGTAGCGCCGATGCCATAAATGCTCTGCAAAGCTACCCAAATTGGCTTCTCTTTAGGAAGGTCTAAACCAGCAATACGTGCCACTGTTTATTACCCCTGCCTCTGCTTATGTTTTGGATTCTCACAAATAACCCTAACCACACCTTCCCGCCTGATAACCTTGCATTTTCTGCATATTGGCTTAACTGAAGCTCTTACTTTCATTTCCAATCACCATTCAAACAAACCTTGTTATGATAAACCTTCTCAGTTAACCTGTCAAACTATTTAAGTCGATAGGTAACCCTGCCCCGGGTTAAGTCATAAGGGGAAAGTTCCACCAGAACTCTATCCCCAGGCAAAATCTTGATGTAGTGCTTTCTCATTTTGCCCGAGATATGAGCCAACACCTGATGTCCATTGGCCAATTCAACGCGAAACATGGTATTAGGTAAGACTGTAATCACCTTGCCTTCAACTTCTATCCTCTCTCTCTTAGCCATTTCTTACGTATTACCTAGACAAGTATTTCAGCTTCGTTATCAGTTATGGCAATAGTATGTTCAAAATGTGCCGAGGGACTTCCATCGGCGGTGAGCACCGTCCATTGGTTGTCCGCTAATCTAGTGTGCCAATCTCCAGCATTAACCATAGGCTCAACAGCCAAAGTCATGCCTTTACGAAGCAAGACACCTTTCCCAGCTACGAAATTAGGTATTTGGGGCTCTTCATGCAAGTCTCGACCTACTCCATGACCGGTATATTCTCTAACCACCGAAAATCCTCTTGATTCAACATAATGTTGAATAGCAGATGAGATATCTCCTATCCAGGCCCCGCTTATCGCTTGAGCAACACCTGACTTCAAACTACCTTCTGTGACCGCGATAAGTTCCTCGGCTTCCTTACTTATCCGCCCCACGCCAATAGTTACGGCGGCATCGGTATGAAACCCATTAAGTTTTGCTCCTACATCTAAAGAAATAATGTCTCCTTCCTGTAATATTCGTTCACCAGGAATGCCGTGGACTATCTCATCGTTTACCGAAACGCATAAATTAGCAGGAAAGCCGCGATAGTTCTTAAAAGAAGGTATAACTCCCCGCTTCTTCGATTCTTCAGCCATAATTATGTCCAACTGGCCAGTCTTAATTCCCGGTCTTACTTCCGCTCTTAGTTTATCCAAAATAGCGGCCAGGATTTTGCCACACTTTCTCATAACAACTATTTCCTCGTCAGATTTTATGATCACCATTTATCTTATCCCTGCTTTGAGTGCAGAGATTATTTCTCTAGCTACCCCCTGCATTCCCTGGTTACCATTGACCCTAATTAGTTTACCTTGTTTTTCATAATAATCAAGTATGGGAACAGTTTGAGCAAAGAAAACACCAAGTCGGTCCTTCACTGTTTCCTCTCTGTCATCAGAACGTTGATACAATTCACCCCCGCACTTATCACACCTTCCCGGCGTTTTAGGCGGCGAATTTATCATGTGATATGGCGTCTGGCACCTCCGGCAGAGCCATCTTCCACTGAGGCGCTTCACCAGTTCTTCCTTGGGTACCTCAATGTATATTGCCCTACCTATGCTTTTTCCTTGCTCCTTAAGGGCTTTGTCCAGAACCTTGGCCTGCTGCGAAGTCCGGGGAAAGCCATCGAAAATGCAGCCAGAGGCACAGTCAGGTTGATTAATTCTTTCCAGAATCATTTTTATGGTTATTTCGTCTGGAACTAATTCTCCTCTATCCATATAGTTCTTAGCCAAGAGACCAACTCCGGTTCTTTCTTCTAACGCTTGACGAAACAAATCTCCCGAAGCTATGTGAGCTAGATCCATCTCTTGAGAGAGAATATCCGCCTGAGTTCCCTTCCCTCCCCCCGGAGCGCCTAGCATGATAATGTACATTATTTTAGGAAACCTTCATAGCGGCGCATGGTTAGCTGAGCCTCTAATTGTTTCATGGTATCTAAGGCCACACCGACAGCTATAAGCATGGCGGTGCTCTGGATTACCAATACTTCAACACCCGTAATCACTCTAGCAAGGAAGGGCAAAATGGCCACTACGGCCAGAAAGAGGGCGCCACCAAAGGTAATGCGCCTTATGATTCCATTCAAGTAGTCAGCTGTTGCCTTGCCGGGGCGAACTCCAGGGACAAATCCGCCTTGCTGTTGCAGCGTTTGAGGCAAGTTCATTTGCTCGAATATGACCATAGTGTAGAACAGGGTGAAACCAATTACTAAGGCGAAATACAGACCCTGGTAGAGTGCGTTACTAGACTGAAACATATTAAAAATTGTATTCCAGAAATTCGGGTCTTGACCGCTCGGGTTCATGAAATATGTAGCTATCGTACCGGGAAGCTGCATCATGGCAATGGCGAAAATGAGCGGTATCATTCCTGCAGTATTGACTCGCAGCGGAACGTACGTGGAACCCGATTGGCGATACATGCGGCCACTGCGAAAAGTGCTCCGAGCATACTGTACAGGAATACGACGATGAGCTTCCACAAATACAACTATAAGCAAGATCATAACTAAGGTTAGAATAATATAGGCGATCAATCCTCCGGGATTTCCACCAGCGACAATGCCGCGACCCACTATCTCGGGCAGGTCAGCCACAATGCCGCCAAAGATTATTATCGATATCCCGTTTCCGACACCACGCTCGGTAATCAATTCGCCTAGCCACACGAGAAATATCGTGCCGGCGACCATTGTTATTACTATGTTGGCTAGGGTCAATGGTGTAAGCGAGGCGACAGTTACTCCCTGAGAACGTAACAAAGCAATCATGGCATAGCCTTGAAGGGCAGCCAGAGGTATAGTCGCGATGTGAGTAATCCGATTGATTTTCTGTTGACCAAGTTCCCCCTCCTGAGATAGAGCCTGAAGGCGGGGGATTACCGGGACCAGCAACTGCATAATTATGGACGCAGTGATGTAAGGATAAACGCCCAGGGCAGCCACACTGAAGTTCGTCATGGCACCGCCGCTGAAAAGGTCAAGCATGCCAAAGAGGAGGTTTTGCCCGAAGTATTCCTGTAACTTCGCGATGTCCACCCCAGGCAACGGAACGTGGGTTATGAAGCGAAAAACGACAAGGATGCCGATGGTGAATAGAATTCTTCGTCGCAAATCAGGCAACGCCCATATGTCCATCATTGCCTGGACGAGGCGCGGTCGGGTAGTCTTGCGCTCCATTCTAAACCTTTTTTGTCTTCCCTCCAGCAGCGAGAATCTTCTTCTCCGCTGATGAAGAGAATTTGTCAGCACTGACTGTCAAAGGATGCTGGACATCGCCAGCGCCGAGAATTTTGGTCGGATGATCAGTGGTGCTAATCAACCTCGCCCGAAGCAATTCCTCAGGGCTTACCTCAGTGCCTGGGGGAAAAATGGCTAGCTGCCCTACGTTGACAACATTATACTCAGTTTTGAAAACGTTAGTGAATCCTCTTTTTCGTGGTAGCCGTTTTATCAAAGGCAACTGCCCGCCTTCAAAGCCAAGACGTACGCCACCACCGGAGCGCGCATTTTGTCCTTTGCAACCCCGTCCTGAATAGGTGCCATGCCCGCTGCCATTTCCTCGACCTACGACCTTCCTCTTGTGCTTAGCACCTGCAGGAGGCTTCAATTCATTTTGTTTCATCTACCCTTTCTTCTTGAGCTTCCCCAGCACTAACATCTGTAGCCGTTGGGTGAATCGCCGCTTCCTCACTCTTCCTCAAATTAGACAGGGCAAGCATCGTCGCCTTAGCTACGTTGATTTTGCTTGGTCCACCAAATGATTTGCCAAGGATGTCTTTTATACCTGCCAATCCGAGTACCGCTCGAGCAGTGCTGCCAACAATTAAGCCCGTGCCCGGCGCCGCCGGCTTCAGCAAGATCTTGGACGCACCAAACTTGGCTAGAATTTCATGAGGGATTGTGCCATCTTTGATAGGTACCTCAATCAACCCCTTCTTCGCCGTAGCACCTGCCTTGCGAACTGCTTCGGGAACCGCCGCCGCTTTAGCTAAGCCAAATCCGACATGTCCTTGGCCATCGCCAACTACCACTAAAGCTCTGAACCGAAGGTGCCTGCCACCTTTGACCACCTTGGTTACACGGTCAATACCTAACAGTTTCTCTTCGAGAGTCAGTTCTGAGATATCGATTTTGGCTTTTTTCTTTTTTGACTTAGTAACTGCCTTCATACGTTAATCCTCAAAATTCCAATCCAGCTTTCCTGGCAGCCTCAGCCAAAGCCTTGACTCTGCCATGATATTTGTAGCCACCACGGTCAAAAACCACCTGCTTGATTCCTTTGTCTAATGCTCTCTCAGCAAGCAAAGTCCCCACTATGTCGGCTCTCTTGCTTTTCCCCATACCATCGGTCTTGCTTCTCACCTGAGAGTCAAGAGTGCTCATCGAAACCAAAGTCTGGCCCCTAGAATCATCAATAAGCTGAGCATGGATATGATTCAAGCTACGGAAGACGCATAATCGAGGACGTGATATCGTCCCCGTTACTTTTTGCCTCACCCGTTTATGTCGTATCTTTCTGATTGCCTTCGAATCTCTCCCGCTCATTATGGCCACTACTTCTTGCCTATTTTGCCCGATTTGCCAGGCTTGAGATGTAGCTTTTCATCCACGTATTTAATGCCTTTCCCTTTGTATGAGTCAGCGCGGCGTATCGTCCGAATTTTGGCGGCTGTTTCCCCAACCACTTCTTTATCAATACCGGTGACACGAATGCGATTTGTGCCCTCAACGATGACGTTAATACCAGGAGGGGGGGAAAACTCCACAGTATTGGCATATCCCACCTGAAACAACAGCTTGTCACCAGCTTTCTGCGCTCTGTACCCCACGCCATTTATTTCCAGGTTCTTTTCAAAACCTTCGCTCACTCCTTTGACCATATTTGCCAAAAGGCTGCGAGTGAGCCCATGCAAAGAGCGATGCACCTTACTATCGCTAGGCCGGGTTACAGTCAAGCTCCCGTCCTTCAAAGCAATAGACATAGCAGGGTGAAATCGACGACGCAGTTCACCTTTGCTTCCTTTTGCCACTACTTCGCTCCCATTGATCTTTACCTCGGTACCCCGAGGGATCGCAATGGGGAGCAATCCGATACGAGACATAATTCACAACTCCTGAGTCGATTTACCATACATAACACAGAATTTCCCCGCCAAGTCGCTGCCGCCATGCTTCCTGACCAGTCATAATCCCTCTAGACGTGGATAGAATGGCAATACCCAAGCCTCCATAGACGCGGGGGATCTCATGCCTTTCCACGTAGACCCTCAGGCCAGACTTGCTCACTCTTTCCAATCCTAGAATTGCAGGCTCCTCATCTGTGTACTTAAGGTGGATTTTTATCATTGGCTGCGGTTTCCCCTTGAGCACTTCATAACGGTCAATAAAACCTTGCTCTTTAAGTATTTTGACGATAGAAAGCTTCATTTTGGACGAGGGCACAAGCACACTCTCGTGACCTGCCATGATAGCATTGCGTATCCTGGTCAACATATCAGCGATGGGGTCACTAATCGTCATTTCTCTTCACCAGCTTGACTTTCTTACCCCGGGTATCACACCAGTTACAGCAAGTTCCCGGAAACAAATCCGACATAGGCCAAATTTCCGCATATAAGCACGCGGCCTGCCACATAATTGACAGCGATTATGTTGCTGCACTTTATATTTTGGTGGGCGCTTTGACTTGTTAATCTTAGATAACTTCGCCATATTATGTTTTCCTAAAAGGCATACCCATTAATTCCAACAATGTCCTGGCTTCATCATCGTTCTTGGCTGTAGTAACAATGGCTACCTCAAGGCCACGAATCTTGTCTACCTTATCATAATCAATCTCAGGGAAAACTATCTGTTCTTTCATGCCCAGGCTGTAGTTCCCCCTGCCATCGAACGAATCCCTTGATAGTCCGCGGAAATCTCGAAACCTGGGCAGAACAACATTAACCAGTTTATCAAAAAAATCGTACATCCGCTTACCTCGCAACGTCACCATCATCCCGATGGGCACACCAGCCCTCAATTTGAAAGCTGAGATAGACTTTTTTGCCCGTGTCGTCACCGGATGTTGCCCCGAAATTGTAGCTAGGTCCTTCTCAGCTGCTTCCAGAGCCTTGGACTCCTGTGTGGCCTCGCCTAAACCAATGTTAATGACAATCTTTTTCAACTTGGGCAATTGCATGATATTACCATAGCCTAGTCTGGCTTTGAGCTGGGGAGCCACCTCAGTCAAATATTTTTCCTCCAAGCGAGATTTCATAACAAACTCCTTTAGTCAATCACCTCTCGACACGAACTGCAAATTCGCACTTTCTTGCCATCATCCAAAAAGCGGAAACCAACTCGAGTGGGGTTGCCGCACTTCTCGCATACCAACATTACGTTAGATACATGAATTGGAGCTTCAAGTTCAATTATGCCAGCTTGGCGGGTAGCTCTACGAGCTCGAGAGTGGCGCTTAATCATATTGAGTCCCTCCACTATCACTTTGTCGTCGTCAGGAAAAGCACGCCGAACCTTTCCTTTTTTCCCGCTGTCCTTGCCAGCAGTTATCACAACCGTATCATCTTTTCTGATTTTCATTCTACAAGACCTCGGGAGCCAAGGATATTATCTTGGCAAAGTTTTTATCTCTGAGTTCTCGGGCTACGGGACCAAAAATACGGCTGCCCTTAGGATTATTTTTATCGCCAAGAATGACCGCCGCATCTTCATCGAATCTTATATAAGAGCCATCGGGGCGGCGATAGGGCTTAGTCACACGCACCACCACAGCCTGCACTACCTCACCCTTCTTCACCATTCCATGGGGTATGGCTCTCTTCACCGTGGCTACAATAATGTCACCTATATGAGCATATTTCCTTGCCCCGCCAGGGACATTAATGCACATAATCTGCTTGGCCCCAGTATTATCTGCTATCTTTAGTCTAGTATAAGCCTGAATCATTTCTCTCGCTCTGGCTTGGTTTCAACCACTTCCTTCGTAGACATTATCTCCATTACCCGCCATTTCTTTTCCTTAGACAAGGGGCGAGTCTCAATAATCTTCACTTTGTCTCCAACTTTGCAGGCATTATTTTCGTCATGAACCTTATATTTTTTGGTAGCTCTGATCGCTTTTTTATAGAGTGGATGGACTTTCCTGGTTTCCACGGCTATCACAACGGTTTTATTCATTTTGTGGCTTACCACCAAACCTTCTTTGACCTTTCTTTTCTCGAGATGACTCATCTTATTGTGCCCAGTTCCCTTTCTCTTAAGATAGTCTCTATTCTGGCAATCCTTCTCTTCACCCTAGGAATCTCCCGATGGTTACCCAACTGTCTAGTGGCCAGGCGAAAACGGAGGTTGAAAAGCTCCTCGTGAGCTTCTTTGAGCTTCGTTAATAGCTCTTCATCGTTGAGAGCACGAATTTCGCTAGCTTTCAACTTTCTGTCTCTCCTTCTTGGCAAAGCTGGTAGCTATAGGAAGTTTGTAGGAAGCCAGACGGGCTGCCTCCGAAGCCACGTCCTCTTTCACATCAGCTAGTTCAAACAGGATTTTCCCTCTTTTAACTACGGCCACCCAGTGATCCGGCGCGCCTTTCCCTCCACCCATTCTTGTTTCTGCAGGTTTCTTTGTCACAGATTTGTCAGGGAAAACTCGTACCCAGAGTTTACCGCCACGATGCAATTGTCGGACAAATACGCGACGGGTTGCCTCAATTTGTCGCGCTGTTAACCAGGCAGATTCCTCAGCCCTCATACCAAAGTCACCAAAAGCAATGGTGTCCCCCCTCTGGGCACTACCTTTTCGCCTTCCCTTATGCACCTTGCGGTACTTCACTCGTTTCGGCTGCAGCATTCTTCTCCTTCACTTCAGGTATAATATCGCCCTTATAAATCCACACCTTGACCCCAATACGCCCCATTACAGTGTGAGCTTCAGTAAAACCGTAGTCGATATTGGCACGTAATTTATGCAACGGCATTTGGCCTTGGCGGAGTATCTCACTTCTGGCAATTTCAAGCCCGCCAAGTCTTCCGCTGCACTTTATTCTTATTCCCTTAGCACCAGCTTGCAAAGTTCGGAAGGCCGCTTGTCTCATAGCCCGCCGGAAAGGGATTCTTTCTTCAAGCCGCTCAGCTATGCTTCGAGCTACCAGAAGAGCCTCGAGCTCGGGATGCTCGACTTCCCTGATGGTCAATCTAATCTTATCCCCACTCACCTTTTCCAGGTCCGACTTCAATAGTTCCACATTCTGTCCCCCCCGGCCAATCAAGATGCCAGGACGGGCTGAGTACAGAGTTAAATGTATTTCATCTCCCGGACGTTCAATTTCCACCCGGGCAACTGCTCCACCCTGACACTTCTGGTCCACGACTCTGCGTAGTTTTAGATCGTCCAACAAAAACCGGGCATAGTTCTTCTCAGCATACCATCTGGTTCGCCAATCCTGGTTAACACCCAGTCTGAAACCCAAAGGATGAACTTTTTGTCCCAAGATTATTCCTCCTCTTCGGTAACGAAAACTGTAATATTGCTGGATCGCTTCAAGATAGGACTAATTCTCCCTCTCGACTGAGGGCGGAATCTCTTCAAGGTATGTCCTTGATCGGCAAATATTTCAGTGATTCTAAGCTCAGCCGGCGACATCTGAAAATTGTTTTCCGCATTGGCTACCGCTGATTTGACTACCTTAGCCACGGCCTTGGCCGTAGGGGTAGGCAAAAATCTGAGGATGTTCAAAGCCTCATCAACTTTCTTGCCTCGAACCATATTTATCACCAAACGAACTTTTTGAGGCGAAATGCCAATGTCGTTAGCGACTGCTTTTACCTTCATTACGTTTTATTGCTTCACCACCTGTTCAGTTATTTTAGCTTTGGTGATATGGCCTCTGAACGTCCGGGTAGACGCAAATTCTCCCAGTTTGTGCCCCACCATATTCTCAGTGATGAAAATGGGCACATGTTTCCTCCCATTGTGCACGGCGATAGTGTGGCCTATCATTTGAGGCACAATAGTGGAGGCACGAGACCATGTCTTTATCACTGTTTTCTCGCCCGAATTATTGAGCGCTTCTATTCTCTTAAGCAATTTAGGGTCGCAAAAAGGCCCTTTCTTAAGCGATCGTGACATTTTGTTTTCTCCCCTTAAGGATCATCTTATCCGATGTTCTACGTCGACGCGTTTTAGCCCCCAAAGCTGGCTTCCCCCAAGGAGTTTTGGGATTCATTCCTCGTGGAGCTCTGCCCTCCCCACCTCCATGTGGGTGGTCACGAGGAGTCATAGCAGAACCCCTGACCGTAGGCCGCCGACCTGACCATCTTGCCCTTCCAGCTTTACCTAAACTTATACTTTCGTGGTCAACGTTACCTATCTGACCAATAGTAGCCCAGCACCTTTGATGAAATTTACGCAGTTCACCCGAAGGGAGTTTAAGTACAACATATTTGCCCTCCTTGCCTATAATTTGGGCGGAATTCCCTGCGCTGTGAACAAGCTTTCCCCCTTTGCCTGGCTCAAACTCAACATTATGCACTAAAGTCCCCGCAGGAATGGACTCCAATGGGAGGGCATTCCCCGGTTTTATATCAGCATCCTCGCCCGCCTGTACAGTATCACCCAACTTGATGTCCAAAGGGGCGAGTATATAGCGCTTTTCTCCGTCGGCATAATGAATCAGGGCAATGCGAGCTGCCCTATTAGGGTCATATTCAATGGAAGCTACTTTTCCTGGAACGGTAATTTTATCCCTCTTAAAATCGATAAGGCGAAGTTTGCGCTTACTGCCGCCACCACGATGACGCACGGTTACAACACCCCGGCTATTACGTCCTGCCTTTTTCTTCAGCGGCACCAGCAGAGATTTCTCGGGAGTTGCTCCGGTTAGCTCCTCAAAAGTGGCGCCAGACATGAATCTCCTGCCTGGAGAAGTTGGCTCATAAGTCTTTAATCCCACCAATCACCTCTTACTTATGCGTTCTTTGCCAGCGAGTCTTCTTAAGAAGCTTCTTATGCTGGTGCTTGGACATCTTCTTTCTTCTCCACTTGGTAACTGAACCCATTAGACACCCTCAAAAAAAGTGATTTTGTGCCCCGGCGCCAAGGTGACTATTGCCTTTTTCCAGGATGAGCCCGTTACTTGTCTCCTGCCAAATCTTCTTGTCTTACCGGGCACCGTCATCACATTTATTTTGCTTACCTTCACCTTGAAAGCTTGTTCTACTGCCTCCTTAATCTGAGACTCGGTAGCCTTGTTCGCCACCTCAAAGGCATATTTATCTTTCTCCTTAAGAGAAGTAGCCTTCTCTGTAACTAAGGGACGCCGCAGAACTTCGTAAAGGTGCAATTTATTTACCCCAGATTTCCTCAATATTGCGTATTGCCGGTACAGTGGCCACCAGCATTTTATAGGAAAGCAAATCCACTACGTTAATTAGAGCCGAAGGCAGGACCTTCACCTCAGACAAATTAGCCGCTGATTTAGCCACATTGGGCGTGGATTCACCAGTGAGAATCAAAGCAGAAGAATCAACACCGAGCGACACTAGAATATTCATCATGTCTCTTGTCTTTGGCTCCTTGAAGTCAAATTCCTGCACTAATCTCAGATTTCCTTCTCTCACTTTAGACGAGAGGAGGCATTTCAAAGCCAATCTCCTCATCTTCTTGGGCATCGATTGACGATAGCTGCGCGGCTTGGGGCCAAAAACTACTCCACCCCCCCTCAGCAGGGGTGATTTTATATCCCCCCTTCGCGCTCTGCCAGTATGCTTTTGGGCGTACAGTTTCCTTGTGCTCCCACTGACTTCCCCCCTGGTCTTAGTAGACGCCGTACCTTGACGTCCATTGGCCAATTGTCTCACCATCGCCTGATGCACTACGGCCTCATTGAAGGGAATGGCAAAAACAGCCTGACTGAGCTCCGTTTGCTCAACAACCTCACCGTTCAGGCTATAAACTGGCACCTGCATTTTCTGTTACCTTGCTTTCTCAATTACTAACAGCCCACCAACAGCTCCAGGTACTGCACCCTTCACCAAAAGCAAATTGCGCTCCGGGTCAGCTTGAACTACTTCGAGGTTACGCGCTGTTACTCTCTCATTTCCCATATGCCCAGCCATACGCTTTCCTTTAAGCACCCGCCCAGGCCAAGTGGTAGCTCCGATTGAACCGGGGGCGCGATGGCGATCAGTTTGGCCATGGGTCTTTGGCCCGCCAGCAAAATGATGCCGCTTAACTACACCGGCAAAGCCTCTGCCCTTAGAAAGGCCAGTGACATTTATTAAGTCACCCTGCTTCAAGAAGCCAACATCCACTTTGTCACCGCGCTTGACCGAGCCAATATCATCAGTCCTGAACTCGCGAAGGTAGCGAACATTCTCTAAACCTTGGAGGTGCCCTTTCTGTCCAGAACTGAGTTTAGATTGCTTCACTTTGTTCTCAATAAAGCCCACCTGGATAGCGGCATAACCATCCTTGTCCGGACTCTTTATCTGAGTTATCACGGAAGGCCCAGCTTGAATAGCGGTCACCGCCACTGTCTCTCCGCTTTCCTGAAACAGTTGCGTCATGCCTATTTTTCTACCAATAATGCCTGGAAACATGGCTCTAACTACAATTTAATATCTATTTCCACTCCGGATGCTAAGTCAAGTTGACTCAAAGCGTCTATAGTCTTGGAACTTGGCTGCAAAACATCAATTACCCTCTTGTGAGTTCTGATCTCAAACTGTTCCCTGGAATCCTTATCAATATTGGGGCCACGTATAACACAAAATTTCTCGATACGTGTGGGTAAAGGCACAGGGCCAACCACGATAGCCCCGGTGCGCTCCACCGCATCTATTATCTGCCTTACTGCTTGATCGGCCAACCTATGATCAAAGCTTTTGATTTTGATACGGACTTTTTGCTCAGTCATCTGGCTCTTCCCGCCTTAGCCGTAATTTGCTCAGCCAAGCCCTGAGGCAATTCTTCATAGCGATGAAAACACATAGTGTAACTCGCCCTTCCTTGACTGAGCGAGCGCAGATCTCCGGCAAAACCAAATGTTTCCGCCAGAGGAACCAGACAACGGATGGCAGAAGAGTCGGCCCGACTCTCAATGCCTTCGATATGAGCTCTTCGAGAGTTCAAATCGCCAATGATGTCCCCCAGGAATTCATTAGGAGTCGTTATCTCCACTTCCATAATTGGCTCGAGGATAACAGGTTTAGCTTTGTCTATCCCCGCCCTCATAGCCATAAAGGCTGCCATCCTGAAAGCCGTATCTGAAGAATCGACCTCGTGAAAACTACCGTCAAACAAAGTCGCCCTTACATCTATTACAGGGTAACCAGCCAATCCACCGCTTTGTAAAGCTGACTTGGCACCGGCTTCTATTGAAGGAGTGAATCCCTTAGGTATGGCCCCACTTCGAATCTGGTCACGAAACTCAAATCCACTGCCACGCTCGCCCGGCTCAATTTTAAGCCAAACATGCCCGTATTGTCCCTTACCACCAGATTGACGTATGAATCTCCCTTCAGATTCAACAGGAATGGTGATTGTTTCTTTATAAGCGACCTGAGGCTTCCCGGCATTGACCCTTATACCATATTCGCGAAATATACGCTCCATTAAAACTTCGAGATGAAGTTCGCCCATCCCCGAAATCAGGGTCTGACCTGTCTCTTTGTCATGGTAAACCTTGAAGGTGGGATCCTCCATAGTAAGCTTAGCCAGGGAATCATCTAACTTGTCCTGGTCGACCTTACTTTTGGGTTCAACGGCCATGGAAAGCACCGGCTCGGCAAATCGTATAGGCTCAAGAAGCACTGGCCGTGCGGGCTCGCAAAGGGTATCACCTGTCGAGGTCATTTTGAGCCCCAGACTAGCTACAATGCTTCCGGTCTCAGTGTGGTCGATCTCCTCACGGTGATTGGCATGCATAACATATAGTTTTCCCAGCCTTTCCTTCTTACCCGCGCTGGAATTCAAGACCTGTGCTCCGGCCCTTACCCTGCCTGAGTACATGCGCAGGTACACCAGTCTGCCCATAAAGGGGTCAAAAACCGTCTTAAACGCCAACGCGGAAAAAGGTTCATCATCGCCCGCCCGACGAAGGATTTTCTCTCCACTTCTGGGGTCTGTAGCCGAGATGGGAGGGACATCTAGTGGTGAGGGAAGGTAATCTACAATAGCATCAAGTAATAACTCGATGCCTCTATCCCTCAAGGCACTGCCACAAAGGACGGGCACTACGCAGTTAGAAACGGTCAGCCTTCTGATAGCTGCCTTAATTTGAGATGTGGAGACATCCTGCCCATCGAGATAGAGCATCATAATCTGCTCATCGAGTTCGGCTAAGTTTCCAATTAATTCTTGACGATGTTTGGCCAGCAAAGTCTCATTGCCCTTTTCAATTGAAGCTGAATTAGGCTCATCCGTAAAAGCAATGATTTTATTTTCCACAAGGTCGATGATGCCTCGAAAGTCCTTTTCACTTCCTACGGGGATCTGTACAGGTAACGCCTTGCTTCGCAACCTTTCGTTAATCATAGTCACCGTGTGCTGAAAATCAGCGCCAACCCTGTCCATTTTATTAATAAAGCAAATTCTGGCCACGCCATATTTGTCTGCCTGGCGCCACACAGCCTCTGACTGAGCTTCCACTCCAGCTACACCATCGAAAATCACGACACCGCCGTCTAATACACGGAGGCTACGCTCTACCTCAGCAGTGAAATCCACATGCCCGGGGGTATCGATGATGTTTATGCGATGTTCGCGCCAGTGACATGTGGTAGCCGCTGAAGTAATGGTAATACCCCTCTCTCTTTCCTGCTCCATCCAATCCATTACCGCAGTCCCTTCATCCACGCTGCCAACCTTGTAGGTACGCCCCGTATGGTGGAGAATCATCTCTGTAGCTGTGGTCTTGCCAGCATCTATATGAGCGATGATCCCTATATTTCGTATTTTCTCCAAAGGGAAAGTCCGCGACATGAGCCTATCCTTTGCCTCAAGTACTGCTTTCACCACGACTTCTCACCAGCGATAGTGAGCAAAGGCTTTGTTAGCCTCTGCCATCTTGTGAATATCCTCACGTTTCTTGATTGCTGCCCCCCGACCATTAACAGCATCAACCAACTCGCTTGCCAGCTTCTCTTCCATGGATTTGCCACTACGCACCCGCGCTGAAGTAATGAGCCACCTCATGGCAAGAACACGCCCCTGATCTTCCCCGACCTCCGTGGGAACTTGGTAGGTAGCTCCCCCAACACGGCGTGATTTAACCATGAGAAGCGGCGCAACATTTTTAATCGCCTTCTCCAAGGCTTCTTCAGGATCGCTATTCACTTGCTGCGCAGCAAGTTGCAAGGCATTATAGACAACTCGCTCGGCTGTAGCTTTTTGCCCTCGTAACATAAGCCTATTAATAAATTTAGCCACCATGACGCTGTTATATTTGGCATCGGGTGATGGTATCCTCTTTACTATTTTTCTAGTTCCTCTTGGCATTTGACATCCCTGCTATTTTGGTGCCTTTGCTCCGTACCTGCTGCGACCTTGCCTACGATTAGCTACTCCTTCAGTGTCCAGGGTGCCACGGATGATATGATAGCGAATTCCGGGAACATCCTTAACTCGGCCACCACGAATCAAAACTACCGAGTGTTCCTGCAAATTATGCCCTTCGCCAGGAATATAAGCGGTTACTTCCATACCGTTGGTCAGCCTAACGCGAGCAACTTTGCGCAGTGCCGAGTTGGGCTTCTTAGGTGTGACCGTCTTGACCAGGATGCATACACCTCTTTTCTGAGGCGCCCCTCGGACCCAGTCAATTTTCCCCTTCATTGTATTTCGGGTGTAGTGCAATGCTGGGACCTTACTTTTATTTCCCAGCTTTCGCCGCCCTTTACGAACAAGTTGACTGACTGTTGGCATTCCTTATACTCTCCTCTATTTTAGGCAATCAAAAAGCCGCCTGGTTACTTGCCGGTCTACTCTAGGAAAACCTTGCTCGGCTTCAGCCAGCCGGCTTTCTTAACTCTTTAAGTCTTTACCTTCTAGTAGACGTCAACTTAGTAATTTAACACAAGGCAATTAGGCTGTCAACTAGCAAATCAGTCTTTTCCCGAATTGAGAACGCGGTCTACATTCCCATCCATATTTAAAATCATACGGACCATCATAATATGACATGCCCGGTGGTCTTTTCGTACCGCCTTCCGTCGACATAGGAGATGATGAGACTGTCATCCCATAAACCACAGCTGTGCTCAGAGCGCAGTGGTTTGCAGGAAGACCATTCATGAGTGCTGGTTCACGGCTGAAGAATAAGGAGAAACACCTATCAGGGCAAATTGGACTATTATGATATTTTGAACACTTTGCCAGTTAAGGCAGGCGCTTTTTTACTCCTGCTTTAACCTTAAACATCTTGCTACCGGATAGATTATCCAAAGACGCATTGAGCATGGCTATATATTCGTCTACTTCATCCTGATCGAATTGTATGACTTCGTTGGCTATCCGTTGGCAATAATCGCAATGGCTACAGCCGGACAGGCAATTCTGCTTCCTGAAGAAATCCATAAAACCTTCCAGAGCTTGGTTATCAATATAGAATTTGGGCAGTGACCCAGCAACACTATTTGGCACACCCGGCAAAGCAGAATTGACAAGTCCAAGTTTCGGCGTAATGACGTTCATAATATCATATAGGTTCCCCTGGTAATGACGTGATGAATATGCTGTGGCTGCCCGCAGAATCCGTTCGGAGGGCATTGACCTGCCACTGATTTTGAACGCTTCAATACCTATCTCTTCGTAGGCATGAATATCCTCAGGCCTTGCCCAGCGGCATTTAATGATCTGAGAAATATCACAGAGCCTGTCCAGAGTACAACGAAGTACACAATAGTCCACATAATACCCACCGAGCGGGTTATAGCTTTGACTGGCATGCCCGAGGCCATCATGGTGATAATATTCGTAGGGGCACTGGAACAAACAGAGATTATTCATTAGCACGGTGACCTCGCAACTCACCGCGTTCTTGATAGCCTTGAGCACCGTGAAGTCCCGATTAACGTTAATATCCAGAGTAATCGAATCGGCACCCAGCGATTCAAACAATTTAGCTCTGGCAACGCTGTTCACATGTCCGATAGTTGAAACCCTTATCTTAAGCTGCGGAAATTGGCGCTTTATGAGTTCAACCAGATAAGGGATGGTTACCGTAACGCTGTCCGCCCCAATACTGCTGATCCAATTAAGATGCGTCAGCAGTTCTTGATGAGTATTCTCATCCCACTCCATATTACTCATACTGGGAGCATTTAGAAGGTAGTCAAACTTCAGGCCTGCTGAGTGAGCCTGTTCGATGTATTCCTCCACCTGATTCTCTACCATGCGGACCTTATCAGGACCCGACCCGCCACTTCCTATCATGGAGGTCGGCAATACGCCATACAACTGTACATCAGCTTCCAGTTTGCTCAATGGCGAGATCAGATCTGGATCCCAATTCGTCGGTACTAATAGCTGCATGCCACTCCGCTACGGCGAACAATGCCGATACGAAACTGGGCACATGCGCCCACTCTATACATTTCTTTAAAACCTAGCAAATCCATTCTCTATATCGTGATACGATGTATTATGAATGCAAAGAGATTTCTTGTCAATACCTCCGAATCAAAAGTTGCCGCTCCAAGGTTTTGTCAAGACACAATTGTCACAGGAAATGTCACTCTTCCGTGGAAATAGTGATGAAAAGGAATAGACAAAGCGCAGATTGTACCTTATGTATCTTTGTATCGTAATACGATGTATTATGAACATGAAGAGATTTTTTGTCAATACCCTTCCCTTCCAAGTCCGTTGCTGGCCTTTACCCATTGACGTGCCTAAGCACCAGACAGCAGTTTTCTCCGCCTAAACCAAAGCTATTCTTCAGACATACATTCACTTGGGCCGGCCGAGCTACATTCGGCACATAATCTAGATCACAGTCCGGGTCGGGAGTCTCATAGTTTATAGTTGGATGGATGATTCCTTTGTTCATAACCAGTATGGCAGCGACGGTTTCAATAGCGCCGGCTGCAGTAATGCAATGTCCAATCATAGACTTTGTAGAGCTCATGGGAACTCTGTAAGCATGCCCTCCGAGCACCATTTTGATGGCTTTGGTTTCACAGGCATCATTCAGCTTGGTGCTGGTGCCATGAGCATTGATGTAATCAACTTCCTCAACCTTCGCCCCGGCATTTCGCAGCGCGGTACGCATAGCATAAGCCTCAGCCTCAGGGGCAGGAGCAGTTGCATCATGAGCGTCAAAAGACCAGCCTGCGCCAGCAAGTTCAGCCAAGATAGGTGCACCTCGCCTCTTGGCATGTTCATAGCTCTCCAAAACAACCAGCCCGGCACCCTCACCATAGACGAAACCATTTCGGTTAAGGTCGAACGGGCGACAAGCCTTGGACGGGTCAGGTTCATGGGAAAGGGCTCCCAATTGGTCTATTCCAGCCATGCCAACTGGCTCCAGGCTGGCGTCCGAACCCCCGGCTATCATCACATCGGCATACCCCAGGCGAATGAAATTGGTCGCTGTGCCTATGGCGTCGGCGCCACTGGCGCAAAGGCTATTTACACTGCTATTAGGGCCCCTGGCCCCCAGCATCATCCCTACTTGCATGGATGCTGCACTGGCAGTTGACTTAGTGATGAAGAGAGGGTCGGCTCTTCTCGGCCCTAATCTTTGGTATAGCTCCCATCCCCTGATGACATAGCCTTGCTCTGTCATAGTAGAAATGGTGACCCCCACTCTCTCAGACTCTTCTTTAGCCATGTCCAGGCCAGCCGATTGTATCGCTTCTTTGGCAGCAGCAATGGCAAACTGAATCGTCCTTGAGGTCCGGTCAACCACCTTCAAGTCCATATACTTCGTGGCATCAAAGCCATGCACCTCGGCATCCACTTTCACCCGAAACTTGCTGGCATCGAAGTGAGTAATAGGACCGATGGCTGACTTTCCTGCGGCCAATCCCTGCCAGAACTCTTTGGTACTTAATCCCAGGGGATTAACAGTGCCCACGCCGGTAACCACAACCCTCGGTATGTCTATAGTGCCCCGGTAATTCATCGAGGTTCCGGGAACTCCAGCCAAATTCATTGTTCTCTTTATTCTCCTTTTCCAGCGAGGGTGAAAAGCCCTACAGAGGTGCCCCCATCGATAATGATAGTCTGTCCTCTTATCATAAATGCTTCTTCACTGCACAAAAAAGCCACTACGTTAGCGACGTCCTCGGGAACTACCATTCTCCCCGCTGGCGTCGCTTGACGATTATCTTTTACTAACCCCTCCTTAAAATAGAACTTCAAGGCCTCTGTCTCCACTGCAGAAGCAGCTACAGCATTAACGCAAATACCTTGAGGCGCTAGCTCTATTGCCAAATAGCGAGTCAAAGCTTCCAGAGCAGCTTTGGAGACTCCGACGACAGTGTAATTGGGCAAGACAAAGCGTGAACCAAGGCTAGAAATGCTAACTATCTTACCGCCTCTGCCCTCCATCAGTTTGGCTGCTCTCTGAGCACAGAGCAAACAGGCCCTGACATTAATGTTCATCGTCCATTCCCAGGCCTTAACATCTATATCCGCCACAGGGCGACCTACGCCTGAAGCAGCATTGTTGATCAAGATATCCAGGCGGCCAAATTTATTGCCAATCATATCGAATATCTCATTTACCTTTTCCGGGTCTCCCACATTGGCCCGGATGACTTCAGCTTTCACTCCCAGAGCCTCGACATCCTTAGCTGTCTGTTCCGCACTCTCGCGGTGGCGGAAGAAGTTGACAATGATGTCGGCACCCTGGGAAGCGAGTTTCAAGGCGATCGCCCGGCCAATGCCTCGCCCGCTGCCTGTAACTAAAGCCAGCTTCCCCTCAAGAGACATGCCTAGACTTTCTCCTTCTGTGCTACCCGATCTTCTACATAGGAGACGAAGTCACCGAAGTTCTGAAACTTCTGGGCTTCTTCGTCAGGAATTTCGATCCCAAAGGTCTCTTCCACTGCCACCAATGCCTGCACGACATCCAGAGAATCCGCCTTAATCTCCTTGAATGTAGCTTCTCGGGTGATAATATTCTTATCAACACGAGTAATCCTGGCCAAGATGTCTTTCACTTGCTCTTCAATGCTCATAACTTACCTCCCTGGTTAAATTTTGCCAATTCCAATTTCAGACTTTCCACAACCCCGGCTTTTACCGCCTCTTTAGCGCTTTCTATAGCATTGGCTATTTGAGGAGCTCTGCTAGCTCCGTGCGCTATCTTCACAACCCCATCAACACCCCACAAAATGCCACCACCCTGCTTCTCAGTTTCGCTGGATATCTTAGTTGCCGGGAACAATCCCTTAAACAGCAATCTAACTAAGGCACGGAGAGGCAGGTATTTCTTCAGCTTTCGCTCCGTCCAAACCTGGGCATAAGCCCCGATGCTCTCATAGAACTTCAGAAGAACGTTGCCTACAAAGCCATCACAGACGATGACATTGGCCTTGCCGCTCAAGATATCACTGCCTTCTATATTGCCAATAAAGTTCAACCCACTATTTTTGAGAAGGGAATAAGCTTCACGCACTGCTTCACTCCCTTTAGTCTCTTCACCTCCTGTGCTTAACAAGGCTATCTTAGGGTCAGCGATGTTAAGGAACTTCTTAGCGTAGACCGAGCCAGCAATGGCAAAAGTCAGAAATTGGTGTGGCTTGCAATCTACATTAGCTCCGAGGTCCACCATCACAGTATTGGCTGCAAAGCTACCCAGAGAGCCAACAATTGCCGGACGATACACCCCGTCCAACATGCCGATAAATTGGATAGCACTTATTGCAGCTGCTCCACTGGACCCGGCACTCAATAATGCATCTGCTTCGCCTGATTTCACCATCTTTGCCGCTACGGCAACAGAGCAATTAGGCTTGCGACGGACTACGTCAACCGGCGACTCATTCTCCTTGATAAAATCGCCGGCTCCAACAATATGGATGGGTGAGCCATTGGCGGTGAATTTGTGCTTGGCTAATTCTTTTTCCAGAACGTCCGGGGCGCCCACCAGGAAGATTTCTACATCGTCCTTCCGGGCGGCAAGCATCGCCCCTTTGACTATTTCCCCGGGAGCATAATCACCACCCATGGCGTCCACAGCCACCCTTATTCTGCCATTCTGCGCCATGTTTCTATTTCTTAGCACGTGAAAGCTTGACTATTGCCTCCCCCACGACTATCATTTCACCCTTTTGATTACGGCACTCAAAAATGCAATTTGCGTATGATACATCATCTTTTTGTTCAATGCAATTAATCTTACTGTTGATAGTCAGAGTGTCTCCAGGACGGGCCACCTCTTTAAACTTTGCCCGAAGTTTACCACCGGACAACCAGCTTTCACCAAAAGCCGAAGTCATCATCTCTGACACATAAGCTAAGTTAAGCATGCCATGAGCAATAGTTCCACCGAAAGGAGTCTTAGCGGCAAAAGACTCGTCTACATGAATGGGATTAAAATCACCCGACGCCTCAGCATACAGGTTAATCTTCTCCTGGGTGATATGCTTCACCACAGAATTAAGGGCTTTCCCTTCTTGAATCTCTGTGAGCATTTTCTTCCTAAGTGGGCAATGCTATAGTTGCCTTCCCTGATTGCACCTTTTCTTTGCCCTTGTCAAAGACATCGAGTTCCAGGATTAACATACTCATTTTGCCCCGGGCTATCTTCTGTGCCACTCCTATGTGACACTCTATAGTGGCGCCAACGGGTACCGGTTTGAAGAACTCTAACTCCTGTGAAGCATGTATAGCGATAGTGCCAGGCGGCAGGGGAACAGAATTTGTCATAGTAGCTACGGCACAGGCCGTAATGGCCAGAGGTGGAACAAATCCGTCACCAGCGGCATCCACAGCCTTCAGATATTTGGAGACGAAGGAGGCACTCAGCTCATAAGTGGCAGGAGCAAATTTGTAACCGGGTATTAGCTCTTCATAGGTTATGGTTTTGTCGGGCATTGAACCAGTTCCTGATACATCGGTATACTATGTAGAGTAAATTATACACGGCCTCCAATTATTGTCAACATTCTATTACGGTTACCATCACCTGATGGGAGGCACAAGAAAGAAACGGCTACCGAGCAGAGTCTGTGAGCTGTACCGGATTTCCTCTCGTCTAATGCCAAATGGGCTCGGCAGGATTCGAACCTGCGACCAACCGGTTATGAGCCGGCCGCTCTGCCCCTGAGCTACGAGCCCGTTGTTTTTGCCACGAAAGGTTTCAGTTTTCGTGGCAGCCAAATTTGTGTGGAGCGGGAGACGGGATTCGAACCCGCGACACCCTGCTTGGAGGGCAGGAACTCTACCACTGAGTTACTCCCGCGAGACTGAATCCATTTTACCTCAAATCTTACAGTTGGTAAACAAGAAGAGTATTTCGCACCGTTGGTCAGCCTCGACAGCGCTGACAGGTGACGATAATCAAACTATTCACAAGACAAGGCTCTATGTTCGCAAGTTGAAATGAGCGTCTCTTCATCTCTGGGAACTACAGCTATGAGTTAGCTATACGTGATACCCTCTACCCTCATTTCTTTGTTATTCCTGCCAGATCTCCTATTACGTTAATCAGTGACTGCCCTGTGGGAATAACTATCTTGGAATTGTTAGCCAGAGCTTCCTGGGCAACCTGAAGCTGCTTGAGAAGTTGAGCATTGCCCTTAAAATAGGCATCTGCGGCTTCATTGACCAGCTTTATTGCCTGAGCCTCACCTTCTGCTACCAATATTCGGGATTGCTTGTCTCCATCTGCTTTCTTGATTACTGCTCTTCTTTCTCCATCTGCTTTCGTCTCAGTAGCAGTTGCAAAGTCTATTGCCGCTGTCTTCTCATTATTAGCCACGACTACTTTGTTCATGGCTTGCTGTACAGTGTCAGGAGGATTTATCTCCTTCAACTCAGTCCTGACTATCTCAATTCCCCAGTTTTGCGTTTCAACTGTTAGCTGGTCATAGAGCGATTTGTTTATCTTGCCTCTCTCGCTGTTCGCTTCCATCAGGTTCATAGTTCCTATAATGTTTCTCAATGTGGTTCTGGCAAGAGCCACAATCTGAACCTTGTAATTGAAGACATTGTACTCTGAGGCTTTGACACTTGTTTCGTCAGTCTTCACTTTGAAATATACCTGAGCGTCTACACTGGCGTTGAGAGCATCCTTTGTAATTATCTCTTGCCCCCCAGCATCTACCATCATTTCTGTTATGTTTACCTTGGTTAGCTTCTCAATACCGAAGGGTAGAATGAAAACTAGCCCAGGGTTGGCAAATCTGTTATACTTGCCAAACCTCTCCACCAAACCTCTGGCTATAGGTCTCACAGTTCTAATCGAGCTAACGAGCGCTATGATCGCAAATATTCCAAATGCTACGCAGAACACTATCCAACCTGCTGACATTGGCAAACCTCCTTGTAACTATTTCTTTTCGCCTTCACTTCGTTGCCTTTGTTATTCTCCTATTGCCCTGACCATGTCTCTTTCATGCTACCTCCTCTATTGTCTTCTCCGAATCCGCTGGCTGGGCTATGCCTTCTTGCAGCGACCCTTGTATTCAGCCTGGCCACTATTTGACACCGGCTGTACGGGACATCACGACTATGGCCATAAAAGATTTGGTGGCATAAATCACACTACGCAACCGCCAGGATAACAACGAATAGCACAACGAGCAGCACTATTAAGGCTATAATGACTCCTAATGCTACCATGCTAAGTAGCACCGCCCCAGTTGCTCTGCCTGTAGATATTTCATGTAATTGCCTTATGCCGATTATGTTTAATACCAGTGCCCAAATTGAAAATAGCATCCCTGCGAACGGTAGCCAGCCGAACAGGAAGACCGGAGTATAGCCATATGCAAATGCTTTTATAGTGTTCCTGTAGCCTTTTCTCCCACCGAAAGCCCGTACAAATAGGTGTGTCCATGCCCCACCTATGAAAAGGCCACCAAAGGCACCAACCACAGCTAGCAGAGCAAATGCAACCGGGTCAAAATGGTATAGGTATAGTGCAGCATCGCTCAATCCAGGCAAATCCCATAGTGTCTCAAAAACCCGCCTCTCTAAGGTGTAGAAAACTATCGTTCGCAAAATTGTGTATATTACAACCCATATTGTGAAGTATTTCACGGCGCTCCCCAGCGCTTCAGCCTCCACATTGTTGAAGGTGTTTGCCGGGGCTCCCAGAAAACCTTTTACTTTCTCTCCAAAAGACACTCTTCTATAATCCATTTGAACCTCCCTCGCCAGATGGGGTTGTCCAGGCAATCATAATCATAGCTGCTGCAGAGAAATTGCTTGCTTTAGTTTGGCTGGTAGTTATTTTGTTACCAGGAATGCTAATATCAGCAACAGAAATGTTAAGGCCAGTTAGGCCAGGTAGGATTAACCCTACCAGAAGAATTACCGGAGTGACTACAGTAACCGGCCTCTTCACTTTTCCCCTCTCAAATGAATTATACCACCAAGCAACATCAGAGAGAAGACATGCACAAATAGAGCAAAGGGAAGCACTGCACCGCAATTGACGCCCTGCCTGGAGGCCAGGAACTCTAACCACTCAGTTACTCTCGCGAGACCGAACCTACCTTACCTCGAACTTTGCGACTGGTAAACAAGGGGAGCGGAGGACTTTCGATAATGTCATTCTGGGCATATATGCAAAAAAAGTGGTTATTTGGGTCGTAGGGGAAGAAAACCATGAGGGAAGCCGGGATGATTCGTTTTGCAAAAAGGGCTATTTTTTCTGGAGTTCAACAGCTCTTTTTCATACGTAAGGTGACTACCCGCGGGGGATTTAGTTGTCAAAATACGTACGATTCGTTTCGTCGGGTTGCCATTTATTTTTGCGAGCCGTGGGCTGGCGAACTGGCGCAGGGAGACAATTTCCAAGATATTCTCGACAACAGTTTTCAGGTAGCTGCGGTCGGTCGGGTCCAGCCGGTAATTTGCAGAATACCATTTTACGAGTAATCTGGAGGCTTCTCTCATTATGCGGCGGTTACCAGGGTCGTGTTGAAGGGAAGACTGTAACTTGACGCGAATGAACGCTATCTCAGGGTCAACGCCTTCCAGATTGGTAATGTTCCACAGCTGGGATGTTTCGGCAGGGCTAAGGGTACCGGAATAGAAGCCATGTCTACGGGCATTCCGGTTGCCTTTCTGTCCACCGCGCTTCCTTTTAATCTGTGTTTGGTTTGCAGTCATGTTCTGAGAAGCGTCACCTGCGGGACTTAGTTTGTCAGGGTAGCACACGAGTTCTAAGCAGAGATTAGCATGAATTCCTTATTCGAACAAGGGGAAAATGTCACTTCTTCGCCGAATGGAGATTAGAGACTAGAGATTAGAGATTGCAGTAATGGGGCCCTCCATGAGACCGCCAAGACCACCGTTGTTTCCCTTTAGCGTCACACTGGTTTCCTTTGAGTTATCGGGAACATCGAGGATAGAGTTTTTCTGTTCATAATATATAATTTATGCTCAAATTGAAGCTAGAAAACAACACAAATTGCATATATGCCCATTCTGAGGAATCCCGATAGGTCGGGACGATGAAGAGCCTCCACAATTCCAGGAACATCGTACCGATTAGGGCTACTGCAAATCAGACAGCATGCCCGCAGAATAATCAACGAGCCTTCCCGTTGTTCTGCTCCTGCGATTGCTTTTCCGCCAGTATAGCCTTCACTTCTTGCTCTATCGAGGTTGACTTACTCGTGGGGGCTTTTGCAGTCTTAGCACGTTGCTGCCTCGCTGGCAGGGATATCCTAATATTGTCCATTTCAGAGAGTGCACCCTCGTTCAACAAGTGGCGAAACTGGCCTACAATATCTTCAGGCGATATCCTTACACCTGTAGCCTTCTTTAACCTACGCTGGCACAGCTTTATAGACTCTTCCGATAAGATAGCCTTAAGCATGTTGTTGGGGGTTAGTACGTTCCGTTTTTCCCATAATGTGTCCAAACCCTTGTTTTTGACATTCCTACAGCTGATTATTTCAAACTTCTTAGCTAAGACAAGGGGGTCATCATTAAGCAAATTCCAGGACTCTATCAATTTGGTCTGGGGAGGTTGCCCAAATCTAATATGGTAAAGCTTCCAGTCTTTACTGTTGGTTAATAATACCCATTCACAGCCATAATTAATGGCATAGGATGCAGCTTGGCCGATATGTTTCTGAGTAAGGTTAATGTTCACCTTTTTACATTCAACGAACATCTCAGGTTTTGATTCCTCTTCGTGGCCAAGCTGAATTGCAATGTCACAGTGCGTGGTATCGCCGGCCCCCTTAATCGCATATTCCTCGGTTATGTGTTTGAAGCGGTCATACCCCATAAGTATTTCAAAGATATGGTCTATACGCCTGCGTGTTTCAGCTTCACTAGCATCAACTTTAGCAATAGCTTCCACCATGCTGCGAGCTTCAAGGATTGCTTTTCTGATGCCCTTGTCCAAACTGCGTTTAGCCATTTTCGTCTCCTCCTTCAACCGCAATTATATCACGTACGATATGCCACATTGTCAACACATAATGCCTAATTCCTTTGTCTTACCGATGTTCATAAGGAACCAGTACAGAAGACACCATATTGAAGAATCATTAATCTATAATCGCCGTAAGGGAAGAGCAAGGTCTAGCTTACAGAGAAAATCCAGTCAAGCTTGAAAGCCGCCATTATTGTCGTGAGCCAAGTGGAGCAGTGGTAAATTACCAGTCAGCAGGTGGTGCTGTTTTTTCTATCTTGAAGGCATCAACTATCATAGCTTTTTTGTCGTATCTCCACCCTTCTCTGGGGTCTCCGATGTCGCTTGACTGAAGCTCACCAGACAATTTTACAAAATCACCTACTTCTGGGATGAAATTTATATTTGATTCTTTTACTACAACAACTATATCTTCATAAGCAGTGCCGCCAGTATACATTGCTGTTTTGTCGTAAATAAAAAATGCATACTGTTTATTGGTCTCGCTGTAACTAACACCCCCACCAAATGGTGAAATTTTGGCTACATCAATAGATACCTTATCCGCTGGCCAACCTTGAGTTTTTATTTCTGCAATTGAATAATGTGTTTCGGGAGCACAGACAACAACTACAGCTATAATTACAATGACAGCTATAACAACGGGAATTATTACTTTCTTCTTCACTTCAACCTTGTCTCAATTCAATTATAGGCTTGAATAACCATAGAAGCAATACTCTTGAGGAGTAAATCTGGACAAGTGAAAAGGGCAATACCGCACCACGCTAAACCAGAACGCTAGTGTTCAGCCTACGATGTTATATAATAAGTGAAGTAAAATGACTTCACCAAAACTAAAGGCTGTCTACCATAAGAACAATCTCAGTGGTTACATCGGCAACTGGCGTCTCTTAATGAGTCAAATTTTGAAGGTGCAACCTCCTATTGATATTCCACAAGCACTAGTTTCTCTGGTTGACAATACCCATGATTTGTCTGTAATGCTTTCATATCTGGATGCTAACCTAACAATACTTGAGGAAACGCCATTTGTAGCTGGTCAGCAAATTGACGATTCAGCTTATGCTGAGGCAAGGAGTTTCTTGAAGGTGTGTTATATGTTAGTCCGTATACTATTTAATGATGTATCAGGGGTAATAAAATACTTCTATGATAAAAACGAACCAAATTCGGGAGTAACTCCAAGCTTTAATAAGCTTCTCAATAAAGCCAAAAATGGGAAATTACCCGAAAACCTTTCCACGCTACTCAGGCAAACAATTGTGCAGTTTCCTAAAATGAAGGACAGGAGAGATGGTCTGGAGCATTTTTACGAATCACTTCTAATTTCTTTCAAACAAGATGAAGAAGGTAAAACCATTATCGGACATTTCAGCACGAAGCAACGTCCTACCAAAGAGTATGAAGATATTAGGCAATACTTTGGTTCTGTTCTTTGCGAGTATCAGATTTTAATTGATAACTTGCTTGACCATTTTGATACCAAATTCGTGGATTGGTACAGATTCAAACCGCACAGGGATTTGAATATCCTTCCAGGATATGCTGGGATTATGCTATGGTGGGCGTACAAGTATGGTAACTACAGGCACAAAGATTTAGTAGTAACTGAAAATGATTGATACAGACTACGGGGCAGGGAATCTATTGGGCTGTGCTCTATATTACTGCCTTATTTGGGGGGAGGGTTAAGGAAGGGGGCATTATCCCCTCGCCTTAGTTAGTAACCTTTTTGTCCCATGTCCTATCCGCTTTCCCATAGCGGATTAGCTTTGGAAGCTAAGTTGTATCCGATATTGTAGCCGCTAAACAGCAAAGAGCTTTTTCCCCGGGAGCTTAGCTCAGCAGCGCGGCTTTACGTTATCTCTTACCCAGTCGACTATAATGTCTAGAGAGGTGCCGGGCAGAAATATTTCTTTGATTCTAAGTTTTTTGAGCTACAATAAGGAATACTTAAGGCTGAACTCTTCAACAACATTCAGCAGGTCCTTGTCCAGCCTATCGTTAACCTCTTTGATGATGTAATCTGGAATTGTTCTATAGTAGGCTTGGGCAATGCCTCCTGCCATGCAGGCAAGCGTGTCGCTATCACCACCAAGTGAGACAGCTTTCCTGACCGCGTCCTCAAAACTATCCGATTCAAGAAACGCTATGATTGCCTGGGGCACTGAACCCTGACATGTTTCATCAAAGTAATAGTGAGGGCGGATTTCCTCCAAAGTCTCACTCAAATTGTAGCCGAAGTTCTTCTCAATAAAGTCCTTTATCCCACTTTTGCTCTCCTTTTCCCTTGCAAGAAAAATGGCAGCGGCAACTGCCTGCGCCCCTTTTATGCCTTCAGGGTGGTTATGGGTAACCTCTGCACTTCTTCTAGCTTCGGCTAGCACTTCCTCCACAGTATCAAAGGCAAAACCAACTGGGCTCACACGCATGGCTGACCCGTTGCCAAAACTATTGTAGGGTTTAAGACTATTGCTTTTCACCCACCTGAAAAACATACCACCAAAGCCAGCATAAGGGTATTTCCTGGCATACTGTTTGAATGTGGTGGCGTAATCCTTGCCATTTAGAATGCAATCAGCAACAGCAACGGTGAGTACGGTGTCGTCCGTAAAACTTGAATGAGTGGTGAATATCGCAAATTCTGTTGTCTTCAAACAATGGCTTTCATAGACTGAGCCGATAATGTCACCAGCAATCGCTCCAATCATTTAGCCTACCTATTACTCTGTTCAGTATAATATCTGATTGAGCTGGTTAGGCCGCAATCCTTATTGTGGCATTCATATCCGGTAGCGTCAGAGAAGAATAACGACGAGTGGCCACAATACGGACAAACAGACCGTTTATAGCGTGTTGTTGCCTTTACAACTGCAGCCTTCTCTAACTCTGCTAATATAAGGCGCATTTGCCCCTGTGCTTCTCTTTTTTGTTCCGCTTTCTTTAGCGGTTCTATTATCTGCTCAAACTGCTCTTTCTGCTCATCTTCAAGGCATTGGAGACATCTATAGTAGTAGATGATATTATGCTTGGGACAACGTTCCTCTCTAGAAGTTGACATTTGTACTAGATTCCCAGAAGACACTAAGCAACACAGCTACTAGTGACGGCATATTCGCCAGGTTAAGATAGCCGGAAGTCAACGTGCCTTCTTAATCTCAGAACAGAGCCAGATTTTCCCTCTTCTCGTCTGCACCATATGGGAGTCCCGCATTTTCCCTTTATAGATTCCTCTTACAATGGCCGGACCTCTACGAAAAGTCCACTCACCTACACCTATCGCTCTCAATCCTACTACATATTCGCCTTTCTTTATTCGTCCGAACATTTACACCTCCTCATCGCGCTTATTCCTAGTATATTAGACAAGTATATATTGCAGGCCTAGTATTGCTAAAACTTCTTGAACTTGATGGAGGGCTTGAAGCCCTTTGCAGCATTACGAGCATCTGCAGACAGCTCGCCCGTGTAGACAAGAAGCCCTTGAACCTTTGGCTTATCCCCATCAAAGTCGACAGGAAGGCGGGCATAGAATGTCCTCAATTTCAACATAAAGCGGATCACATCGGCTGAAGTGACACGAGCCTTGTCTTTGCACTCCGCAATGCAATACTCTTCGGGTTCCAGGTCCTCCTTCCATTTACCGAACACGTCAAATCTTGCTCCGCCCACCGACTTCTCATATGAAATTCTGTATCCTTGCTTGGACAAAAGTTCGCCTACCCTTTTCTCGAAGTTTAGCCCCTTGACGACCGCCTTGTACCCTCGCTTTTGTTTATCAAGAGAGGCTCTTGTCCTTGATGTCCTCTTATTCATCTTTTTCACCTCCTTTTATTTCCATTATATCGTTAGCGAACCGCCAATGGAAGACATGAACAGATAGAGCAAAGGGAAGGACTGCACTACGATTGACACCCACTGCTGCGAGGAACACGTAAAACGAGCACGAAGGAATACTGCTCTACTGAAGGCTATGGATTAGTTTGTGTGTAAAACATCCGGAGGAACACTAGTTTTACGAAGCGGTTTCTCTATAACACAGTATGCAGATTCTCTTAGTGTGCAACATTGGAGAAGGATAGTTTCGTCTTGTGTCTTTTCAACCATTTGAGGGCGCTTAACAATCCGTCTAGCCTTGGCAGCTACTCTTTCACCTGCTAGTGCATGATCTTTGTCTTGATATACTGTTACCATACATTCACCCACCCGATGAGTACAACCGATTACGAGAAGCCTTTCAAGCTATTTACGAGAAGCAACTAGAGGAATCTCAATGATGCAAAACACCTTATCTTCGAGAGTAAGTGTCTGTATTTGGTGGCGTGATGAACCAGCTTGAACACTACCCATCCGTATCTTTTCTGCTTTTACGGCTATCTTCTCGCCACGAAGAGCATCACCTGCATTTCTATGCACTATCGGCAATGCTGATCTCACCCTCACTCATAAGTTCATTACAAATGTCTACGACCAGTTCCAAGTCAAGCCGCAACTTCATCGCAATGTCAGAATAGTACAAGGTTTCTCCCTGTGAAAACAGCTTTGCGATTTCTGCCTTAGCTTCATCTCTACTAATTTCACGCAATACGATAACATTTTCTTCCTCGGGCAACTTGCTCTCAAGGATACCCACTCTCTTCTCTAACTTGGCTGATATTGCTGCCAATTCCCTGTTCTCCAATCTAAGCTCAGCGTTCTCCTGCATAATCCGTACAACAGTCTCATACGGAGAATAAGTCAACAACTGTGAAGCACCCGATGCCCAATTGAAGAAATGAGACTTAACTTCGATTACATATGTGGGAATGGGTAATGTTTCACTGAAGGTTAGTTCAGGCAAGTCTTGTGCAATCTCTTCAATACTTCTCATCTGTCTTCTTACTTGGGCAAGACCGGCTGCATCAATCTCTATTTGTGGCATAGCGCCTCCACCACTGAAGTCGTCTTTTCGAGTACCTCTTGCTGTTTATTTAACCGAGCCTTTATCTCAACAGAGCTACTGCTGTTACTGTGATAGTTGAATCTCAATTCACGGTCTCTCTTTTCCCGAGCCATAGGAGACACGCTAAAGGTAACAATGAATCCCTCGAAAGGAAATAGTATATTCGCTCCCAGTTCATACTCTTTGGACATCAATTTCGCTATATGTTCACGATTAGGAGAGAACAAGAATTCAATGTTGCACTCGTCCTTACTAAACCTATAGCCAAAGTTATAGCCAACCGCCTTATACGGCGTTTGGGGAAGCAAGTCAACTATCTTCGTCAGTTTATCCAAAGCGACTCGCATATTAGCCTGCGTCACTTGTTTTAGCGTTAATTGCAGCCTATCTTCAGCCACAATCATTTGAAACTCATTAGTCTCCGAGTTCGAAAAAACGGGCGTGTTAATGAAGTTTGTTAGTGGTTCAACGAGTATGTTATTTTGGTAGAGCCAATCTTTAGTAATTATTGACGGATTGAAATTGGAAGCCGTTATCACAATATTGGCCGTATTAGGCAACATCATCGTATGCGCTTTCTCCTGCACTGGCATTAAGAACTGCAGACAACCAATTACAGGTATCTTACCATATTTGTCAATTCAAATGGTATATATACTATATAATAATATTGCAGGAATATTATAGTAGTATACTAAAACCTACATCATTGTACATAATGTCGGGTGACGTATCTACCCTTTGTCACTTGGTGGAAGTCATCTCCATGGGCCTTTCCCTACCTGTCTCTCCCAAATAACATTGTAGCTAGTCTCGGCGTCACCCTCGGGGCGAAGGTTAAGGAAGGGGGCGCCAGGGGCTTAACTCTAGCAGCGCGGACTTACGTTATCTTTTACCCAGTTCACTATATTATCGAGAGAGGTGCCCGGTAAAAATATTTCCTTGATTCCAAGTTTCTTAAGTTTGGGAATGTCTTCTTCAGGAATGATGCCTCCACCGATGACCATTATGTCATCTGCCTTGCTGGCTTTTAGCAACTCTAACACCCGCTTGAATAAGTACATATGAGCCCCGGAGAGAACGCTCAGTCCGATCAGGTCAACATCTTCCTGCAACGCCGCAGCGACAATTTGCTCCGGCGTCTGATGCAGGCCGGTATATACGACCTCGAACCCGGCATCCCGGAAAGCCCTGGCTATGACTCTTGCTCCCCGGTCATGTCCGTCCAAACCAGGCTTGGCCACTAAGATCCGTATTCTTCGCCCTGCGTCCTTCATATTGTTTTTCCCTTTAGATAGGCTCTTGCTAGGCGGGGACAAGCCCCGCCACTACGGAGTATTCCTTGCACGAGGCTAAAGCCTCGCACTACATAATTGCATCGTGACTCTACCTTACTATAGCCCTTCACGCAGTGGAGAGGGGACTCCCTGCGGGGAGAGTCTAGTAAAATCCCGGGTCTCGGTACTCTCCGAAAACATCTCTCCAGACATCGCAGATTTCTTGCTCAGTAGCATATTCTTTTACTGCCTCTATGACATAGGGCATCAGGTTTTTGTCCGTCCCGGAAGCAGCGCGGAGGTCCTTCAAGATTTGAACCACCTTGCGGTTATCCCGCTCCTTTTTTACTTTCTGCAACCTGGCAATCTGCTTTTCTTCCACCGCTTCGTCTATTCTTAATATCTCGGGAGGAGCTTTTTCTTCAACGACATACTTATTCACCCCCACCACAACCTTCTCCCCGTTATCTATTTGCCGCTGGTAATGATAGGCAGCATCGGCAATCTCCATTTGTGGAAAACCTTTGTCAATGGCGGCAAGCATGCCTCCCATATTGTCTATCTTCTCAATGTATTCCGAGGCCTTTTCCTCTATTTCTTTGGTCAAAGCCTCCACAAAATAAGACCCGGCCAGCGGATCTATGGTGTTAGTGACGCCTGTTTCGTCGGCGAGGATTTGCTGGGTGCGCAAAGCAATAGTGGCAGCAAATTCCGAGGGCAAAGCCAGCGTCTCATCCAGAGCATTGGTGTGCAGGGACTGTGTCCCACCCAGGACTGCCGCCAGGGCCTGCGTAGTAGTCCTTACAATATTATTGTAGGGCTGCTGCGCGGTTAGAGAGCAGCCAGCAGTCTGAGTATGGAACCGCATCCACCAGGAACGAGGATTCTTGGCCTTGAACCTGTCCTTCATAATGTGAGCCCACATCCTTCTGGCCGCCCTGAACTTGGCAATTTCCTCAAAGAAGTCGAGATGAGAATTAAAGAAGAAGGACAAACGAGGGGCAAAGGAATCAACATCCAGCTTCTTTCTTTCCATGACGTCCTGGACATAGGCTATCCCATCAGCCAGGGTGAAAGCTAATTCCTGGATAGCAGTGGAGCCTGCCTCTCGAATGTGATAGCCGCTGATACTGATGGGATTCCACAGCGGGACACGCTGGGTACCGAACTCGATGGTATCGCTGATCAGCCTGATTGACGGCTCGGGCGGGAGCATGAACGTTTTCTGGGCAATAAACTCCTTGAGCATATCGTTTTGAATTGTGCCCCCGATTTTGTCCCAGCTTATTCCTGCTTTTTCGGCGATAACCAGATACATTGCCCAGAGTACGGAGGCAGGGGGATTAATGGTCATGGAAGTGGTGACGCTGTCCAGGGGAATGCCGCGGGTCAGAATCTCGAAATCTCTCAGGGTATCAATGGCCACGCCACATTTCCCACACTCGCCCCTGGCCCGGAGCGAATCGCTGTCGTACCCCATCAAAGTGGGAAAATCGAAGGCGGTGCTCAGCCCGGTCTCGCCTTCCTTGAGCAAGTGATGCCATCTCCTGTTGGTATCCTCGGCACTGCCCATCCCGGAGAACATGCGAAAGGTCCATTCCCTCCCTCGGTACATCGTGGGTTGACACCCTCTGGTAAAGGGGAAAATGCCGGGATAGCCGATGTCCCTGGCAAAATCCAGGTCCTTGATATCTTCCGGGGTATAGATTTCCTTTATCTCCAGGTCGGAGACAGCGGAAAACTTCTTCTTTCTCTCAGTTTTTTGCCTTCCTCCCTTCCCCGCCTCCTTTTCCCATCTCTTCCGGCCTTCCTGCGCCTCTTGCACGGTCTTTTCTGTAAACATGATTAGCCCCTCACTTTACACCCAATACCTGGCGGGCAATCGTCCACCTCTGCATCTCCGAAGTTCCTTCGTAAATCTCAGTGATTCTCTGGTCACGGTAGTAGCGTTCTACGGCAAAGTCCTTAGTGTAGCCATAGCCCCCGAATATCTGAACCGCTTTGTGGCAAACCCTGTGAGCCGCCTCGGAGGCATAAAGCTTGGCCATTGCCGCTTCCTTAGGAGGAGCGTGTCCCTCTTTCTTGGTCAACCAGGCAGCCCTGTAGATCAGCAGCCGGGCTGCGTCTATTTCAGTGGCCATATCGGCTATCATCCATTGGATTGCCTGGAGTCGAGCGATTTCGGCGCCAAATTGTTTCCTTTCCTTGGCGTAGGTCACGGCGGCATCATAAGCTGCTTGAGCAATACCCAGTGCTTGAGCAGCTATGCTGACCCTGCTGGCGTCTATACCTTCCAGGGCTACCCTGAAGCCTTTTCCCTCTTCGCCCAACATATTAGCCACAGGTATCTTACAGTCATCGAAGATAAGCTCCGCTACCGAAGCAGGGTGCAGTCCCATTTTTCTTTCCAGTTTGCCCACAGAGAAGCCCTTGGTACCTTTATCCACGACAAAGGCACTGATGCCACGATAGCCCAGCGATTTGTCCTTCGTAGCAAAGGTAGTTACAAACTCAGCTTCAGCACCATTGCTTATGAAGATCTTCTGACCATTCAGAACATAATAATCGCCCTGCCGGGCGTATTTTGTTTCCATCGCCGCGACATCACTGCCCGCCATGGCTTCAGTCAAGCCAAAAGCCACGATTGCCCCATTAATCACACGGGGAATATAGTGCCTCTTCAGCTGTTCACTCCCGTGCATGACGACGGGATACATACCCAGGCCAAGGCTAACGAGATACACGACGCCTATACCAGCACAGGCACGGGAAATCTCCTCGGTGGCTATGGCAAAAGTCACTTCGTCCCCGCTTCCTCCATACTCTTCAGGAAAGTGCACGGCATGCAACCCGGCGGCAGCCATCTTTTTGACAACATCGTAAGGGAACTTCTCCGCTTCATCCCATTCGCCGGCGTGGGGTGCGATTTCCGCGGCACAAAAATCCCGCACCATTGCCTGGAACATCTTCTGGTCTTCGGTAAGTTCAAAATCCATCTCTAGCTCCTCTCCAGTCTATTTCAAGACCTGTCGTGTTGAAGGGTGATCAATAACCATTGATTATCACAGCATCATCGAACCTTTGTGTCTCGACGGCTATCGGTCACTTCCCCCTACTCTGTGTTGACTCCAAAGGCTGATTTTACTACCCACCCTCAACCGCGGTCAATCTTTTCCTGTACCCCAACGCAGATGGTTCCAATCATGATCTAGTTCAGATAGATGGGTGACACTTTATGTGTTTGCAGCGCCGGCTGATAACGTCCCTGTCATCGCGAGCCCTCTCTTTTTTCGTCATTGCGAGCGAAGCGCAGCAATCTCTTAACCCCACCGAGATTGCGGAGCTTGTTCCGAGTGCAACGAGGAATCTGGGCTCCTCGCAACGACACGGGGGATTGTGGAGCCTGTTCCGAGGCGTAAACGAGGAATCTCGTTACTCGCAGTGACGAAAAAGAAGTGTCACTAATCACATCAACGAGTACAAATCATTGACGGGTGGCGCTTTTTGTACTAAACTGACGTCTCTAGTATGCACATTCTAGCAAACAAAAGCGAGGGCACCGGGACTTGGCTTGAGTGCCCTAATTTTATGCCTATACAGGAGGTAGAGCCATGGATTTAGTCTGGATTTGTATAATCGTGGGGATTGTGGGGGCAGCTGTGGTGGCGCATTTTGTACGGTATGTCTTACGGCAGGACGAGGGCTCAGCCAGGCTCAAGGAAATTTCGGCCGCCATTAGGGAGGGTGGCCTGGCTTTTATTCACAGGGAATATCGCACATTGGCCATTGTGGTAGTTGTAGTGGCCATTATCCTGGCAGTTGTCCCAGGATTTGCGCCAGGCTTGGGCTGGAGAATGGCGATAGCTTTCGTATTTGGCGCCTTGTGTTCCATGGGTGCCGGCTATGCCGGCATGAATATGGCACTCAGGACTAACGGCCGTACTTGCGCCGCCGCACAGAAGAGCCTGAATCAGGGGTTAAGAGTTTCCTTCCGGGGCGGGGCAGTTATGGGACTGACGGTGGTGAGCATTGGCATTATAGGGTTATCTATACTTTATTTTGCCTGGCATGGTCTCCCCGAAAACGAGTTTTTGTTCATAATTCCTGCTTATGGCACCGGAGCCTCACTGGTCGCTCTTTTCGCCAGGGTTGGCGGTGGAATTTTCACCAAAGGGGCGGATGCCGGTTCTGACCTGGTGGGCAAGGTGGAGGCAGGGATACCGGAGGACGACCCCAGAAACGCCGCGGTCATAGCCGACAATGTCGGCGATAATGTCGGCGACGTCTGCGGCATGGGTGCCGACCTTTTTGAATCTTATGTAGAAACCGTTGTGGCTACTATGACGCTCACCACAGTTGGTATCGTAGTAGCACCGTGGGTAACAGAAAAGTTGTTTCCTACACTTCCGGTTCAGGTTGCCCTACAGCGCGCCTGGTGGTTGCCTCTTCTTATAATGGCTGCCGGCATTGTGGCTTCCGTGATTGGCTGTTTTCTGGTCAGGGTCGGGGAGAAGGTGGAGATGAGCGCTCTTCTGGGAGCCTTACGCCGCGGCACTCTTGGCGCCACAATATTGGCGGCAGTGTTTGGCTTTCTGGTGATTCATTTTCTAGATGCCAGCTTAGGTCTCTTCTGGGCAATGCTGGCCGGTCTTGTGGCTGGTGCCTTAATGGGGGAAAGCACAAACTATTTCACCTCTTACGCCTTCAAGCCAACCCAGGAAATTTCCGAAGCTTCCACCAGAGGAGGCGGCGCTACCATAATTCGGGGCTTTGCCAATGGTCTGATGAGCACATGGCCGCCGATAGTCCTGGTAGCCGTAGCTATTATCATAGCGTGGGAGTTCGGCAGCTTTTACGGCGTTGCCCTGGCTGCCGTGGGCATGCTGTCCACCCTGGGCGTGACGCTGGCTACCGATGCTTACGGACCCATAGCTGACAATGCCGGAGGCATCGCCACTCAAGCGGCGTTACCACCCGAGGTGCGTGAGAGGACCGATGCCCTGGACTCTCTGGGCAATACCACAGCCGCCACGGGCAAGGGATTCGCCATCGGTGCTGCTGTCATGAATTCCCTGGGCTTAATCCTGGCCTACGCTATGGCTGTCGGGATAGTGACAGTTTCAGCAACAGGTGAGCTAAACCCATGGCCTCCAGAGTTGAGCTTACTGAGTACGCCGGTTATCGTTGGCCTGATTCTCGGTGCCCTTATCCCACCCGTCTTCTGCGCCATGAGCATGAAGGCGGTCGGCATAACTACGGCGGCAATCGTAGATGAAGTCCGTAGGCAGTGGCGCGAGA
>Ga0214474_1000041_pt1 | contig 72719 bp, 62 predicted proteins | sample RVTome_2_FD_187335 | JGI IMG/M metagenome (GOLD analysis project Ga0214474, IMG submission 187335) | Soil microbial communities from uranium-contaminated site in the Upper Colorado River Basin, Wyoming, United States - RVT95D214 HiSeq ... | reverse complement strand
AAGTTGGAGTTGCTAGTAACCGCAGGTCAGCAGACTGCGGTGAATACGTTCTCGGGGCTTGTACACACCGCCCGTCACGTCATGAAAGTCGGCAACGCCTGAAGTCGATGGGCTAACCCGCAAGGGAGGCAGTCGCCGAAGGCGGGGTTGATAATTGGGACGAAGTCGTAACAAGGTAGCCGTACCGGAAGGTGCGGCTGGATCACCTCCTTTCTAGGGAGTCGATTTCTCCTAGGTCGGTTCCTCAACTAAATTTGAGGATTTATTCTTCCTTCCGCTATCCAGAGGTTAAGGTACCTTTTTAACTAGAAGTTGCTTTTTCCCCCACTTATTGGGCCATTAGCTCAGTTGGTTAGAGCACAGTCCTGATAAGACTGGGGTCTGTGGTTCGAATCCACAATGGCCCACCAAGTATGTGGTTCTTAAGGGCGTTTCCACAGCAAATTCCACAAGCGATTTTCCAGATATTCTGATCTTGAAATCTATCATACATCGGAATACAAGGAAACTTCGGGCTTTGTGTTTGTGGTGGAGACGGGGGAGTGCAATCTCTACCGGAAACACGATATATCGTTAAGTGGCTGAACAGTTACCTCGAACCCCAGCACGATTGTGCAATGTAGTTCGAATTCCAGAGAGTTAAGTGATTTGTGAAATGTTGTAAAAATCCCTTTTGTTGAATATAGAAATGGCTTCCGACCTTCTAAAAAGTTGGGCCTTCTTTCAGGTAGTTGAACGGAATAGAGAGATTTTTCTCGGAACAGGTCAGCTCGCCGTTGACCACCCTCATTGTTAGCTCGTAAATCTCCTGACCGACCTGCCCAATAGACCGGTTCTCATCAATGATGGTTCCGGCGTTAACATCCATATCTCCAGGCATACTTCTAAATGTTCTCGTGTTACTGCAGACCTTGATGACAGGGACTGCCGGAAATCCAGCTGGTGTACCCCGTCCAGTAGTAAACAGTATCACTTGCGTACCACCTGCTGCAAAGCCTGCCATCGAGTCGATATCATAGCCAGGCGTGTCCATAATCACCAGCCCATGTTTGGTGGGTCGATGGGCATATCCAACAATTTCGTTGATAGGCGTTGTGCCTCCTTTTTCGATGCATCCTAGTGATTTCTCAGTGATGGATGAAAGGCCTCCGTCTATATTACCCGGCGCTATCACCATGCCAGCCCACTCGCCGAGAGCCAAGCGTACCTTCTTTTCCTGATTGTTGACGAGTTGCTCAATCTGTTCGCCAAGTTCAGGTGTGACCGCCCGACGTTTTAGTATATGTGCTGTGCCAATCATCTCAGTAGTTTCTGAGAGGAGCGTGGTCGCGCCCGCTTTAACAAAAAGGTCAGTAGTAGCACCAACAGCTGGGTTAGCTGTAATCCCAGAGAAAGCGTCTGAACCGCCGCATTCCAGCCCTACCACAAGTTCCGTAATGGGGGCAGGTACTCTTTTCTGTGCTCTGGTCAACGACAGGAAATGCCTGGTGATTTCGATGCCTTTCTTTGTGGTGGTCGCACTTCCACCGTCCTCTTGAATAACAAGACATTCAACAGGTTTTCCTTTGATCGAATTTGCGAGTCGGTGTGCCCCTAACCCTTCACATCCCAGACCGATAATCAATACAGCGGCGACATTCGGATTGTTTGCAATTCCCACCAAAGTGCGTAACATGACTGCGGCATCATTTCCAGCGGAACCGCAGCCGTAGTTATTTATAACAGGCACTATTTCTGGAATTGCGCGATTTATTGCTTGTACTACACCGCTGGCGCAGTTGACCGAACACATAACCAGGACATGATTCCTGATTCCATAACCGCCATTTTCCCGCCGATATCCCTTGAACTCCATAACATACCTCCAAACTATTTGACAGTTACATCACCTAGAATGGGGCGGGTGTTGTGGATATGTACCCATTCACCCCGGTTTATTGCTTGCGTTGCCTGTATGATGGGCTCACCGTAGCGGTATATCTTTTCGCCTGCGGCGATATTCTTTAAGGCTATTTTGTGTCCAGCCTGTATATCTTCCACCGCGTCAAAGATCCTTTCACTTTCCAGTATTACCATATCGCCTTTTTTTAAAGGTTGCAGAGCAATGATAACATTGTCAGATGGGTTTATCTTTAAAGCGTTGTTTTTCATGTTCACCTCCGAGCTCACTGAAATTTGAGTTTCAGCAGCGACACAGTTTTTATAAGCTAAATGTTATTGCACATAATTAGTTGTCCCCATAACTTGCATTCTGTTATTAGTATATACTACGGCAGAACTTTTTTAATATTATAGCTAGCTAACATGGGTACGATCTTAATAAATGCTAGCAAGTAAGTGTGAGTGACTTAATTGGTACAGTGTGTGTAGACGAGAAAATAGGGGAAAGTTAATCTCTACTCGAAACACGATATATCGTCAAATGGCTCAACGTATATTCATTATACGGCTCAATACGCCCTAAATTCTTCAAAAATCACAAGCTACTATATTGTTACCTATTTCATGGAGTGCTAGTTACAAACTTTTCCCTATTGATTTGAATACCGCTGGATATGAAGAACTTTTACGGGTGCCAGGCATCGGACCTATATCAGCCAAGAGGATCCTGCAGATGCGGAAAGACTGTAGCATAACATCCGTCCAGCAGCTCAAAAAAATGAAAATTCAAACAAAATGGGCGTTGCCTTTTGTATGGTTTAAAAGTATGCTCCAGGAAGAGAGGCAGACGCGTTTGCCGTTTGATATAGAAGGAAGAGACGACATAGTACCTTTCGTTCCAGCCAGTGAATATTGCACGATATAGCGATTTGTTAAATATCTAGCTATTACGTCAGTTTAGGCTTTATCGAGCAATTTATTGTATCTTGTTATAAACTACTATTAGAGAAGTTATAAGTACATCGCCTACCCATAATTGCTTAGACAAGAATATGCCACAAGAAATCAAGACCATTAATTTGTCGTTACCATTCAGGTCAGGTAGCGTAAACTGTTACCTGCTAGAAGCTGATAGTGGCTATGTCCTTATTGACACGGGATATTCAAACAAGCGTACCAGCCTGGTAGGTGAGCTTAAAAATGCAGGATGCAATCCCAGTAATCTTAAGCTCATCGTTTTAACACATGGAGATTTTGACCATGTTGGCAACGCGGCCTATTTACGCCAAGAGTTCGATACCAAAATAGCCATGAATTATGATGATTCAGGGATGGTCGAACACGGCGATATGTTCTGGAATAGAAGAGTCAATCGATTTATCAGGCTAGCCGGTAAAGTGCTGTCTTTATTACCTCCCTTTCGGTTAAGTAAGTCCAACAGATTTACACCTGACCTATTCATCACAGATGGATTTAGCCTTTTAGATTACGGTGTAGATGCCAAGGTACTAAACATTCCGGGACATTCAAAAGGCTCACTAGGTATCTTGACTGCCAAAGGAGACCTCTTTTGCGGTGATTTGTTTGTCAACGATGAAAAACCGGCTTTGAATTCAATTATTGATAACTTGGAAGCAGCAAACTTGAGTATAGAAAAACTAAAAGGTATGAGAATAAGCACCGTTTACCCCGGGCATGGCAAACCATTTCCGCTGAGCTCACTCATAATAAAAAAACGATAACTTTCTATCAAAGGAAAACCCCACATTTAACAAAAGGGCGATTTGTTCAATCACACTCAGAATGAGCCGACGACGAACGGGAAAGATTAGGAGGCAATATGTCCGATATAAAGGGAAAGCGACTTTCGTGGGATGAATATTTCTTGGGATTGGCTAATGCAGCATCAAAAAGAGCAACCTGTAATCGTGGAAGAAGTGGTTGCGTCATAGTTCGTGACAAACAAGTCCTAGCCACGGGATATGTCGGTTCGCCAACTGGACTACCACATTGCGATGATGTCGGCCACCTCATGAAAAAGGTGATTCAAGAAGATGGAAAGATTACAGAACATTGCCTGCGTACAGTACACTCTGAGCAGAACGCAATCTGTCAGGCTGCAAAAAGAGGGATATCCATTCTTGGTGCCACAGTATATACCAGGATGACCCCGTGCAGAACTTGCGCGATGCTGCTTATAAACTGCGGGATTGAAAGAGTCGTTTGTGAGCGAAAATATCAATTGGCAGAAGAAACTGAGAATATGTTTGCTGAGGCAGGCGTCAAGTTAGAGTATAAGCATGATGAAATTCAGCCATACGAGTCACAATAGTCCAGATTGTTAAATAATATTGAACTAAAGCTTGTTTTGTTCAGTCCAGATCTCCCCATGGTGCATATTGTTCAAAACGAATTCAGTTAGTCAAACAATCTATCAGGATGAGTTGCGTTAGGTATCCGATTATCTAGATCAAGAAAGAGCCTTTATAGATACATTCATCGCGATTTCTTTTATCAATTAGACACTTCTACACCGAGAGAACTCTCGGCTGTTGGGTTATCCTTAATCACTTTTCCATTTAATTTGCAGCACAGGCTCAATATTTTTCAAAAGAGCTCCTTACATGCCCTTTCGATAACACTATTTGCACTTAAAAGTAGTGACTTTTTAGCCGACTGAACAGATTTCTCTTCCATAATCTATCGAAATAAATTTATACAACATGGAATGCCCTTTGAAGAGCTTTTCAGCCTCTTTCCGAACCGCAGATGTCATTTACTTGCTAAGGATAATAAAGTCGTGTCTTGAGAAATTGGTTTCAAAGGTAAATTGAATACTCGGTTTTAGCAACCAGTTGTTTTGTGATTTACATAAAGTGAATAACGCAATATTAAAAACACCAACAGAACAAATAAGAAAAGAAAATTTTCACTTACTTTCAGGTCTGAGTTTATGGTAGAAATAACTTTGTTGATTTAGCCAGTTGACGCATATCAGCAGTCTGAGTTTTGTCCTCTATTAATCTGGTCAATAAAATTTTGAGTTGTTCTCTTCTTTCCTGTCGATCCTCCTCAACCAGTGGTCCTCCACCGCTTTGCTCACGATATATACGGACGAGGAGCTTGCTTATCTCTTCCTGTTTATAACCAAGTCTTGTCCATAAAGTAAGTTCTTCGATAAAGTTGACATATGACTGTTCGCGGCGGGCGGATACTCTCGAAGCAAGCTCCCTTGACCTCAGTACTACTTTACCTGCACTCAGTGGGTAACCAAATTCAATAAGAATGTCATTGTCCGCCATCAGACTACGTGGGATAATACGGCTCCCAAGAAACTCATCACCGTGCCCGGGCTTCACCCTGATTAAACAGAAGCCTCTCTTCAGTGCATCCTTAGCCTCTGCATCCTGTTCACGAGGGTCTCTCCGCATAAAACCTCCACCTGACATAATGTTACCCATCTGGCGTAAGCCAACTCTCAGATTCCACATAATATCAGTACCACCATTGTTGAACATTGGTCCTCTCATCAACCATAGGTCACCGGAAAAGATAATGTCATCCGTTGGTCGGAAGCTACCGATTGTCTGAATGTGGGGATGTGGGTCACTCCTCGGTGAGTAAAGTACAATTAACTGATCAGGGCTGTGAGTCGCTCTGGTTTTTGGGCTGCCGAGGATGTTCAGTCGTCCCCCTTCACTAAAATCAACCGCCTCCGCCAAATTAGGGAAATCAATTCCAGCGAGTCTGACCATATCACTAATATCAGATTCAGCGAGATACTCGATATTACACTCTCTTAATCGGGCTGGGTCGGAGTCACCTAGCCATTGGCTTTCAGTTTGACTACCTCCACTTTCGACGTAACTCCTGAAAGTATGATGAGCAATGATCTTTGCTCCCGATTTTCTAGCCAGTAAGTATGCCAGACCTGTGTGATCAGGATGGCGGTGGGTGATGATTATCCTCTCGATGGTTGTATGGTCAATATCATTCTCGACCAAGATGTTTAACATCTCGTTATAATAACGATCATCACCTGCGTCGACAAGAGTATGTTTTTTCTGACCGTCTTTCTGATAGGTCAAGATATACACATTACCACCGGGATGGAATAAGAGACTGGTCAGATGTGTTCCACCACCCAATTGTTCTTTTATAACCGTGACATAATCCCTGTGTGAATCAGGCATACCTGGACTCCTATTCCCTGCAATATTTTCCCTTTGAACTTTCCCTAATGAATGGTTTAAAACTTATATATAGCAATAATTCAACATTAGCACAACTACGTGACTTTATAAAAGACACTCTAAGTGACTACCTTACCAATATCAACACCCGCAGGCGATCCCGAAGAGGATCTATGAATTCTCATGAACTTATAATTTCCTGCAGCCGAGTTATCGCTGGAACCAGTACATCCCCCACAGACTCTTGGAACCGTAAGTGACACATATCATCCAGAGGCGTTATCCCTTGATTGATGATCGCCAGTTTCGATCCTGACTGTAGGGCTATAATAGGCATATTAGCTGCCGGGTATACCACTAGGCTGGAACCGGCCACAATAAAGATATCACTGTGCTGCGAGTGCCATTCTGCCTTTTCCATCTCATCGGCAGGCATGGAGTCGCCGAAATTCACTACGCTCGTACGAAGTTCTCCTTTACAGAGGGGACACTTCTGCAAATCGGGGAATCTATCACACTTATAACCGCACTTAATACAGCGTAACTTGGTCAAGTTGCCGTGTAGCTCAGCCAGTATCTCCGGATTAATCCCAGACTCAAGGTGAAGATTGTCGATATTCTGAGAAATAAGAAAAGATAATTTCCTCATGTCCTGGAGTCTTACTATTGCCATGTGTGAATGATTTGGTTTGGCTGACGACCAGTCGAATTTCGGCGGAGGTAAACCCTTATCCCTTCTTGTCCAGAGACCATCAGGTCCCCTGAAATCTGGTAGACCCGACTCAGTACTGATGCCAGCGCCGGTGAAGACGACCAGATGCCGGGCTCCTGCCATCCACTGGACCAGAGTTTCAATCCTATTATTAAAATCTGATGTATTCATCAATGTACCCCCTAATAATGAAATCCCCATTTCGATAGGTTACTAATAGATTGAAGAATACTCATGAATAAATTTATTAATAGCTACGGCAACTGCAACTTCATGTTTGCCTGATTTATAATAGGGTGTAATGATGTATCCAGTTCACCTGAGCAGCAGTGTTTCTAGTCTGTCAACGTAACCACCAAGCACACCGAACGTTTCCTCCACTGCCTTTGGTGTAGTGAGATCAATGCCAGCCATTTTCAACGCATCAAGCGGGTATACAGATGCGCCAGCACTCAGGAAGCTAAGGTATTCCTGTACGGCATTTGAAACTCCGGTTAAAATCCGGCCCGAAAGAGCATGCGCAGCAGAAATTCCCGTAGCGTACTGGAACACATAGTAGTCAGTATACAGATGTTCGAATGTCGCCCATGTCATACCAACCCGTTCGCGGTCAACATGCATTTCGTTGCCATAACCTTCGGTGAATAAATCAGCCATTAAGCCAATCATGGTATCTGCAATGAGGCCTTCCCCACGCTCGACCCTCTGGTGCACCTCCAGTTCGAAGCGTGCTAGAGTGGGCATAATAAAAAAATACCGATGGAAATTGGACATAGCTTCTTCGAGCAGAGCGACCTGAAACAAAGGATCCGCATTTGTCCTGAGCAGATGCGCGCGTACCATCGCCTGGTGGAAGTTGGAAGCAACCTCAGCTACAAAAGTCGAATATCTGCCGTAGATATACGGCTGATGTTGATGCGTTAAATAGGAGTGCATTGAATGGCCAAGTTCGTGGGCAAGCGTACTCAGTGAGTTGACGTCATTTGTGAAACTCATGCAGATAAACGGATAGGTGTCGTAAGACCCTGACGAGAACACACTTGCAGTTTTACCCTGGTTTGGAGAGGAGTCCACCCAGCGGTCAACCAGACAACCCTCTCGGAGTACGCGGACATATTCGTCGCCCAGCGGCGTCATACCAGCCGCTATCATGTCGACCACTTGACCGTATTCAAGCCTCGGTTGGACTTTGGTCAATGGCGCCCAAATGTCATATGGATGCAATGTGTTCATGCCAAGTACCCTGCGCCGCAGACGCCAGTACCGATGCCATGTCGGGAGATTTTTCTTAAATACGTTAATCAGATTGTAGAAGACTTCGACCGGAATATTGGCGTCAAATAGTGAAGCTTCAAGTGTACTGGTGTGTTTGCGAACCTGCATGGCAAAGACATTCTGCTTAACAGAAGCCGCTAAAGTATTTGTGAGCGAGTTCTTAAAACTAAGGTAGGCATCCATGTAATTCTCCCAGCCTGTACGGCGCGCTTCGCGATCGGAATCGTGGAGGATGGCATCGATGGTGCTCTGCGCAACGGGGATCTCTCGACCATCAGTGGCAATGGCAGGTCGGAATTTGAAATCGGCATCGGTCAGAGAGCCGAAAATGCTGTCCGGTCCACCAAACGGACCTGCCAGCATACCCATCAGTTCTTCTACTTCCATGGAACGTACATGTGCATTTCTACGGAACAGATTTTCTATAAAATGAGAATAAACAGCAAGCTGTGGATTCTGTTTCATCCATTGGTTGAGTGTTTCGCGACCGATAGCAAGCAGTTCGGGATTCAGAAATGCAGTAGCCCCTCGCATTTTCGCTGACAGGTTTCGCATGCGGTCATTCATTGCGGCAGAGGACTGGTCTTGAGTATCTACACTGTGGGACATACTGGCATACACCGAGAGCTTCGCCGTACGGCGTTGGATATCTTCGATTATCTTTAGCGCATCAACCAGTTCGGTAGCACCGGCATGAATTTTATCCTTGCTTGATTTTAAAAGTGGCAGACTAGCTTCCATGTCTTGGAACTCGGCCTCCCACGCTTGCACAGATGGGAAAACGCTCGGAGCATTCCAGGTATTTTCAGATGCAACCTCACTTCGCCTGGGCGCAGTTATTCCAGCCATAGTTATACCCCCTGTAAAAATTATCAGTTAGTCATTAGTTTACTGCGATATTAAGTAGAGGGCAACATGGAGAGAAATCTATAAAGTATGAACTTTAAAATACGTGCCTATCCTCTGAATTAAAAAGGTTTCTCTGAAAGATTGGATAGAAGCATCGCCAAAAAGGGAATAAAAGATTGCATACAAGGTGCGACACCCGCCAGACGTTGTTAAGTGCGACAATTGTGGCCACCGTTCAAATGTGAAATAATGTGCCTTGGGTTAGACTTGGAAACTAAAAAATTATGCACCCAAATAAACACTCATAATTTAACCGAATTATTTAAAGAACATCATAATTTTATTCTCAAATGATATACACCTTTCTTTATTTTGGGTAATTTACACCTTCTTCCATTAACCCACAACATAGACATTAATCTACAATTACGTTATTATTTTGTTAATAGACTGGTTACTGGAGGCAAAGATATGGCTAAAATGGTATCTCTAACCCACAGGAACATCTACGTTCAAACTTTTATGCTTTTTACGCAACTTTCCGGTGGGATAGTCAAATACATGGATAATAGATTTTATCGCGAATTCCAACTATCGTTTGTTAAATATGCGGTGCTCAGATCTCTAGTCCGCAGGGGTGGTACACTGAAACACTCAGAGTTGGCTGGCTTGACCAGTACAAAGAAGCATAACATTACTGCCCTAGTTGACCGTATGAAAGAAGACCAGTTGGTTACCACACAGTGGAGTAAGACGGATAAAAGAGTCAACAATGTCTTACTTACGGACAAAGGTCGGAAGCTCTACAAGGAAGCTAATCCTGTAGCCAGGGAGATGGTGGAGCAGTTTATGCATGGTATGAAAGAAAGCGATGTCCGTAAATTCGAGAAATTGCTCGATATCATCAAAGAAAACTTAGAGCTCGGTTAAAGGAATTTCTTTTAACCAAAATACAGAGGTGCTAATCTTTTTAAAGTGTGTAAATTTCGTTGCCAAAGGTGTGCACCCAGTTCTTTTTCAGAACTTCCATAGCTTCGGTGGTTTTATTAACGCCAACGATAACGATGGGCTGACTACTCTCACCTCTACCGAGATATGTATATAAATAAAGTACATTGATATCTGCCGCTTTGAGTGGTTTCAGCACTGCCTGCAGGCCACCCGGATGGTCGGGCACCTCGATGGCAAGGACCTCGGTCTCTTTGATTGAATAACCATGACTCTTCAGCACGTTTACGGTTTTTTGTGGATTGTCTGTGACAAATCGAACTGTGCTAATGTCTGAAGTATCCGCCACGGAGATGGCGCGGATATTGATTCCTTCCGCTCCCAAGAATTCGCTGATTGCTAGAAATTTACCGGGGGCATTTTCCAAACTGACTGAAATCTGTATAACGCTCATCTTTTCTTTACCCCAAACCGGAATTCTAATGGAACATTTCGTAGCCAGCTAACAGAGCTTTTTTGTTAACCGCGAATAGATTCGATTTACCGCGCATCGCCATTTTCACGACGCTAGTCATGGTGTCGATGGAAACCAGGTTAGTTCGCTTGATAAAGGCTCCCAGCATTACCATGTTGGCTGATCGTGCACTGCCCAGTTCCTCGGCAATCTTGTTGGCCGGCACCTTTACCACTTCCACATCGCCCCGGGTGACTTCAATTTCCACCAGGGAGGAATTGATAAAGATAACCCCACCCGATTCAAGCTGGTTCTGGAACCTGAGTAACGAAGGTTGGTTCATTACCACCACGAATTCCGGAGCAGAAGCCACCGGAGAGGCAATCTCTTCGTCAGAAACAGCAACAGTACAGTTAGCTGTACCACCGCGCATTTCGGCACCGTATGAAGGTAGGTGGGTCACATTCTTGCCTTCTATCATGGCCGCCTGGGCAACATTGAGACCCATGGAGATGACTCCCTGGCCTCCGAAACCGGCGAAGATGGCTTTAATCAGCATTTTTTGCCCCGGTAATATCCTTGATAACGCCTAACGGGAATTCCTTGACCATTTCCTGGTCAATCCAGCGCCATGATTCCACCGGCGTCATTTTCCAGTTGGTGGGACAGGGCGAAAGAATTTCCACGAGTGAATAACCAAGCCTGTCAAGTTGTGTCTGGAAAGCTTTGCAGATGGCTTTTTTCGTCCGCTGGATATGTGCTGGCGAATTCACCGCCGTACGTTCGACATACACGGTCCCTTTCGACAGGGCAATTATTTCGCTCATTCTGATAGGGTAGCCTTCTAATTTCGGGTCGCGTCCATAGGGTGTGGTCGTGGTGATCATGTTGGTTAAAGTAGTCGGTGCCATCTGCCCGCCTGTCATGCCGTAGACGGCATTATTGATGAAGATGGCGGTAATATTTTCGCCTCGGTTGGAGGCGTGAATGGTCTCGGTTGTCCCGATGGCAGCCAGGTCCCCATCTCCCTGGTAGGTGAAGACAATCGTTTCCGGGCAGGCTCTTTTCAGCCCCGTGGCCACTGCAGCACCCCTGCCGTGTGCCGATTCTATCATGTCAACATCAAAATAGTGATGGGCAAAGACCGAGCATCCCGGCGGCGGAACACCGACGGTGATCTCCTGGATTTTCAGTTCATCGATCACCTCACAGATGAGCCTATGGATGATAGAGTGCCCGCATCCTGGGCAGTAATGAAAAGCCCTTCTTTTCAGTGATTTGGGATGGGAATATACTTTTTTCATTTACCTGCATCCAGACCGTTTTGATAATATAGCCGGGAAATTACCCGTAAAATCTCACTAGGAGTGGAGATGACCCCACCCGGTCGGCCGTAGAAAGAGATATCGGCTTTATCTCCCAGAGCCAACTGTACGTCTTCAATCATCTGGCCCATATTCATCTCAAAAACGAGGAAGTTTTTTACCTGGTTGACCAGTTCCTGCAGTTTTTCCGAAGGAAAAGGCCAGAGGGTAACGGGACGCATCATGCCCACTTTCAAGCCGCTAGCTCTGGCACTCTTTATGGCTCCTCTAGCAATCCGTGCGGCTATGCCAAAAGCGACGACGATGAGTCTGGCATCATCTACCATAAAGGTTTCGAAGGTGGTTTCTTCTTTCTTGATTAATTGATACCTACGGAACAAGCTCCAGTTCAGTTCCTCAAGCTCGGATGGATTTGAGGTGAAGGTTTTAATCACCATACTGGGTCTACCCTTGGCACCTCTCATGGCGCGGCTCCTGACTGGAAGAATTTTGGGGATTTCGTGTTTGAATTCTACCGGCTCCATCATTTGCCCCAGCATGCCATCCCCGAGAATAATGACCGGTATCAGGTATTTGTCAGAAAGTTCAAAAGCGCGGTGTGTGTAATCAGCCATTTCTTGGACTGATGATGGTGCTAGGACGATCGTGCGGTAGTCGCCATGGCCGCCACCACGGGTCGACTGGAAATAATCTGATTGGGAGGCTGAGATACTGCCCAGTCCGGGACCACCGCGTGACATATTGACAATGACCGCCGGTAATTCACAAGCTGCCAGATATGAGATGCCTTCCTGTTTCAGGCTGATACCCGGGCTTGAGGAGGAAGTCATCGCCCGGACACCGGCGACACTGGCACCGTAAACCATATTGATAGCGGATATTTCACTTTCTGCCTGGATAAAGGTGCAACCTTTCCTTCGGCTCAGGTTTTTCGCCATGTATTCCGTCAGTTCGTTCTGCGGCGTAATGGGATAACCGGAATAAAACTGGCAGCCAGCCCTGATGGCAGCTTCACCGATAGCGGCATTCCCGGTCATTAGCTCTCTAGTCACGGTACACCTCTATAGCCACCTCAGGACACACGAGAGAGCAGACCGCGCAACCTGTGCAGCCGCCGTTCTTGGTAAAGACTGCCGGCAGGTAACCGGCGGCATTTACTTTCGTGTGAAGCGAAATTACGGCTTTGGGGCAGAAGGTCATACAGATCTCACACCCCTTGCAGAGTTCTTGGTCGATTTCAATATAGCCATTCATATGCGTTAGTCTTCACTGTAAAATTCTATGGTTAATTTGTCAAGTACCGCATTTGCTACCTAATGCTAAAGGAGACGATAATGTATCAGGTGGTCTGATTGCAAGGTATGTTTGTCTCCCGGCTACATAACATCGGCTTAAGCGTGGCGATATTGGGTAAAATATAAGCCTTTTTACACGGATGAGATCTTTTAGATGGAGAGACAGGCTCGAGAGTCTATCTCTCCCAGAAACACGATATATCGTGAAATAGCTATAAGCGGGCTTCCGAACCTAAGGACAACTATGAAGAAGGGCAATCCTTAACATTGAGGATTGCCAGGATTGATTGCTGCTCCGGCAAAGAGGACCGTAAAAAGTATCCTCTTTGCCGGAAAATTTTGTTCTATTTGGGAGCGTCAGGGTTCTCGAAGATGGTAGTCATGCCCTCTCCATCGCCGCAGCACTGCGTAGCCAATCCGTAACGCTTGTTACTGCGCTTCAGTTCCTTGCAGACCGTCATCCACAGTCGGTTTCCGGTTGCACAGATAGGATGGCCGATACCTATGGACCCGCCGTTGACATTCACCTTTTCCTCGGTGATTTTAAGCTCCCTGAGACTGGTGACAACCTGGCAGGCAAAGGCTTCGTTGAACTCAATACGATCTATCTGGTCAAGCTCAAGACCGGCATGCTTGAGAGCCTTCGGGGTGGATACGACGGGACCCATGCCCATAATCTGCTGTTTGACGCCGCCATTCCCCCAACCGATAACCCGTGCTAGGAACTCAATTCCCAGCTTGCGTGCCATCTCTTCGGACATGAGTAGTTGGACTGTCACGCCGGCGTTGCGCGGACAGGAATTGCCAGCCGTAATCAGAATGGGCCCGGGTTTATAGCTCACAATTCCTGCGACCGGCGGCAGTTTTGCCAGCACTTCCATATTTGTGTTTGGTCTTAGACCCTCGTCACGGTCAAGGATAACCATCTTACCTATCTCATTCGGCAGCCAGCGTCCTTTGTCATCAAAGACCGGGTCCTCGACTTCGACAGGTACAATCTCGTCTTTATAGATACCGGCGGCATAAGCCTTAGCCAGCTTGTGCTGACTCCGCATGGAAAACGCATCGATATCTTCACGGGTCAGGTCATACATCTCGCATACATTCTGGCCGGTCTGTACCATCGACGCGCCTATCGGAGAGTCAAGGATGTAGTCCGGAATGGGTACCGAGAAGTAATCATAATGGTTCGGGGCCATGTCGTGCTGGTATTTGGTCAACTGCCTGGCTTTGGGATTAAAGCCCTCTCTGCGGAGCGCGCGCGAAGGCGCATCTGCAGCATCCAGCCTCTCCTGGTATAATCCCATGCGCTCGGCACCGACGGAGATACCGCAATCATACTGGCCAAGCATAATTGCCATGCTGATGCGCATCGCGGTTTCCTGACTGGTGGCGCAGGCACGTTCGCTTGTGAAGTCAGTTATCTCCTCGGGTAATCCGGCGAGATGCCCGACACCGCGCCCCAAAGCGCCACCTATACCCACGTCTTCGATCATGGTCGGTTTGACCTTGGGATTCCGCTCCAGAAGAACGTTAATCAGGTACGCGCCCAGGTCGTCCAGGCGAGCCGCTTCAAGTTTGCCTTTTCCTCCCTTGGTAAAGGCAGTCCGCACACCATCAACCACAACTGCATTTCTTAGTTTCACTTCGTCTCCTTAAAATATAGATTTCCTGTGTGCTATTTGCACATTTTTCGGTCCTGACAATTTGATTGTTTTTAATTTAAGAATTTCACCCCCTTCATCTCAAACAGCCTTTAAGCCCAAATTCTTTTAGTTTTGTCCCATTATACTATATGAGTTGATCATAGACAAAATGAGAATCAGCAAATATTAACATAGTCAAATATTATCTTATATTTGTTATTCAGGTTGGTAATTTGCTATTAAAAACAGAAAAGCCCTGTAATCTGCTCACAGGCCTAAATAGAAAAACGGTAAAAGAGACGCTGGACAAACGAAGTTTGAGATAGGTAAAAACGCCGCTCGTAAGGTCGTGGGAAGTTTATGTTGATTTGTAGGACTGATTGTGCCCCGGCGAAGAGGACAGTGAAATCCTCTTCGCCGGTAATTTTTATATTTACTTAGGAGCGTCAGGATTCTCGAAGATAACGGTCATGCCTTGTCCAGAACCAACGCACTGCGTGGCTAATCCGTAACGCTTGTTACTGCGTTTCAGTTCTTTGCAGACTGTCATCCACAGCCGGTTTCCGGTGGCAGAAATAGGATGGCCGATGCCGACAGACCCGCCGTTTACATTCACCTTCTCCTCAGGCATTTTAAGCTCCCTCATGCTGGCAACCACCTGGCAGGCAAAGGCTTCGTTGAACTCGATACGGTCTATCTGGTCAATCTCAAGACCGGCATGCTTGAGAGCCATCGGGGTGGATACAACGGGACCGACACCCATAATCTGCTGTTTGACGCCGCCGTTCCCCCAACCGATAACCCGTGCCAGGAACTCAATTCCCAATTTGAGAGCCATCTCTTCGGACATGATTAGCTGGACGGTCAAGCCGCAGTTGGTCGGGCAGGAATTACCGGCCGTAATCATAAGGGGTCCGGGTTTGTAGCTCACAATTCCCTGGACCGGCGGCAGTTTTGCCAGCACTTCCATCGTTGTGTTTGGTCTTAAGCCCTCGTCAGTGTCAAGGATGACCATGGGACCTACTTGATCCGGCAGCCAGTTCCCATCTTTATCGAAAACCGGGTTTTCGACTTCAACGGGTAGGATCTCGTCTTTATAAATGCCGGCAGCATAAGCCTTGGCTAGTTTGTGCTGGCTCCGCATGGAAAAGGCATCGATTTCTTCACGAGTCAGGTCGTACATCTCGCATACGTTCTGGCCGGACTGGACCATCGAAGCCCCCGGCGAGTCCAGGATATAGTCCGGAATGGGCACCGAGAAATAGTCGAAATGGTTCGCGGGCATGTCACGCTGTTCTTTGGTGCGCTGCCCGGACTTGGGGTTAAAGCCATCTCTGCGTGTCCTTGGTCCGCGCGGCATACCGCCACCCATCGTCCTTCCCATTCGCTCGGCACCGAAGGAGATGCCGCAATCATACTCTCCCAGCATAATAGCCATGCTGAGGCGCGTCGCGGTTTCCTGAGTGGTGGCGCATTGACGAGCACTGGAGAAGCCGGTCGTCTCGGCGGGTATTCCGGCGAGATTGGCAACACCAACCGCCAAATCTCCGCCCGTAGCGAAATCATTGATCATGTTCGGTTTGACCTTGGGATTTCTTGCCAGAAGAGCTCTAACGAGAGTTGCGCCCAGGTCGTCAAAGCGCACCGCTTCGAGTTTGCCCCGACCCCCCTTGGTAAAAGCTGTCCTCAATCCATCAACAACAACTGCATTTCTTAGTTTCATTCTTACTCCTTGTCATATATATTCTGTGTCTATAATTTTACATATTTTTCAATTCTGCCAAATTTTTTTGCTTTTATTTTAAGAATTTCACCTCCTTCATCTCAACCTGATGCATAAAAAAATCCCTATAACATTACCCATTATACTATCTAAGTTGATCATAGACAAAACCAGAATCATTTGTTCCACACGCAAAATAAAGATTTGGTAATGTGTCTTTACCAACATATTCGGCAAGTTTATCGCAGGTATTATAATAAGACTTAAGGTATGCTTCCAGACCACCGAAACTTTTTCTGTCCAATCAGAAGTATCCGTATGTTGGCATACTTACTTATCTATGCCGCGCTGGAGACCACGCAAATAAGACATCTCTCCAATATGTCCCGACGCATGGGAAATGATGAATGTAAAAAGGCTGGCGATAGCCACGTCACCGCCGCGAGGCATGGTGATTTTTTGGCCAAGCATGTCATCTGTCAGACTGTTCAAATACCCCTTGGTCTGAGCTTGTACTGCGCCGTAAAACGCTAATAAGGCTTGCTTTTCCGGTACAAGAAAGGCATTAACCTGTTCTATCGTGTAGTGGGCTCCCTCCTCATTCTCCGCCAGATGGAGCTTCTCGTACCATTTCTCAGTCTTCCAAAGGATTGGTTTACTCTGAATTGTTGTGTTTATGAACGAGTCTTCCAATCTGGCTACATGAAAAAGAATGAGACCTATAGAGTTGCATCCGGAAGACGGTCGCCACATTAACTCCTGCTGCGTCAGGCTGTCAGTTACTCTTTTTACCGATCTCTCTATACCGGTTAATTCAGTGTGGATATAATCTTTAAGCTCCATTCTCCCTCCGTATATCTCCTGGCTGATTTGCAGTGGTTGAATCCGATGTCCGCCTGACCTGCCCCCACAAGTTGTACCGCTTGTTAAGTAGATGCCATGTTCAAAATGGCTTCTGGTGGCCGGTGACCGGTAATACTTGGCATTGTGCGGTTGGATATGATTATATTCTCTCCGCTATGGATTTATCAACCAGAAAGTGCCGGACAGGGAGATCGGTTTTTTAAAAGGGTTGAACTCCCCGTCCTGTTTTTTGAAGCTAAACCAAAAGAATGATGACAAATGCCATTAAATTGGTGCAGGAATTGAGCCTATTTTAGAGTGGTGGAAACGGGGGAGGGTCAATCTCTACCGGAAACACGATATATCGTCAAATGGCTGAATAGTAACCTCGGACCTCAGCTCGCTTGTACAAGATAGTTCGAATCCCCATTGGTGGAACTGGGGTGGCAAAAGGTAGAACCTTTGAGATAGCTTTTAATCTAACTACATAGTCCGGTGCCATTGTGGTGAGCCAATGGGGTTGGTAGGGGGGTATGCCCTGAATCTTGGCGCGGTCTCCTCTTGACATTATCTCCGTTATCGGCTATATTATTGGTGTGTGGAGCGTCAAAGAAGCTGCCCTAAAAATGGACATTTCTGACAGACATTTACGGTTACTACTCAATAGTGGGCAGGTCAAAGGTAAAAAGCTGGGTCATGACTGGGTAGTACTCAGGCTGAACTATAAAAGAAAAAGAAAGCCGAGAAGGAAGGCGACAGATGATTCCTAAAGTCCGTGAATTAGAATGTACAAGGTGTGGACATAAATGGTATGACAACAAGCCGGGTAGACCGCTACTGTGCCCTAAGTGTAAATCGCCATTTTGGAACAAACCACTGGTAGCTTAAAAATGGGGGCAAAGAAATGAAAAAAGTTAAGCAAATTGTTAAGCAAAACTATGGGACTGGTTCTGGGCTCGGTAGGTATCGAACCTACGACCAATCGGTTATGAGCCGACCGCTCTACCACTGAGCTACGAGCCCGCACGTCTATTATAGCTTCACACTGAAGTCGGGGTCAATGAATTATCTTATCTCACCCTCAATTACACGTAGTTGCTCTCGGGTACCAATAACGACAAGTTCATCACCGATTTCTAATATCATTTCTGAGGGTGGTGCAGTAACTAGTCGGTCATTCTTCTTCCTGACTGCTAAAATTTGGGCACCACCACTCTTCTGAATACCATCCTTGACAGTCATGCCTTCAATAATGGAGCCCGGGCGAAGTTCAATATTTTCGAGGGTCAATTCACGTCCGCGATTTGTCATGGTAGTATCTACGAAATCAACGACGAGCGGACGTAGAGTTAACATTGCCAGACGGCGTCCACCAATTCCGTAGGGAGACATAGTACGATTAGCCCCTGCGTGTTTGAATTTCGACTCAGAAGCTTCGTTGTCCATTCTAGCAACGACAAAAATATTCGAATTCAATTCTTTAGCGGATAGTGTTACATATAGATTATCAGCATCACTGGAGAGGGCGGCTACTAGAGCTCGGGCTTTGAGAATACCGGATTCCTTGAGAACGCTATCACGAGTGGCATCCCCCTGAATGCACAGGTATCCATCTTTTACTGCATTTTGAGCAATCTCTTCATTAGCTTCAATAACAACAAATTTCGTACCCTCATTTTCGAAAACATGTGCCACCTCCCGTCCCACTTTTCCATAACCACAGAGAATGACATGACCGGTTAACTTGGAAATCTCATCTTTCATATGACGCCTCCCGAAGACACCTGCCAGTTGCCCTTCGACAAAGTACTGAACGAGTGATATTAGAGTATATGTCATTGTTCCAATACCGCCAAACATAACAAAATATGTGAAAATCCTTCCGGCGTCAGATAGGTCGTGGACTTCAGTGTATCCCACCGTACTGATGGTAACAAAGGTCATATAAATAGCATCGGATAACGACCACTTTTCGATAACCATATAACCAAGGGTACCAATGATGACTACCAGTGAAATTGCGATGGCGATTCTGATGAAGCGACTTTTATAACTCATACAAATGTGTCCTGTGCTAATGGATTGTAAACTGACAGTGCTCAAATGTAAAGAATAGAGTATGGTTCATCTAAAGGATGCTGTTTGGTTTCTGGGTAAGTTGTTCGATATTCTCCACGAGTTGTCTCAAATTTGATACCTCCATGTCAGGGACTATAGACTCATCTCTTGCTGTTCCTCGTCTATTAACCCAAACGGTCCTCATACCAACTGCTTTAGCACCACGGATGTCTCTCTCCAAACTGTCTCCGATGTTCCACGTAGATTCTGGTCTAGCACCAAGTCGAGATAGAACCATCTCGTAGATTCTGCGGTCAGGTTTGCCGTAGCCTAATTCTCCCGAGATCACAATTTCCTTGAAATATTTCGCTATCCGGGTAGAATCTATCTTCTCTCTTTGCAGGTCTGGCACCCCATTAGTAAGTAAAGCAAGCGGAAACAACTTAAAAAATTCGTCGAGGCAGTATAGAGCATCATCGCAAAGAATTTGATGACTACGTCGGTTCAGGAAGAAAGTATCGGCTAGTTGAATAGCAAGATTAACGTCGGAAAACCCGCATTCTCTAAGTGCAGACTCCCATGTTTTTAGTCGATAATCCGGTGCCCATTCATGAAGTATTTTAAGATTTGGGTCGTCGCCTTCGAAACGTGCCCAAAGTCCTTCCCAAGAACTAATACCTATCTCAATGCAATATGACCGTGCTGGAGATTGGCGCCAAAAGCTGCGTGCCGTTTCTCGTACGGTTGAATATAGTTTGTCAGCATCGACTCCACAATGCTGTTCTGCTTGCCTGCATATATGCATAAAGGCGGTAATAGCAGCAGGTTCTTCCACCACGAGAGTATCATCCAGATCGAAAATGACTGCTTGAATTACGTTACTCAATTGCTACTTTCCAGACTTGTTTGTTGCTTGTTACTTGTTTCTTGGAATTTGGATATGTATGGTAGGGTGGGGTAATGGTGGGGAAGGTGGGAGTTGAACCCACACGCCTTGCGGCACAGGATCCTAAGTCCTGCCTGTCTGCCAATTCCAGCACTCCCCCGTATGCCAAATCCACGTGTAGACAGTATACCAGAAAAAGTTAACTAAAAAGTTAACCAGCGAAATAATTACTGCATTCTTAACATCAAGGAGGCAAGGTATTGCCCCAAGTACTATACAATTTTATCAGAGGTGTTTGTGTAAAGCTATAGACGTAAATTTGAGTCCACATAGCTTTAAACGTGGCTTTGCCTACAATCTACACGGAAAAGGGCTATCTGCTCTGGATATTATGAACTTCGGTAGTTGGGAAGATTTGAGTATGGTGTTTAATTATTACAAGGAGTATAACGTTTGACGATTGTCTCAAACACTACAGGGCATTGGACATTAATTAGTTTTCAGGACAGCTTGAAGTTCTATAGGGCATCACTCTCATAATTAGGTTATTTTGAGTCAATACACAGGTTGACGGTCGTGAACAATGAGACTAGAATTGGTATCCCAATATCCACTTGAAGCCATAGCCTAAATAATTCAGGAGGTTTATATGACTGAACAAGAAATCAAGGATGCAGCTCGTAAATTTCTCAAATCATGGACAACGGGGGATATAAAGCAAGCCGCATCTTTCTTCGCAGATGATGCAGTATTTATAGTCCCTCGAGGCACATTTAAGGGAACCGCCCAAATTGAGAAATACATTACGTGGGTTAACAGAGGGACCAAAGACTACAAGATTACGGAGACTGGTATAGGTATAATTACGCAAGGAGATACGACAGTAGATGAGCACAAATTGTCTGGGACCAGTAACGGAATGAAATGGGAATTACCAGCCGTGTGCATATACGAGTTCAAAAATGGCAAAATAGCGAATATGAGAGGATTTTACGATTTACTGTCTCAAGTTCAACAATCGACAAAAGGTATGTTCGCTAAATGGAGGGTGAATACCGTCGTAAATGGTTCACAGAAGGGATTGAAAGAGGCTCCGTAATTTGCCTTTTTAGTAAATAGACAACTGCATTTGATGGCATAGCTGAAATTGCTTCTGTCTGGGGCATGGTGATTCCTCTGGGGAAAGCAATATGTCGTTTTCAATGAGTGTGGTAAAATTGGACAACAATTTTATTTACGGGTATAGGTCAAGAATTTGTGATATGAACTTGCGCTATTTAATATCCAGTCGCGGAAATTATTCATGATTGAAATATATTACTGTGTGCAGTAGAATAAGTTCAATTCCAATGAATGGAAATCAGAAGAAGTAACAAATAGAGAAATTGAAATCATTATGCGTAAGGTAATTGTTAAACAAAGCGGTTTTACCTTAATCGAACTTCTTATTGTGATTGTAATTCTTGGCGTTTTAGCTGCTGCACTTATACCTAATCTGTCAAAGTTTACCGGTCCTGGTGAAATTCAAAAACAGGAAGCCAATTATGAAGTATTCGTTAATGAAAGTGGGATAGAAACCAAAATTGGTAATGTAGTTATGGGTGAAATGCTTATTCAGTATCCAAAGATGATGCTAATAAATGATTCGGATGCAGTAATAGTTACACTCATATCTAAGCAAAATACGATAACAATAGGTAAGAATGATAGCGATGGAATCACAAACCTAAGTAAGTACGATATTAAATCAGACATAATTCAAATTTATCCCATAATGAATGCTGAACTGAAAGCTGCCAATTTTACTATCAGCAATGAATCTCATGGTTATGAACAATCGACTACCGAAACAAATGTACATTGGGTATGGATAGTGGCTCCAAAACAAACGGGCAATCAACTTCTTCTTGTCGAGCTAAGTACTCCTCTCCAATTAGAGGGATTTGAAGGAGTCACAATAAAAGCAGTATGCCGTCAACAATTCACTATACAAGTGGATAAACCATTCAATTGGGGAGAGTTTCTGAAGAACGCTGGTATTATTGTAGGAATTATTACAGGTATAGTGGCACCAATAATTCTGATATTAAACTATCGTAAAGAAAGTAGGAAGGGTAAGAAACAGGGGAAGGTATAAAATAATATTACAGCATCAATAGGTGTCACAAGTTTTCCATTACACATTAGATATAACAACGACTTGATGAGTCAAGACTAATGATCTTTAATTCAATTGGTTAGGTCTTCCTTCAGAAACACCCGCTTTTTACGTTCTCAATAACTATACCATTGCGTTAAATACAGTTCAAGCTTACTTTCTACTTACGTTTCCGCATTTAAGGAGATTGTGTAAAAGAATCACGCAGAAAGCGGTTGATATGTCCAACAATCGATGGATAAAACAACCAGATGGTGGCGTGGCTGGTAGGGTACCAATTGAGTTCGCATTCTCCGCAGGCTTTTTGAAAATCCAGGGTGGTTTCCCTGGGAATGAATTCATCCCACACTGCATTTATCATAAGAACCTGTCGTCCTTTTAGCCTGTAAGAATAAGTTAGCGGATCGATAAGAAAAACCCGTCGGGCTGGCTCGACATTTTCCCATCCTTTCACAGCTATTTCCTGAAGATATTGTTCATAGCTCTTCTGATAATCTTCATAGTCTTTCTGCTCGAAGCGGTATTGTTTACGAAACTTGGCAAATCGACTGTGTTGTTGAATTTTCGCTGAATTGCCACCACTGACAATAAATACTCCGGCGTTTATGCGGTCGTCGATTCCCATAGCGATAGAACCAACAAAAGAACCCAGGCTTAGTCCAACTACCGCCACTCTATCTATGTCTATTTCCTCTCTTGTTTTTGCCCAGTCTAAAATCTGTCTCACATCGGTAACCGCAATCCGATAACCATCGAACCATTCTTCCTGTGTAAAATTGGGGCTGCGTTTTTTCATTTCCCTGGGCAGTCGCCGTGAGTGAAAAGGTAAATAGAGAGAAAAACTATGCATTCCATTCTTCGACAGGTTACGTGCCATAACATGTAGAGGTAAAGCGCTATGGTCTCCCCAACCATGAATCAGTATTACCAGCGGTAGTTTATGTGTGGTGTTGACTTCGAAATATTCTCCTTCTGCCATGTTGCTTTCCTGATAGAGACCGGGAAAAGCGATGGGGAAATTGACGGCATAATGACGCCTATGTCCGTTTGATTGCAACTCCGTAAAATTGAAGTGAGGTTGATTGGCGTTATAAGCAAAAGGATTATTCATGATATCTACAGATAATTACGCTGTCTGAAGGCTTCATACATGACAAGCGCTGCAGCAACCGAAGCATTCAGAGAGCTGATTTTTCCCTTCATCGGAATACGGGCAAGCACATCACATCGTTTACGTACAAGTTCGGAGATGCCTTTGCCTTCACCTCCAATGACAACTGCTGTCGATACTTTATAGTCGACTTCCGTATAAATCCGGTCTCCATGCATATCGATTCCAATAGTCCAGATATTCGCTATTTTTAAAATCTCTAAACACTGCGCGATGTTGGCTACACGAGCTACAGGAACATATTCGATAGCACCCGACGAAACTTTGGCAACCACTGCTGTCAATCCTGCAGCACGGCGAGTCCTGACAATAACACCATGAAAACCTGTTGCATCTACAGTGCGGAGGATAGCTCCCAGATTTTGCGGATCTTCAATACCATCAAGTATGCAATAAAGAGCTGGTTCATTTTTACCTTTGGTAATCTTGAACATGTCGTCAAGAGAGATATAGTCTTTTGCGGCAGCAAGTGCAATAATACCCTGACTGACGCCTGTGAGGCTATATTTCTGTATCGCCACATCGTCAACATATTCTATGGGGATACCTTGTTCACGGCAGATATGCAATATTTCGGCGATTACACTATGGCGCTGGACATTCCGGGATAAAAGAATACGGTTAATGGGGCGCTCTGCTCTCAGCGCCTCCAATATGGGATTTCTGCCCTCGATAATATCTGACATCTTGAGATATTATAGCAGAATACAATGCTTTGTATTACAGATGTGGAACCGTCTGTATCACAACTGAACTTGACATTTTACTCTGAAAAGTATACTTTATCAGAAAGCTCTTGCATATTATAATATTTCTATATATATCTGAGGTAGTTTGGAGTAAAGCACACTTTATCAGTCTGCCTGTAACCAAAGGCGGCTTGTAAACAGGCAGTAATTTCATCTAATAGAAAACTGCAGAGTGAGTATCTGTATAATTTTTGAGGAGTAACAATGACGGAAGAAAAAACTGAAGGCATGCTTAGTCCGTATCGAGTCCTTGACCTGGCTGACGAGAAAGGGCTTCAATGCGGCAAATTACTCGGTGATCTGGGTGCTGATGTAATAAAGGTCGAAAGACCGGGTGGTGACCCTGCCCGAAATCTGGGTCCGTTTTATCATGATGAGGTCGACCCTGAAAAAAGCTTATACTGGTTCGCTTACAATGCCAGCAAGAGGGGGATAACTCTAGATATCAAGACTACTGAAGGACAAAAAATCTTAAAGCAACTGGTGAAAACTGCCGATTTCGTAGTAGAGTCTTTCGAACCGGGTTACATGGATAAACTCGGTTTGGGATATTCTGAGCTAGAAAAAATAAGACCGGGACTCATTATGGTTGCCATAAGCCCCTTCGGACAAACTGGTCCCTATAGAGATTTAAAATACAGTGATCTCGTTATTCGCGCTCTGGGCGGTCGTTTGTACGCTGTTGGAGATTATGATCGTCCCCCCACCAGAATCAGCCATCATTCTCAAATATTCCTTCAAGCTGGTCTTGAGGGTGCTATGGCGGCAGTAATGGCGCTTTACCACCGCCAAACGACAGGAGAAGGACAGTACATAGACCTTTCAATTCAAGCGGCAGCAGTTCAGACATCGGATGTAGCCTGGGATGCCCGTAAAGTTGTCAACCCGCGCGGTGGACAGATCACGACGCTAAATATCCCGAGAGTCTGGAAATGTAAAGATGGAATTGTCAACTGGGCTTTTATGCCTAGTGGAATGCAGCCAAATCGAAATCTGGATTTCGTCAGGTGGATGGACTCCGTCGGAATGGCTGATGATTATCTGAAGAACTTCGACTGGAGCAAATTTGATTATGCTACCTTGACACAGGAAGTTATTGACCGTATGGCAGAACCGACTGCGAAGTTCTTTGCAGCACAGACTAAAGTTGAGCTTTTGGAAGGCGCGGTAAAACATCGTGTCTTTTTCTATCCTCAATTCACGACTAAAGATATTTTGGAAAGCGACCAGCTCGCTGCCAGAGAATTTTGGGTAGACATGGATCACCCGGAACTAGGTGCAAAAATACGGTACCCTGGACCTTTTGTGAAGCTCTCCGAAACTCCTATCCAGATGACGCGGCGCGCTCCGCTAATCGGCGAGCATAATGAAGAAATATACAATAAAGAACTTGGTATGTCTAAAAAAGAAATCCAGGAACTGAAAAAGGCTAAAGTAATTTAGTGTATTTGATATAGAAAGAGGAAAAATGAGCAGTAAATTATTTGAAGGATTTAAGGTAGCCGATTTTAGCGCTGTTATCGCCGGGTCCTTGATCACAAAAACCCTGGCTTCACATGGAGCCGAGGTGATTAAGATAGAAGGTAGAAACCACCTGGATATTTTCAGACAGTCAATGGCGGCTACTGCGGGGTTTCCTTCGCCACTGGATGACCCCTATGTATTTCAGCCGTGGGCGAACCGTGGTATGAGTTTCAATGTTTGGAATACAACTAAATATGGCGTGGCTCTGAATCTGGCTCATCCAAAAGGTAAAGAAGTAGCAAAACGCTTTGTAGCTCGAGCTGATATTGTCGTGGAAAATTTTGCCGGTGGCGCTATGGAAAAGATGGGCCTTGGCTACAACGAACTCAAGAAAGTCAAACCAGACCTTATCATGCTCAGCACGTGCATGCAGGGACAAACCGGACCACACTCAAAACATCCCGGTTATGGAACACAGCTAGTAAACCTGGCCGGGTTCGGTAACATCGTTGGCTATCCTGACCGTGAACCATACGGAATCGGACCTTACACGGATTTTGTTGCTCCTCGATACAGTTTACTAGCACTTCTGGCGGCTGTCGATTATAGACGCCGTACGGGGAAAGGGCAATATATCGATGTATCTCAGTATGAGTCGTCTGTTCATTTTATGGCACCATTACTTTTAGATTATGCTGTAAATGGAAGAATAGCAGAAAGGGTAGGCAACTATTACCCATACGCCGCGCCAAACAACGCATACCCTTGCCGCGCAACTCACCTGGATGACAAATGGATAGTCATTGCCATCTATACGGATGAGGAGTGGCAGAACTTCTGCCAGATCATTGGTTCACCAGCCTGGACGAAAGACCCTAAATTTGCGACTCTTCGAGCGAGGCGAGAGAATGAGGCAGAACTGGATAAACTGGTAGAAGACTGGACAATTATTCGCACTCCTATAGGTGCGGAAAGAACTCTGCGCGACGCCGGACTCGGTGCAAAAATAATTAATTCATACAAAGAATTTGCGATGCACGATCCACCGGTGAAAAATCACTCACCTTACGCGGCTCCGCATAATGCTTACCGCTGTCATTTTGAAGATAGGTGGGTAGCAATCACTGTTTCTAACGATGAAGAATGGCGGAATTTCTGTAAAGTAATCGGCAATCCACCCTGGACTAAACAAGCAAAATTCGCCACATTGCAGGCACGACAGGAAAACCTGGAGGAAATGGATAGATATATCAGTGAGTGGACAATCAACCGTACAGATTACGAAGTTATGGACATGATGCAAGCCGCCGGTGTACCTGCGGGGGTTGTATCTACCGGTGAAGATATATTTGAAAAAGACCTTCAGATACGGCATCGTCATGTTTTCTGGAAAATGAATTTCCCGGAAATAGGTGACTGTCATGGAGTAGCCCCATCATTTACCATGTCTAACTGCCCGGTGGAATTAAGACGAGCTCCTTTAATGGGTGAACATAATGAATGGGCTTTGAAAGAATTGCTCGGAATGTCGGATCAGGAGATTAGAGACCTAATACTAGAAGGAGTAGTCGAATAACCGCTTAATCAACTGTGGCGGTCGTGCTCCTTATAACTAGATGACAATTGAGTGGAGCGTCGGGTAGATAAAAAATAACCTGGCGCTCCATTGTTTTACCAGTGTCCATCAGCATTCGGCTTTACAAATGACTAATTTTACGTCTAAAATAGGATACATTCGGGCGGTTGGCTCAGGGGTTAGAGCACTTCCTTCACACGGAAGGGGTCACAGGTTCAAATCCTGTACCGCCCACCATTTTAGCCTCGAAATAACAGTACTGTTCAATAGACAGAACTACTTAATAATCGTTTGTTAAGAGTAGGATCTATCTCAAAATTTTACTACTAATGAAGAGCGTTACCAACTAATCAGCCTCAGATTTTACTTATTAGCGGAGTGTTACCCAATAATAGACAAACAAAAGGGTATTCATTAACTAACACAGCATCCTACTGATTTTGTCTCATAATGCTCTAGTCACAATTCGTGCTATAATTAACCGCTATGAAATATGCTTGATTCAGTAATGTTACAGATTGAATTTGAGAATCGGAATGAATAAATTCTTTATTGCAGGACATGCTTTGATTCGCAAGGGAGAAAAATATTTAGTCTTAAAACGTTCCGAAAAGAACGATTATATGCCATTAAAATGGGATATACCAGGCGGAATAGTAGAAATGGGAGAAACTGTTGAACAAGCAGTAATAAGAGAAGTAAAAGAAGAAACTGGACTAGAAATAGTTGTCAATAAGGTTATTTATATTTATTCGAATATAAACCAAGTTCCACAGAGACAAGATTTCCAAGTAGTTTATGATTGTTTATATATAGACGGTGAAGTGAGTATTAATCACCGAGAGCATGAAACACATAGATGGACAAAATATAGTGAAATTGAAAATCTTGATACAATAGATTTCTTGAAAGAACTGCTGAAAAATTATAGTCCTGAGAAAGAGAAATGAATAAACAGGATTTAAATAACCTGAAAGGCGAGATCGTAGCTATAATCCCAAACATTAGTATCCAGATTTTCTGGGCACATAAGGTGGATTTTCTTCTTATTATAGAAAAGACGACTTAGTAGTGCATGAAATATGTATAAGGTACTACGTTAGTCAAAAACTTTCAGAATACTAAACAATATGAGTTTTCGTTATATAAGTCGCTTATAGATTAAAAAGAGGGATTCAAACTAAACTGAACCCTAATTCAAACGTCCTAGTTCTGCGTATTGTATAGTACCGCCCACCATTTTCTGAAGCTAAATAACCCCTTAGGTTTACTTTTACCCTGATGCACTAACGCTGTGCAAATGCATTGTTCCCGATAACTATTTCATCGAACTTCGGCACTACCTTTTACTGTAATGCCGGAGCGCTGTGAGAAGATATATCCAAGGTAGTTTTTACCAAGGCGATGCCTTAGTTGGTTTTAGGTATCTTCTCGGCTAATAGCTGCACCAACCGGCTGAGAAATGCCCATTCAGCAGACTGGTGCGCGGACCCTGTTGTGGTCATAATTGTATTCCAGGCGGTTATGAGAGCAGAATCCTGGCTGGCAGAGACAGCAGCAGAAACCTTTGAATACGCAGCGCTGTCCCAATGTGCAGCATCAGCAGCCGCCAACACCGTGGCTAAGTCTACATAAGGTTGTGCCGCTTTGGCAAGGGTGCTCATTGTGGATAATGACTGCTGGGCGGTCGCAAGGTCAGCGCTACTTTTACTCAGGTTAGCCAGGGCAGTAGTAAGGTCAGCCTTGGCTTTATCTAATTGGCTTTTTACTAAGTCCCGATCAGCGGTGATCGTGGTCAGGTTCTGCTGCGCGGTGGCAAGGTCGGCCGTGCTTTTAGTCAGGTTAGCCTGAGCAGTGACAAGGTCAGCCTGCACTTTGGACAACTGTGCCTTCAGGTCACTGGCTTCCTTGACAGCAGCATCATACTTGTCTTTTGAGATACCACACCCTGAGACAAGAACCATTGTTAGAACAAGTAATGTAACCAACACAGTAATGCGTTTCATGCCTTGACCTCCTTAAGGAAGTAAATTTCCCCGATTTTACTACCAGTCATACAATTGGTCAAGTGTATGTTAGGTATATGCATGGCTGGTACTGGTTGGCAACTCTGCTAACATTTTGCTAATAGATTATTCCGTTGATACCTTAACCAGTGACGGTTTAGCTTTAAAATACCGATACGCACAAATCCTGTAGAGCCCGGGTCTGTCTACCGGCTATAAAGTTAATTGAATTTAAGATAGATAAGCGCTTCCAAATGCTCACAGGTTTCCACCTGAATTGCTACAAATTGAACTTTATGGCTAAATATCTTTAAGAAGACTATTCATGACCTGCGCGGCAAAAGACTCACTTACCGTGTCTCCCGTTATCAATTGAACTTGTTTAGGTGACGAAATACCCAATCCCAGTTCAGCTGCACGAGCGATCTGTTCTTGTTTAAAGACTGGTCCCCGGCTAACCTCTGGCGTTGTACCGAAAAGACGGAGAATTGATACTCCAACAGCATCGATGGCTACTCTATCGGTCCCGGCTAGCATTACTCCTGCTTCAACTTTGGTACCACGCGCAGGTCCACCATCAATAAAAGCTTCTATGCCATCCAGGAGTATCAAGTCTGGATTATAGGCAGTATTTATTTCAGCGATCATTTGCCGCTGGTGAGGTGAGGAGTGGAGTTCACCCATATAAGGATAACCAGCCCTGGGGACAAGACCGACCGAATTTTTTAGGGATAGTGTAAAGTGACCTCCATATGCATGAGTCTTGAGGCAACAGGTCTGTACAATTGATTCTGCTTCGAGATAAATCTTTGGAAAATGAAAACCATTAACCCAATGACTATTTTTCGGAATGAATTTGATCCAACCTTCAGGACCCATCTCATCAAGAATCAATATATTGAATCTCAGTTCCTCAGCCAGCTTGAAAACTCCCTTCTTTTCCATTACCGTCCGAATGCTGTCGCCGGGTCCACTTCGCTCAGCTAGAGTGATGTTTTTCGCTTTCATTTTTTGTAGAGTAAGGATCAAGGCTTTTAGAGTATCGATATGTGTCGAACCCGGTGTGGGATCCGCTGAGTTAAAATTAGGCTTGAGAACAACGTTCTTCCCATGAAACGACTTCAGTTCCAGGAGTTCAATCGCCTGTCTGACACCTTCGGAACGATCTTTTGTACATACCAGCGCTACTTTGGTCATTTCAGCATCCACCTTACAGAACCAAATCCAGTTGTTCCTTTATATCATCTAATCCAGTAGCTTCAGTAGGCGACTAGCTTTACATAATGCTAGTCTAAGCTAAAAGGTGGGTATTTATCTGTGAATTGGAAGACTGCATAACCTGCGACTCGAATTCCCCACCTCCAGAAACCTTCAATAAACTCGAATGCTCCCTTTGGTACGCGTGCGTTAAAAAGAATCGCAAACCATATGAAAATGCTACATGCAATGGCAACAACAGCTAGAACACATAATGCAAAGAAATGTGGTATTGCTAGAAACCATTTTATTAAAGGCAAGCCCTGGCTGAGGTCTTTATTAACATCCGGATAAGGCACCTCAAAATGCACGTTCTGCTCATCATCCGTAGAAGGATAAACGTCGGTCAACAAGGCTCCATAAGTAAATACACGGGATAGGAACTTGATCAACGCAATGTAAAAATCGAACCACCATTTCGGATACTTCTGCCGGAAGGTAATCATTAGGACAATAGGGTTAAATAAATTAAGAATAAAACCGCCAGCGAAAATGATGATAGGCGCAAGTATGATAATTAAAGCCGCAGTAATGGCTATCAGACTCGGATAATCGAGACCTCCGGAATTAATCCAGGTTATAAAATTATTCCAATCCTTGTTATTCGTGTTGTAACGGGAAGTATTAAGCACCAGTGGAGGAATTGTTTGTATCAATAGCACGGCGATAAATCCGATGGGAAGGATAGTGAACATCCGGAAAAAGCTGGTTAGGCGGTTGACCTTTCGATCTGGATAATCGATAGCTAATTTTACAGGATAGTCAGTCATTATTACTCCTTAGCCATAAAATTATTCTCTTTATTGCATAAACAGATGATAGGCGGAAAAGGGGATAGTGTCAAGGGGTACTAAACCACATTCCGTGCCTAATAAAGTCTACATAACATATATTATACGCCCCTATTGAAATTGAAGAAAAACATGATTTGACATAAATATTGACCGTTTTCGATCTTGAGAATGAATGTTAATTAAATTACAGTCTAAACACGACTTTAGCAAATTAAGCAGTATAATCGATGAAACCATCTTTTATGCTTTTCTAAAAGCGGACAGAGTAAAAGTGAATTTTTAAATTGATACAATAAGCAGATAGCGAAGCAGATGTATAAGAAATTTCTCGTATGTGTCAAAAAAGTAAATATAAAAGTATTGAAAAATATATTTGATGTACTGGTGTTATATGTATTTATTTAATCAACCTTATATTATAGTGGAGAAAAACATACAAAATAATTATGTAAACAATATTTGCTGAATTAGTAGTACCGATATAGTTTAATTATAAAATTAAAAAAGATAATTAAGAACATAGTCAGAGACATTGAAAATTATGTCTTTGATCTTAATTAGCTATGTTTTTATATTCGTAATCAAATTTGATGGCTTAATTTTGGACTACAGAGAGTTGTGATTTCAAATTGTACTTAAAATTAGTCATGAAACGTTAATAATTGACTAATACACTGAAGAAGTTGGGAAAATCCCCATTTCTTAGTTGCCGAAACGAAAACGGTATTTGGGTCTGGTTGCCGATGAGAAGAAAGAAAGGCGTTTAGAGATTCTTCATCCGAAAAGTTCGAACTTCGGTCTAGCAGTTTATCGATTTTATTCAGGACCGTTATACGCAGTTTATTATCTATGTTCAATTCTTTCAGAATACTTTCAACAGTATGAAGTTCTTCGGGGGCGTATGGTGAAGAAAAGTCAACAATATTCACAAGCAAGTTTGCATCTTCGAGTTCTTCCAGGGTTGCCCGGAAAGCAGATACGATAGCGGGTGGTAATTTCCGTATAAATCCAACTGTATCACTTAAAAGAATAAAACGACCATCTGGTAATCGAATACGTCGGGTTGTTGGATCAAGAGTGGTGAAAGGCTTGTTTTCAGCCGCAACCATTGCTTGACTTAAAGCATTTAATATCGTACTTTTACCGGCATTGGTATATCCTATAAGTGCTACTACAGGTATTCCACTTTGCTGCCTTCGCTGACGATAAAGTAACCTTTGCGTACGCACTTTTTCAATTTGTTCTTCGAGCCGTTGTATTCGTCGTCTGATGAGACGCCGGTCAGTCTCTAGTTGTGACTCACCAGGACCCCTTGTACCGATACCGCCCCCAAGTCTTTCAAGGTGACTCCATTGTCCGGTTAAACGCGGTAGCAGATATTGATGTTGTGCCAGTTCAACCTGTAGTTTTCCTTCTCTGGTCATGGCACGTTGTGAAAAAATATCAAGAATCAAAGCTACACGGTCAATGACTTTTACTTGAAGAGCATCTTCTAGATTTCGTTGTTGTAGAGGTGATAGTTCATCATCAAATATAACTACCGAGTAATTAAGAGCATCTTTTAAATTTTGGATTTCAGAAAGCTTACCTTTTCCGAGATAAAAAGCATTTGTAGGTGATGGAAGGTTTTGAATAGCTCGTCCCACAACTTCCGCCCCCACTGATTCTGCCAATTGCGCTAACTCTTCTTGTGAAGCTTCAGCTGATACAAGTTGAGGTATGCTCTTGTCGACAACTGTAACCAGAAACGCTCGCTCAGGTGGTTTCTGTACAGCAATGGTTGCTTTGCTAATATTTAGTCTCCCCTACTCATCTTTATGTAAAGTTATTTTTTATAGCGCAGGATATTCTTGCTATCGTGCCATGCCGACATTCTTGATAGCCCTTTTATTAAAACAGCATCCGGCACGGTCAGGGAAAGGCGTACATATCCTTCGCCATTACGACCGTAACCCGTGCCTGGAGTTACCACGACGCCTACCTTATCCAGCAGGTCGTTGGTAAAATCTATTGCGGTATAACCTTCTGGCACTTTCGCCCAAATATAAAGGCTAGCTTTTGGTAGTGTCGCATGAAGACCCATCTTATTAAGTGTTTCCACAATAAGGTCACGTCGGCGTTGATATACATCGTTGTGTTCTTTAATACTATTTTGCGGTCCATTGAGTGCCTCAATAGCAGCGAGTTGTATTGATTGAGGAATACCAGAATCGAGATTCGATTTCATTATCTTGAGTGCATTAATAACTTCTGCATTGCCCACTGCCATACCGATACGCCAACCGGTCATATTAAAGCTCTTTGAAAGAGAGTGAAACTCAATACCTACTTCTTTAGCTCCTTTTGCCTGTAAGAAGCTTGGAGGCTGATAGCCATCGTAGGCAATTTCAGAATAAGGACCATCATGACAGACGCACAGATTATGCTTTTTAGCAAATTCGACTACATTATTGAAAAAATCCAAATCGGCAACCGCGCCGGTGGGATTATTAGGATAATTGATCCAGATAACTTTCGTGCGCTCTAACACATTCTGTGGTATACTTTTGAATTCCGGTAAAAATTTATTATTTTCGTTTAAAGCCATGTAATAAACTTTTCCGCCAGCGAGTGTGGTTCCAAAGCTATAAACTGGATAGCCGGGATCAGGTACAAGTGCGAAATCACCAGGGTCAATTAAACAAAAAGCAATATGGGCAATCCCCTCCTTAGAGCCAATTAGTGGTGCAACTTCTGTATCGGGATTAAGTGACACACCAAAACGTTTCTCGTACCAGTTAGAAATTGCTTTTCGTAATTCAGGCAGACCTTCAGATTCTGGATAACGATGATTTATGGGGTCATGTGCCGCCTGACAGAGTCGTTCTATAATGTGAGAAGGAGTGGGAATATCAGGATCACCAATCGCAAAACTCACAATATCGTCACCCTTAGCTCTGCGTTCTGTTATTTTCCGATTTACTTCCACGAAAAGATAAGGTGGTAGTTTTTCAACTTTTTGGGACAATTTCATGTGTTACAAACCTCTAACGTGAATTCAATACGTGATGAAATCCATACCTAAGGCCAGTCACCACGAAAAACAGTAGCAGCTGGTCCACCCAGGTAAACTTCCCCTTTCCCATCCCATTCCACATTAAGCGTACCCCCTGGAAGTTTTACTTTTACTTTGTTATCAAGACAACCCATCAGGTTACCGGCAATTGTAATAGCACAAGCGCCGGTTCCACAGGCAAAGGTCTCACCACACCCACGTTCCCAGACTCGTGCACTAACTTCTTTACGATTAATAATGCGGGCAACCTCGAAGTTTGTTTCATCAGGGAAAAGTCGGTGCTGTTCTACTTGGGGACCAACAACTGTAAGAGGATAGTCCGTAATGGAATCTTTATAAAAATGTACAGCATGTGGATTTCCGATCGTAACCAGACTCAGAAGTAATTCTTGTCCATTCACTTTAATAGTATGGTTCATAATGCTGATTATTTCTTCCATTTTATTATTGTCGCCGGTAATATGTGCTGGCGTTCCGTTATGACCAATGCGTGGTTGTCCCATACTCGCCTGGATTTCCGTTGTTTTACCCTGCCGGCGGTGAACTCTGGCTCTTCTGATGCCCGCTGGTGTTTCTATGGTTACTTGATAATCATTTTTACCATTGAGTTTTTCGTCAATAAATAGTTTTGCGAGACAACGCATCCCGTTACCGCACGCACTCGATTCAGAGCCATCGGCATTGAAAAGACGCATTTTAAAGTCGGCAACACTTGATGGTAGAAGTAATAATAGTCCGTCGGCTCCTACCCCATAATGGCGGTTGCATATCTCGATTGCTAACTTTGACCAATTGAGATGATTACTTTCAGGCTGGATGACAACGAAGTCGTTGCCAGCACCCTGCATTTTGATGAATTCCATTCTTTAAGTATCAGCCTTCCTAGTAACTATCTTCGGACAATATTAGTTATTGCCATAAATCCCGGGCAACATCTGATAATCCGAGCTCAATAAGTTTCTCTTTTTTCGGTTTTCCTGTTTCCCAGTCCCACTGCCGGAACTCGTAATATTCTTTAAGCAGTATGTCCATGTCCGGTGATTTACCGGCGGTAGCCCCATCCTTCATAGGATTAATGCTAATGCGCGGCATATAGTCATGGGTTCTATTTACCCCGAGTTTATTACTGATTGACCGTTTCAGATTCATTGACCGCTCGCCAATGGTTATGAGGTCAGCCAGGGTAGTATTCCAACCAGTGACAGCATTAAGGAAATCTACCATCTGAGTGGGTGTAGCATTGGCGAATTTACACATTAGAATTGAATCATACACATCTTTAAAGTTCTGGTATTTTGCCGCCATAGGTGACTTCCCTTTGGATTCAAACCGGTCGAAAGCTTGGATGCCGTATTCAGGTACCCTACCACCGAGGTCGAATGAGTAATAATCGCCTCTTAGATGACAGGCTCCCCGTGAACCGGTAGCATAACTGATTGCCATACCCGTTGTGTTGCGCGGGTCATGCATTGGAATTTCCAAGCCTTTGACTGCAGCGACCGTCTCTGGGTCAGCGCCAAGCGCTTGTGCGACTTTTAATGAGCCTTCAGCCAGTAGATCACCAATTCCCTCACGTTTTACAATCATTTTAAGTAACTTGAGGATAACCTTGCTATCGCCCCACTCAATCTTCATTCCCGCTTTTTTTTCTGTGAGAATGCCCTGCTCATAGAGATACATCGCATAGGCAATGGTCACACCAGCCGAAATAGTGTCGATGCCATGAGCATTACAGAAATGGTTGGCAAGAATTATAGAGTCTTTGTCAAAGTTCCAGCACAAAGGACCGAAAGTACCAGCGGTCTCATATTCAGGACCGTCTATAGAGTCCAGGCTTTTGCTGAAGTGTTTGAGTTCACGTCCGCAAATCGTAGGACAGCCGTAACAAGCATAGTTTTCAATGGTATAAGCGCGGCGAAACGCGGTCGCGCTCACACGGTGCACAGGAAAAACGGAACGAGTGAAATATCGTGCTGGAGAATCTCCGACAACGTGTCCGGTTTCCATGTAACCCAGCGTACCGTATTCCATCATCGAAGCGCGCCGGTTAATCATAAGTTCACGTATCTGGCGTGCTAGTTCTCTTAACTTCGGCTCGTCAGCTACAGGCGCTGTTTTACTACCGGCCACGGCGACCGCCTTCAGTTTCTTGGAGCCCATCAATGTGCCCATTCCACATCTGCCGGCAGTACGTCCTTCATCATTCATGACGCCGGCATACTTCACCAGGTTCTCCCCACCCTCGCCGATACATGCAACACTCAGACCCCGCTGATTGATTTCTTTCTTCAGTATCTCTTGGGTCTTGTAGGAATCTTTCCCCCAGAGATTTGCGGCTTCTTTTATCTCGGCTTTTCCGTCGATTACAGAGAGATAGACGGGTTTCTTTGCTTTTCCCGTGATGAATATGCCATCGTAACCGGAGGCTTTCAGACGGAAGGGGAAGACACCACCGGTCGTTGCCTCGCCCCAATAGCCAGTTTGCGGCGAAATACCACAAACCGAACTACGGCTGACCATGGGAATCGGAGTTCCCACATAAGGACCTACCGCAAAAACGAGTGGGTTATCAGCGTCTAGTGGATTCATGCCAGTTTTCACAGAATTATAAATTAGTCGTGCGCTCAATCCACAGCCACCGAGATAGTCCCTCGCCAGTTGCTCGGTGACAGGTATGTCTTTCATTTCGCCCGTAGAAAGGTTAACGTTCAAAAACTTGTCATGATATCCGTACATTGCTCACTCTCCTAGAAATCAATATCCTTGCCTTGGAAAGCATACCAGAACAGCTTTTCACATTGCTCTTCCGAAATCCAGCGCGGACTTCCGTATATCGTCGGGTCTGCGATAGAATCAGTAACTAATTTGCTCATGTTCTTTGCCAGCTCTTCTTGACTAATACCCAGTTCCCGTAGAGTTATCGGTACATCGATTGAATTGAAGAGTTTCCGCGTAGCCGCAATAAGATTGGCAAGCTGTTTCTCATTTGTGCTGCCCTTAATACCCAGAGTTTTACACACATCCAGATATTTATCCGTGACTAAAGAATAATATTGCTGGGTATACGGAACAAGAATACCGACTGCAATACCATGATGAATATGGAATATTTTTCCGAGTGCATGACCTAGACTGTGAGTCAGAGTAACAGAACCATTACCAAAAGCAATCCCTCCCAACGTCGCTGCAATGTGCATTTTTAATCGTGCTTCTCTGTCCCGAGGACTGAGATACGCCCGCGGCAAATATTTAAAAGTAAGTTCAATGGCTTTCAGCCCCAGAGCATCGGTAATATCATTAGATGCGGGTGATGTGACACAGTCGATAGCGTGAGCCAGTACATCAAGACCTGTACCAGCCGTGAGTTTCGGCGGCATACCCATAGCGAAGGTAGGGTCAATAGCGGCAAAATCCGGCACTATTTCGCGCGAACCGATGGGCATCTTCTTGCCACGCTCTTCATCTGTCAGTACAGCTGCGCTTGTTACTTCCGAACCAGTGCCGCTGGTGGTAGGCACCGCCAGCATAATAGCTTTCTTGCGAAGATTCAAAGGCGCTCCCATAGGCATTTTTGTCAGATCCGTAATGTCCGGTCGTTCGTAGAAAATCCATGCTGCCTTCGATATGTCAATGACAGAACCCCCACCGACTGCGACGATAAGGTCCGGCTCAAATTTAATCATAGCGTCTGCACAGACTCTCACATTTTCAAGAGGGGCTTCCGGCTTGGCACCATCCCACACTTCCGTGGTAAATTTACTGTTGTTCAGTGAAGTAGCCACCCGGTCTCCAAGAGAGCGAACTGACTCATCGGTAACAATAAACGCCCTTTTTTTAGGACAATAAATAGAAAGAGCACTGATTACACCGCCACCCGCTTCCGGGATAGCGTTAACCCCAATGAATAGTTTGGGCACATAAAGTGTACTACTTAACCCTCTCGCTCCAGTAGTGCTGCCCAGAGGAGCTAACTGTCTTAACCTTGCTGTATCCATCCCTAATGTCATAATGCACTCCTATTTTACAGTTCGTTACCAAAAGTACATTGCTTGAATTATAGCAAACCAGAAGGACGAATACCATCGATCATTTGGGTTGTTTCTGCCTTTCAAAACGGGGTATAGTTTAAAGTACATGCTTTAGGGAAGGACGGTACTGGAATATGTCAGGTATTCTTGAAGGTTTAAAAGTGTTGGAAATGGGACACGTAGTTGCCGCACCATCAGCATCGGTGATGATGGCAGATTGGGGAGCTGAAGTAATAAAACTGGAGCCTCTCACTGGTGACATGGCTCGCGGTATTGGTACGCCTCTTACTGAGGAGGAAAAAGCCAGGGCACAAGAGCAGGGAAATATAGGCTATTACTTTCAATTTTTAAACAGAGGCAAGAGAGGAATAGCCTTGAATTTGAAAGAGGAAGATGGAAAAGGCATTCTACACCGATTGACAAGGTGGGCTGATATATTTATGTCAAATTACGAAAAAAGCACCCTTGAGAAATTGGGAGCTGGTTACGAGGCACTCCGCAAGGTAAATCCGCGTATTATTTATGGATTACTCACAGGATATGGTACCGTTGGTCCTGATAAAGATGAACGGGGTTTCGACTATGCGGCGGCATGGGCACGCTCCGGATTAATGTATATGATTGGAGAACCGGATAGTATTCCTCCTCCTCAGCGTGGTGGTATGATGGACAGAGTTGCCGGGAGTCACATGGTTGCCGGAGTCCTCGCTGCTTTGTATCATAGAGACCGTACGGGGCATGGACAAAATGTAGAATTTTCTCTCTACCATAGCGGCGTCTGGACTGATGCCGAAGATTATGGTGCGGTTCTTAATGGAAGAGAACCTGTAAAGCATAGCCGTGCCACTGCAAGAAATCCGCTCTGGAACAATTACCACACCAAGGATGATAAATGGTTCTGGGCAGCTATGCTCCAGCCTGATCTTTCCTGGGGGAATTTCTGCCGGGCACTGGGTCATCCTGAATGGGAAAACGATGTAAAGTATAATAACAATGAACAAAGATTTGCGAACAGAGAAGAATTAATTCGCCTTATCGATCAAATCCTGCTGACTAAGACCATGGCTGAATGGGAAGTAATTTTCCGTCAGCACAATATTATTTACGGGCGTGTGGCCAGTCCTCAAGAAGTTTTCACTGATCCTCAGGCAATTGCAAACAACTTTTTTGTGGATTTACACCATCCCGTAAAACCGGACGCCAAGGTAGTAATGACGCCAGTAAAGTTTGTTCAGAATCCAGCTGAAGTAAGAACTTGTGCTCCCGAAATCGGACAACATACTGAAGAGATATTACTTGAGATGGGTTATACATGGGACGATATTGCTCAACTGAAAGCTAAGAATGTAATTTTATAGAAGTGGATGGGTTTCATAAGGTGGGATGAAGACAAAATCTCCACGTATTTTTTACGGTTGGTGGGTAGTCGCTGTTTGCTTCATTATCTCACTATTTATTCACGGCATAATTGGTTTCGGATTTACTGCATTTATTGAACCACTCAGCAGTAAATTTGGCTGGAGCTATACACAGATTTCATTTGCCGGTTCGCTTCGTGGTCTGGAAGTTGGTCTGCTGGCACCCGTAATTGGTCTCCTGATTGACCGATGGGGCACACGAATATTTATCATCTCAGGAACAGTGTTATGCGGATTGGCGATGCTTTTACTGAGTAGAGTTTCTTCACTGGCCACGTTCTATGCATCTTTTGCCTTGATTGCATTGGGAATGAGTGCTCTCAGTCCTACAGTAACTATGACCACAGTAGCAAACTGGTTTCATCGCAGAGTTGGTCTAGCAACTGGAATTATGCATAGTGGTGTGGGTTTCTCCGGACTAATGATACCCATTGTGGCGTTACTCATTGATAATTTCGAATTGAACAAAGCAATGATTATTCTTGGTGTCTTCTCGTTAGGAATTATTACACCGATTTCTTTTGCTATACGGGACAGACCGGAGAAGTATGGTTTATTACCAGATGGAATTGTTATCCCGAAGGAAAATGGACAAAAATCAGAGGTGTTTATATCAGAAACAGATCATGAGTTCAGCCTTAAGGAAGCTTTTCACACTAAGGCTTTTTGGTATCTTGCAACAGCGATGCTTTTTCAGTTACTCATAGTAAATTCTGTGACAACTCATATGATGCCCTACTTAAGTAGTATCGGCATCGAACGTGCTACTGCCAGTCTAATTGCCAGTGCCGTACCATTGTCAAGTGTTATCGGCAGGTTGGGCTGTGGTTGGTTGAGTGATAGAATTGACCAGCGCTATATTATGGCAACAGGATGTGCTCTAATGAGTCTGGGGCTTCTCTGTTTCGCGCTGGCTATTATGTTGAATCCACTCTATTTATTACTCGCCGTGCCATTTTTTAGTATTGGATTTGGAGGGAACGCTACAGTTCGTGCTTCTGTGGTTCGTGATTACTTTGGTCGTAAAAGCTTCGGAGCCATTCATGGGCTGGTTATGGGTTTAGCTGTCATCGGTACGATTACAGGTCCGCCGCTAGCTGGTTGGGTATTTGATACGTGGTATACTTACCAGGGTATCTGGTTGGCTTTTGCCATTGCAGCAGTAACACCATTGGTTTTGTTACTCGCTATGTCCAAACCAAGTAAAAATGCATAGTATCTTAAAGAAGAGGAATGGAAATACTGAAGTAAGGGGGACATATGGCTCGCATATCGTTAGTTGAAAAAGAACAGGCACATCCGATGGTGAAGGAACTATACGAGAAAAATATGCAGAATAGTGGCCGTGTGTTAAATCTATTCAAGGTAATGGGACACTTACCCTATATAGGTTTGAATTTTCAGAGATTAGGTAATTCGATACTCAAAGGTGAGGGACTGTCACCCAAATTACGGGAGCTAGCGATTTTACGTGTCGGTTATATATCAGGGTGCCGTTATGAATTCACGCAACACACACCTATCGCTCAACGTGCCGGCCTTAGTAAGAAACAGATTGATGATTTAACACAATGGCAAATATCCCGAGAGTTCACAGACGAGGAAAAAGCGGTCCTGGCGTATACTGACGAAACAGCAGTGAGAATACAGGTGAAAGACGAGACTTTTGATAAACTGCATCATTTTCTCGATGAGCATGCCATCGTAGAGCTCACCACTGCTATTGGCTATTATGGAATGGTGTGTCGCGTACTAGAAGCTTTGAAGGTGGATATGGAGACATCACAATCTTAAGTCGAAAAAGACAGGAGAGTTCTATGAGTACTGAATTTAAGTATCACCATATTGGGATTCCAACAACAAAGATAGTTCTAGGAATGATTCATCTGAAACACCTGAAGATATACGCAACAAACCACGAATCAAACCCATTCGGTATACAATGGATGTTGTACGAAAAGGATTGTAATCAGCCAGATTTAGTATGTACTATCCCACATGTAGCTTTTGAGGTTAATGACTTGCAGAAGGCATTAGAGGGTAAAAAGGTTATCACCGCTCCAAATTCGCCTTCTCCCGGTGTCATGGTAGCAATGATTGAGGAATCGGGAGCACCGGTAGAACTCATGCAGTTCGATAAGAACATTAGATTGAAATAATGGAATTCTTAAAAGCTAGTTTTCTTGACTTACCTTTAACTGGAATTGATGATAAGCTACGAAACGACTTAACGCCCGTGCCGCGCTGACTGTTGTGGCATAAGTGGGTATTCCTGAAGTTGCATACCTGGTCATCAGCTCTGCCCGGTAATTAGCAGCACCTTCCATATTAACCATGGTTGTAACCGCAATAACGATAGGTTTTCCAGACACATTGTGATTGTAATATTCAATTAAAAAGCCGTCTGACTTGCGGTGCCGTTCCATATGTTCCGCATCATCCGCATCCCACATCATCTGTTTTTCCATAATTGCCACATCGATATTGGGGTCGGCAAGAGAGAGGTCGAAAGCTTTCTTAAAATCATCTGGATTTTCCTGCACTGACCATACATCCAGAGGATTCCGGGTACTATTACCTGCGAGACGGATAAATTTGTTCAACTCCTGACGGGTCTGGTCCGTGATACGCGGTACTTCCAGTCCTTCTCGACCGCAAATATCCGCCAGTGCTACTGAATTACCGCCCCCACCACCCATCAGTAAAGTTCGTCTTCCAGCCACTGGTTTCAAGCGCTGAAAAGCCATAGCTGTGTCTATCACTTCCTCTAATGAACCAACAGGCACCGCTCCTGTCTGCGCGTAAAAAGCTTGCCAGATACGCTCCTCACCAGCCAGCGACCCAGTATGAGAAGAGACAGCTTGTGCGCCGGATGCTGTCAGCCCACCCTTCCAGACCAAGACAGGCTTGGTGCGATTGATGCGTTTGATGAGTTGAGTGACTCGATTACCGTCTTTCATACCTTCAAAATAACATGCAATTATCTTGGTATCAGGGTCAGTTTCCAGATACTCCAAAAAATCAACCGCTTGGAGACCGCGTGCATTCCCAAAGCTAATAATTTTGCTGAAATATACACCCAACGATTGGCCAAGTTCACTCAGATATTCACCATGTCCACCACTTTGCGAGAGAAATGCCAGTGAACCCAGACCTTTAGGTTCAGCCCCCCAGGCACACAGTTTACTTGCTGATACCCATATACCCATACAATTTGGACCTACAACCCTCAAGTCACTGTTTCTAATAATTTCGGTTATTTCCTCATCAAGTTTTTTACCTTCTTCTTCTCCGGTCTCACTGAATCCTGAACTGAAGATATGGACATTCTTTACATTTCCAGTAATACAATCACGCAATATTTGTGGTACGGCAACCGCTGGTGCACCGATAATGACATGGTCTGGTGGTTCGGGGATAGATTGGACATTCGGGTAACATTTTAATCCTTCCACTTCAGTTGCTTTTGGATTCACCGGGTAAAGCCTGCCGGAATACCCTCTTTTTTTCAATCGCTGCAGAAAACTCGTTCCGCCCCATCCTGCCGGATTTGCCGATGCACCTACAACAGCCACCGATTTGGGGAAGAAAAGGCTATCGAGAACACGTGAAGAAGACATAGCTACACTCCTTAAATTAAACGAAACTTATATATCTTTCTACTCACCGATTAGATCATGAAAAGCTATCTCAAATACACCGCATTTTGGACATTCTATTTTCAGTTGAAAGAATTGAAATTCTTTATGGTAAATTTTATCACGTTTATATGGTAATCCGCTATTTATTCATCTACCAGGTCTACAGAAAGTCCGATACCTTTTTCGCGTGCGCTCATATATAGAAGGTGAGCGACTGCAATATCCTCGATAGCTACACCGGTTGAATCAAAAATGGTAATTTGTTTGTCATCTGTTCGACCAACCTTGCTGCCGGTGATTAATTCTCCCAGTGTGCCGTAGACTTCATGCTGGGTGTACAAGCCTTTAGTAATTGGAACGTTAATTTCACCAGCTTTAGTCGCCTGACGGATGTCATCTACAACAACGCACGCCCTTTTCAGAATTGACGATTCCAGCTCCTGCTTTCCTTCTGCGTCTGCTCCTACCGCATTAATATGTGTTCCGGGTAAAATCCACTCCTGTTTAACTATTGGTTGTCTTGCGGTGGTGACCGTACAGACGATATCAGAATGAACAGCATCGATTAATGAACTAGGTTCGATGTGAAACTGAGGTAATGATTTGATCAAACGCTCAACTATATTAGGGTAAATGTCATAGGCTTTTATTGTCCTAAAAGCGAAAAGTTCGGCATGAGCAATAATTTGGGTATATGCTTGACGACCAGCACCGACAACACCCAATGTATTTGAGTTTTTTCTGGCGAGAAATTTAGAGGCTATTGCAGCGGTAGCACCAGTGCGATAGGCAGTAACATCAGTCGCATCCATAATTGCCAGTGGATAACCAGTAGTGGGGTCATTACAAATAAGCACTGCCATTACTGTGGGTAAACCTTTCCCGGGATTTTCAGTGTGAACATTAACCCACTTTAAACCAGCAACTCCCGGTAACGATGCTGGCATAGCTCTAAAATCGCCATTTTTTACCTGAAGATAAGCTTTTGGGGGCATGACACCATTTCCTTCCGTCCAATCACGGAAACCTTCCCCCACTACTCTGATTACATCCTTCATCGCCATAAGCTTTAATGTATCTCTTCTTGTCAATATTAATGTAGGCATTATATGCTCCTTCTGTTTTTCTTCGGTTGCATAAAGGTAAACAATTTAGTAGATGTTTTAAAGTAAAAGTTGTACCACATATATTATTATAATGTAAATAAAAAAAGGCAGTCGTGAATGTTTTGTTGAGAACTAGACTGCCAAAAAGCGTTGGGGGTACTATCGGGTAGGGGTGAGGTCGTCTACCCGATAATACCCTCTTTATTAACAGAGGTCAGGCTGTCAGGATATGTGTCCCTAGCCTGCTCTCAGTCTCAAAATTACCTGCTCCACGGACTGTTATAAGAAGGTGCCTTATTCGTCTGTGGTGATTTTGCCGGAACCTGTGGTGCGGGCATTTTTCGTTGTGTATACATTGGTCGGCGTAAGAAAGCGGGTACATCTAACTGCTCTTCACTCTTCAGGTCTTTTAGATAAGCCGCCATTTCTTCTGCACGGACCGTATTCATGCCCATCTGGTTCGCTTGGAAACCAGTAGCAATAAGGGTAATCTTAACGTCCTTATCCATCCTGTTATCATGAACAACACCAAAGATGATATTGGCATCCGGGTCAACCGCCTGTTTGATAACCTCAGCGGCTTCATTGACCTCGAAGAGTGACAAGTTATCACCACCAATAACATCGAAAAGCACGCCCCTAGCACCTGAGATGGATACATCCAACAACGGACTGGCAAGTGCGTTCTTGGCCGCATCCACCGCACGATTCTGTCCACTACCGCGCCCGATAGACATCCAGGCGGGACCAGCATCTTTCATGATAGCGCGAACATCTGCAAAGTCCAGATTGATGAGACCGGGTGTGGTAATGACCTGAGCGATTGCCTGAACACCATTACAGAGCACTTCATCAGCCAGTCGGAAAGCAGCATCTACACCAGTTTTCTGGTCGCAAAGCGTAAAAAGGCGATCATTGGGGATGATAATAAGAGTATCAACAATCGGGATAAGATTCTGGACACCTTCTTCAGCAACCTTCATGCGATGCGTGCCTTCAAAGTTGAACGGTTTTGTTACTACGGCAATAGTGAGAGCTCCACTCTGCTTGGCAATCTCTGCCACAACAGGTGCTGATCCTGTACCAGTACCGCCGCCCATACCAGCTGTTACAAAAATCATATCGGCTCCGTTAAGAACCTCTTTTATTTCATCGCGATTCTCTTCCGCAGCTTTCTGCCCAACATGATGGTCGCCGCCAGCGCCGAGCCCTCTGACCAGTTTTTCACCTAGTTGGATACGTACCGGGGCTTCTGTGATTGCCAGAGATTGGGCATCGGTATTCATGGCGATAAACTCCACGCCATCGACACCATCTCTGACCATTCGAGTAATTGCATTAGAACCACCACCGCCAAGCCCACAGACTTTTATTCTAACCGGACTAGCGGTGAAACTTGACCTCGCCATTAGTTCCTCCTCTTTATATCTTATATATTATTTACTTTATTGATTTGCCGTTGGTCTATTAAACAGATTTTTAATTCTTGATACCATGTTCCAGACATTGCCACTGAAGCCCCGGGATTTCCAGCTAGAGGCGCTCTTCGGTTTTACACTCCAGAGCAATAAGCCGACAGCGGTGGCGTAAGCCGGATCGGTAAGATTATCACCGAGTCCATGAATTGGTAGCGGCGAACCAACCCGTACCGGCATGTGAAGAATATCGCGACCGAGTGCATCGATACCAGATAAATTAGAAGTGCCACCAGTGAGCACAAGTCCACCGGGTACTAACAAGTCCTGCTCACCTCGTGGAAGCTCGAGAACGATTAGCCGCAAGACCTCTTCGATACGGGCGCGTACAATATCACACAAGCCCTGGTAAGAGATATGATGTCCATTCTGTCCGGTGGAGATAGCATCATCATTGTCAGCCTTACTCTCATATACCGGTAATGCTGTACCATACTTCTTTTTCATTTCTTCCGCTACTTCGAATGGCAGACCAAGACCAATGGCGATATCGCGTGTCATTTGATAACCAGCAACCGGGATAATCGCTGTATGCCAGATACTGCCGTCCTTAAAGACCGAAATATCAGTCGTGCCACCACCAATGTCTGCTAGAATGACACCAACGTTCCGTTCATCTTCGGTCAGGACTGCTTCACTGCTGGCAAGTGCCTCAAATACGAGGTCTTCCACATCTACGCCAACGCCCCGAATGCACTTGATAAGATTTTGGACTGATGACGCAGCCGCAGTGATAACATGTGTCTCCACATCCAATTTGAAGCCGTGCATTCCAATAGGATTCTGGACGCCCTCCTGGTCATCGACAGCGTAACTGCGTGGAATCAAGTGAAGTAGTTTTTGCTCCGCATTTACTTTGACACTCTGGGCGCTCTGCAAAACCCTTTTCAAATCATCAGGTCGAACCAGCCTGTCGTTGCGAGTGACAGCTACCACACCACGATTATTTTTACCTGATATGTGGCGACCTGTGACCCCTACGTAGGCCGAATCCACCCGATAGCCGCTGGTCTGTTCCGCTTTTTTAATTGACTCACGGATAGACTCTTTGGCTTCGTTGATGTTGACTACCATACCTTTGTGCAAGCCTTTGGAAGGGACAACCCCTACTCCGGCAATGCGCATCTGCCCGCTGTCACCCACCTCGGCGATTAGCGTGCAGACTTTAGTGGTGCCGACATCAATCGCGGATACGGTTTTCCATTTTCGCATCTATTCCTCCTCGATCGGTGGGTACCAACCACCTGGTTATTTTATTAATTGTGTCCTCACAGACACGTTATTACCTTTTTACTCTTAATTTTCTGAGAATCGCCGATATGCTGTTTTATCTGATTGCTGATCAGGAGCAATCTTCTCTGCTGACCGCAACTTTGCGCTCCGACTCCGCGGATTGTCCCTTAATTCCTCTTCTGACGGAATAATCACCTTTTTATTGATAATTCTTAAGCTGGCACTATGACTGCACTGACAGACCGGAATATTAGGCGGGCAAATGCAGTCCTTAGCTTCTTTCTGCATAAAGTGTTTTACGATGCGGTCCTCCAGAGAATGATAGCTAATGACTACTAACCTGCCACCGATTCCCAGTACATCCACCGCTTTACTCAATGCGATTTCCAACATCTCAAGTTCCCGATTGACGAAGATGCGAATTGCTTGAAACGTCCTGGTAGCCGGGTGAATTTTTCCATGTCTGCCACCAAGTGCATTTTCTACTATATGGGCGAGTTGAAGAGTAGTATTGATAGGACGTTCCTGAACGATACGACGAGCAATACGCTGGCTGAAACGTTCTTCGCCATATTCGCGGAGTATAAGAGAGAGTTCTGCTTCTGAAGTATGATTGACAATGTCTGCCGCGGTGGTATCTTGCGTGGGATTGAAACGCATATCTAAAACCGCATCATGCTGGAAGCTGAAACCACGCGGATCATCTTCGAGTTGATATGAAGAGAGACCCAGATCGAAGAGGACACCGTGTACCGGAAAATAAGAGTAACGTTGACAAATGTCGCCGATGTTTACGAAATTATCGTTTACCAGCAGAACCGAGTTCTGATATTTGCTCAGATGTGCATTGGCTAGACGAATAGCTTCCGGGTCGGCATCAATACCGAGTAATTGACCTCCCGGAGCACTGTTCTCCAGGATTGCACTGGAATGACCACCGCCACCTACCGTACAGTCGATATACCGTCCACCGGGCTGGACTGCAAGTGCGTTGATCGCCTCTATTAATAAAACTGGTTTGTGGGCGACGGTTAACACCGGGAACTCCTAACGTTTTTCCAGAGTCTCAATGATTTGCCATGACTGCGCCTGGCTTTCTATCTTTTCTAAGTCCCAGGCTTTCTTGTCCCAGATTTCCAGGTAGGCATTAGCGCCTGCTACCACAACGTCATTGCTAATGTTGGCGTACTGACGTAGTGGTAAGGGTAGAGCGATGCGCCCCTGTCCATCAAGATTGAGGTTAAAGGCAGTGGCAAAAAGGGCGCGACTCAGTTTTCGCATTTTACTTGATAATACTGGACCAGTTGTAAGACTTTCGGCGAGTATTTTCCACTGGGTAGGACTATAAATAAGGATACATTTCTCCGCTCCGGCGGTGAGAATGATGCCATCACGGAAATCAGGGCGGAATTTAGGAGGAAGAGGCACCCTGCCTTTTTCATCTATTTTGTAATTGTATTCGCCCAGAAACATTTATTAGCCTGCATTATTTCGCTAAACTTCACATTTCCCCACTATTCCCCACAGATTACCATTTTCGCACATTTTGCTATATTCTGTCAAGTAGTTGAGCGTGGTTTTTGATAGTATTTTTAAATATATTTTAACTGATGATCTGCATGACAAATGGGACTCTTTTTATAGAGTTAGTCTGACCATTCAACTACATCTCACATTCAAACTTTCCTTAATACACTCAATTGTGTTAAAATTATGGTTCGTGGAGATACACAGCATTTAGTTATCAGCGCTTAACAGAATATGATTAATTAACAATTGACGAATCGGAAAGATGATAAATATCTACATACTGACACTATTTCCTTCTATGTTTGAAGGACCATTCAGCACCGGTCTGTTTCAAAAAGCCATTGAGAATGGCGTGGTGAATATGGAAATTCGCAATATCCGCGATTATACCCATGATAAACACCACACCACCGATGACTATCCTTACGGTGGCGGTGCGGGTATGGTAATGAAACCAGAGCCGCTGTTTGAAGCAGTGGAAGCTATTAGAACTGAACTTTCACAGCATGGAATTGAGAATGTCCCTATTATCCTCCTATCACCACAGGGAAAGCTCTTCAGTGAGCAGCAAGCACTGGAACTTACAAAGCATACTCACCTTATCCTTATTTGCGGACAGTACGAAGGTATCGATGAACGTGTTTGTGAATATCTTGCCACCGACGAAATCAGTATCGGTGATTATGTTCTCACAGGTGGTGAATTAGCCGCCATGGTCGTGGTGAATGCTGTTGTGAGATTACTACCTGGCTTCCTCGGTTCACCCGATTCTTTACTCTCCGAATCGCATACGGCAGGTCTGTTGGAATACCCTCAATATACCCGTCCGCCAGTATTTCGCGATTGGGCGGTACCACAAATCCTTCTTTCAGGTAATCATGCCCAGATCGCTAAGTGGCGGCGTCAGCAATCTCTCTTGCGCACTTCAAAACGTCGATCAGATTTGCTCACCAAAGCGAATCTTTGTCAAGAAGAAAAAGAGTTTATTCAGAGGTTAGAAACCTCAGTAGATACAGGAGTAAAAGAACCATGAGTACAACACGACTAGCTGACATCAAACCAAAATCCAAGTTACCCACAATTTCTCCGGGTGACACTGTCCGCGTGAATTTAAGAGTTATTGAGGGAGATAAGGAACGTATTCAAGCTTACCAGGGTGTCGTTATACGCATCCGCAATGGAGGTGCAGGTGGCACCTTCACTGTAAGAAGGGTTGCTTATGGCATAGGCATTGAAAGAACATTCCCGATGGCTTCACCACTAATTGAAAAATTGCAGGTAATACGTCATGGTAAAGTCCGCCGTGCAAAGTTATACTACCTGCGTGGTCTGAGTGCCAAGAAAGCTCGTATCAAGGAACGCCGCTATCCACGGGGTATGGCAGAAGAACTGGTACCCACTCCGGAACCTGAACAGCCTGCAGAACCAGCTCCCACACCCGAGCAGAAATAATAAACCGGACAATCAGGGTGGAGTCCAGAATGGGATTCGCCGAGGTCTGCGTTAATGCGCCAGCCGCACAACTGCGTACCTTCAGCTATGCTATTCCCCCACATCTAACCGTACAGGTTGGACAAGCGGTCTGGGTCCCTTTCGGTCAGAAGTTAATCCAAGGAATTGTTACAGAATTAACGGATATACCTTCTGTAGAAAAAACAAGGAATATTGCTGGTGTTATTGACCATCAGCCGCTATTATCACCAGAACACATTACTTTAGCACGCTGGATTTCAGATTACTATCTTTCCTCTTTATGGAACTCCTTAGCTTTGATGATGCCACCTGGCTTCGAGCGCCGAGTACTGACATTTCTCTATCCAACGAAACATGCTTACGACGAATCAGCACTTAATGAAACACAATTCCGTATTCTGATGCGCGCCCGGACTGACGGTAAAGTCAGTCTCAAAGAGATCGAGAAATCTCTAGGGAAAAAGAGGGCACAGGCGAATACATTGCTACTAATCAAGCTTGGTATTCTGCAACGTCAATACGAACTGGAACGTGCCAGGGTTAAAGTTAAGGAAATACCATACGTACGTTTACTCGCAACACCGATTCAAGTATTAGAAGAACTGAAAGAAATGACGGGCAAGCGAGCAAAGAAACAGTTCACTTTGTTGAAATACCTCGCTGAGCAGTCAAAGCCAACTGAACTTGCTGAAATAAAGAAGAAGACTGGATGTGAGCGGTTAACCATAAATGCACTCTTAAAAAAGGGCTTGATTATTATTGAGAGCATTGCCGTACGACGTGAGCCACTAGAGTTACAGCGGGTACAACTATCTCAACCCCTTCCCCTTACTCAGGCACAGGGCACTGTTTTCAGACACATTCGCTCAAGCCTAATACCAGGTGAAAAAACAACCCCCAAAGTCTTTCTAGTTTATGGGGTTACGGGTAGTGGAAAAACTGAAATATATTTACAGGCACTAGCCGAAACGGTGAAGATAGGTAAGCGTGGTATTGTGCTGGTGCCAGAGATTGCACTGACTCCGCAAACTATCGAACGTTTTGCGGCGCGTTTCCCGGGGAGAGTTGCCATTTTGCACAGTCATTTATCCCTTGGAGAGCAGTTCGATGAATGGTGGAGAATTAAAAACGGTGAAGTAGATGTTGTTATTGGTCCTCGAAGTGCGCTATTTGCACCACAACCAGATTTAGGTATCATCATTATTGATGAAGAGCATGAATGGACATATAAACAACAAGAGCAATCGCCACGTTACCATACCCGTAAAGTTGCTATAGAAATTAGCAAGCAAACAGGATGTACGGTAGTCATGGGCAGTGCTACTCCAGACATCGAGACCTATTACCGTGCCAGTGAGGGTAAAATTTGTTTACTACAGTTACCAGAACGCGTCACACCTGTTGAGAATGCACCCCTTCCCAACGTCACAATTATCGATATGCGCCAAGAACTTAAAGACGGTAATAGGAGTATATTCAGTCGGGCACTCACTACCGCTATCGATAGAATCCTAGAAAACCACGAGCAAGCAATTTTATTTTTGAACCGACGCGGTACATCAACTTTCATACAATGTCGGAATTGCGGAAACGTAATAAAATGCCGTCGCTGTGAGATACCGCTTACTTACCACCTGGATACAGAAGCACTTCTCTGTCATCGATGTAACTATCATATTAATGTACCGCAGGTCTGTCCCAAATGCTCCAGCCGACGTATCCGTTTCCTTGGCCTCGGCACAGAAAAATTAGAACAGGAAATAAAGCTCGCATTCCCATTGGCGAGGGTATTGCGGTGGGATAGAGATGCCACACGTGGCAGATATTCTCACCAGCGAATTCTTGATAAATTCCGCTCTCATGAGGCGGACATTCTCGTTGGTACGCAAATGGTTACCAAAGGTCTGGACTTGCCACTAGTAACGCTAGTCGGTGTGATTAACGCTGACCTCAGCCTCAACTTACCCGATTTCCGTGCCGGTGAAAGGACATTTCAACTGTTAAGTCAGGTGGCAGGGAGAGCCGGGCGTGGACCTGCGAAAGGTCAGGTAATCATTCAGACTTATAACCCGGAAAACTACGCAATTCAATCAGCGGCAGAACACAATTATCCTCTCTTTTACAAACAAGAAATTAAATTCCGCCGTCAGTTCCTTGAACCGCCTTTTTATCAATTCGCCGATCTGACTTTTACTAACACTAATGACAATCGATGTGCGGAAGTAGCCAATAATATGGCAAAACGAATTATCGAAGAAAGAGATAGACTAGGAATATCCGGTATTGATTTGATTGGTCCCGCACCAGCTTATGTTCACCGTCTCAGGGGACGATACCGATGGAAACTTATTGTCCGCGGTACTGACCTCTCATCATTCCTATTACGACTTCCACTACCTACTGGTTGCACTGTGGATATTGACCCCATCGGACTCTAGGAATTAGTATGTAAGTGGAGAAGGTGAATCAGAATGGCAGTTAGACCAATTCGCACTGTGCCCGATCCTATTCTCCGGCAGAGGGCAAAGCGGATTAAGAAAATCGACAAAAGTATTCAGAAATTAGTATCTGACATGCGTGAGACATTAACGTCCGCTAATGGTGTCGGACTGGCAGCACCTCAAGTTGGCTTATCACTTCGGGTGATTGTTATCAGTATTCCCCATCAAGACCAGAAAAATGATGACTATTGTTTCATAAATCCTGAAGTTGTGCGTCGCACAGGCGAACGTGTAGTTCGAGAGGGATGTCTCAGTATCCCTGGCTACATCGGTGAAATTAAGCGCAGTGAACAAATCAGAGTCAAAGGAATAGATGCCAACGGGAAAGAACTAAAATTACGTGCTGAAGGTTTGCTTGCGGAGGCACTCGAGCATGAAATCGACCATTTAAATGGTGTCCTTTACGTGGACCATTTGGAAAGCCAGGATAAACTTCAGAAAATGGAGTCAGAACCAGAATTATAAGATAACCCGCATAAGCGCATTTGTGAAGTGTTTGCATTACTTGGTATCGAACGAAATAAAGGGAAAGGCTCGGAGTCGTAACTCCGAGCCTTTTTTACGCCTGATGGTGGAAGGAGATTAACGTCCCGACATTTGTTTCTTTAGCGTCTGGTCCGTCCAGGTGTATTTTAAATAGGAAGGATAATTGTAGTAGCCGATTTGTAGTTCGCCGTTCCAGTTCTTTCTCCAGGGCCACCATACAACGTAGGAATAGGCGGTTGGCTTTGATAACACCCAGCATTGCTCGATGACATATGGCATTATGTCAGCGTTTACTTGGGCTAATTTATCTTCCTCGGTACCTATGTACCCAGCTGCTTTAGCGGCGGCTTCAGTGACAATCGGGTCATTGATAAAGCTTGCATTATACCGGCCTGCTCCATTGAAGTTGATCATCTTCTGCCAGGCGCCTGAGGTGTAGGTGTAGAGTAGTTCATTAGCGCCGTAGTTTCTGGTACTAATTCTGTTATTCCAAATAGCATATTCTTTCGCATCCAGCGTTAATGTGATGCCAGCCTCAGACCACATTTGGCTAAATAAAGAAAGGATATCGATTTGGGCGGGAGTGTTGTAGCAGATAATGCTCACGGTAAAACCATTTGGAAGACCGGCGGCAGCAAGAAGCGCTTTTGCTTTGGTTACATTGTGGGAGAACAGGTCCTGCACATTGGCAGGTAGTTTTTCCATGGGGACATAAGCGCCGGCATTTTCTTTAGCGTAACAAATTGGCCAGTTTAGGATGACAGATTTGCCACTGTAAAATTCGTCCTTGATTTTATTGAAGTCGGTAGCATAGAACAATGCCTGTCGGACCTCTTTCTTACTGAATATCGAATCTGATTTGTCCGTCCTCATACCTATGACATAGGATGAATCGCTGGTATACATCATGGACTTGATTTCGGGGTTTTCGAGGAATTCTTTAACATCATCATACTCAGCACCGACACCTTCAATCTTAGCAGTTCGAAACGCTGCCATACGGGTCGATGTATCTGTAATAATTAACAGCTTAACAGCTTCTAGGTAGGGTAATTGATCACCCTTACCGGGACCGATGGGGTTGGTCTCCCAGTAGTTGGGATTTCGGATAAAGGTCACCGAGCCGTTAGATACAAAATCAGTCATTATAAATGCACCGGTACCAATGCTATTTCGCCAGTCGTTTAAGTTCCCGAATTTCTCGATTGCGTCTCTGGGCATAATACTGCAGAAATCAGGGAACAGTGTCACTGAATTTGCCCACTCACTTAAGGGGCATTCAATAGTAACTGTACGGGAAGCTTCATCCCCGGTAATAACCGCAGTCTTTGCGAGATTGGGATAAGCCATCTTGATGTAGGACCCAGTCTCGGTGCACATTCGTTTGAGAGAGAAGACGACATCGTCGACTGTAAGCTCTCTACCACTCGTGGGTGCTTTGTTATGCCAGTAGACGCCTTCGCGGATGTGGAAGACCATCTTACCTCTTTCAGGTATCTGCCAACTATCTGCCAGAGCGCCTGTCTTAAGATTCATGGCATTTATGCCACCAAGGATGAAATCAGCTTCACCAGTACCGGCAGGACCTTTTGTCCAGTCACCCTGAAGGAGCTCCTCGTTGGTCAGGTGGATGGTGGTCGCAGAGCTGTGGGCCAAGAAAGCTTCATCAAAACCTGTCACATCTGTTGCCAAAGATAAGGTGACTGTTGCTCCATATTGGGGTTTTTCTTCGCGTGTTGTGTCCTGGGGTTTTGTTGCCGCAGGTGGCAAGGTTACTGTTGTCGCCTTGATAACAATTGTTTTTTCTTCCGCTTCTGTTGTAGATTCTGTGCTACATGAAGTTAGAATCACGGCCATTACAGTGATAAGCGTTAGAAAAGCCCATAACACCCTTTTTCTCATTTACACCTACTCCTTTCTAATATTGATACCGAAATTGTCAAGGTAGCGCTCTTTCTATCTTCACACTATCTGCCCTTCATAGCGGAAAAAAGGTTAAGAAAGTGTGATAAAAAGACATACGCATAAATGCGTAGTTTATAGGATTTGCGATAAGTATATATACCTAATGAGCTTTTGTCAAGGAAAATTTAACTATTTTTTATGAGTAGAAATAAGGTTTTTGGGGAAAAGCACTTTATTCTGACTATTTCTGGTTCGTCAGATAATCAATCGCCCATTGCACCCCATCAACTGTGGTAAAGTCCAGTACCGTATCCGGCTGAATACCATTACCTTCTATAATGTTCCCATTTGGTGTTGCCCAACGGGCAATGGTAATATAGATTCCCGAACCATCAGAGAGCTCTATCAACTGGTTTATGCTACCTTTCCCATAAGTATTTTGTCCAGCGATAAGTGCTCTCTGGTGGTCTTGTAACGCACCCGCTAAAATTTCACTCGCACTGGCGCTGTAGTTATCAACGAGTACCACCATCGGCAAGTCAGTTTTATACGACAGAGGGCTGACCGAACTGGTATCTTTACCACCATCGGGATAGACGACGCTAACCACAATACCCTTATCAAGAAAATGGCTAGCTACCTGAACGACTGTTGAAACATAACCACCCGGATTGCTGCGAAGGTCGAGCACAATGCCTTTAGCTTTATTTTCAGATATGGTCCTTAATATTGGAACCAATTCATCATCGGTACGCTCTGTAAATTCTGTGATGGTGATATGGGCATAGTCACCGACCATCTCCAGATTGACAGAGGGAACCTGTATTTCTGCGCGGATGATTTCCATTGTTACTGGTTCATTACCATCTTTATGAAGCACAGTGAGCGTGACCGGCGTCCCTTTTGGTCCACGTATCAGTAAAACAGCCTCGTTCACGCTCATTCCTGTCGTTGTTTTCCCATCAATTTCAATAATTATGTCGCCGGATTTAATACCCGCTTTAGCCGCTGGGGTATTGGGAATTGGTGCAATAATAGTAACCTGGCCATTTTCCGACCCAACATAAGCACCGATCCCTTCGAACTCCCCGGAAAGATCGCTGGTAAACATCTCCCATTGTTCTTTTATCAGGTAGGTACTATATGGGTCATCCAAACCCTGCACCAATCCTTTGAGAATACCCTCATTGAGCTTCTGGGTATCGATTTTGTCCGGTTCAACATAATTTTCTAAAATCTCTTGGTAGGCTTCTTCCAGCAATTTTAGATTTAATTCCTGAGTCGTACTTGAACTGGACGAAGGTTTAAAAATATCTAGAGTACAACCGCCAACAAATGACAGTCCTAAAGCAATAGTTATACAAATTGAAATCAGCACCGTTCTCATTTTTCTATTCATAGCAATATCTCTCCTGAGAAAATCATAACACATAGATAATTAAAAGATTGTTATCATAACGATAAAAGGATGAATTCACATGCTTTTCGGGGTCTGGCAGAAGCATAATGTCTGATAAAAATTAGGACTATAGGGTCAAGTAGACCTATAAGCCGAGTTCTGTATCCGCCTGAGGCGGACGGTGACCATCTCTCTAGCCTCGATGTTACCATCGAGGTCATGCGACCAACCCGGGGACTGGCCGGGCGTCCATATATCCCCCTATTTGGTCTTGCTCCAGGTGGGGTTTTCCCAGCCGAATGGTCACCCATCCGCTGGTGAGCTCTTACCTCACCATTTCACCCTTACCCCGATAAATCGGGGCGGTATGTTTCTGTGGCACTTTCCGTAGGGTTGCCCCTCCCGGGTGTTACCCGGCACCCTGCCCGGTAGAGCTCGGACTTTCCTCCCGCCTGAGGCGGGCGATCACCCGGTCTACTTGTCCCACCTACAGCATAATTTAGGTTGTCTTGATAGTCAACAACTGATTTCATTTATATTATTATGTCAATAGGTTGGTGCAGTAGACTTAGCTTCTACTACCGAATTGCTCCCGAGTTTTAGAAAAAGCTTTGAAAATTTACGCTAAAAAGCTGTGCGTAACAATGTGGTACAGAGTGAATCATCAGTTTAATGATTATCGCAGGCTTCTTTGATCGGCTATTTGTACAGACTTGCAACGTCGTTAAGTTTCCGATTCATTATGAAGTTCAGGCACGACTATGTGCAAAACAAATATGCAGAGTAACTTGACGGTTCGTAAAGTTAGCTTCGTTAGTTACCCTCTAACCAGTGTTGCATCCAGGCTCTTACAGAGCAATTCATCTCTACATTAAAACCTGCATTGAATTTGTTCTCATAGTTATACTGACCAATGTTGCTTACACCTTCTGAAGTACCTCTTTGTTTAAGCGTTTGCTCCCGCCTGGAAAACATCGCATTGAGTTCTTGTGGTGATAATTTCTTATATGTATCCTTGAATATAATAAATTGATCATCGAAACGCTCTGTTTTTTCTCTTTTAAGTTGACCTTTGGTTGGATAACCGAAACAAAGTAGGCAGATGGGGAAGGAATAACGCGGTAGGTCGAATGTCTCTCTTTGTATCTCCCAGTGTTCCATAATATCACCGATGTAGCAAGAACCGATACCAAAAGATTCGGCAGCGATGACCGCAGTCTGTGCTGCAATAATAGCGTCGCAGCAGGCTAACATCAAGTCACCTTCTTCAGGTCTACGTATTGGTATATTCTTCTTTTTACAAATCTCTTCTACCCCGCAGTTAATATAGTAGTCATACCAGCGTTGGTAATCTGCTAGAAATAAAAGAACCAGTGGCGCTTTTGCGATAAACGGTTGGTTAGCGCATGTCTTTGCCAAAATATTCTTTTTAGATTGGTCATTTACTTCGACGATGGAATAAAGCATCATATTACCAGCAGTGGGCGCCCGCAAAGTAGCTTGTAGAATTTGAGCCTTAATATCACTTTCGATAGGTCTATCTTCATAGGCTCGTACTGACTTCCGCTGAAGAATAGTTTGAATGACAGGATTCATTGTCTTCCTCCTCCGCTCTATGCGATTGGATATAATTTATGTGTAATAGCGTGGCAATCCCCCGATTCTTTTAGGCGCGCCAATTCTAGCACAATATCTGAATAGGGGCAAACGAATACCTACGTAACGCCAAGAGACGGATGGTTCAACATCGTCACTATTATTTTGTTTGAAAATGGTCATAATTTATCGATAGTGATACAATTGGCATTACTAAAAAGAGGGTAGACATTATGCTTACTACAGGTTTTGTCTTGGGCATTCTAACAGGTGGTTCTTTAACTTTGTTTTTTCTATACTTCATGATGCGAATATTGACAACATTTTAATGATAGTTTTTGTTGCCATTGTCCTGATTGGATGTTTCATCTACTTGTTGCTGAAAGAAAAACATGAACGACAAAGTTATTGGGACCGAATACACAAATATTTTTCAATACATCCAAGTGCATCCTTATCTCATGTTCTCCCTCTACTGGATCTCGAAACAGATAGAGATTTTGCCGAACTAATAACAAAGGTGTGGGGTTTATCAGTAGATGAAATCCGGCTATTAAATGTGCACATTGATAAATCGCTAAACTCAAAGGGTATTGAATTGTCAGACCATATAAAACTTTATGAAGGTCTTGATAAACTTCTTAAAGCGTTTCTTGCAAGCAGAAAGTAAATCCAAGTACCCTTACCTTGGGAAAATAATACTGGTTTTGCTACCGAATGTCTGAAAAGTGAAAATAAAATAGCCTCAAAAATGCTATTGCCTATTATCCCTAGGACACACCTGAATTTGGCTTGTAGCAGGCAGGATGATAGTAAACGAAGCTGCGACCGTGGCGGACGCCGATACCGATTGTGCTCTTACTCATCTTCTTACGACACCCCATACAGTAAGCACCACGTTGCTTGGCAAGGTAGCCAACACCCTCTTCTCGGTAAGTTGATTTTGCCATTTCTCTCCTTTATGGAGCTTTGCTCCAGAAGTACAGTATGTTCTAAAAGTAGTTTACGAATACTTGGTATCTTCCAAAACAGCATCCGATTTTGACCAAATATGTTTTTCCCCACAGGAGGGGCAACGGACGGTATATTTAGCAAGGACATTGGTAGGATTATCAAAACTAGATTTGCTCATAGCAATACCAGTGGGTATAAGTATTTTGGTGTTCGGGCATTTTATCATAACTCTTGGCATAAAGTATTTCTCTGTACGATTATTATGAGTATATTGTACGTTATACCGAACAGCAAGTAAATGAAAATGGGAATTTCTCACGCTTGGTTTGCTAACATTTTGCTAACGGAATTTTACAAGTAAAAACAAAATAACCTCAAAAATACTATTGCCCATTGTTGGCAAAAGTGGCATTTATGAGGCTATTTAACTGGTTATGACTGTCCAATTAACTGTCTGACCCTATCAAGTTGGTCAGCAATGCTTGCGCATAGTTTGGCATAGTTATCATCCAGATTGGAGCTACGGCGACCTAATTGGTTAGTCAACCAGACAATGCTATTAGCCTGATATATGGCAGTATAAGCCTTGGTCAACTCTTCTTTAACGGTGGCTGACAGAGAATTGACTTCATCGTGCTTGAAGTCCCAGATCTGGGTTTGAAAAGCAACTAGGCTGTCCTTCACGCTTGTGGTGGCAATACGACGATTTGTTTCAATCTCCAGCAACAGGTCAGACACCTGCTCTTGTCTCGTTGCATCAGCTATCCTGGCTGTACTTTGTGTCACTTCAGGCACCTGCTCTTGTCTTGTCGCATCAGGTATCTCAGCTGTACTTTGTGTCACTTCAAGCACCTGCTCTTGTTTCGTTGTATCAACTATCTCGATTTTTGTCTCCGCTGCTGTAGAAATCGATTGAGGCTTCAATTCTATTTCTTTAATCTTCTGGTTTGTTGAGTGCTTAATTCGGAAAAATACAAGATAACCGACTATTAGTCCTAAAATGATTCCACCGGCACCAATGATGATAACCATGAATAACGGAAATCCAGTCTTGGATGCGGTGTCGTCGGGAGTTGCTGGATTAATCGTTTCGAGTTGGGTGGCAGCAGTCCAGCCCTGTGATGGCGACTCTGCTACGGTGATGGTCGGCGAACCTGCCGCAGTATCCTTGTAGTAGAAGCTGGCTGAGCTTTTGCCAGCTTTAATCGTTACCAAGGTTGTGGGATTCAACCCCTCGGCATCGCTGTAGAATGTGCCATTAGCTGAATTACTCGTCAGATTGATAACCATATCCGCTGTTACATTATACGGGTTGCTGGAGGTATCCTGTGTCTGAAGGGTGATTATCCCCGATACATTACCCGCATCTATGGTCTGGGGAGTAGTGGTAAAAGCCAGTTTGGTAATAGCACCAGCTACGATATCGAAGACATTGCTTACGCCACTTTTACCACCACCAGAGGTAGTAATGGTGAATCCACTTTGGACTGATGTTACGGTAATATTGCCCGTCCAGATACCACCGGTGAAAGCTCCGGTAGTGATCGGGCTGATGCTACCCGTGGTATCGCTAAGAGTATTGGTGTCAGTGTACGAGGTTACTGTATTACCATAGACATCCTGGGCAGTAACGCTGACGCTGAAAGCAACTTTCTCAGTCTGATTACTAATTGTAGCAAAAGAGAAATGATCCAGAGCACCGGCATTTACGACTTCCACCTGGGTAGCAGCCATCCAGCCCTGTGATGGTGACTCTGCTCCGGTGATGGTCGGCGAGCCTGCCGTAGTATCCTTGTAGTAGAAGCTGGCTGAGCCTTCGCCAGCTTTAATCGTTACCAAGGTTATGGGATTCAACCCCTCAGCATCGCTGTAGAATGTGCCGTTGGTTGAATTACTCGTCAGATTGATAACCGTATTCGCTGTTACATTATATGGTTTGTTAGAAGTATCCTGTGTCTGAAGGGTGATTATACCCGATACATTACCCGCGTCTATGGTCTGGGGAACAGTGATAAAAGCCAGTTTAGCACTAGCACCAGCTGCGCCAGATACGATATTGAAGGTATTGCTAACGCCACTCTTGCCCCTACCAGAAGTAGTAATGGTGTTTCCGCTCCGGACTGAGGCGACGGTGATATTGCCTGTCCAGATACCCCCGGTGAAAGCCCCAGTAGTGATCGGGCTAATGGTACCCGTGGTATCGCTAAGAGTATTGGTGTCAGTGTATGAGGTTACTATATTGCCATAGACATCCTGGGCAGTGATGCTGACGCTGAAAGCGACATTCTCAGTCTGATTACTGATTGCGGCAAAAGAGAAATGATCAAGAGCAGCAGTGTTTATGGTCTCCACCTGGGTGGCAGCCGTCCAGCCTTGTGATGGCGACTCTGCTCCGGTGATGGTCGGCGAACCTGCCGTAGTATCCTTGTAATAGAAGCTGGCTGAGCTTTCACCAGCTTTAATCGTTACCTGAGTTATGGAATTTAAACCTTCGGCATCGCTGTAGAATGTGCCGTTGGTTGAATTACTCGTCAGATTGATGGTCGTATCCGCTGTCACATTAAATTGGTTGCTGGAGGTATCCTGTGTCTGAAGGGTGATTATCCCCGATATATTACCCGCATCAATGGTCTGAGGAATAGTGGTAAAAGCCAGTTTAGTGATAGCACCCACTATGCCAGTTACAATATCGAAGGCATTACTTACGCCACTTTTAGCCCCACCAGAGGTAGTAATGGTGACTCCGCTCTGGACTGAGGCGACAGTGATATTGCCCGTCCAAATACCGCCGGTGAAAGCTCCGGTAGTGATCGGGCTGATAGTGCCCGTGGTATCGCTAAGAGTATTGGTGTCAGTGTATGAGGTTATTGTATTACCATAGACATCCAGGGCAGTGATGCTGACACTGAAAGTGCTATTCTCAGTCTGATTACTAATTGTGGCAAAGGAGAAATGATCCAGAGCAGCAGATTTCACGGTCTCTACCTGTGTGGCAGCCGTCCAGCCTTGTGATGGCGACTCTGCTACGGTGATGGTCGGCGAACCTGCCGTAGTATCCATATAATAAAAACTAGCTACGGCTGTACCTTTCGATATGGTCACCGATGTTATATCTCCACTAAATGTTCCTGTCGCACTGGTATCAAACCGACCTTTTGAGGAGGTCGAGATCAAACTGATGACTGTTTCGGTTTTAGGACTATAAGGATTACCCTTTGAATCTTGTATCTGGATAGTCATAAAATGAGATGCTCGACCAGCGTCTAATATCTGGGGTGAGGTGGTAAAGGCAATGGTCAAGCTAGATGATCCGCCACAACCTGAGCCCAGGGTTATTCCAAGTAGTAATAGCAATAACAAGACTACGTTTGGTATTCGTGACAACATTCTTTTCATTATAGTTTTAACCTCTTATAATTTTAGCCCCGATATTTGTTAACTGCCGGAACTTCCCGATCATTCTCAAATTTACATCCGATAGACTGAAGCACATCGCCAATAGTATGATTACTCATCAGGCGATGCCTTAACCGCAATTGTGGATGAACCGTATATTGATTACACCTGCCATTTTTATGTTTTCCTATATAGCCGTCTTTCTCTAAGTCGCTAATTATTTGCTGCACACCCCTGATGCTTAGAAGAGTCTCTTGCGCAATCTCCTGAGCTGTGCTTTGTGGGAACTTTGCTATGTAAGCAAGTACAATTCCATGATTGCTGAAGAATGTCCACTTTCGTTTCATCGATATTTCACTCGTCATATTTATCTCTTGACTCGACTAGAAGTGCTATATAAATTTCTCCGTAATATAATCCGTGTATTGTGATGCGTGTATTCCTATATGATATAACGATATTCCAACCAGCATATGAATGACGCAAACGTACTGATTTGGGGGGGTACTTTAGTTGCAGTTCATAACCAAGCATTAAGAAGAGAGTGTTCAAACGGTTTTCAAAAACGTACAAGAAACGAAACCCTTGTTATTTTGATCTGTCCATCCCAAGGGCAGTTCTCTATGTATTAGCCAATTTTTGCTAATATTTTACTAACGGATTTATATAGGTAAAAAGAGAATAGCCTCATAAATACCATCGCCTATTGTTAGTAAAATGGCATATTTGAGGCTAAAGCGAGTAAATTATCGAAACTACTTGTCCCGCCACCACATTAGTCTACCCTGTTATACAAGTCAATTTCGAATTTGATGTGTTCATTATGTATAAAACACAAATAGTTTACGCCGATATAACATTACCGGTTACATAGTCGGACAATTCTGTCGTGAGGAATTCAATAATTCTAGCACAGTCCTCAATTGTCCCTTCTCTTTTCAGTATGGTGCCTTCACCTATTTTGCTTCTATCGCCCATTCTACCTGTACGGATTATGCCTGGCGCGATACAGTTCACGTTGATGTTATATGGTCCAAGTTCTATCGCTAGGGAATGCGTATAAAATACAATCGCCGCTTTTGCCATGCCATAGGGATGATAGCCTCTCGATGGTTCAAGCCCGGCTGTTGATGAAACGGTCACAATCTTACCTGATCTCTGTTGTTTCATATACGGAGCCACTGCCATACAGGTATACATGCATGTCATCAGGTTGATATCAAGTACCCGCGTTAACATTTCTTGTGAAGTGTAAGCGGGCGTGCCTGTTGTGACGGTGTCACCCGGTCTGGTTTCACCTGCTCTCCCGCTCCTTCCAGGCACATCTTCACCCGGCTTAATCTCATCAGCAAATCTGACGGTTCCTCCACCTGCATTGCAGACAGCGATGTCGATTCTACCCATTTCTTGAACAATACAGGCGATAGCTTTCTCTGTTGCCACCCGGTCAGTTAAATCGACTTCCAAACCCATCGCCCTGACCCCAAGTACCTTGCATTCGTCCATTACAGTTGGTGCCGTCATTTGCTTCTTCTCGAACTCGTATACTTCGAATCCTTTCAGGTTTCTATCAATAATAGCTATATCTGCGCCAAGGTTTGCCAGCCGAAGAGCATAGCCTCTGCCAAGTCCACGTGCGCCGCCAGTAACCACAGCCACTTTACCAGCCAGTTTCTTCTCCATTGCAGATTCCTTTCTTTTTAATATTGATATGATTTAGATTTCAAATATCAACTCACTTTAGTCTACCACGTCATGCATGTCAATTATCTGAAAAATTTGTTATTACCAAGATATTATATAATTATCTCTCTGTGATCCTTAATTAATCTATATTGACTTTTATTTTATTATGTTTTAGTATGTAATTCCCCGGATAAATCCACATCATCCCACACATTTTTATCACCTTAAACTTCAAAATAATTTATACTGTAATCCGCCATTGGCAGGTAGGTGATGCTCTATGGGGAGTCGATAGTTGCTGTCGTACTGGCAGGTGGACGTGGGGAACGGATGGGAATCTTATGTCAAAACAAGGCAAAACCGGTTTTGCCTTTTGCTGGAAGTTTTCGTGTCATTGACTTCACTCTGAGCAATGTTATCCACTCACAAATCGCTAACTTGATTGTTCTAGTCGACTATCAGCGGCAGAAAATAGTCGACTATCTAAGACACTGGAACACGACTAATACTGATATCAAACATTTCGAAATACTCGTGCCGCACCATGGTTCCTATTCAGGAACAGCCAATGCAGTTTATCAGAATCTGGAAACATTGGAACGTCTGAAAGCGGATACTGTGATTATTCTTGCCGCTGATCATATATATAAAATGGACTACCGTCTTATGATTGAGCGCCATAAAAAGTTGCAGGCAGACGTTACTGTAGGTGTAGTTGCAGTCCCGATAGAACTGGCACACCGCTTTGGTGTTATAAATGCAGATACAGAAGACAGGATACTCTCTTTTGTAGAAAAACCCAGAATTCCTCGCGGCAATCTTGTTTCCATGGGAATATACGTATTCGATAAAAAAGTACTTATTGAACGATTAAAGGACGATGCCACTGACCCCGATTCACCTCATGACTTTGGACGTGCCATAATTCCTGTTATGGTCGAGCATCATGAAGCCTTCTCTTACAGATTCCCCGGATACTGGCAGGATATCGGTACGATGGAGGCTTACTACACAGCGAATATGGAGATTTCAGGCGCCCAACCAGCATTCAGTCTTGATGGTAGATGGCCTGTGTTAACTGAAGCTTTGACTATGAGACCGGCACAAATATCTGATGGCGGTACTGCCGAAAACAGTATCGTGAGCCCGGGTTGTGTCATTAAAGGTCATGTTAAAAATTCCGTATTATCACCTGGCGTGATTATTGAAGAGCAATCCACTGTAATGAACTCTGTACTGTTACCGAATGTTACCATCGGACGCTTTAGTGAAGTGGAGTCGTGCATCATAGATGAGTCAGCTCATATAGGTGAATACAGTCGGATCGGCATGGGAGAAACATTGATACCCGGCATCTGGGATATCACACTAGTGGGAGCAAGAGCCATCGTTCCTTCACATATGTTCATAGGACGGAACTGCAAAATTTTACCGGAAGTGAAGCCGGATGATTTTACCTTAAAAGTGATCCCTGCAGGAACGACTATTTCTGGAAAATAATAACCTGAACAAAATGTGAGTTCGGTGAGGGAGTGGAATATGAAAACAACAATGTATCCGCAAGTTACAGATATTCAGAAAAAAGTAAAAGCCTTTATCCTGTTGGAAACTACGACTCAAGACAGGCAGTGTATAATTCAGACTTTGAGTCGATTACCCGGAGTGTTATCGGTTGATTGTGTAAACGGTGTGTATGATGTTATTGCAACTATTGAAGGCAATAGTATTGATGAGATAGGAAATCTAGTCGTCACTCAGATGAAACAAATTATGAATACCTGCCGCTGTACAGTATGTTTGGTCACACCATTAAAAGAACTATCAGTTTAGTACTATCTTGTTCGGCTAAAGCCTCCGATGTCCGAATTATGAAATCGACAAAAATCAATTTTGGTTTATATTTACCTCTTCAGCATTAAGTGCTTCAGCGGGAAGTTCAATAGTCGCCGCCTTGTCATAATCACTAAAAGTCATACTCATGTTCATGGTCATCGTCATGCTATCAAATTCATCAGATGATACGCCTACAGCTTCAGCGTCCATATCTATGGTCATATTGGTTTCTGCTTTTATAATCTGAAAATTGTTCTGGGCGATCCAATATTTCAGTCCGGAATCTGCAACGATTTTGGATAAATCAAACTGGCTTATGTCAATATTTTCAGTGAGATAACTCCCCTGCTGGGACATTGCCCACTCCCACAATGCCGCCACATCGGGCACTATTTCCAGAATGTAACAATTAATACCATTTACTTTTTCGGTCCCTTGGAGGGTAGTTGATGTAGCAGATTCCATCAAGACCATCAGTTGAGCCGCTTGGTCCTGTGACATTGCATCCGGGCTTTCCATCTTGGTCCATTGCTCACCGGTACCTGGGATAGTCGTCTTTGTATATATCCAACCTTCAATGAAGTACACCGCCACAGACACGGTCATATTCATCTTTGAGGTGCCAGTGCCGGGAATTTCCACATTTGCGTCCATATTCATTTGCATCTTCTTGTTGCTGACATCCATGGCACCCGTCCCAACCCCATCCATCGTCATTTTCATGGGATTCTCCCCACCGGTAACTTCCATGTCCATCGCCATATCGTAATCAATCTTGTAGCTGTTCACTTTTGCCATGGCGGCTATGGTATTTGTAAGCAACTCTTCTGCCGTAATTTCTTTAGATCCACAACCAGTTAGCACAAGTGACACTGTAAGAATTAAACCCACAAATATATACAGGGTATTTCTCATCGTTCGTTTCATCGCCTCCTCCTTTTGGGTAAGTTACTTCAAATGTAAACTTTCAAATTATTTTTGTCAAGCTAAATTGTTAGGAAAATAGTACCAGCTTACGAATGTCCACAGATTATTCGGCTACATGTCTTCGCTGTTGACTGTAAACAGATTGTCGGATACTATTGATAAATGGACTTACAATGGGAGGCACTGATTATCAATGTGGCATGATAGGACCATACCAGATGTTGTGAAAGCTTTAGCTTCAGATTTACAAGGTCTGACATCTGAAGTAGCAAAAAATCGGCTTGTTGAAATTGGACCAAATGAAATAAAGCAAGAGAAGAAAATCTCGCCGTGGGTACTACTACTTAACCAATTCAAAAGCATTCTGGTTATTATTCTACTGGTTGCTGTCGCCCTTTCTATCACCATCGGAATTATTAATTTGAAGCCAGGTGCTGGTCTCCCAGAAGAAATTACCGATGCCATCGTCATTCTGGCTATTGTCATCGCTGTGGTTATCCTTGGTTTTATCGAGGAATACCGCTCCGAAAAAGCACTCGATGCTTTAAAGAAGATGGCAGCACCGACTGCCACTGTCATTCGTGATGGTATCGAGAAAGAAATCCCGGCACGTGATCTTGTTCCCGGAGATATCATCATCTTAAGTACGGGCGATAGGATCCCAGCGGATGCACGCATTATTGAATCTGCTAACCTTAGTACCCAGGAAGCTGCACTTACTGGCGAATCTACACCAATTGAAAAAACCACCGCTATTATCGAGGGTGCAGACGTCCCTATTGGCGACCGGAAGAACATGGTTTACACTGGCACAATAGTTACCTACGGGAGAGGTAGGGCTGTTGTCGCGACCACGGGTATGCAGACAGAATTCGGCAAAATCGCAGCTATGTTACAAGAGGTTGAGGAGGAGCAGACGCCTCTTCAGAAAAACCTTGACAAGATTGGCAAGATACTTGGTATCGCCTCAGTTGTTATCGTAGCTATAGTTGTTACCCTTAGCCTCTTCCGAGGGCATACTTTAATGGAAATGTTTATCTGGGGTGTAAGTCTGGCAGTGGCTGCTGTTCCTGAAGCCTTGCCTGCTGTCGTGGTCATATCTCTATCAATCGGTGTGCAGAAAATGGTCAAACGTCATGCTTTAGTGAGAAGACTATCGGCAGTTGAGACATTAGGATGCACATCTGTCATCTGTTCGGATAAAACTGGGACACTGACGCAAGACCAGATGACAGTGCGCCAGATTTTTGTTAACGGTAAGCTTATAAACGTCACCGGTGCTGGCTACGAACCAAAAGGAGAATTCCAAATTGGTGGGCAAACCGTAAACCTTACGCAAAATATGACAGCCCAGACTCTAATGAGAATCAATACCCTCTGTAATGATACCCGTCTAGTACAAACCGACGGTAAGTGGGAAATCAAGGGCGATCCTACAGAAGGTGCTCTTCTAGTGGTGGCAGCTAAAGCAGGTGTTTCACATGAAAAGGTAAATGCGGAATCACCACGAATCGATGAAATTCCCTTCTCTTCTGAGCGAAAGCGGATGACCACTGTTCATCAGAGTCTAGAAGGTAAAGTTGTTTACTCTAAAGGTGCACCGGAGATTCTTCTTGATACCTGTTCCCACATTCTTAGCGATGGCCAGATGAAACCCCTCAATGAGCAAGAAAAAACCCGTATTCTGGATAATGCCCGTATTATGGCGGAAAATGCCTTAAGAGTACTGGGTATGGCATATAAACCTCTGGAGAGTACTATAACCGACAAGAACGAATATGAGAAATCAATGATCTTCGCGGGATTGGCAGGGATGATAGATCCCCCACGTCCTGAAGCAAAAGAAGCTATCAAGTTGTGCGAAAAAGCAGGTATCAAATCGGTCATGATTACCGGCGACCACAAAATTACCGCCAGCGCCATTGCCAAGGAACTCGGCATACTTAAGAATGGCATTGCTATTACCGGTGCTGAACTGGATAAAATGAGTGATGCCGAATATGAAAAAATGGTCGGCATCATTGATGTTTATGCTCGTGTTTCACCTTCGCACAAATTAAAAGTTATTGAAGCCTTTGCTAAAAAGGGTCATGTTGTGGCTATGACTGGTGATGGTGTCAATGATGCGCCTGCTCTGAAGAAGGCTGATATCGGCATAGCGATGGGTATTACCGGTACGGATGTTAGCAAAGAAGCAGCGGCTATGGTACTCACCGATGATAATTTCGCCTCAATCGTCGCCGCTGTAGAAGAAGGTAGAGGTATCTTCCAGAACATAAAGAAATATCTAATGTATCTACTACGCGCCAACGTTGGCGAAGTGCTTATTATGTTCGTCTCCAGTTTGATGGCAATGCCTCTCCCCCTGGTGGCAATTCATATATTATGGATAAATTTAACTACTGACGGTCTACCGGCATTGGCGCTGGCAGTCGACCCCAATGACCCAGATATTATGGAACAGCCACCGCGCGATCCAAAGACGGGCATCTTTACAAAGAATGTCCTGGTCAACATCTTCGGAATGGGCATATTCATGGCAATTGTGATTATTTCTCTATTTTTCTGGAAGCTTAATTCTGGGGGAAACTCATGGAGAAGCCCTGATGCTTCGCTGCTGGTAGAAGCACAAACTATGGTATTGTGTACTATGGTGTTATTCGAGTTATTTACCGCGTTCGCCTGCCGTTCAGAGATTCACAGTCTTTTCAAAGTAGGTGTGTTTACCAATAAATGGCTGACATATGCCTGTCTTTCTTCAGTTGCGCTGCTTTTATTTATTGTGTACATCCCCTTTTTACAAGGAGCTTTTGATGTAGTGCCGCTCAGCTTGAAAGATTGGTTATTAATTCTTCCCATTTCATTCACAGGTTTTCTTGCTCTTGAATTACTCAAGTTAGTACAACGTAAACTGAGTAAGCGAGTAGCTACTTAATCAATGACCAACCAATAAAACAACAATCGCAGGAGGACATCTTGAAAGACCTGGGATTTGGATTAACAATGACGGTGATGGGAATGGGGATTACCTTTCTTACACTCTGTCTCCTTATTCTTATCATCCGTCTCCTTTCAAAATTGTTCCCATATAAAAAAGAAGAGGAAACAAGCAAAGAATCAAAATAGCATTGATTCTAAACAGGAGTATTAACTTAGATGGATGTTTTCATCTCTGCACTTGAATCACTGGGACAGGGTTTTACCAACCTCTCCTGGCAGGCTGCTCTGATGATGCTCATAGGTTGTGTTCTCCTGTATCTGGCGATTGCTAAAAAGATTGAACCGCTATTACTGGTGCCAATTGGTTTCGGTATAATCCTGGGGAATCTTCCACTGGCAGGTCTTTCAGCCCACGACGAAGGCGGTATTATTAATCTACTTTATCAAGGTGGTATACTTACGGAAATCTTCCCGTGTCTCCTCTTCCTTGGCTTGGGAGCAATGATAGATTTCGGACCGATGTTGGGAAATCCGGTAGTACTGATTTTCGGTGCGGCTGGTCAATTCGGCATCTTTCTGGTCCTACTCCTCGCTTTAGCTTTTGGTTTACCGCGTAACGAGGCAGTATCAATTGCGGTGATTGGCGCTTGTGATGGTCCTACGGCTATTTATGTAACTACCAAGTTTGCGCGCGACCTATTACCGGCAGTTTCTATTGCGGCTTATTCTTACATGTCGCTGGTACCTATCATCCAACCACCGATTATGAGAGTCATGACCACGAAAAAAGAACGTGCGACTTTAATGCCGACCGGTGAAAAAAAGATCTCCAAAACTGTAAAAATCCTATTCCCTATTGTTACCGGTATCGTGACAATACTTATTGCCCCAATGGGAGCGCCATTAATGGGTATGCTTATGTTGGGTAATTTATTGAAAGAATCGGGCGTAGTCAGCAGGCTGGTTGACGTCTCGCAGAACACATTGGCAAATTTAGTCACTCTATTCCTCGGTCTCTGCATTGGAGCATCTATGCTCGGTGGCGATTTCTTACAGGTGAAGACGATCATTATTTTTGTGCTGGGTGCACTGGCAATTTCTTTGGATACAGTGGCAGGTGTTTTACTTGGAAAGCTAATGCGCGTGATTACACATGGGAAAATCAATCCCCTACTGGGTGCAGCCGGGACTTCTGCCTTCCCAATGTCAGCGCGTGTCGTACAGAAAGAGGGTCAAAGGGCAAATCCACGCAGTTTCCTGCTCTATCATGCTATAGGTGCTAATACTGGTGGGCAGATTGGATCGGTAATGGCGGCGGCGGTAATGCTTGCTATTATGTCAAATATCGCATAGCTTGTTTGATACGCAGAATGCCTCAGGTAGTATTACGCTCAGGCATAAGAAGGTTCATTTCCAATGATACCTTTTTGGGTCAGTTCTGCAATATCAGCATCGGATAGCTTCAGAAGGTCTTTGAGTACATAAGCATTATGCTCACCAAAAAGCGGTGCAGACCAGCGGGTCCCACCAGGCGTTCGAGACATCTTATAGGCGGTTCCGGGCAGCAGTTTGGTGCCTGTGTATGCATGAACGGAAGTTTCATAGAAACCGCGTGCTTCAAAGTGCGGATCTTTGAACAATTCCCCCGATTCAAGCACCGGTGCGGCAGCGATTCCTGCTTCCTGTAATAATCTCATGATTTCATAATTGTCATGCTGACAAGTCCACATGCTGATGAGTTTATCCAACTCTTCATGGTACTTTTTTCGATTATCGTTTGTAGCAAAGCGTGGATCATTTGCCCAGTCTGGTTTCTGTAACACTTTGATAAATTCTATCCAGTCATGTTCACTGGCAATAGTAATGACTACCCATTTATCGTCACCCAGACAAGGGTAACAACCTTGAGGTGCAAAGCTTGCGTCCTTATTGCCCATAGGGATCTGGACACGGTGATTAATAGCATAATCGAGTAGACCATCCATTGCTTTGCTGGTGGTTTCAAAGTGTGAGACATCTATTACCTGTCCCTTGCCGGTACGTTGTCGGTAATGTAAAGCAGCGAGTAACCCAAAAGCAGCAGCGAAACCAGAGGTCGGGTCACCATATGCAATACCCGGTCTCATATTCGGCTTGTCTTGATAACCTGTTATATTATCCAATCCAGAAAATGCGTTTATACAGTCACCATAGGCAGGAGCATCTTTATAAGGTCCGGTTGAGCCGTAGCCAGGTAGATGTACAATAATAATATCTGACTTTACTTTTTTCAGGTCTTCATACCCGAGACCCAGATTAGGCATCACCCGCGGTGTGAAATTATCAATAATCGCATCACTGATTTCAACAAGTTTAAGATACAGCGCTTTACCTTCCGGTTTGCCTAAATCAATAGTGATGCCAAGTTTATTTCGGTTTAGCTGGAGAAACCATGGACCCGTTTCCCAGAACTTTTGACTGCTGCGCCCACCAATGCCCCCGCCTCGCATTACATCTGGGCGAGTGCATGACTCGACCTTGATAACTTCTGCTCCCATATCTGCTAATAGAAGAGTACCTTGAGGTCCTGCCCAAGCAATAGTATGGTCAATAATTCTTAAACCCTGCAGAGCTAAATCAGCCATTGCTATATCGCACCTTCCGTTGAAGCTTTTCGCATATCTAGTTCCGAATAGCCCATTCGATTCACCAGAATTTCTCGATTGTGTTCTCCAAGCAGAGGCGCCGGCGATTGATAATGCCAGGGTGTCTCATTCATAAGAAAAAGATGCCCCGGATATTCAATACTTCCTAATTCGGGGTGGTTGATTGTGGTGAAGAAACCACGCTCTCGGTGCTGAGGGTCATTAAATAATGTTTCCATATTGTTAACAA